>ENA-OSCG01000005-OSCG01000005.1-marine-sediment-metagenome-genome-assembly--contig:-NODE-5-length-57114-cov-8.417147_pt1 | contig 57114 bp, 54 predicted proteins | sample MGYA00237880_ERZ529332 | MGnify/ENA primary metagenome ERZ529332 (study PRJEB26373, sample SAMN05710708) | marine sediment metagenome | biome: marine; feature: ocean trench; material: sediment... | reverse complement strand
CCCTATGGACACGGGATTGCTGCGCAAGCAAATGCTGAGGATCGCAAACCTTTAGCGAAACCCTCAGGCGGAGACGAAGACAGCACGGGGCCAGCGATTAACGAAATGGATCCTGGGGAAGGGGCTATAATCGGGTCGTCTTATACCTTTTCTGCAACCGTTACCGACGCTAGCGGAGTTAAATCAGTCAAGTTCACCATTCTATACCCCGACGGATCAACCACCAAAACATTCACCGCCAGTGAGGGCGCCAGCAATATCTGGAGTGTCTCCCTGCAAGGTTTCAGCGATGGTCGATGGAAATGGCAAGTAGTGGCTAAAGACGGCGCAAGCAAGGGCGGCAATACGAGTACTAGTGATTCGGTCACATTCACAGTGGAAGTGGATACCGGCGGCGGTGGCGACTCGGGTGGCGATGGTGATACGAGCACGGATACCGTTACCAATGCTATATGGGAAGCGGGTGGCGTGGTACAAACCGCCGCAGGACGACTCTATTTCGAGATGCCAAACAACAGCAAGCGGAAAGGCCCCTGGTCCGGTTATGTATGCTCCGGCACGGTTGTATATGATGCTGGTATTACTGATCGCTCGATAATCCTGACTGCCGCACACTGCGTTTATGACGATGTCAACAAGGCATTTGCGCGCAACGTCCTGTTTATTCCCAACCAGGCTGGTACAACCGGGTCGGGAACAGACCTGAACTGCAGCAACGATCCGCTGGGTTGCTGGGTCCCGTCCTTTGGTGTCGTGGACGATGATTGGACAAACAATACCTTTCCCAACAATATTCCCTGGGACTATGCCCACTATGTGGTGTCCAATTCCGGAGCGCATGAAGAAGGGTTTCTCAAAACGGAAACTGATACACACAGTCTGGATGTAGAAGCGGGCGATATGGTAATCAACTTCGACGCACCCGCCGTCGGCGATGGTACTGGCGGCGCTGGTAGCCCGGATTTCACCCATGCCCTGGGTTACTCGTATAGCGAGGATCCCAAATTTATGTATTGCGCCGAGGGCATGACCACTGAAGGCCCTTACAACTGGTGGCTGGACAGGTGTGAACTGTCAGGCGGTTCTTCGGGTGGACCCTGGGTTCAGAAAATGGGGGAATATGGAGATGGAAATGGACCCGTGATTTCTGTCAACTCCTGGGGTTACACAACGTCATCGGGCATGGCCGGACCAATGTTGTATGGAACATCTGCTGAATGTGTTTTCACAGCGGCAATTTTAGAGCCGTTTCCCGCGGACCCATATGTTGATGGCGAAGCGGGTATTGCTCCGGAATGTAACCCGGACGAACCCGAACCCTAACAAACCTTCAGACCGCCTGCGGCGCTAAACCGCAGGCGTTTTTTTGTTGTTTGTTAATGTGGATCTGCAACGTATTTTGACACTCACGCACACACAGACGAGTCTCCTGGCGCTGGTTTTCTTGCTGCATTGCCCGGCGCTTACCGCCCAGAATAAAACCGCACCACCGGGTGTCGTTGTGGCGATGGTCAGCCTGCAGTCATTCCCTCTGTCTGCCGAAGCACTCGGCAATGCCCGTGCCAATGAATCGGTGGATATTCGGCCAAAAATATCTGCAACATTGATGGCGATTCATTTCGAAGAGGGGCAGGAGGTGGTCGCCGGTGATGTGCTGATCGAACTGGACAAGCTCGAGCAGGTAGCAGATCTGGCCGCAGCGAAAGCCTCGCTGGTGGACTCCGAAGCGAGATACCAGCGTTCACTGGAATTGTATCAGACCCATGTTGTTGCCGAATCGCAGTTGCTGCAGGACAAGGCCAGGAAAATAGCAGATGAGGCGCTGGTTTCCGTCGCCGAAGCACGCATGGCGGACACCATCGTCCGCGCGCCTTTTGCCGGGCGCATAGGATTAAGAAGGGTTTCACTGGGCAGCCTGGTGGGTCCCGGCACGATTATCACCACGCTGGATGATACCAAAACGATCAAGCTGGATTTTGATCTCCCGGAGGTCTACCTGTCGCGTCTTGAGTCGGGATTATCCGTGCGGGCCCGCAGCGCAGCCTGGCCGGGACAGGTATTTATTGGCACGGTATCGAGCGTGGACACGAGAGTTGACCCGGTCAGCCGTACGGTTCGAGTGCGATCGGTGATGCCAAACCATGAAGGTCGTTTGCGGCCAGGCATGTTCCTGACCGTGACTCTGCTCAATGAAAACATCAGCACACTGATGATTCCGGAGCAGGCCCTGATACCGGTACGCAGTACCCAGTCGGTTTTCGTTGTAGATGAAAACCAGATAGCAGATCTGCGCACGGTGAAAATTGGCAGAAGACGTCCGGGCCAGGTTGAAATTCTTGAAGGTTTATCGGCAGGAGAAAAGGTGATCGTGGATGGCACCCAGAAAGCCCGTCACGGTCAGCAGGTCAAGGTTATTGGGGAACTGGTCATCCCGCAATGATTATCTCCGAATTTTCTGTCCGGCGACCGGTATTCGCGAGTGTCATTTCCATGCTGTTGGTCATTCTCGGCTTGTTTGCCATGATGCGTTTGCCGGTGCGCCAATACCCCGATATTGACGCCCCCGTTATTTCCATTGAAACACGTTACCGTGGCGCCTCGGCGGAGATCGTGGAATCCAAGCTGACACAGGTTATCGAGGATCGGATAGCTGGCGTCGAGGGAATCGTGAGACTGACCTCAGACAGTCGTGATGAACGATCGGACATCCGCGTGGAATTCAATCTCGAACGTGACATCGAGGCTGCGGCCAATGACATACGGGACCGCATTGCACGGGTCGTTGACCAGTTGCCACGAGAAGCTGATCCTCCTGAAATAGCGAAAGTGGACAACACGACACGACCTGTCATGTACCTCAACCTGACCTCTGACCGGATGAATGGCCTTGAAATTACCGACTATGCGGACCGCTACCTGACAGACCGCTTTTCCACCGTATCGGGGGTCGCGCGGGTGCGCATTTCGGGCGCCAGAAAATACGCCATGCGGATCTGGCTCAGCCGTGAATTACTGGCTGCACACAACTTGACCGTCAATGACGTGGAAGAAGCCTTGCGCTCGGAAAACGTCGAGTTGCCGGCAGGCCGGCTGGAATCGAAGAGCCGCGAGTTTACCCTGCGCACCGATACGGGCTTCACCACAGAGGATGATTTCAAAAAACTGGTCATCGGCCGGGGCACGGACGGTCAGGCCGTGCGTCTGGGTGAAGTCGCTGCGGTCAGGATCGGTGCGGAAAATGATCGCAGCATAGCGCGTGCCAATGCAGTACCCGCCGTCTCCCTGGCCATAGAGCAGTTATCCAAAGCGAACAGCGTCATGGTATCCCGTGCGATCCGCCGGGAAATGGCAGCAGTAACACCGGAACTGCCTGAAGGTATGCGTCTGCAGGTCAATTACGACCGGGCCGAATTTATCGAAGCGTCCATGCACGGGGTATACAAGGCGCTGGCCGTGTCGATCAGTCTGGTATTGGTGATTATCTACGTTTTTTTTGGTTCCCTGCTGGTCACATTGATTCCCGCGATCGTGGTTCCGGTGTCGGTGATTGCTACATTTATCGTCATGGGTGCCATGGGTTATACCGTTAATGTGCTGACCTTGCTGGGTCTGGTGTTGGCCATCGGCCTGGTTGTCGATGACGCGATCGTGGTTCTCGAGAATATCTACCGGCGGATTGAAAAGGGGCAAGAACCGCTGCTGGCAGCCATTGACGGGTCACATGAAATTGGCTTTGCGGTGATTGCAACCACGCTGGTTCTGGTCGCTGTATTTGTTCCACTTTCGTATATTGAGGGGGATGTGGGGCGGCTGTTCGGGGAGTTTGGTATTACCCTCGCTGCTGCTGTTCTGTTTTCCAGCCTGGTTGCATTGACCCTTACGCCCATGCTTTGCTCCAGGTTGTTGCATCACAGAAAACTCAAACGCGGGCCTGCCGCTGTAGTTGACCGGGTTTTCAGCGCTCTGACAGAGCACTACCGCCGGGCACTTGAACGGGTAGTAAACTGGCCATTGCAGGTGCTGATTAGCGTGATATTAGTCAGCGGGTTCGCGCTGTACCTGATGCAACAATTGCCAGCTGAATATGCACCCAGGGAAGATCGCGGTGCATTTTTTATTGGTCTGCGGGCACCCGAAGGTGCGACCATCCAATATACAGACCGTAGCACCCGTAAGCTGGAGCAGATATTGCTGGATGAGGTTGGCGAGGGAAAACCGGTCAAGCGATTCCTGACGCGCTTGCCCGGCGGGCGGGGCAACGCTGCGGTCAACAGTGCAAGGATCATCGTGCTGCTGGAGCACTGGGATGAACGTACTGAAAGTGACCAAGATATTGCGGCCCGGATATCGGATGCAGCAGACAGCATTCCCGAAGCGCTGATTTTTGTCCGTACACCGCGAGCCCTGGGCATCCGCAGTACTGACAGCCCGGTCGAACTCGTGCTTGGCGGGCCTGACTATGAGCAGTTGAAACAGTGGCGCGATCAGATGGTGACGGCGATGGAAGCCATGCCTGAACTAATCGACATAGACAGTGATTTCCAGGAAACCAAACCGCAAATGAAGATCAGCATTGATCGTGACCGGGCTGCCACGCTGGGTGTCTCCCTGGCCACTGTCGGGCGAACACTGCAGACCATGTTGGGTTCACGCGTCGTAACCACCTATGTGGATCGTGGCCGCGAATACAACGTGGTCCTGATGGGTGAGGACCAGGCACGCTCATCACCCGATGATCTGACCAATCTTTACGTGCGTTCTTCGCTAAGCGGTGGCCTCGTGCCGCTGTCCAACTTTGTACAGATTACCGAATTCGCCGGACCGTCCCAGCTGCGCCGTCATAACCGGATGCGCTCCATCACCTTACAGGCCAGTTTGGCCGAGGGCGTGAAACTTGGTGAGGCGATTGAAAAACTCTATGCAACCGCCACGGCAACCCTGCCAGCCAGTGCCCGCTTGAGCTGGGACGGTGAGAGCAAGAGGTACCTTGATTCAGGTAGCTCTTTATACCTGACGTTTGGCCTGGCTATGCTCATCGTATTCCTGGTGCTGGCAGCCCAGTTTGAGAGTTTTATCAACCCGGTGATTATTTTGATCGCCGTGCCGCTGGCGCTGATGGGCGCGGTTTTGGGGCTGTGGGTTTATGAAAGCACCATCAACGTGTTCAGCCAGATCGGTGCGATATTGCTGATCGGCCTGTCCGCAAAAAATGGAATTCTGATCGTGGAGTTCGCCAACCAGTTGCGCGATCGCGGCGTGCGTTTCCGTGCAGCGGCTATCGAAGCTGCGGTGGTGCGACTACGCCCGATACTGATGACCAGTGCGGCCACTACCTTTGGTGCCTTGCCGCTGTTGCTGGCTACCGGTGCTGGTGCTGAATCCAGGCAACCCATCGGTATCGTGGTGGTGTTCGGGGTAACCATTTCCGCTGTGCTCACCCTGTTCGTGGTGCCGACACTCTATGTTTTGTTTGCTCGGCGCACCAACTCACCTCAACACATGTCACTGATCATAGAAAAGTTACGCCAGAGCGTTGCGGGCAGCGGTCGCGACAGCACGGCCGCTGCCGATCACAAGCCCCTGGATCGTTGAGCCGGCTACAGCACAAACCCCGGAGAAGGTGAGACCGGGAACCGGTCGAGAGGCTGGCCTGGGCCATCCTTGGTGAAATGTTCGGGTTAGCGAGAATTTTCCATACGGCTACCGAGGTTCAACAAAATAGCCGCCGTAACACCCCATATCCTGTAACCCTGCCACTGCATTGAGGAAATTGTGAAAGACTTGCCCGCGCGTACGATTTTTTCGTGTGAGTACTCGCTGTGACTGACTGCCAGTTTTAGCGGCACAGTAAATACTTCAGATACCTCCTTGTCATCGAGTTGCCAGACAAATGACGGCCTGACCAATGCGACGACCGGCAAAACGCGGTAATCGGAAATTGTATCAAGGCGATCAAGAAAACCCAGCGGGGATACTTGTGAGAAGTCCAGGCCAATCTCTTCTTCGGCTTCACGCAATGCGGTGGAGATCGCCGAGCGGTCTGTAGGCTCAACTGCGCCGCCAGGAAAACTGACCTGGCCGGGATGCTGTGGCAAGCGCTCCGAACGAACTGTCAATAAAATTTCAGGTTCGGGCTTGTCAAGAATCGGCACCAGGACAGCGGCCGTTCGACTGGGTCGCAACCGGTCTCCGGCTGGATCGGGCAGCGCTTTGAGCTTGAGAGCGGAGACCCCCTCGTCAAAGGGTGAAACAGCGCGCAGCAGAAGGGTGTGCAATTCAGACGTCATAACTCAACATGGTATCAATGATGGGAACTGCAGAACAGCGTACGGGTATGAGTTGCCCCGCAGAAGACGACCCCGGAGACAATAATGATTTAATTGGACTACAAAAAAAGACCGGGCGACTGTAGCACCCGGTCTTCAGTGTATTACTTGAGAATCTCAACCAGTTTGAGATCAAACATCAATGCCTCATTCGGCCCGACAGGTGGGTTACCACGCGCGCCAAATGCCAATTCCGGTGGAACGAAAATCTGCCAGGTTGAGCCCTGCTTCATCAAGGGCAGTATTTCCTGCCAGCCTTTCAGAACTGCATTGACGGTGAATTCTTCCGGCGTTCCGCGCGCAAATGAACTGTCAAATTCACGCCCATCCAGCTTTGAACCACGATAATGAACGCTGACCTTGCTGTCCAGGCCAGGACGCGGACCGTCACCTTCTTCGATGATACGGTATTGAACACCACTGGGAAGTACGACTATGCCGGTCTTGGATTTATTGGCCTGAAGAAACTCTTCGCTCCTGGCCTGATTGTCTTCCGACAGCTTGCGGAACTGCTCGATCTGCTCAGCGCGTACTTTCTCCTGCAGCACTGTCAGCAGCGTTCTCATTTCTTCGGGTCTGACCCTGGGTTCATTCTCTGCCACGATGTCACGTATGGCGGCAATCAGAGATTCCACGTCGAATTCGGTGCTGCGTCGCTTGATATCAGTGCCAATGTCCCAGCCTACCGAGTAGCTGAGCTTGCCTTTTTCTGATGTTACATCCTGAGCCATGGCAAGGCCTGAGGTCAGCATGAATAAAATCGCTAGTGCGAGTCTGGATCGCATGGGGTATTCCTCCAAGGGTCTTCTGTTCGTTTTATATTCACCGACCCATTGCCGGTCAATAAAGGCAGGCTATTCTACAGGAGCAGCCCAGGATATGTCATGTCCTATACAACATCATTTTATGCAGCGGCAAGCAGATGGACTTCATCAGTACTTTCAAGTTCAGCCACCTGTTGGCAAATTTCACCACATGTTCATCACTAAACCTTGTCAATACCTGAAGTAAACGATAAAAGTAATTGTATATCAATGCATTACGGTAAGACGCCCCTTTGGCACGAAGCATGCATTAAAACAGGTGCAGAACAGACGACAGGAGCGACCAGTAATGAGTATATTTTCCAGATTCACCGATATTATTAACGCCAACATCAATTCCCTGCTGGAAAAAGCCGAGGACCCGGAGAAAATTATCCGCCTGATGATCCAGGAAATGGAAGATACGCTGGTGGAAATCCGCTCAGCTGCTGCCAAATGTATCGCTGACCGGAAAGAACAACAGCGCTATGCAGAATTTCTTGAACGCGAACAGCAGGGTTGGGCCAGACGCGCCGAGCTGGCTGTCCGGCAGGACCGTGAAGACCTGGCCCGGGCAGCGTTAAAGGAAAAGCAGGTACTCACAGATGAAGCGGAACAAATCCAGCAGGAAACAAAAATGCTCAATACACAACTGGAGAAATTCAATTCGGATATTTCCCAGTTACAGGGTAAGCTCAATGACGCAAAAACACGTCAGCGCAGTATCGTGATCCGCCACAAGACGGCGACCAGCCAGCTTGCAGCACGCAAGCACATACATGATGACAGGATCGAAGAAATGCTGTTCAGGTTCGAAAACGCCGAGCAGCGTATTGACCGGGTCGAAGCACAGGGCGAGTCTTTGAATATCGGCCGGCGGCACGGCCTGGCAGATGAAATTGCAGGACTGGAAGACGATGACCGGGTCGAAGATGCACTCGCAGCGTTAAAGGCCAAAGTTAATAAAGCGGACGACAGCCAACAGGAGAAGAAAGATGCCTGACGTTATTCCCATTTTACTTGTCACTGTCTGTGCACCGTTATGGATCATTTTTCACTACGTCACCAAGTGGAAGACCGCAAGGGGCCTGACGCCTGAAGATGAAAAAATGCTGACCGAAGTGTGGGAATCCACCAAGAAAATGGAAGACCGCATCCACACACTGGAACGCATTCTGGATATCGAATCACCCAGCTGGAGACAGCGCCATGAGTGATCTGTACGAACGTAAAAACCCACACCGTCTTTATCGCGACCGGGAAAACGCCATGCTCGCCGGTGTCTGTGCAGGCCTGGCCAGCTATTTTGGACTGAACCGCAAAGGCTTGCGGCTGATTACAGCGGTGAGCACGGTATTCTTTATGCCGTTCATAGTACCGGCCTACATCATCCTGGCAATCGTTCTGCCGGTTAAACCACAGAATCTATACCAGGATGAAAGTCAGGAAAAATTCTGGCGCGACGTCACCATGGCGCCGTCTGATGTTTTCAGCAGGCTCAGCCACCGGTTCCGGGAGTTGGATTTGCGCTTGCAGAAAATGGAAGCTTATGTGACCTCACGTGAGTTCGATATGGATCGTGAGCTGGGCCGCAACTCCTAGCCCGCAAAAAGTCCGGATTTGGCCGTTGATACATTGAAACGGGCACTGTCACATCACGATGTAACGAAATAAACCCTGCACGCGTCAACTAAATTGTACTTCTACGGTATTTAACACAGACAGGCCAAGCCTGACTACAGGACTATACGATATGAACCGAATTGAACGTGATACAAATGAAACCCTGGCTGACACCGCTCCGCTGTTCGCGTCCAGCTTGCTGGCATTGTTTTACGTACTGCGTAAAAACTTCAACCAACGCCGCGTACCAGCCAAGCCTGCCGACAAGTGTTAACAGGCCCTAACCCGAATCGGGATGAAAGTCTCTTTCCCCAGCCGTCACCATTATGTCCATACGGTTCCGTTGTGGCGGCAACGGGCAGGTCGAATAGGGGTTGAATACACACGGTGGGTTATAAGCCTTGTTGAAATCGACCGTTAAACGACCATCTGCCGGCATTGCATCACTATACAAAAACCGCCCTGCCCCATAAGTGCCATGACCGTTGGTGCGATCAGCGAAAATAAACCACACGTTCTCAGACTCTTCAGTACCCAACCCAACAATGCTATGGGTCTTACCGTCTCTTTCAAACTCGAAAGTTCCAAATACCGATGATTCACTAATTTGTCCGAGCACGTTGACGATCTCGATCGTCGCGCCTTCTTCAGCGCGAACAAAGCGGCCATTAATACGCCATGACTCATCAATAGAGTAATTCTCTACACCGGTGAAATTCAGCAGTGCTTTAGCCCCCGAATCTTTAACCCGAAGTGCAAAAGACCCTCTGAAAATAACGTAAAAACCAAGCGTCCCGGCTTTAATAGTTGTAGGTTCACCTTCTGTATCGGGGACCAAATCGGCCTCAACCAGCGGTTCACCGTCAATCGTCACTCCGTTGTCGGCAATGCCCACAAACCGTAAGCGGTTGTTCTCAAGATAAATGCTGCCCCAGTAATCAGGGCCACCAGTTAAGTGAATATCATTATCTGCTGCACTACCGACACGGTTTTCCCCATCCTCAAGCCATTCAAGCCCGACCAGTGTCAGCCAGCTATCGGGTCTTACCAGCTTCGCATGCCTGTTATGCCGCCATTCCTCGATCGCCTGGTGGTACACATTCTCCTGCTCAGGGGCTGGTTGCTGCCCACCCAGCAATGGCATTGCCAGCACCAGACTGATAAACAACACACCCGGCATCGCTATGCTGATGGGTGACAAGCGAGAATTGCCCGAAGAATAATTCACTTTACCCTTCCGTATATGTCTTCATAGCGTTCAATATCATCCTCACCAAAATAATCGCCGGTTTGCACTTCAATCAGATGCACATCCTTGTCACCCGGATTTTCCAGTCGGTGCAGGGTTTCAACCGGGATATAGGTTGACTGGTTAGCCTCCAGCAAAAACTCATCATCACCCAGCCGGACCTTGGCGGTGCCTTGCACCACCGTCCAGTGTTCCGCCCTGCGGTGGTGCAATTGCAGGGATAATACCTGGCCCGGCTTGACCACCAGCCGTTTGACTTTGCAATCAGCGGCATCTTCTAAAACCGTATAACTGCCCCATGGCCGGTGCACCGTTTTGTGAAAAACTACCGCTTCATGTTTGAGCGCTGACAATTGCTCAACCACCTGTTTAACGTCCTGCGCATGGTTTAGGTCAGCAACCAGTACAGCATCTCCGGTATCAACAATGATCAGGTCTTTTACACCCACCGCAGCAACCAGGCGGTCCTTACTCTGAACAAAACAACCGGTGGAGCCAACCATGATGGCTTTGCCGCTAATGCGGTTACCACTTTCATCAGAGGCATACAATTCGGAAATTGCCTTCCACGAACCGATATCGCTCCAGCCAAAATCACTCACCACCACAGCCGTGTTATCGGCCCGCTCCATGACCGCGTAATCAACAGAAATCGATGGACATTGACTGAATAATTCTGCTGGAAACTCAATCGGGGTCTGTGCTTTGTCGGTGGCTTCCCACACCCTGACTGTCGCGCGATGGACATCCGGTGCATAACGGGCAAGGGATTCAAGAAAAACATCCGCCTGGAAACAGAACATGCCGGAATTCCAGTGAAATTCACCCGACTCCAGGTATCTGATCGCAGTCGCTTCATCTGGCTTTTCGACAAATTCAGCCACCCGATAGCCGCCACTCATGGTCAATGCCTCCCCCTGGCGGATATACCCGTAACCGGTTTCGGGCTGTGTCGGGTGAATACCGAAGGTCACCAGGTAACCGTCGGTTGCCAGCTGGACTGCCTCACGTACAGCAGCTTTGAAGTTGCGTAAATTGGCCACCAGGTGATCGGCCGGCATAACCAGCAATATTGCATTCTCAGCCACAAACTCCTGCACGCACATCGCAGCGAGCGCTATCGCAGGCGCAGTATTGCGCCCGACGGGTTCAAGCAAAAACTTTTCCTGGCCGCTGCCTCCCTGCAAACCGTCATGCTTCAAACCGTTGTAAAGATCACGTGTATAGAAATAGTAATCGCGAGAGGTCACGGTAATCACAGGCGCGTTGCCGGCCACTGCCCTCGCCCGCAATAATGTTTTCTCGGCCAGGGTCTCGCCATCGACCAATTCCATGAAAGGTTTGGGATGGGCACGCCGGGATACCGGCCATAAACGCGTGCCGGCCCCTCCCGAGAGGATGACCGGAATCAGCGGTGCCTGTGAATCGCTATCGCTCATATTGAATTCCTGCCAGCAATCTTATTAATAACGGTTTGCAGGGACTGTTCAAAAGAAGCGGGATGAATATCAAAAGCATCACCGATCCTTTGTGCATTCAGAACAGACCACTTTGGCCGCTCAGCAGGCTGGGGAAACTGTGAACTGGGCACAGGCGTCAGCTCAGGTGCTTTTTGCAGCACACCTGCATCAACCGCAAGACTGAATATCTTGTGCGCAAAATCATACCAACTCAAGACCCGGTCGTCACAATAGTGGAAAACCCCCCCATAGTTTTGGATATTGCCATCTTCGAAATCCGCTGTTTGCCATTTTTGGATAACCGCGCTACTGGCCAGCGCCAGGTTGCGGGCCCAGGTCGGGCAACCACGCTGGTCATTCACGATTTTCAGCGCCAGCCCTTTGCGCGCCAGCCTCAGCATGCTCAGGACAAAATTCTTTCCATGTGAAGAGTATACCCATGATGTTCTCAGAATCGCATGCCTGCAGCCACTGGCTCCAATGGCCGTTTCGCCGGCCAGCTTGCTGTCACCATACACATTTTGCGGGTCGGGCGTATCCGCTTCGAGGTAAGCAACGTCCGACTTGCCGTTGAAGACATAATCGGTTGAATAATGAATCAGGCGGGCATTATTTCGTTTCGCCCAGCCAGCCAACCGCGCCGGCAACGTCGCATTGATCTCGAAGCTTATTTCAGGGTCTGTCTCGGCCTGATCGACAGCAGTATAGGCAGCCGTATTGACGATCAACTCAGGGCGCAAGCGGTTGAGCAGAATCTCCAGCTTGCCGGCATTGCTCAGGTCCAGCCCTATCCAGTCCTTACCAGCATTGTCCGGCGTACCTCGGTCAGTAGCGACAACGCGTCCAAAGGCTGATAACAACGGCAGTAATTCGCTTCCGAGTTGACCGGCAGCACCTGTCAGGAGTATGTTCATTTTACCCAACCCGGCAGGCGCTCAGACGGCACATCACGCAGGTAAGGTGCGGCGCGGTCCTTTGCTGAGACCGATTCCGGTTCAAGGGGCCATTTCACATTGATGTCTGGATCATTCCAGGCAATGGCTGCGTCGAATTGAGGGGCGTACTCGGTGGTACAGTGGTAATGAACCAGCGCGGTACTGCTGAGCACCAGGAACCCATGGGCGAATCCTTCGGGAACATATAACTGGCGATGATTCTCCGCACTCAATTCCACCCCTGCCCACTGCCCGAATGATGATGATCCCTGGCTTATATCCACTGCGACATCAAAAATTCGGCCTTCAAATACGGATACCAGTTTCCCTTGCGATTGCTGAAACTGGTAATGCAAACCGCGCAAAACACCTCTGGCCGAGCGCGAAATATTGGCTTGAACGAATGCAACGGGCAAGCCGTGACGGCGGTAGCTGCTCGCCTTCCAGGTTTCCTGAAAAAAACCTCTGCCATCACCATGCACTTCCGGCTCTATGATGACAACACCATCGAGACCGGTCTCAAAGACCTTCAACCGCCCGGACCCCGCTCCAGTAACTGCAGCAGGTATTCGCCGTAACCACTGTTGCGCAACGGTTCTGCGAGCTCCAGAATCTGCTCACGACCAATCCAGCCGTTTGCAAAGGCAATTTCCTCCGGACATGCGATCTTGAGCCCCTGGCGCATCTCTATGGTTTCGATGAAACTGGATGCCTGCTGCAACGACTCATGGGTGCCCGTATCCAGCCAGGCATACCCCCGGCCCAGGCGCTCAAGGTGCAGGCTGCCATCTTCGAGATATCGGCGGTTCAAATCGGTGATTTCGAGCTCGCCGCGGGCGGAAGGCTCAAGTTCGCGGGCAAACTGGCTGGCCCTGTCATCATAGAAATACAGGCCGGTAACCGCATAATTTGAGCGTGGCTGTTTGGGCTTCTCTTCAAGGCTGAGTACCCGCATTTGCTGGTCAAATTCGACCACGCCATAACGTTCAGGATCACGCACCCAGTACCCAAACACCGTGCTGCCCCGCAAACGCTGCTTGCAACGCAATAGCATGTCTTGCAGGCCGGCACCATGAAATATGTTATCACCAAGAATCAGGCAGGAAGGGCTGCCGTCGAGGAAGTCTTCCCCGATGATGAAGGCTTGCGCCAAACCATCCGGATTTTCCTGTGCTGCAAACGATATTTGTATTCCCCATTGGCTGCCATCGCCGAGCAACCGCCGGAACAGGACCTGCTCATGCGGCGTGGTGATAACCAGTATTTCCTGAAGACCCGCCTGCATCAGGGTGGACAGCGGATAATAGATCATCGGCTTGTCATACACCGGCAGTAACTGTTTGCTGACCACCTGGGTTATGGGATACAAGCGGGTTCCGCTGCCACCAGCCAGAATGATGCCTTTTCTAGAGTCCGTTAGCACTTTGCGACCTCAAGGGCGATGCCCTTCAGAACGGAATATCGTCGTCGGCAAAGTCTTTATCAGATTGCGGCTGCGCCGCTGTTTGCTGTGTCGGCGCATCGCTGCGGAAGCCGCCGTCACCCTGCTGCTGGTGCGCACCAGCTTCTCCGCCACGGCCACCCAACATCTGCATTTCGCTGGCCACGATTTCAGTCGTGTAGCGATCCTGGCCGTTCTGATCCTGCCATTTGCGGGTCTGAAGTTTACCTTCAATGTAAACCTGTGAGCCTTTACGCAGGTACTCACCGACGACTTCGGCCAGACGCCTGAAAAACACCACCCTGTGCCACTCTGTTCTTTCCTGTTTCTCGCCGGTTTGTTTGTCAGTCCAGCTTTCGCTGGTGGCGACGGTTATATTTGCGATTGCCGTGCCGCTGGCGGTATATTTCATATCCGGGTCTTTGCCCAGGTTACCCACCAGAATTACCTTGTTAACGCCTCTTGCCATTGAGCATCTCCCGCTATGCGAAGCCCTGCTCCGCAGTTCAAATTCAGACCCCGAAGTGTAGCATATACGCTAGTCAGGACGTGCAGTAAGAATAGCAAGAGTGCCAACGGGTAAACAATGGTGGATTGCGCTACAGCCTGTAGGAATTCTTCTTCACAGGCAGCACTTCACGAAATCTCGTATCATTCGTTCAGGCTGGGACACTATCATTTATAATCCCCGAAACAGCAGAGTATTGGTATGACCGTGAGTCCCGAAACCACGATTGTTAACAACCGGTCCGCCCTCGAGCAGATCATCTCGCTCAGTGCGCCGGATATGGCAAAAGTGGATGAGTGCATCCATGCAAGTCTGCAATCTGAGGTGGTTCTGATCAACCAGATTGCCAACTACATTGTTTCCAGCGGTGGCAAGCGGTTGCGTCCAATGCTGCTGACTTTGTGCGCACATGCCTGCGACTACCAGGGACAGAATCATATTCCGCTGGCGGCCATCATAGAATTCATCCATACAGCAACGCTGCTGCACGATGATGTTGTGGATGAATCCGAGCTTCGACGCGGGCAACAAAGTGCGCATGCCGTGTGGGGAAATGCGGCCAGCGTACTGGTTGGGGATTTTCTGTATTCACGAAGTTCCCAGATGATGGTGGATCTCGATTCGATGCGCATCATGGCGGTGTTGGCACATACCACCAACACCATTGCGGAAGGTGAAGTGCAACAACTGCTCAACGTGGGCGACCCCGAAGTAGGCCAGGACCGTTACATGCAGGTCATCAAGAATAAAACCGCCAGGTTATTCGAAGCAGCCTGCAGACTCGCGGCCATCATCAGCGAACAACCCGTTGCAATTGAGAATGCCCTTGCCTTGTACGGCAACCGACTGGGATCTGCATTCCAGATTGCCGATGATGTACTGGATTACACCGGCGATGCCAGTGCAATGGGAAAAAATGTCGGTGATGACCTGGCCCAGGGCAAGCCAACCTTGCCATTGATCTTTGCCCGCGAAAGATGCTCTGAGAGCGAGCGTGAATTGCTGGATGAAGCCATTCGAAACGGCGGATTGGATGACCTGTCGGAAGTTTTGGCGATTATTGAAAAAACAGGCTCACTCGACGCTGCCATGGCCTGCGCCAAAGCACAGGCCGAGGAAGCAAGGCAGGCCATTCAGGCTCTGCCGGCATCACCATGGCGCGCTGCGCTTGAACAATTAGCTGAATACAGCGTGAGCCGTGACCATTAAACAGGCAGGTAAAAGCAACCCGGTCTATCAGTTACCCATCTGTGCATCCCATTCTGCAATCCGGTCGGCGTGCTGCGCAAGCAATTCATCTCCGCCGGTAATGGTAACCGAGATCAAATCATCTTCGCCGATGATGGCATCGACCACTGCCTGATCCTGCGCTGATACCACGCTGCCAAAAATCGTGTGCTTGCCGTCCAGCCATGGCGTTTCTACATGGGTGATAAAAAACTGGCTGCCATTGGTGCCGGGGCCAGCATTGGCCATGGATAGTTTACCGGGCGCATCATGGCTGAGTTCCGCTGTGCATTCATCTTCAAAGCGATACCCCGGCCCACCCGTGCCGGAGCCCAGCGGACAACCACCCTGAACCATGAAGTTATCAATCACACGATGGAAGCTGAGGCCATCATAAAAACCACGTTTTGTGAGGTTTACAAAATTTGCCACCGTCACCGGTGCGTGCTGCGGATACAGGCGCAAGTGGATAATGCCTTTACTGGTGTGCATTTCCGCCAGCATCTCGTTTGCCAGTATCTCGCTTGTAGATTCAGTCATGTCAAAACTCCATTCAATCAGTTTAAGGTGAAACTTTTCCGGTGTAACAGGGGTCTGTATCAGTATGAGGCCGCGGGTAAATGGTCTCTCCCTCATGCCAACAGGGTATTTGTGCACTCCTCACCCCTGACCCGCGGCCTTTTTTAATGGGTGTCCGCCAGTCTTTTTTCAATACCCGCGTGGCTTGCAAACTGATCACCCCGATCTTCAAAGTCCCGGAAATGCGGAAAACTGGGTGCTCCGGGAGACAACAAGACATAGCCTTTCCCGGCAACCAGGGTCTGCGCCAGCGCTACTGCTTGCGATAAATCATCCACCGCATGCAAACCGCCACTGGGCTCAACTCCGGCTTTTCGGAGGCTGGCAAGAATTTTCGGGCCGTTTTCCGGCATGGTGATGATTGCCAGCGGCGCTTGTCCAACCAGCCCATCGGCAAAACCACTCCAATCCAGCCCCCGGTCCATACCACCGAGGAGCAACACCACAGCTTCAGTTCCAATGGTCTTCAGCGCTGCCGCAACCGACACGGGTGTGGTGGAGATGCTGTCATCCACATAGCAGACATCATCTTTTTTACCAATAAATTGCAAGCGATGGGGCAGACCGGTAAAGGATGCCAGGGCCTGATCAAGATCAGAAATTTCCAGTCCCAACTCGTCAACCACAGTCAGTGCAGCAGCCAGGTTTTGCATATTGTGTTCGCCTGGAAGTGATGCGGGCGCAGAAATAATCCTTGCTCCAACCCCGGAAACCACCTCAGCCTCATTCGCCTGCCAGCCACCGGCACAGTTAAACCAAATAACGTCCCCACGAGATTCCAGAGCTTCGAGCAACACCGAATCCGAGAAATTAGCGATCAAACGACCACGCCGGGCCAGCTCTGCCAGCCTGAGTTTATCTGCCCGGTAGCGCTCAACCCCGCCATGCCAGTCAATATGTTCATCGCTGAGATTTAAAATCATCACGATATCCGGCTCGGCATCAAGGTCTGAGATCTGGTAGCTGGAAAGCTCGATGACCCACCAATCCACGTCTGTGCTTTCGCAGTCCAGCATCGGCCTGCCGATATTTCCGGCCAGGCACGTCTTTACGCCCGCACAGTTGAGCAGATGTGCGGTTAGCGCAGCCGTGGTACTTTTGCCCTTTGTGCCACTGATACAGATCGTTTTTGCAGCAGGGTTTTCTGCAAACCACAGGCTGCTGGCAGTGGTAAATCGCACACCAAGCGACCGTAACTGTTGCAACTCTGTGCGATACGGGCTGATACCGGCGGAACGGACCAGCACATCGAATCGCTTCAGGCGCTCAACATCCAAAGGACCAAAATGGCAATGATCAAGTTCCGGATCCAGGCTTTCAATAAAACCGTCATCAGCGGCGCTTTCTGCAAACAGGCTGATGACCTTGTCCGGAAACCGCCTGCGAATTTGCCGCCAAACCGCCTGACCTTCCCTGCCAAGCCCAAGGATAGCGACGCTGTCTGCTGCCAGATCCCTAAACCGCATTGAGTTTTGCCAGGATTGCAGATGGAATACAGTGAACGGCCGTGGGATCCGGATGCAATTCAAGTGCGCCTGCCTGCATGATTTCCGCATGACCGGCCAGCGCCCGGACGACAGTTTTATCCTGCCAGTCAGGCTGTGCGCCCAGGTGTTTCATCGCCGCGCGGCTCTCCGCGATGCTGCCCACACATTCAAACGGTTTCTGCTCTCCCAGCCCACACAGTTGTTTGTAACCCAGCACCTGGTCCTGCCGGTCAAGCAAGTCATCACCCTGAATACCAATCAATTGCTCCGGACTCATGAAGGGTGCCAATGCGAGTGCTGCGAACCGGCACTTGGGACAGTCCCGGCACCACCGGCCTTCAATACGCGAGCCATCCTGGTGGAAATTGCGGTTGCAACTCGAAAACACCGCATGATATTCCGTCATGGCAGCGAATTGTCGTGTGATGGCAATTTCGCCGTAGGGCCGCAGCATAGAAAAATACTCAACACTGGCTGAGACCCGATCACGGATAAGCTCCCGAAAGGCTTGCTCAAAAGCCAGGCTTTTACTGTACTGGTGGTTAATCTCTATGCCGTGGGAGTCAATCAAAGTTGCCTCGTTGGCAGAAGATTCATTGGCAAACACAATATAGCGATAGCCATACAGCAAGCCGGCACATAACAAAATTGCTGAATTGATCGCTGTCACCGGCACATGGCCGTTCCAGGCACCAGCGGCATTCATTTCAGCAAGCACGGGCGATAGTTTGCGCTGAATCCGGATTAACGGCAGACCCGCAACCTTGGCAGTATCAGCGATCAGTTCTGACCCGCCAACGCAGACCGGCTGTATTTCAATGTCTGCGTCCCGGAGCATTTTCAGGCACACCAGGCTGTCCTTGCCACCACCCATGGCCACCAGTGCACGCTCGGGAAGCTCAAGGTCCATGGCCGGCGGTACGGCATTTGTAGTGGCCTTGAAAGTTATCAGCTCTGACAGATCCAGTTGGTTGACGTAGGCAAACTCCCCCAATCCCCGGCGATACAGCTCATTCAGAAAACCTGCCTGGGACTTGTCGATCCGGCTATCACCAGGGTCGATATCTATGGCCAGTCCCGCCTTGTAATAACTAATTCCGGCGATCAAATGCAGTATTTCCAGCGCTTGAAAAAATGCCGCCTGACGGGACGCATCCGGCGGCCAGGGAGCCCATGGGAAAGTAAGGGTCTCATGCAGTGCCTGACCATCCATATCGTATGCGAGCACAGCCCTGCCTGAAGCCGGATCATACCGGCACTGCACAAACCGGAAACATTTTGCCCGCCTGCCCATGTCCTTTGTGGTCACACTCAAGAGCCCCGCTTTGATTTGGTGCAGAAACGTTACCCGAAGCGGCAAAGGCTGTACAGCGCCACCACTATATTGCCGCCGTCGTACCCCTTAACCAATCAAAGAATTAACACCCGCCACCAACCCCCCCAAAAAAAGCGGCACCGGGAAAGAGTGCCGCTTTCAAGTGCGGGGTTCTACGAATAACCCCAAGGAGTGTATTCTTCAAATCAGTTATAAACCGGAACCACGCTGACCCTGACCCGAATACGGTCACCTGGTGGCTCATCCATCGTGCTGTGATAGATTTTCCCCCGGTACTTCCAGCTGACATCCCAGGCGACGACCCGTTCTTCGCTGTGCCATTCGGTTTCCGTATGGCAACGCTGCTCGGACACGGTGTAGTGCTTTGGCGGATAGCGTCGATACTGGGCATCGGTGGCTATCGCCCCGCCAATGGCAGCCCCCACAATCGTAGCGGCCGTTTTGCCATGTCCACCTCCAAACTGGTGGCCAATCACACCACCCAGGATAGACCCCAGGATGGCCGGCGCAGGTGAGCGGTGCTCAGGCACGTGTTGGCGTACCCTCTCTTGCCGGCATACTTGTCGCTCGCGGGGTATTTGCACGATCTCGGTAACCGGTTGCACATCCACTACCCGGGCATAGTCATAATTCGCATTATCATAAGACCGTTCTGAGCCCGGGCCTCGATTGTCGCCTGCCCAGACGGGCGTCGTGACAGCTGCAAGCAATAATGCGCCGGCGATTCTCAAATGATGTTTTTGCATACTCATGGACATCTCGATCTCCTTTCCCAACCGGTTTCCCCATCAATCACCTGGTCAGTCTCCTGACCTTCGAAAACAGCTTACAACCCGCCCCATGAATCGGAACTGAACAGTCTGGTACTCCTTCTGAGCAACAACTGTGACATATGTCATTTGCCGGTCCGGAGTAAACGTACTAGGATTATCGTCCCGTTCGTCGTCCAGGAGCTTGTCGGATTTAACATAGATCTACTGCGGAAAAGCTGAGTTTGGCCAGACTTCCCGTTCTTTTGCGTTACACGCGGTGCTATTCACCTTAAAAGACCGTAGAATCTGACTCAAGTCTGCTTTCCCTCGTTATGATCGGTCAAACCCGACAGGCTGCTAGCTAATCCACAGAAGGACTGCCACATGCCCAACTATCGCACCAAGGATATCCGCAACATTGCCCTGGTGGGGCATACCGGTTCAGGAAAAACCACGCTGGCCGAAGCTTTACTGACCAGCTCAGGAACCAAGGGCGAGGCAGGAACGGTTGAGCGCGGTTCGACCACCATGGACCATGACCCGCTGGAACGGAAGTACCAGCATTCACTGGATTCAGCCATAGCAAGTCTTGACCACAAGGGCATGCACCTGAACCTGATCGATACCGCAGGCTTCCCTGATTTCCGGGGGCCAACGCTGGCCAGCATGACGGCAGTGGAGACCACCGCAATCGTGGTCAATGCACATAATGGTGTTGAGTTATCAACCCGACGGTTGATGCGCAGAGCCAAACGGCGGCGGTTGTGCCGCATGATTATCATCAATCGCATTGACGTAGATGATGTAGACCTTAGCCAGGTGGTCAAAGACCTGCGCAGTGAATTCGGGCCAGAGTGCCTGCCGGTCAACCTTCCGGCTGAAAACCTCAGCAAGGTCCGTGACTGTTTTTTCCACACCGAAGGTGAGACAGATATCTTTTCGCTGGCCGAAGCTCACGAAGCCATTGTTGACCAGGTCGTTGAGGTCAATGAAGACCTGATGGAAAAATACCTTGAAGGCGAGGAATTGTCGCGCGAGGAGTTGCATGCCGCGTTTGAACAGGCCCTGCGCGAAGGCCACCTGGTGCCGATCTGTTTCGTCTCAGCCAAAACCGGTGCCGGCATCATGGAACTGCTCGACTTCTTCAACCAGCTGGCACCCAGCCCGAAGGAAGGCAACCCACCGGTCTTTCTGAAGGGCGCAGGTGATGATGCGGTTGAGGTTGCAGTAACCGGTTCCGCCTCCGACCATGTCATCGCACATGTGTTTAAAATCACCAACGATCCGTTTGTGGGCAAACTGAGTATTTTCCGGATTCATCAGGGTACGATACGGCCCGATTCGCAACTGCTTATCGGCGATGCCCGCAAGCCCTTTAAAGTCGGCCACCTGTTTAGCATACAAGGGGGCAAACATATTGAAATTGACGCCGGTATCCCAGGCGATATCTGTGCGGTGGCCAAAGTGGATGACATCCATTACGACGCCGTGCTGCATGATTCACATGATGAAGACAACTATCACCTTAAACCACTGGACTTTCCGAAGCCCATGTATGGACTCGCGGTGAACGCCAGGACGCGCGGACAGGAGCAGAAACTTTCTACCGCGCTGCACCGCTTGCAGGAAGAAGACCAGTGTTTCGTGGTTGAACACAACCAGGAACTGAATGAAACCGTCATGCTCGGCCTGGGTGAATTGCACATGCGCGTCATCCTTGAGCGCATGCAGGAACGTTACAAAGTCGAAGTCGATACGCGTCCACCCAGGATTGCCTACCGTGAAACCATTACCCGTTCTGCAGAAGGACATTACCGGCACAAAAAGCAGACCGGTGGAGCCGGCCAGTTCGGTGAAGTTTTCCTGCGCATCAAGCCCAAGGCCCGGGGCGAGGGTTTTGAGTTCATCAACAAGGTGGTCGGCGGCGCAATACCCTACAACCTGATTCCAGCCGTTGAAAAGGGCATCAGGCAATTGCTCACCGAAGGTGCCGTTGCGGGTTATGCCATGCAAGACCTCGAAGTGACCGTTTATGACGGCAAATTCCACCCGGTAGACTCAAAAGAAATTGCTTTTGTGATCGCCGGGCGGTATGCATTTCTTGATGCGATCAACAATGCCGGCCCACAGATACTTGAACCCATCGTCAGTGTGGATGTGACGGTACCGGACACAGATATGGGTGATACCACCGGCAATCTGGCAGGCCGGCGCGCACGAATCTCCGGTACAGAAAGCCTGCGCGGCGGCCTCGTAACCATCCGTGCCGATATCCCGCTGAGCTCGTTATCGGATTATCACACCGAGCTGAAGAGCCTGACCCAGGGCCAGGGCACCTACACCATGGAATTCAGCCATTACGACCCGGTTCCGTCCAGTGTGCAGCAAGCACTGGTTAAAGCCCACCGCCCCAGGGGTGAGGATTAAAAAACCGACAAATCAAGAACGGTGACATAATATGGGCGCCTCCCGTGATTCAAGTGTTATTTCGAGCTTTTTGGACTCAGATCGGTTTTCTCGCAGCGAACAAGTTCCTCCCTCCTTGGAAGGCCTTGTCGTTCAAATTGTTGCTGCCATGTCCAATAAAGAAACAGTCTGCTGACATATATTCGGGTTCTTGATAAAATGTTCGGACTGGTTCAGGCCAATCCCGGCTGTTCCACGCTACAATACTGAGTCCAGTTCGGCGATGAGGTCGTTGACGTCCTCGACCCCGACTGACAGGCGTACCAGTGAGTCGCTGATGCCCAGCGCGGCCCGTTTCGCGACCGGCATCGATGCATGGGTCATGATGGCCGGATGATTTATCAGACTCTCCACCCCGCCAAGACTCTCCGCCAGTGCAAACAATCTACAGCCTTCCAGCATTTGTCTGGCAGCACCGAGACCACCCTTGAGATCGATACTGATGATGCCACCACCCTGCCCGTCCATCTGCCGCATAGCGAGTTCATGGTGCGGGTGTGACGGCAGCCCCGGGTAAATCGTTGTTGAGATTGCCGGATGCTGCTCCAGCCATTGGGCGATTTGCAAGGCGTTCTCACAATGTGCCCGCATACGCAATGCCAGCGTTTTCAATCCACGCATGGCCAGGAAGCTGTCGAATGGGCCCTGGATACCGCCGATGGAGTTGAGCAGGTACCAGAGCCTTTCAGCCAGCTCTGCATCATCGCCAACTACTGCTATACCGCCGACCATGTCTGAGTGACCATTGAGAAATTTTGTTGCAGAATGCACCACGATATCGGCCCCCATTTCAAGTGGCCGCTGCAGCATCGGTGAAGCAAAAGTGTTGTCAACCACCAACAGCGCACCCTGCTGACGGGCAAGCTTGCCCACAGCTGCTATATCCACGATCCTGAGCATCGGGTTGGTCGGGGTTTCCACCCAGATCATTCGCGTCTCAGGGCGCATGGCCGCTTTGAGTGCCCGCAGGTCTTCAACCGCGATAAAACTGAAATCCAGACCTGCTGAACGTTCTCGCACATTGTGAAACAGCCTGAAACTGCCGCCGTACAAGTCATCCATGGCGATGATATGATCACCTGAATCAAGCAACTCCAATACCGTCGCCGTTGCAGCCATTCCAGATGCAAACGCAAACCCCCGTGTGCCACCTTCAAGATCTGCGATGCACTGCTCATAGGCGTCACGGGTCGGGTTGTGGCTGCGTGAGTACTCCCACCCCTGATGCTCGCCCGGGCTGCGCTGTACGTAAGTCGAGGTTGCATAAATCGGCGTCATGATGGCCCCGGTGGTCGGGTCTGGATGCTGGCCGGCATGAATGGTGCGGGTAGCCAACTGGTGTCTGGATCGGTCTTTCATTCAGGCATTTCCCATCAGCAATCCGCTCTACGCCGCAGGTAATTGAGTAAATCTACCCGGGTAATCAGACCCAGAAACTGTTCACCGTCTTTGACGATGGCGATATGATCCTTGTGGAAAACAGGCATCAACTCATCCACTGAGTCATTTACGTCCACCGACGCAAGCTCGGTCACCATGGCCGTACTGACCGGTTGACTAAAGGTCTCACTTGAATGGGCCACGGCCAGCAACAAATCTGATTCATCGATAAAGCCGACGATTTTTCTTTTCTGAATGACCGGCAATTGTGAAACATCATACAGCTTCATGCGGCTGTATGCGTTGGCCAGCGGTTCATCCGGGCCAACCGTGATGGTATCGTTGGATTCGAATGGCCGTGCGATCAGGTCGCGCAGATTCCCATACCGCTCGGTTTCAACAAACCCCTGGTCGCGCATCCAAAAATCGTTATACATCTTTGACAGGTAACGATTTCCTGTATCAGCGGCCAGGGTCAGTACTTTTTTCGGCTGCGTCTGTTCCCGGCAATATTTTAATGCCGCAGCCAGCATCGTTCCAGTGGATGGTCCGGCGAGGATGCCCTCTTTGCTCAACAGTTCCCTGCCGGTCAGCATGCTTTCCTTATCGCTGATAGCATAGGCTTTCGAAATCCGTGTGAAATCACTGATGGTCGGCAGAAAATCCTCGCCGATACCCTCAACCAGCCAGCTTGAGCTCTTGTCAGACAACACGCCATCGTTAACGTATTCGGCCAGTATTGACCCCACCGGGTCAGCCAAAATCAGCTCCAGGTCGGGTGCAACCTGTTCGAAATAGTGTGATAAACCGGTAGCGGTGCCACTGGAACCTACGCCCAGCACGATGGCGTCCAGATCATGGCCCATCTGCTCCCAGATTTCGGGGCCCGTCACTTCTTCATGTGCCTTGGGGTTGGACGGGTTGCCAAACTGGTTAATGAAGAACGCACCCTCAATTTCATTGGCCATGGATTGCGCCAGGTCCTGATAATATTCTGGGTGGCCCTTGGCAACATCGGACCGCGTCAGCACAACTTCCGCTCCCATGGCCTTTAAGTTGAAAATTTTCTCCCGGCTCATTTTGTCCGGAATGACGAGCACCAGGTGATAACCTTTTTGTGCTGCGACCAGGGCCAGTCCAAGGCCGGTATTACCCGCGGTCCCCTCGACCAGGGTCGCCCCCGGGCTGATCAGGCCGGCCTTTTCGGCATCTTCTATCATTTTCAAACCAATCCTGTCCTTGACGGAGCCGCCCGGGTTCTGGCTTTCCAGCTTGATGTAAAGCGTGCAGTGCCCGGTGTCAAAGTGGTTGATGCGTACGATGGGCGTATTTCCGATCAGGTCGAGAACTGAGTCATAAACTTGCATAAAGTAAAAGCTCCAGGTAAAAAAAACGGCCGGGCTGGTTGCCGGCCGTACTGTATTTCATTTTGATAACTATTTCAGACTGGAGTTGCATCCATCAGGTTAGCCAGCCTGTCCTTTGCCCATAGCTTTTCTTTTTTTAGCTGGTTCAATGCAAGATCGTCCATCGGCGCGGTGCCAAGCTCAGCTGCAGTGACGCGCTTATCCAGCTCCTGGTGGCGATTGTAGATCCGGCGAAAATCTTCGCTTTCTTTCATCATTGAATCCATTTTATCCTGACGGTGTTCAAACATAGCTTTACTCCTGTACGAGATGGGCCCCACGCACGACACGGCCAGCAGAAAACTGCCTGCAGGCGCGAGACACAGATAAAACGTTAATAAATGCGGTATAACACGTTGGAAAAATAAGGGGTGGGTAACAACAAATATCAGCGGTATGCAGCGACAGGCGTGAGGCCGTCGCTGCCATTAGTCGCAAATTCCTATCGGAAATCTGGCTATTGATAATCTGAATAAAACCATAGCAGTGAACTAACACTAGCCTAAAGCAGGCCCGCTGGCAAGTTGCGGATTTAATTGGGGAGCTCCAATGCAGGAATTATTACGCATACCTCAATATTCTGAAAAAACTGGCGTGTAACTTGAGATTGATTGCATAGATTAACTTCGTGTCTAACTGCTGTTATTCAAAAATCAGATACAGAAAATAAAATAAATTACACCTAATTATCCAGCAAGATGACATCAACCCGACGGTTACGTGACCGCCCTGCTTCGATCTCATTGCTGGCAATGGGGAAGTCCTCACCCATACCGGCTGACGTTATCCGGTCCTCAGCCACACCCAGATCGATCAGGGCCTGACGAACAGCATCAGCACGCTCTTGCGACAGCGCTATATTTGTGTCAGCCTCACCGCTGGAATCGGTATGGCCCTCGACCCTTATCTTCTTTTCCGGCTCGGTTTGCAACAAGTCAACAACCTCTTCCAGGCTGGAACGTGCGCCCTCGACCAATGAGGTCTGACCGGAAGCAAACAGGACATCACCCAGCGTTACCACCACGCCACTTTCAGTCTGCCGCAATTGCAGGTTTTCGAGCTGACGCGTCAACGAGGTGATTTGCTGGCTGGCGAGGTCCGCTTCACGACGCGCAAACTCTGCCTCTGAAGCACGCGACTCGGCCAGGCGGCGTGCCTGCTGTGCTTCTTCTGTTGCCAGCTCAGCAGCACGGGCTGATTCGGCCTCTTTCTGCAGGGCTCTGTCTTTCTCATCACGCGCACGTTGTGCATCTTCAGAAGTTGTAGCAACCAGCAACCGGGCACGCTCAGCTTCCGCCCTGGCCTGCTCTGCTTCCAACTGGCTGGCCTTGAGTAACATGGCACTGTGGCGGCTTTCCAGCACGTCGCGGGCTTGCTCATACTGCTCCCGCTCCGCCATTGCCTTTGCAATCTGGATGCGCCGATCAGCCATGTAAACCAGGTGAAAGCGGTAAATTTCATTTCCGCTGGCCTGTTCAGCAACCCGCAGTGCACGTTCTGCCTCACCGAGCGCCAGTGGTGCATAGCCGACCAGTTCAGGGTTGGCCCTTAGATTGTTCAGATCATCGCGCACCCGTTCAAGTGCAAGATCCTTTTTGGGCGTGGCTGTACAAGCAACAAGCATGGCCAGCAGAAGTATCAGCGCAATTTGTTTCAGTGACCGGTTCATTCGAATACGTCTCCGAATGTTGCGCGCAATTTGTTTTCAAGCTCATCATTGCTTTTGCGCAGTTCATTGACACGCCTTCGCGACTTGGCTGCCCGGGATTTCTCGATGGCCAGTTCTGCATTGATTTCCGATTGATCCACCAGGTACAGGGCAACCACGTATTTTTGCTTCTCCATGCCCTGGTGGGCGCTGGCAAGCTTTTCTCGGGCAAAGCGCATTTCGACCGGGGCGAATTCATCACCTCCCGCTTTCTCCGCTGTTGCAATAACTGTTTCAGCCGACAGGAATGCATCCGGGCCGGGGCGTATAGTCGTACATGCAGCCAACGCCAGTAAAACGACTGCTACTAAAATGGGTTTCATGAACTGATTACCTGGATCCTTAAGCTTGGTGGATTATGACTGAACAGCGGCCAAGGTTGAACCATTGATTAAATTAAATCACATCCCTTCTGTATCCGTCTGGTTTTCCGGAGCAGCCGCAATAAAGGCCGGCAACTTTCTACACGCTGCGGCGACCCGCTGAATCTCCGGGAAAGCCGATAAGTCTGTGCCGAAGCGCTCCGCATTGTACACCTGCGGCACCAAAAAACATTCAAACAACCCCGGTTTGCCGGCAAGGTAAGTACGGCCATGATCGCCACGGGTGTTGAGCTGCTCCTCGATCGCGCCGAACCCCACCGTCATCCAGTGGGACATCCATGCGGATGGAGCGACTGCATCACCACATTGATCCTGTAAATATTTCATTACCCTGAGGTTATTCAAAGGGTGGATATCACAGGCTATCTGTAATGCCATAGACCGAATACGGGCACGCTCCAGCGGCCGGACCGGCAGTAGCGGGTATTGCTCAAAACACTCGTCCAGGTATTCACAAATAGCCAGCGACTGGGTCAACACCTTGCCCTTATGCACCAGCACCGGCACCAGGCCCTGCGGGTTGATGGCCAGGAATGCCTCGCCGTGCTGCTCACCACCTTGCCGGACCAGGTGTACCGGCCGCATCTGACAGGTAAGACCCTTCAGGTTCAAGGCGATCCGCACCCGGTAAGCAGCCGAACTGCGCCAATAGCTGTAGAGCGTAAGTTGTTCTCCGGCGCCGGTCGTTTCCTTAGCCTGCATAGCGCACAATTTTTTGCTCAATGGCGCCGAAAATTGAATCTCCGTGCCGATCAAACATCTCTATGCGTATAGTGTCACCGAATTTCATGAACGGTGTGGAAGGTTTGCCGTCAGCGATAATCTCGAGCATGCGGATCTCAGCCAGACAGGATGCGCCCAGGCTGGTATCGGTATTGGCGATAGTCCCTGAACCCACGATGGTGCCGGCGGTCAGCGGGCGGGTATAAGCGGCGTGTGCTACCAATCGGGCAAAATTGAACTGCATATCCACACCGGCTTCGGGCCTGCCGAAGGCTGTTCCATTGAGCGTGCTGTGCAGCGGCAGTGACAAGGTGCTGTCCTGCCATGCCTCACCGAGTTCATCCGGGGTGACCATTACCGGTGAAAGTGCTGAGCGGGGTTTAGACTGTAAAAAACCAAACCCCTTGGCCAGTTCACCCGGGATCAGGTTTCGCAGGCTTACATCATTGATCAGGCCGATCAACTGGATATGTTGTTCTGCCTGTTCCGGCGTAACCGCCATCGGCACATCATCGGTGATAATAATTATCTCCGATTCAAAATCGATTCCATATTCTTCGCTGAACACGGGTACCGGGTCACGCGGACCGAGAAAACCAGCTGAAGTAGCCTGGTACATCAGGGGATCGACATAAAAAGACGCCGGAACCTCGGCGCCGCGTGCGCGGCGAACGCGTTCTACATGTGGTAAATACGCGCTGCCGTCGAGGAACTCATATGCTCTGGGCAAGGGTGCAGCAAGTGCATCAACATCGAGGTCCCGGATGCCGCTGCACGAACCCTGGTTCAGTTCAGCATAAAGGGCCGTCAGCCCCGGCGCCATTTGCTGCCAATCGTCCAGTGCAAGCTGTAAAGTGAACGCAATGTCGGCGGCAGACACATAGTGTGCAAGGTCGCGGCTGACAACGATCAGGCAGCCATCGCGGTCGCCGGTTTTCAGAGAGGCGAGCTTCATGATTTGGAATACTCCGTGCAATTTCTGATTGTAAGGGATTTCCTGCCGGCCGGGGCCACGTATTTCAAGGGCCGGGTGGGTTGGCGGAAATGTTCGGGCTAATCCGCCATGTTAATTCAGGGCCGGTTAACACTTGCCCGGCTATTGGGTTCTTCACAAGTCCTTATCGAAGTATAATGAGGGGCTTTTCTATACAGTTTTACGTTGAGGATCTTTTCGATGCCGGTAACCATTGCGTCATTCAAAATTGACTACTATCAGTTCCTGTCACCGGATGGCCGGCTGACAGCAGACGACATGCCGCCTTTGGCAACCGACTGGGATGAACTTCAGTCTTTATACCGTTTGATGGTTACCACGCGTATTTTTGACAAAAAAGCCGTGGCCCTGCAGCGCACTGGAAAGTTGGGAACCTATGCCTCCTGCCTCGGACATGAAGCAGCCCATATCGCCATGGGCAGCGCCATGCGTCCGGAAGACTGTTACGCACCCTCGTACCGTGAGTACGGTGCGCAATTTTGCCGGGGTGTCAAGATGTCAGAGGTGCTTACGTACTGGGGTGGCGATGAACGAGGCAGTGACTTTTCCGGCCCCAAACATGACTTCGCCTGGTGTGTGCCCATTGCCACACAGTGTATGCACGCAGCCGGTGCCGCACTGGCATTCAAGCTCCGGGGCGAAAAACGTGTCGCCGTTTCCCAGGTTGGCGATGGCGGCAGCTCCAAAGGGGATTTTCTCGAGGCTATCAACGCAGCCAGCGCATTTCAGTTGCCGCTGGTGCTGGCCATCATCAACAACCAGTGGGCGATTTCTGTACCGCGCAGCAAACAGAATTCAGCCGCGACACTGGCACAGAAAGGGATCGCCAGCGGCCTGCCATCCCTGCAGGTGGACGGTAATGACATCATCGCCTGCCGCTGGGCAATGGACAATGCCATCAAGCTCGCACGTGAAGGTGGCGGATCCACGGTCATCGAAATGATCACTTACCGGCTGACTGACCACACCACAGCAGATGATGCCCGCCGCTATCGGGACGATGAGGAAGTTGAAAACGCCTGGCAGCTGGAACCCATCAAGCGCTTGCGCAAATACCTCGAGGATCAGGGTGTCTGGAACGATAAAGAAGAACTGGAACTGCTGGAGCAAGCCGGCGAGGAAGTTGCAGCAGCGGTTGAAGAATATCTCGCGACCAGTGACCCGGGCATCGGCAGCATGTTTGATTACATGTTCGAAAACATGCCGCCAGAGCTTGAAATACAACGTGCACAGGCACTGGCGGAGTCGAGCTGATGGCCAGTATTGCAATGGTAGACGCCATTTCCATGGCACTGGCGTGGGAAATGTCAATTGATGATTCGGTTATTGTCATGGGTGAGGATGTAGGTATAAACGGTGGCGTGTTCAGGGCCACCAGCGGCCTCGAGGAGCGATTTGGCGATCAGCGTGTCATCGACACCCCCCTTGCCGAGGGCATGATTGCCGGCCTGGCAGTGGGCATGTCCACACAAGGCATGAGGCCGGTCATCGAAGCGCAGTTCATGGGATTTATTTACCCCATGGTGGAGCAGATCATCTGCCACGCCTCCAGAATGCGGCACCGCACGCGGGGCAGGCTATCGTGCCCATTGGTATTGCGGGCACCGTTTGGCGGCGGGATCCACGCGCCGGAGCTTCACTCTGAAAGCACCGAGGCCATATTTGCGCATATGCCCGGCGTGAGGGTGGTCATTCCATCCTCACCCGCAAGGGCTTACGGCCTGTTACTGGCCGCCATTCGTGAACCGGACCCGGTCATATTCCTGGAACCCAAACGGTTATACCGACTCAACAAGGAAGAAGTCGAGGACAACGGTGAAGACCTGCCGCTGGATGTATGTTTTGTACTTCGCGACGGGTCTGACATTACGCTGGTGACCTGGGGCTCAATGGTCAAAGAAACCCTGGAAGTTGCTGACATGCTGACCGGGCAGGGTATCAGCGCCGAAGTCATCGACGTGGCGACCGTCAGTCCGCTGGACATGGATACGATTATTGAATCGGTGGAAAAAACCGGACGCTGCGTCATCATTCACGAGGCTGCACGTATGTGCGGCGTAGGTGCTGAAATTGCCGCAGGACTTGCGGATGCCGCCATTTACTACCTGCATGCTCCGGTCAAGCGGGTTACCGGCTATGACTCCATCATGCCTTTGAATAAAATGGAAATGAAGTATATGCCAGGCGTCAAACGTATTTTGAACGCGGTTGATGAGGTCATGGAGGTCTCATGAAAATTTTCAACTTACCCGATCTCGGCGAAGGCCTTCCCGATGCGGAAATCATTGAATGGCATGTGGCCGAAGGTGACGACATCAAGCTGGACGAGGCGCTGGTTTCAATGGAAACGGCCAAGGCCGTGGTGGAAGTGCCGAGTCCTTATACTGGCAAGCTAAGCAAGCTCTACGGCCAGGCTGGAGATATCATAAAAACCGGCAAGCCGCTGGCAGGTTTTGAAGTTGAAGGCGAGGCCGCCAACGCTCAAACTGATACTGAAGACGCCGTTGGCAGTGATTCACCGACGCAAGCAGATTTAGCTGATGAAGAAGAAAATGCCCAACAAACGCCGGCATCCGGGGATGCGGGTACCGTGGTTGGCAAGATGGAGGCATCTGACACGGTTGTCACTGAAGCTCTGGCGACCGTGGGCGGGGTGAAGGTCACGCCGGCGGTACGTGCGCTGGCACGCAAGCTCAAGGTAAACCTTGCCAGCGTCAGCCCTTCCGGCAAGGACGGTGTTGTCACCCGCGTTGATGTTGAAAATGCAGCCGGCAATTCCCGGGCATTGCTTAGCCCGTCAGGGCCGACACCAGCAAAAACCACGCCGGCCACTCCCCGGGCAAAGCCACCCAGTGGCGAGTGGGAACCTGTCCGGGGTACACGCCGCACCATGGCCAGGGTGATGTCGGAAGCACATGCCCAGGTCGTGCCGACGTCCATCATGGATGACGCTGATGTACACCTCTGGAGCAGAGGCGAGGATATGACGGTGCGGCTGTTGCGTTCCATCTGGGCCGGCGCACAGGCCGAACCCGGCCTGAACGCCTGGTACGATGCGGCACAAAACATGCGCATGATTCATAAAGGCATGGATGTGGGTGTGGCTGTCGATACACCTGATGGTCTGTTCGCTGCGGCCTTGCGCAACGTTCACGCTGGTTCTGCTGCGGATATCCGCAATGCCCTGACCCGCTTAAAACACAACGTTGAAAACCGCTCCATTCCACCGGCTGACCTGAAAAACTACACCATCATGCTGTCAAATTTCGGCATGTTCGCCGGCCGCTATGCAACGCCGGTGATCACGCCACCGTGTGTGTCAATTATCGCTGCCGGCAAAGCCCGCAACGAAGTTGTGGCGGTGCTGGGCGGATTTGAAGTCCATCGCATCCTACCGCTTTCACTGACCTTCGATCACCGCGCCTGTACGGGCGGCGAAGCAGCGCGCTTCTTAAGGGCAATGATTGACGACCTGGGATTGCCAGAGTAAAAAGCCGGCCCGCACTATAGGTATCGATAGACTCGTTTTTGCAGGAATTCCAAGTCTTTCCCGGCATTTATTAATTCATGCACTACCATTTTCATCACCACTAAATCACTGGAACAACAAAAACGTGTCAAACATTTCCATTCTTATCTGGCTCATTCAACTGGCCCTCATCATCCACGTACTCAAAACCGGCCGCAACCGTTACTGGATCATGCTGCTGTTGTTCATGCCGATGATAGGTGGCATCGCTTACCTGGTGATCGAGCTGCTGCCGGAGTTTTCCCGCAGTATCAGCGGCCAGCGCGCAGTGAGAAATGTTAAGAAGACGCTCAACCCAGGTGCAGATTTGAGACGCCACAAGGCGGCATGGGAACAATCCTCCAACGTCGATAACGGTCGCCGCTACGCTGAGGCTCTGCTGGATTCAGGCGAAACCGCTACAGCAGAACAGATAATCAACAAGGCCCTCAAGGGCTTGTTTTCAACCGAGCCTACGCTGCTGCTGATTAAAGCCCGCATCCAGTTTGATCAGGATCGCCTGGCTGAGGCGGTCGAGTCCCTTGAAACCCTGCAGGAGCACAACCCTGATTTCCGTAACGCCGAAGGCCACTTGTTATATGCGCGCTGCCTGGAAGCCACTGGACTGACTGCTAAGGCAGTGCGTGAATATTCGGCTGTCTGCGGTTATTTTCCCGGTGTAGAAGCCCGCTATCGCCTGGCCATGTGCCTGAATGCCACCGGCAACAACCAGGCATCAAAAGACGAACTGGAATCCATCATCAACGACGCAAAACTGGCACCACCCCATTTCCGCAAAAGCCAGAAAATCTGGCTCGAAGCCGTCAAGCGTGAGCTATCCCAAGGCAAAACCCCCAACCGAAAAAGCACACCCCCCAGGATTACGAGGGAATAACGGACCGGAAATGGGCAAAAACATTGCCCCTTCCACACATATCTGGTATAAAGCCCTGCTCTCTGGGATGTGCTCGTCACTGCCAGAAATCGGGATGTCGGCGCTACAGGGTTTTCCTGTCAATGACCGGACATCAAATATGCACACATATTGCAACCGTCCGGTTGGGTGCCCTGCAAGAACAGGGTTACCGGACAGGGTATGTGGAAGATTAACCCGGGAAGTCAGCGCCGACCATGATTCAGCATCATTGGCCGCTGGGTTTCTGTTACAGGAAGGATTTAACAATGCCTGATATTACCATGCGCCAAATGCTTGAAGCCGGCGTACACTTCGGTCACCAGACCCGTTACTGGGATCCCAAGATGGCTCCGTATATTTTCGGGTCGCGCGGCAAGATCCACATCATCAACCTCGAGAAAACACTGCCAATGCTGGTGGATTCACTGAACTTCATCAGCAGTGTCGCAGCCAAACGCGGCAATATCATTTTTGTAGGCACCAAGCGTGCGGCCTCAAAGGCCATCACCGAAGAAGCACAGCGTTGCGGCATGCCGTATGTATCTCATCGCTGGCTTGGTGGCATGCTGACCAATTTCCCCACCATCCGCCAATCTATCAAGCGCTTGCGCCAGATTGAGAAGATGGAAGAAGACGGCAGTTTTGCCCGCCTGGTCAAGAAAGAGGTTCTGCAGTTGACGCGCGAACGTGACAAGCTCGAAAGAAGTCTCGGTGGCATCAAGGATATGAAGGGTCTGCCTGACGTTATGTTTGTAGTTGATGTAGGCCATGAAGATATCGCGGTGAAAGAAGCACGCAAGCTGCACATCCCTGTTATTGCCGTGGTCGACACCAATTGCTCACCGAGTGGTATTGATTATGTTATTCCAGGTAACGATGACGCTATTCGGTCCATTCGTCTTTACACTCAGCTGGCCGCCGATGCTGTACTGGAAGGCCGTGCCTCAATTCCGCACGTAGAAGACCGGGATGAATTCATAGAACTGGACGAACACGGCAATCCGATCAAGCGCGCTGCCAAGCCCCCCAAGACTGCAAAACGCATAGCAACCAAGAAAAAGGTCAGCAGAAAAGTTGCTGTGGAAAAGGCTCCGGTAGTCGCTGAAGAATCCGGAAAAGCAGACGCTACACCGGCAGAAACTGCTGAAACAACAGAAGTTGTAACTGCACCGGCAGAAACTGGTGAAAAAACAAAGGCCAAAGCCACGCCGGAAGAGACTGCTCAAAAAACAGAAGCTGAAGCCGCACCAGCAGAGACTGCTCAAAAAACAGAAGCTGAAGCCGCACCAGCAGAGACTGCTCAAGAAACGAAAGCTGAAGCCGCGCCAGCGAAAACTGCAGAAGAAGTGAAAACTGCAAAAGAAGCGAAGACTGTAGAAGAAGCGAAGACTGAAACCACACCGGAACCAGCTAAAAAGGCTGCGCCCAAGAAAAAAACAGCCTCCAAAAAAGTTGCCGGAAAGAAGACCAGCAAGAAAAAGACGGCTAAGAAGAAAGTCGCAAAAAAATAGCCGAAGATCTGGTGTAGTGTCAACCTTGTAAAACAGGCCTCGCGAGCGACGGTGGAGCTGTATTCCGACTTTGCTGCCGGGCCGACAGACAAACTGAATTGCAGAAGGAATAATGAGATGGCAGTAACTGCCTTAATGGTAAAAGAGCTTCGCGGGCGCACCGGTGCAGGCATGATGGAATGCAAAAAAGCGCTGGTTGAAACCCATGGTGACCTCGATGCCGCAATCGAATTCCTGCGTAAATCCGGTCTGGCCCAGGCGGATAAAAAGGCCTCCCGAATTGCCGCTGAAGGCCTGATCATGCTGGCGTGCAATGACGATAATACCGAAGCCGTTATGGTCGAGGTCAACAGCGAGACTGATTTTGTCGCCAAGGATGGAAACTTCCTGGCGTTCGTCCAGGCAGTCACCAGCAATGCGCTTGCGACGACTGCTACCGATGTCAAAGCATTGATGGCCTCAATTTCTAATGGCTCAAGCCTCGAACTGGCACGCCAGGCCCTGGTATCGAAAATCGGTGAAAACATTCAGGTTCGCCGCATTGCCCGCCTGGCAACAAGTGCCAATATTGGGGCTTATGTGCACGGCGGTCGTATTGGCGTTCTGGTTGAAATTGAAGGTGGTGACGCCGAACTCGCTCGTGATATTGCCATGCACATCGCTGCACTGAACCCCGAATACATAGACGCAGACGACGTTCCTGCTGATGTTCTTGAAAAGGAAAAACAATTCCTTGTTTCACAGGCTGCAGACAGCGGCAAACCAGCGGACATTGTTGACCGGATGGTCAGTGGGCGTATGCGCAAATACCTGGCGGGAATTACGTTGCTGGGCCAGCCTTTTGTAAAAGACGGCGATGTGACCATTGCTAAACTACTTGATCAAAAGGGAGCCAGTGTGAAAGGGTTTTCCCGTCTCGCAGTAGGCGAAGGGATTGAGAAAAAGGCAGAAAACTTTGCCGAGGAAGTCATGCAACAGGTGAAGGGTGGCTGAGGCTGTTTACCAGCGTATTCTTCTGAAGCTCAGCGGCGAAGCGCTGCTGGGCGGTGAGGATTATGGCATTGATCCGGCCGTCATTGGCCGCATCGCCAGTGAAATTAAGGAAGTCCTCTATACCGGTGTGCAGATAGCCATTGTCATCGGTGGCGGCAACATATTCAGGGGTGCCGGTCTTGCCCAATCCGGCATTGACCGCGTCACCGGTGATCACATGGGCATGCTGGCCACGCTGATGAATTCACTGGCACTGCAGGATGCAATGGAAAGAGTCGGAGTTGACGCACGGGTGATGTCAGCGATTTCGGTGCACGATGTCTGTGAAGACTACATCCGTCGCCGCGCGACCCGCCACCTTGAGAAAGGCCGCGTTGTCATTATCGCCGGAGGTACGGGCAACCCGTTTTTCACTACCGATACTGCCGCGGCGTTGCGTGCGATCGAAATCGGTGCAGATATCGTGCTGAAGGCCACCAAGGTAGATGGTATTTATTCTGCCGATCCCAATATCGTAAAAGATGCGCAGTTATACGAATCCCTGAATTACGACCAGGTCATTGAAGGCAAACTGGCTGTCATGGACGCCAACGCGATCGTGTTATGCCGTGACCAGGGCATGCCTATCCGGGTTTTTAATGTGTTTGGCTGCGGTAACCTGATGAAAATCGTCAAGGGTGAGAAAGTCGGTACTCTCGTTCACTGATTCATTCTGCAGTTCCGATGCCGCGTGTACGCAACGCCTTTTCATTTTGCTGCTAAAATTGGTTGTTAACAGGCCATAACAACCCACCCAATGCTGGCAGAGAGGCGAGAGAAATGATCGAAGACATCAAGAAAGATACACGCATCCGCATGGGCAAGAGCCTGGATTCTTTGCGTGCCGAACTGGCCAAGATTCGTACCGGGCGTGCGCACCCCAGTTTACTGGAGCACGTCCATGTAGATTACTACGGTAGTGAAGTTCCCATCAGCCAGGCTGCCAGCGTGTCGATTGAAGATGCCCGGACGCTGATCGTGACCGCCTGGGACAAGAGCATGGTTCCGGCACTCGAAAAAGCCATCATGACCTCCGACCTTGGCCTTAACCCCATTACGGCCGGAACCATTATCCGCATACCCCTGCCCGCCCTGACCGAAGAGCGCAGGATATCCCTGGGTAAAGTGGTGCACCATGAAGGTGAGAACACCAAGGTCGCAATCCGTAATATCCGCCGGGATGCAAACCACCACCTCAAGGAACTGCTGAAAAGCAAAGATATCTCCGAAGATGACGATCACCGTGCGGAACAGGACATTCAACAGATTACTGACCAGCATATTAAAAGCGCGGATGCGATCGTGGCGACCAAAGAGCAGGAACTGCTGGAGTTTTGATGCTTTGTCATGTGGGCGAATGTGATCAATGAGTACGCCACCAACCATACCCGGTCATGTCGCCATCATCATGGATGGGAATGGCCGTTGGGCCAAAAAAAGAAATCGACCGCGCAGTATGGGCCACCAGGCCGGGGTCAAAGCACTGCGCACCACCATTGAACATTGTGACCGACTCGGCGTCAGAACCCTGACCGTATTCGCATTTTCCAGTGAAAACTGGAAGCGACCGGCGAGTGAAATATCCCGCCTGATGAATCTTTTTCTGCGGGCGCTGGACAAAGAAACCGGCGAATTACACCAAAACGACATCTGCTTACGTTTTATCGGCGACAAATCAGCCTTCAAATCCACCCTGCAGACAAAAATGTCCGAGGCAGAAGCCCTGACCGCCGGCAACACACGTATGGTCGTCAACATCGCAGTCAATTACGGTGGCCGCTGGGACATCACACAGGCCGCCAGGCGTCTGGCTGTAAACATCGCCGCGGGCAAGTTGACACCCGACGATATTGATGAACAGCAATTCACACGTTTTCTCGCCCTTTCTGACTCACCGGACCCGGACTTGTTTATCCGTACCGGCGGTGAAGTTCGAATCAGTAATTTCCTGCTTTGGCAGTCAGCTTACTCGGAGTTTTATTTCACCGACGTATTGTGGCCGGATTTCGATGCTGATGTGCTTGATCTGGCCATCGCTGCTTTTCAGTCGCGAGAACGGCGCTTCGGGCGCACGAGTGATCGGGACCCTAGTGGTGCTTAAACAACGCGTATTGACAGCCCTGTTGTTGCTGCCACTGGCCCTGGCAGCAATTTTTATATTGCCCGCGCAGTGGTTCCTGATCCTGTCAGCCATCATATTGTTGGGCGGCAGCCGGGAATACAGCCGCCTCGCGGACCTTAGCGGGCAAGCTGCAGGATCCGCGGTAATTTTCCTGCAAGCGGCAATTTTTGCAATGCTATACCTGCTCCGGGATCAGTGGAACGACGGAATATTACTGGTTTTGGTCGCAAGCTGCGCCGTATGGCTGCTGATGTTCATACGTTTACCCTTGTACCGGCCAGGCACCCCCGTTGATCGCGCTTACCGGACTGTTTCCTTTGCAACAGCCATCGCTTCCATCACCACCGCCTGGTTTGCGCTGAACTGGATTCGCAGTCAGCCGGAAGGTTCCTGGCTGATTTTGCTGTTGCTGCTGATCGTCTGGTCGGCAGATACCGGAGCATATTTTACCGGCCGTATGTTCGGCAAAAGTAAACTCGCACCGCATATCAGCCCCAGCAAGACCCAGACCGGTTTATTGGGTGGATTGATCGCTGCCCCGCTGGTGGCGCTGCTGGCATCTGATTTAATGCCAATAAACCACCTTGAGCCAACCCGGTTGATACTGCTCGCGCTGGTGACGGCGCTGGTATCGGTCGGCGGCGATTTACTGATTTCCCTGCATAAACGCATCAGCGGCTGCAAAGATTCCGGTAATTTGTTGCCGGGCCACGGTGGGATTCTGGATCGTCTGGACAGCCTGCTGGCTGCAGCACCCTTTTTTGCCCTCGGCCTGTTGCTTGTGGGGACCTGAGGGCATAGGACATTGATCAGCCAGGGCATCACAATTCTGGGCTCCACCGGGTCGATTGGCGAAAACACGCTCAACGTGCTCGCACTCCATCCCGACCGCTATCATGTTGTCGGCCTGAGCGCGCACAGCAATGTCGCCCGTCTGGCAGAGCAATGCAAACAGCACCAGGCCCGTTATGCCGTCATCAGCGATGAGACCAAAGCCGGTGACCTGCGCGCTGCGCTAAACGCCCTGGAATGCACCGCAGAAGTGCTGGCCGGACGTGGCGTTTTGAGCGAAGTGGCCTGTCTGGATGAAACCGACACAGTGATGGCCGCAATTGTCGGCGCAGCAGGCCTTGAGCCGACGCTGCATGCGGTGCAAAGCGGAAAACGCCTGTTACTGGCCAACAAGGAATCGATGGTTATCGCCGGTGAGTTGTTTCGCAAGGCAGCCACTGAACATGGCACGACCATTATTCCCGTGGATTCTGAACACAACGCTTTGTTCCAGGTCTTGCCAAGAAACTTTGAACAAGGGCTTGAACAAGTCGGTGTTGAGCAACTGATCCTGACGGCATCCGGCGGTCCGTTTTTACACACCGAACGCGAGGCGCTTGAAAATGTCACACCGGAACAGGCCTGCAACCATCCCAATTGGGACATGGGCCGGAAAATTTCTGTCGACTCTGCCACTCTGATGAACAAGGGCCTTGAAATTATCGAGGCTCGCTGGTTGTTCAATGCTCGTCCTGAGCAGATCGCCGTCATCATTCATCCGCAGAGTATCGTCCATTCCATGGTGGCCTATCGCGACGGCTCGGTGCTGGCTCAATTGGGCCTGCCTGATATGCGCACACCCATCGCACACGCTCTGGCCTGGCCCCAACGTATTGAAGCCGGCGTAGACCGACTCAATTTAGCTGATATGTCGAAACTCGAGTTTTACCAGCCGGACCTCGAACGTTTTCCCGGTCTGGGACTTGCATTCCATGTACTGGAGGCCGGCGGCAATGCGCCGGTAACATTCAGCGCTGCCAATGAAATTGCAGTCGATGCTTTTTTGCATCATCGTATTGGCTTCCTGCAAATAGCTTCTGTCGTCTCAGCTGCAATGGAATGTTGCAAACAGGGTAAAATAGACAGCCTCGATGAGGTACTGGAATTTGACCGGGTGGCACGCGAAGCTGCCAGTCAAATAGTTGCTAAGCTGGGTTGATTCCCTGCTCTGAACGGATAAAGATACGAACATGTCTGAATTTCTTGGCTCAATCTGGTGGTTACTGGTCGCATTGGGGCTATTGATCACCTTTCACGAGTTCGGCCACTTCTGGGTTGCAAGGCGGCTGGGCGTTCGTGTACTCAAGTTTTCCGTAGGCTTCGGTAAAAAAATATGGTCAAGAAAGGGACGCGACGGAACTGAATATGTAATCGCAGCCATTCCACTGGGTGGCTATGTCAAAATGCTGGACGAACGCGAGGGCGAAGTTGAAGACTGCGATCTGGATCAGGCGTTCAACCGCAAATCGGTGTGGGTGCGTATCGCCATTGTCATAGCCGGCCCTGCATTCAACCTGATATTTACCCTGCTTGCCTTCTGGTTGATGTTTCTCGTCGGCATGCCTGAATCCAGACCCGTGATCGGCGAAGTCAGCGGCATTGCAGCCAGCGCAGGTCTCGAACCCGAAGACCGGATCATGTCTGTAGATGGTCAGATAACAGATACCTGGTCGCATGCCATTCTCAGTCTGATTAACCCTGCACTCGACCGGAAACAGGTCATGCTGGTCGTCGAACAGGTGAACGGCAGCCAACACCAGGTATTGCTGGACTTCGGCCAGCTGGACAGCAGCTTCAAAGAAGAACAGACGCTGCATGACATCGGCATCATACCCTGGCGGGCAATAATTCCGGCGCTCGTGGGTGAGGTTACTACTGGCAGCCCGGCATATCATGCAGGCTTCAAACCAGGCGACCGCATTATCAGTATCGCAGCAGAAGCTGTTCCAGACTGGGGCCGGGTAGGCGTGCTGGTACAAAAACATGGTTCCGCTGATGAGCCGCTCACCGTAACGGTTGAACGAGCCGGCGGCAATCTTGACCTCATCGTCAGTCCTGAGAAAAAGAGCAGCGGCCTGTTTTCCAGCCGTTTGATCCTGGGCATTACCAACCAACCGCCGAACGCCCAGTTACAGGCTCAGATAGAGCGCACTTATTTCATGCATAAATATAACCTGGTCGATGGTTTTACCGCAGCCTCATCAGAAATGGCGCGCTTGACCCGTTCCACGCTGGGCTTGCTCGGGCGCATGTTGACCGGGACGGCATCGGTCAAAAATCTGTCCGGGCCAATCAGCATTGCCCGCTTTGCCAACAGCGCGGCAAATGCAGGCTTGTCCAGCTTCCTGTTTTTCCTCGGCGCCATCAGCCTCAGCCTGGCAATTCTTAATTTGCTGCCAATTCCCATTCTTGATGGAGGGCATTTGCTCTATTACCTGATAGAATTAGTCAAGGGAAGCCCGGTGTCTGAGCAAATACAGGCAAATGGTCAGTATATTGGGCTTTTTTTGTTATTTGGCCTGATGGGTCTTGCATTTTTTAACGATATTTTACGGCTGGTCGGATAGACTTCCTGCCTTCAAAAAAAGAATCTGCGTACATGAGAAAAATTCAAGTACTGACCATCCTGCTGTGTGGCCTGTTCTCAATCAAGTCGGTCGTGGCGCTTGATCCGTTTACCATCTCTGATATCAGAGTCGAGGGATTACAACGCATCTCTGAAGGTACGGTGTTTAACTATTTGACCGTTGATGCCGGCGATCTGCTGACCGCATCCTCAGCCCGCCAGGCCATACGGTCGTTGTTCAAAACCGGATTCTTCGATTCCGTCGATCTTGAACGCGAAGGCAGCATCCTGGTGATCAACGTTGTGGAACGCCCGGCTATTGCGAAGATATCTTTGTCCGGCAACAAGGCAATCAAAGATGAGGATATGTTTCCCGTACTCGCTGATATCGGCCTCGCAGAAGGTGAGGTTTTTCAGCCGCAATCACTCGACCGCATTAAACAGGAACTGGTCAGGCAGTACTTCAGCCAGGGCAGGTATGCGGTATCGGTTGACAGCCGGGTTGTTGAACTGGACCGTAACCGGGTGCGCATTTCCATTATTATCAAGGAAGGCGATACTGCCGAAATCAAACATATCAATATCGTCGGCAATACGCTCTATACCGATAAGGAAATCAAGCAGGAATTCGAGTCCAGAATTCCACCATTCTGGAAATTCTGGTCCAAGGATGACCAGTATTCACGTGAAAAACTCTCCGGGGATCTTGAGAAAATCCGCTCCTACTATCAGGATCGCGGTTATATCGACGCCAACGTGGAATCAACACAGGTTTCTATCAGCCAGGACAAACAGGATATTTACATCACTGCCAACATCATTGAGGGCGAGCAATACAGTGTTGACAGGATCCAGATAACCGGTGATCTGGTCATAGGGGAGGCGACCTTGAGACGCCTGATCATGACCCAGGAAAACGATGTGTTTTCACGCAAAAAGATGGAACAGAGTGTAGAGAACATCACTGCCTTGCTGGCGAATATCGGTTATGCGTTCGCAAATGTGAATCCCATCCCGCAGATTGACCGCGAAAATCGCCTGGTTACGATCAATTATTTCGTCGACCCCGGTAAGCGTGTGTATGTGCGGCAGATAACCTTCGTCGGTAATAGTGGCACCAAAGACGAAGTGTTGCGGCGGGAAATGCGCCAATTTGAAGGTGGTTGGTTCTCACAGGCGGCCATTGACCGCTCCAAAATCCGCTTGCAGCGTCTGACCTACTTCGAATCAGTCAGTATCGAAACCCCCGCTGTGCCGGGCACCGATGACCAGATCGATGTGGTTGTGACGGTCACGGAACGTGCTGCCGGCAGTTTCTCTATCGGTCTTGGTTTCTCCCAGGTCCAGGGGTTGATTGCTTCCCTGAGTATCCAGCAGGACAACTTCCTCGGCAGCGGCAAACGCGTTGGCCTCGCATTGTCACGCAGCGGCATCGTCAGTAGTTTCAGTATGAGTTATGAAAACCCTTACTGGACCGAAGATCAGGTCAGTCGCGGGTTTTATGTGCGTTATTCGGAGTTTGACCGGGCCGGCGCCAACATTTCGACCTTTACCAGCACTGAGGCGGCTGCAGGAATGAATTTCGGAATCCCCCTGACCGAAGTAGATTATGTCCGCGCCGGGGTCGGTATCAGACAAACAGACCTGAACATCGGCAGCTTTGTCCGCGAAACTGAATTCCCGGATCCCGAAGACCCGGAAAACATCCTCTGCAGCGACCTTAACAATGACGGCGTTTGCCCCGAGAATTATTTTATTCCCACGCCGTTTGACCCCTTGTCACAATCACTTGACCACAACGGTGATGGTCAGATCGATAGTAAGGAACGTGAGTTTAATGTCATCGATTTCACCCTTTCCTGGTCGCGCGATACGCGCAACCACTTCCTGAACCCAACCTACGGCTCATTACAGCGACTGCGGCTGGAAGCCTCTGCACCGGGCAGCAGCCGCGAGTACTATAAACTGTTCTATCGCTACGCGAAGTACATACCAATCTGGGCTGATCTTGTAATCTCGTTCCATGGTAATCTTGGCTACGGCGATGCCTACGATAACTACGATAAAACATCATTGGCTAAACCGATTGATACCGACCTGCCGACAGGCATTGAACGTAATTGCCTTGCAGAGGAAATCATTTCACTGGATAGCGGCCTGCCTTTCTTTGAACACTTCTATGGCGGCGGTGTGCGCGATATTCGTGGTTTTGAAGACAACACCCTCGGACCGAAGGACCCCAATTGCCGTGCAGTGGGCGGCGACCTGAAGGTTTCCGGTGGCATTGAGATAGCGATTCCAACACCGTTTACCAAGGGTGGTGGTTCCCGCATTGCCCTGTTCATAGATGTAGGCAATGTTTATGAAAATATCGATGCCTTTGATGCCAACCTGTTCAGGGCATCTACCGGGATCTCGATCACATGGCAGGCACCTATCGGCCCGATCATCATGAACTACGCGTTCCCGCTCAAGGAGTTCCAGGGTGATCGTACAGAGAGCCTGCAATTCTCATTTGGAACCTCATTTTAGGCAACAGTGGTCCAACAAGTTTGTATTGGTGGACCACCAGGAGCCTGTCGGACTTAATTCATAAGCTTAAAAGGGGTACAATTTGAGCTTATGAAGCGTTTTTTGCCCATATTGCTGATGTTATTGATGGGGCTTGCCATACCGGCGACAGCCCAGCAATTGCGTGTGGGTTATGTAGATATGAAGCGGGTTCTGGATAGCGCGCCACAGGTACTGGCCGGCCGGGATCAGCTGGATCTTGAATTCCGGCCACGCAACGATGCGATTGAATTCCAGGAACGTCAGGTGCAGGCAATGGAAGATCGTTTGCAACTGGGCGATATTGCTGAAGATACAAGACTGCGTCTCGAGCGTGACCTGCGTGAAATGCGCCGCAATGTTAACCGGCAAAAAGAAGATTTGCGTGATGAACTATCCTTCCGCCGCACAGAAGAGGTCCAGAAACTCGAGGACCAGATCAACCAGGCCGTGCAGGTAATTGCCGCTACCCATGGTTACGATCTGATCCTGTCCAGCCCGGTCGTATATGCTGACCCTTCCCTTGACATTACCCAGCTTATATTGGATCAGCTCAGACTGGAGTATGCAGCGGATTTGCGGGAACGATCACTTCGCTGAGTATGGATGCTCCTTCGCGCAGACTCAAACTTTCCGAGTTAGCTGAACAATTCAATCTGCAATACCACGGCGACGGGGACACGCTGATTGAAGGCATCGGCACCTTATCTGAGGCCACCGGATCACAACTGAGTTTCCTTTCCAATCCTGCTTACCGCGACCAACTGGCCACCACGCGGGCTGCGGTCGTGCTGGTTTCAGCCGACGACGCAGGGCACTGCCCGGTTAATACGCTGGTTGCCGCCGACCCGTATGTCAGTTATGCAAAAATCGCCGCCTGGTTAGAACCGAAACGACCACTGAAGCCTGGCATTCACCCGACCGCGAGCATTGATTCCACGGTGTCGCTCGGCAGCGATGTTCATGTCGGCGCAAATGTTGTTATCGGACCCGGTTGTGAAATTGCAGATGCTGTCATGATCGGTCCCGGTTGTGTCATAACAGCAGACTGCAAACTGGGCACTGCCTGCCGCCTGGAAGCCAATGTCACACTCTGTGACGGTGTTGTCATTGGCAAACGATCCATTGTCCACCCCGGCGCTGTGATCGGTAGCGATGGCTTCGGCCTGGCTTTCGACCAGAACCATTGGGTTAAGATACCGCAACTGGGGGCAGTCAGGATCGGAGATGATTGCGAAATCGGCGCCAATACCACCATCGACCGCGGCGCCATCGGCGACACCATACTGGAAGATGATGTCAGACTCGATAATCAGATTCAGATTGGCCACAATGTACACATTGGCGCTCATACCGCCATGGCCGGCCGCGTGGGAATATCGGGCAGTACGCAGATCGGGAAATATTGTATGTTTGCAGGTGCTTCCGGCACAGTGGGGCACATCCGGGTTGCCGACCATACAACCGTAAATTTCTGCAGCGTGGTAACCAGGTCAATTACACAGCCGGGAACGGTATGGAGTGCCGCCCTGCCGGCGCAGCCACAGCGGGAATGGAACCGTTCCCTCGCCCATTTACGCAGGCTTCAGACGCTGGCACGCCGCGTCTTGAGACTTGAAAAATCAACCGGGAAAACAGATAAAAAATGACTGAGAAAGAGTTTAAGCTACCCATTGAAATTAACGAAATCAAAAAGTTACTGCCGCACCGCTATCCATTTCTGCTGGTTGACCGGGTAACCTCCTATTCACTGGAGCCAGAAAAGACCCTGACTGCAGTAAAGAACGTGACCATCAATGAGCAATTTTTTGTCGGTCATTTTCCGCACAACCCGATCATGCCGGGTGTTTTGATCCTTGAAGCCATGGCACAGGCCTGCGGGATACTGGCAAACGTCGCGCTGGCGACCTCACAAGGCGGCACTGGCGTGTATTATCTGGTGAAAATAGACAAAGCGAGGTTCAATCGAAAGGTCGTACCGGGTGACCAGCTGGTGCTGAACGTCACACAAACACGCTTGATGCGTGGCATGGGTAAATATGAATGCCGCGCGACTGTTAACGGCGAGCGTACAGCCAGTTGTGAAATCCTGTGTGCCGGAGGCTAGTGCCTGCCCTGGCCCTGAGTATGTCAATATCACCCGGAAAGAGTAGTGATCATGATTCACCCAACCGCCCTGATTGACTCCAAAGCAAAACTCGCCGATGACGTGGAAGTTGGCGCGTTCTCGATTATTGATGCCGGGGTACGCATAGGCGCCGGTACAAAAATAGGGCCGCACGCGGTCATTACCGGTCGTACGACCATTGGCAAAAACAACCATATTTTTCAGTTCACATCGATCGGCGAGCAACCGCAAGATAAAAAATACGCCGGTGAAGACACCGAATTGATCATTGGTGACAACAACACCATTCGTGAACTGTGTACCATCAGCCGCGGATCCATGCAGGGTGGTGGCATTACCCGTATCGGCAGCAACAACTGGATCATGGCTTGTGTGCATATTGCACACGACTGTATGCTGGGCGACGACATCATCATGGCCAACAATGCATCACTGGCCGGACACGTAACGATCGGTGACCATGCAATTTTGTCCGGCTACTCTTTAATCCACCAGTTTTGCACCGTCGGCGAATACAGTTTTACGTCTTTCGCCAGCCACGTAAACCAGAGCATTCCACCCTACGTGACCGTATCGGGTGAAAAGGCCAGGGTAAAAGGCATTAACTCAGAGGGCTTGAAGCGCCGGGGTTACACGTCTGAACAGATCAGCGCGGTACGGCGTGCCTATAAGGCGCTGTATCGTGAAGGCAAACCACTGGAAGAAGCTAAAGCTGTGCTGACGGAAATGGCTGCAGACTCACCTGAAGTGCAGCTCATGGTTGATTTTCTTAATTCAGTTGAGCGCGGCATCATTCGCTAATCAGGGAACCTCTGAGCTGTTCATGCACTCGTATCTTGCGTCTAAAATATCCAGCTTCTGCGTTGCAAATCTTCGCAATAACCAGCTATTAGGTACGATTCGCGCCTTGAATCTGAACATTTTGGCTGATAATGTACTGCGCCCATGAACAGATCAAAGGTTCCTCTGATGATCGTCCTGGTGGCCGGTGAAGCTTCCGGAGATCAACTGGGCGCGGCGCTGATGCGTGCCATCCATGTACACAATCCCGCTATCCGCTTTGCTGGTATCGGCGGTCCGTTGATGAAAGCAAAAGGCCTGGATTGCTGGTGGGATTACGGCGAACTGGCGGTGATGGGCCTGTTCGAGGTCATCAAACATATTCCCCGCCTGCTCCGCTTACGGCGCCAACTCATTGAACGCGTACTTGCGTTACAACCGGATGTCTATATCGGCATTGACGCACCCGATTTTAATCTCGGCACACAGAAAAGACTCAAAGCCAGGGCAATCCCGGTGATCCAATACGTCAGCCCGACCGTCTGGGCCTGGCGCCCCGGCCGCGTCAAGACCATTGCCAGGGCGACCGAGCGGGTATTGTGCCTTTTCCCGTTTGAACCCGATTACTACCGTAACCAGGCTGTGCTGACAGCCTATACCGGTCACCCCCTGGCCGACCAGATAGCGCTGCAAAACAATGCTGATACCGCTCGTAAAACACTGGGCCTTGCAACCAGCGGGCCCTGCGTAGCACTGCTTCCCGGCAGTCGCATGGCCGAAGTTGAAAAGTTGACCACGCCGATGCTCGATGCTGCCGAAATCCTGGCGAAACGGTGGCCGGAGATGGTTTTCCTTATACCCGCTGCAACGCCTGCCATCGGTGAATATATTGCATCCAAGTTGCGCAAGCATCCGGATGTGAATTGCCAGCTGTTCTCCGCCCGCAGCACAGACGTCATGACCGCTGCAGATGTCGTGGTTTGTGCATCAGGCACAGCGACGCTTGAAGTCATGCTGGTCAACCGCCCGATGGTGGTTTGTTACCGCCTGGCGGGTGCAACATATACTTTGGTGAAATACTTCAGGCTGGTCAAGAGCCGCTTTTTTGCATTGCCAAATATCCTCGCCGCTGAGTCGCTGGTGCCTGAATTACTGCAAAATGAGGTGACCGGCGAACGCATCGCACAGGAAGTTTCCCGTTGGCTGGACCAACCCGGGTTGTGTGATGATCTCCAGCAGCGTTTTGACCAGTTGCACCGCCAGTTGAAAACAGACGCCGCCGCCACCGCTGCTGCGGCTGTACTGCAACACATTTCCCGCGAACCGGGGTCCCGCGAATAAACAGGGGTCAGAATAAACAGGGGTCAGAGTGAAGTGCCAGAGTGAGCCTACGTTTACTGGTATGTTTATGGCTAACCGTTTACTCTGGCACTTCACTCTGACCCCCTTTGGTCAAAACCAGCAATGCCGCGAACCGGGGTCAGGTTCAATTTCTGAACAATGACCACATGAAAACCAGCAATGCAAAAAATCAGAAATTGAACCTGACCCCATTCGAAGCAGAAATTGAACCTGACCCCATTTGGGAGGCTGGTGTAGATGAGGCCGGACGCGGGCCACTGGCCGGGCCGGTAGTCGTTGCTGCGGTCATCCTGCCCACAGACTACGATTTGAAATCACTGGACGATTCCAAGCGACTGACTGCCCTGAAACGCGAGCAACTGGCACCACAGATTGAAGCCCAGGCCATCGCGTTTGCAGTCGAATTTGTCGCAGCAGAAGAGATCGACCGGGTAAACATCCTGCAGGCGACAATGAATGGTATGCAAAGGGCGGTGGAAAACCTGTCACCAGCCCCGGTGCGGGTCCTGATTGACGGCAATCGCGCACCAGACCTGTGCTGCGAGGTTAAAACAGTGATAGGGGGTGATCGCCTGATTCCATCAATTTCTGCCGCGTCGATACTGGCGAAGGTTTACCGTGACCGCCTGATGGTAAGTCTTCACCGGCAATACCCCGGTTATGGATTTGACCGGCATAAAGGCTATCCCACAGCCCTTCACCTGGAACGTCTCAAAGCGCTCGGACCCTGCGCTATTCACAGACAATCGTTTGCGCCGGTACGCAAGGCCCGGCGCTTGTGAAACGGGGGTCAGAGTAAAGTGCCAGAGTAAGCCTACGTTTACTGGTATGTTTATGGCTAACCGTTTACTCTGGCACTTTACTCTGACCCCCTTTGGTCGATAAATGACTCTATGTCTTCCCTGGTCACCGGCCCCAGGAAAGTCTTGACCGGGTATCCCTGAGGATTGAGGATGATGGTGGTCGGCAATACCCTGGGTGCCCCAAACGGTTCCGGTGGTGCGTACACATCCACCAGCAACAGCGGGTAACTGACATGGAATTCTTCCAGAAACATGTCAAAACTCTCAATATCCGTGTCTTCGAAGGCCAGCCCCAGCACAATGATGTCTGCACGGGCAGTGTTGAGCGCCGAAAGATCCGGAATTTCCTTGCGACACGGCGCGCACCAGGTTGCCCAGTAATTGAGCACCACCCATTTGCCCCTCAATTCGTCAAGACTGATTTCCCCGCCATGCAAACGCTGCAGTGTGAAACTGACGGGCGCGCCGTTCCCGGGCTCATCACCTTCGTAAGCCGCCTGGGGTGGTGACACGGGCAGCAACACCAGCAGCAGCAAAATAAAACTCAAAATTCTTGTCATTTTAGTTCTCACACAGTGTTTCAGAGGAAATCAGACCGAGCCGTACATTTTCTTCAGTGATTGTTCCATGTTCAGTTCGCCTGTTGTAACTGACCTGAAAAAGACTTCATCCCATTCACTTTCAGTGGGAATATCCAGCTTTTCGCCGATCGGCAGGTAATACCGTCCGACACGGTAAAGATCCAGCAGCCTGACAGAATCCAGGTCGCGCGCAAGGAGCCAGTTTCCATCTTCATCACGGATCACAATCCCCGCGTTATACAGCAGGCTCAACTGGCGCGCCAGCGCAGTCTCAGTCGCACCCTCCAGTGACTCCAGTAAATTCCCGATCGAGCACGCCCTGCCCCTGGCTTGAGCCTGCCACAGGTACCCGACCAGGCGGTAGACGAACAGAAACTCCCACTGGGCGGGCCAGCCCCAGTCTGTTTTTCGATCTTTGAACGTGGTCAGGGAAGCCGCCAGGGAAGCGCCCAGCAAAATGACTACCCATACCAGGTAAAGCCAGAGCAGGAAGATGGGAATGGTTGCCAATGTGCCGTAAATGACCTTGAAGCTGGCATTCGCTACATAAGCTACGAATGCCTTTTTGGCAAAACCAAACAACAGCGCTGACAAAAAGGCACCGACCAGGGCATGCGTAACCGGTACGCTGCGGTTAGGAACCAGTAAAAACATCAGTGTAAACGCCATCCAGGACAAGGCGAAAACACCAACCACCCGCCATATTGAATCGCTGCTTACGCCCATGGCCAGCTGTTCAAAAACCGGTTGCGCGCTCAGCGCGAAAGCTGCACCCAATGCCAGTGGCCCGAGTGTCAGCACAGCCCAATACATGACCACCCTGTTGCGGACGCTGCGGGCCGCCGGCACACGCCAGATCAGGTTAAAAGCCCGTTCAATTCTGACCATCAGCAGCAGTGCTGTCAGTATCAGCACCAGCATGCCCGGCAAAGTGAGTTGACTCGCACTTGCCAGGAATCCCTCCAGGTAAACCTGTACCTGCGCCCCGGAAGCCGGCACAAAATTCTCGAAAACGAATGCTTGCAGTTGATCGCTCCATTGCTGAAACACCGGAAATCCCGATGCCAGACCGAACCCCACTGCCAGCAACGGTACCATGGAGAGCAAGCTGGTAAAGCTTAAGGATGCTGCCTCATCAAACAGTCTGTCTTCACTGAAATGGCGCCAGACATGGGTCGCCAACCGTTTGATGCGGGGAATGCTGCTGAAAGATCCCAGTACGCTCACCTGGCTCTCCGGGTTGCTGTTATTTGCGCGCGCATGAGCTTATGGTAACTGTATAATTACCTGACCACGCAGATACACTCGCTGTGGTAATAATTAAGAAACCTCTGATTTATTTGCACACTATTGAAGGTTAACAGCTTGAAAGTTCAAATTCTGCATAATCCACGCTGCTCAAAATCCCGTGCCACGCTCGAGATACTTAAAGGCCATGGCCTTGAACCGGAAATTATCCTGTATCTGGATACGCCGCCCGATACCGACCAATTGCTTTCAATCCTGAAAAAACTCGACATGCAACCACGGGACCTGATGCGCAAGGGACAGCCTGAGTACAGGCAGATGGGCCTGGACAATGAGCAGCTCAGCGATGAAGAACTGATCGCGGCCATGCGCAAAGCCCCCATCCTGATTGAACGGCCGATCGTGCTGGCGAGCGGCAAAGCAGCAATAGGCCGGCCACCTGAGTCTGTTCTGGAAATACTCTGAGCCGGCAGCAAGCCATGAAGCACTGGACGCAGGTGATGTTGCTTGCTTATTTTGGCACGCTGGCCTGGCAGGTAATCTGGATCGGGCTGTTACCGCCGCCCACCGGCCCCCGTAACCTGTGGCTGACCGTATTTGCCTGTCTGCCGCTGTTGATCCCGCTGGCAGGCCTGGTTCGCAAACGGCACCGCAGTATGATCTGGGGCGGTGTCATACTGTTGATATATTTCACCGCAGGCGTTACCGAAGCCTGGACCAACCCTGCTCATCTATGGCCGGCCCTGGTCCAGATCACACTGGTAATAGTTTATATTTTTGCTTTCAGGGAACGTGTCAAAGCCAGTAAGCCCGCGCAGGGTTAGCCTTCGGTCGCTGGCGCGGTCGGACCCTGGACCTGCTCCTGTATTTCTTCCAGCGGTTCAGGACGGGAGGTGAAGAATTGCCGGTAGAGGAAATTTATACGGGTCATTGCATGCATCAGGCTGGCTGATACAGACCCTTCCCGGCGCACCGTTAGCGGTTGCTCGGACCAGGCTTGCTGCAAACGTTTCAGCCGCTCCCGGGCAATCCGGTTTACCGAGATCAATGCTACATTAGCTTCCCGAAAGCGGCGCAAGCTACGCCGTTCCAGCAAACCCGCATCACCTGCAATCGCCATGCGAATGGAATCAGAAGCAGCTATGGAATCAGGATAAAACAGCATCATTTGCATGTGCAGCAATGCCTTGGCCATCGAGACGCGCGACATTTCATCAAAAAGTGATACATCTTCGCCGCCGGTACTACGGGCGTTCGGCAGCAGGACCCGCCGGTAGATTTCTGTCTGTTCTGCCTGGTAAAGAGACTGCAGATGCTGATTCAGCCTGCTGTTGATATCCGGAATTGAAGCGACTTCGAATGCAGACACGCCAATGCCGGTAACAAACCAGTCACGCCATTCTGCCCCGCGGTCCCAGTTACCCTGCAATAACCGTGATGGCAACATCCTTGACGCTGCAAGATAGGTCAGACGGTTAGGCACGATGCCGCCGCGGTCTTCACGCAGTGGGGTAATAACGCGGGTTCCGACCCATTCCACCGGACAGCTGTCTTGCAGGACCTCCTCCGATGCCTGCGCAAACAGGTAGTGATGCTCATTCGGGCTGGTAAAGCGGAAAGCAAACAAATCACTGCTGCGGTCGTTTTCAATATAACGTCCCACCAGATCGAAACCGAGGCGGCCGAAATAATTGGCAACATTCTTATCATCAGGCCGTACCAGTTCCGAACGCCGCTCAACCCACTCCATGTTGCGATAACAGATTTCGATTTGTCCCAGGCCGCTCTGCTCTGCCAGCAGGAACTGTTCTGGAAAAAGACCGATCAGTGCGCGGGTGGTACTCAGACCACCGGACATCTCACATACCCGTTGCGGATTGCAGGGCTTAATAACCAGGTCGTCGGGTCTGTAGCCTGTTTGCTGGTTTGCGTCCCGATCCAGCAAAATATCCGCGCCGGGCTTGAGTCGCTGTGTACGAAAATCGGCTTCTGCCTTGACGATACCGGCATTCAATGCCCGCAAGGCCGTTTCATAGTCCGCCATACCGCGGGTAATCAGGTCATTGGCACTTGCACCGGCAAAACAGCTTGCCTGCGCAGCCAGACCCTGCATCAGCTGTTCGCCAATGCTGTGCATCCGTGCAAGACGGGTTTCATTTTCGCCCGTCATAAAGAATTCAGGCGAGTTTTCGGCGAACCAGGCCATGGTCGTGGCAAGCACTGCCCATTCCAGCGGGTTTGGCATGGCTGTGGCCGGTGGCGGGCAATCGGTTGAATAGCGGTTATGCAGGTAACCGATACCGTAGTTGATTCTCTGCTCAGGGGTAACATTCAGCTCGCGGCGCAGCGCATCGGTACTGAACGGCCCGTTGAAGTTACCCGACAACTCGGCCATGCGTGTTTCCCGGTCCGCCAGTTGTAAAAAGCTCTCAACACAGGCATCGTATTGGCTGCGTGTCATGGCCGGATGGCCCTCATCATCGCGACTGGCGGCAATACGGGTGCAGATATTGATTTCCTCGACAATCCGCGCCCGCACCGGTGTGTTGAAGTAGTAACCCATATCAGGGATCAGTAAGGCCAGTTGTGCAACCGCGTCAGCGAGTATGGCCCGCGGCGTTTTAACGGCATCACCAACGGGGTTGGCAATATTCTGCAGCACCTTATATGCTGCTGCCAATGCAGCGTTCAGCCTCGGATCCACTGCCGCAAAGTCAACCGCATAATGGACGGAAATGGCCGGCAGTTCGACAATCAGCCACTCCGCCAGCAACGGGATATCTGCAGACGTCACTGAACGATCCAGCAAACCGGCAGTAATGGCCAGCAACCCCTGCACAAAATCAAAATAGCGGCCATCATGCAGGCCATCAACCAGGCTGGCCAGATGTAACATATCCCTGCCCCGTTGCTTTTCAACGACCGCCTGCCCGGATATTAACTCCGACAAATTAACCAGTAAGGAATAACGCAATTCTTTCAGTCTGCGGGCGTCCGGTGGACGGGCATCGACTGCACTCAATATCAACTGCGACAGGACCTGCAAATTTTCTGTGCCGAGCGGGTCCTGTTCTGCTTCCTGTTGCGGTCTGGGCAGGGGGAATCTCCGCCCGGAAAACCACTCAGTCTCCACTGCCTTCCATTCCGCTTCCGGGCTGCCTGGCGGCCCTGTCAGCTGCAAAAAATCACGCCACACGGGTATGGCTTCGGCCTCGAGCCTGAGCAATAGTATCGGCAGATTGGCTGCTGCCAGGCGCTCACCGGCGCGCTGGAATACCTGGTAAACCAGCACGGCTGGTGGTGTTTGGTCCGGGTGCACCAGCGACATAGCGCGCAATTCATATTGTTGCAGCTCTGCAAGCACCAGCCAGGCTGCCGGATCCAGGACCGCACTGCGCGGGTGGATCCAGCCGTAGCGTTCAACCAGTCGCGCCAGCCAGCCACGGTCATCGAGAAATTTGTGTGCCAGGATCGCACTGTCTGCGACGTTATTTTGTTGCGCAAAACTGAGGACATTCTTCGCCGCGGCAAGGTCGAGCAATGCCTCGCTACGCGCTGCCGGCGTGGCCAGCGCCATGGCCATCTGCAGGCTGTCCGGCAAGGATACAACCAGCTCAACGGGCTCTTCCACGGGATCCTGTTGCGAAGTTTGTGTCTCGACCGGCTTATCTGCCGCTATCTGTGCCTGCGGTCCAACCTGCGCCACCGCCCAACCGGACCAGGGCATCAGCAACATACACAGCACCAAATACAGCCTGGCAAAGCGTTTGCCACGCTTAAACATAGTTTGATCAGTACCACCCTCCCGGGCATGAATATTCATCAGAATCATCCGCGCTTTGCCTTGAATTTGCTGCTTGCAGGCTATACTACCTGTTGCAATATGATAGCGGCAATCAATTCTGGCGGACCAAACTGGGGCTCCTTACATGCACAAACTGCTAATTGTTACGACCGGCGGTACGATCGATAAAATCTATTTTGACGATATGAGTGATTACCAGATAGGCGAACCGCAAATCGGGCAAATACTTGAACACATGCAGGTTGGTTTTGATTTCGAAATTAAAGCCGTGATGCGCAAAGACAGCCTGCATTTCACCGCTGCAGACAGGCGCACGATCCACGCAACGATCACAGCCAGCGACGCCACCCACGTGCTGATCACCCACGGTACAGATACCATGGTCAAGACCGCCCTGATGCTTGCTGACATAGCGGATAAAACCATCGTGCTGACTGGTGCATTGAACCCTGCGAGGTTTCGTGATTCAGATGCCGTATTCAATATCGGCTGTGCCATCGGTGCAGTGCAAACACTACCGCCCGGTACCTGGATCGCCATGAACGGCTGTATCTGGGATCCAAAAAAGGCCCGTAAAAGCCGCAGCAAGAACCGTTTCGAAGCTACCTGAAAGGGCAGGCCTCGTGCAGTGCGACTCATTATATTTTTCAATGTCCATCCCGCAGCAATAAATTAAATCACAGCGTCTATACCGCTTGCTTTACCGCGTATATCACCAATCCGACCAAACCACCCACCAGCGTGCCATTGATGCGAATAAATTGCAGGTCACGGCCGATTGCCAGTTCTATCCGCCGGCTGGTATCTGCACCATCCCAGGATTGCACGGTATCGCTGATCAGGCTCGAAATCTGCGCGCTGTTGCGTGCAACCACAGCCGTGATGGCTTCAGTCAGCCAGGTGTTGACCCAGGCCTGCATATCCGGATCATCATGCAGTTCCTCGGCCGCACTTTGCAGCCATTGCCCAACCTGTTGCCTGACAGAGGATTCCGGCTTGTCGAGGTCCTCTTCAATACTGCCTGCCAACGCGCGCCACAGCCCATACAGGTAGTCCTGTAACTCATCATTGGCCAGCAGTTGCTGCTTGAAATCTTCACTCCAGTGCTGCTGTTGCGGTGAATGCTGCAGATCATGTGCGAGCTTTTGTACCCACAGATCAAATTGTTCGCGCAGGCTATGATCCGGGTCCAGCGTCATTTCAAGCAATTGGGTCTCGACCCGTTCAAGCATTTTCTCCATGATGTGGTCGTCGACAAAACCTGGTAACCACCAGGGGCTCTCCTGTTGTACCCTGGCCCGGATCACATCACGGTTGTCATGTAAAACGACAATGGCGTAACGCAACACCTGGGTAAGAATTTCCTGGTGCCGTTGTCCTCTGACCAACCACTCAATGGTGTTGCCCAGCACCGGAGCAAGATTGATATTGGCCAGTTGTTTGCTGGACAGCCGTAGTAAAAACCGCCGCACACGTGCCTCATGCAAAGCCCCGAGCGCCCAGCGCAATACGGTAGCCACAAGATCCTCAACGCTGCGGCGGCCTTTTTCACTTTTAAGCCAGACGGCCACGAATTCAGCAAGGTTAACGCTGTGTAATTTGTTCCGTACAACATCAGGCTCGAGAAAATGTTCGGCAACAAAGCGCGACAGGGCTTCACCCAGGTCATTTTTGCGGTTCGGAATGATGGCAGTGTGCGGAATGGGTAGTCCCAGCGGATGGCGGAACAGCGCGACCACGGCGAACCAGTCAGCCAGGGCACCCACCATGCCGGCTTCAGAAAATGCATGCAGCCAGGCCGCCCAGGGGGCAGGATGATGCAGGGTACAGGCAAACAGCACTGCCATTAACAGCAGTAACAACAACGGTATCCGCTTCATTCGGCGCAATTGCAATTCTTTGTCGGTGGTCATTTTTGTAGTATAAGACCTCAGTAGCAGTCTGTTCAGCCTGGATTTAGGAAAGGCCTATATACTTAAAAACATGAATACATTCAGCCTTCCTTTACGCTTATTATTCGTCGGGATTTTCCTGCTCGGTGGTGCCTTGTCTTCAGCCGTTATGGCTCACCAGATCGGCGACAAAAATGGCAAGGCTGATCACCAGCATGTATATAAAAGGAACGCCTATGGCAAAGGTGTCACCATCGGTCATTATGCGCAACCTGCGGGTAGCCGGGGAATTGTAATCTGGCAGGCCTCTCCCTATCCGAGTTACGCTAAAATACGACCGGGCTTTAAAATTTCACAAGACCATGCGCCCCAGCCCTCCCTGAAGCAGCTGTATCAACAAAAACCCGCCTTCAGTAAAGATCAGCACAGGACGCCCGATTTCGACAAAAAATAACGATAGGAGGGAGCAGCTTCGCTGCTCGCGATTGTTAAACCCGGTGTAATCCTGACATCATCGCGACCAGCAAAGCTGGTCCCTCCCACAAGCACAGCTGCTCCCTCCTGCGCCCTCCTATGGTTTGATGGCTTGCAGGTACCAGGACGTGAATTTCCATGTATATTCTTCCATTTCCGAATAGGGACCCGGTCGGTAAAAACGTGAGTTTATACCTTCCGAGTTGTATTCGATGATGC
>ENA-OSCG01000004-OSCG01000004.1-marine-sediment-metagenome-genome-assembly--contig:-NODE-4-length-58324-cov-8.004977_pt1 | contig 58324 bp, 37 predicted proteins | sample MGYA00237880_ERZ529332 | MGnify/ENA primary metagenome ERZ529332 (study PRJEB26373, sample SAMN05710708) | marine sediment metagenome | biome: marine; feature: ocean trench; material: sediment... | reverse complement strand
ATCCTTTCGCTTTATATCATCCAGGAAAAATCGTGACGCTGTAGGAGGGCGCAGCAAAGCTGCTCCCTCCTTGTATGTAGGCACTCTTCTCTGTTTAGCTATCAGAGAGGACGGGCGGCGTGGAGAGACTGACTCCCTCCTGAGGTCTGAGAACCTGAAACGTAGATCAGCCTCCACGTTGCCACGCCACCCGCCAATGAGATTGTATGGTATCTGAGCCGCCTTTCAAGGTGAGACTGCATAGACAAGGTGAATCCGGAGGTGGGCGTCTCTTTATTAGCCACCTACAAGAGGAGTATTCCATGCATTTTATTGGTAATGATGTTTCTAAGTTGACCCTCGATATAGCTTACTTTGATGAGGTCAGAATGCGCTGGTCCAAGCCCCGCCAAGTCAGTAATACAAAACATGGTTGGGATATGTTGATTCATTGGGCTGAAAAGCAAACCCGGGCTTCTGGTGAAGCGATCTGTGTCGTGATGGAAGCTACTGGTATCTATCATCTTAAAGCAGCCGCATACCTGTCTATCGCTGGTCTGAAAGTGATCGTGGTCAATCCGGGTCGAGCAGCGGAATATGCCAGATCCCAGAACCGTATGAACAAGAATGATCCCTTGGACGCAAGGTCGCTCCAACGGTATGGGTCGACGCTTGAGAAATACCACTGGTTTACCCCGGACTCACCTGAAATCAGTGAGTTAAAGGCTCTGTTGTCACGCATGCGTCAGCTTGATAAAGACCTTCAACGGGAACGAAACAGGCTTGAAAAGTGTGACTTCCAGGAAGCCAGCGCACTGCTGCGCACCTCGCTGCGACGATCTATCAGAACCATTATCAAGGAACAAAAGTGGATCCAGACCCACATCGATAAACTGATTGCCAACAATGCCAAGCTGAAACGCAACCAGCAGCTAATGTGCAGTATTAAAGGCATCGGTAAAATCACCAGTCAGTGGTTGTTGCCACTGCTTAGTGATCAGCGTTTTAACAGTGCTCGGGAAGTGGGTGCATTCCTCGGCCTGGCACCTTGCCACAAAACCTCAGGTACCACCCTGAAGACAGGCGGCAAACTCACTGGCCGAGGGAATGCGAATCTGCGTGCCAGACTCTACATGCCAGCTATGAGTGCCGCCCGGACTGATCCAGAAATGAGAGCCTTTTACCAAGGGCTGATAGCCAAAGGCAAACCCAAAAAAGTCGCACTGATTGCTGTGATGCGAAAGCTGGCCCATCTCTGTTATGGCGTTGTTAAGAACCAAACACCATACCAAGCAAACTATGCTACTTGACAGGAATTCTAAACATGGTATCTACACCCTCCTATAAAACCCGCGAATCTCACAAAAAACCCATCAACCCGACATTTCATCGCGGTCTGTGATAAATTTCCTAATCCACTTCAATACTTGATCGTACGGTCGCCGGGGGCTGAATTAATGGGTGAGGATCAAAACACTTTCCGGACTGGCGTTCGCGATTGGCTGAGGGAAAATTGTCCTGAAGAAATGCGCAGCCCTTTGAGTTCTGAAAAGGATGCCTGCTGGGGCGGACGGAATTTCAAGTTCCAGAGCGAGGCCCAGCGACTGTGGCTGGAACGCATGGGCGAGAGGGGCTGGACAGCACCTGCCTGGCCAAAAGAATACGGCGGTGGTGGACTGGACCGTGAGCAGGCCAAAATCCTGACGCAGGAGATGGCCCGCATCAACGCCCGTGGCGCATTGTACAGCTTCGGTATCTCAATGCTGGGCCCGGCGTTGCTGAAATACGGCAATGAGGAACAGAAACATAAATTCCTGCCCCCCATCATCCGCGGTGAAATCCGCTGGTGCCAGGGGTACAGCGAGCCGAACGCAGGCTCTGACCTTGCCAACCTGCAGGCACCGGCAGTCGACATGGGCGACCACTACATCCTCAACGGCTCCAAAGTATGGACTTCCTACGGCGATTTTGGCGACTGGATGTTCTGCCTCGTGCGCACGGATCCGGATGCCCCCAAGCACGAGGGCATCAGCTTCATGTTGTTCGATATGCAGACGCCCGGCATTAGCGTCAAACCCATCCAGCTGATCAGCGGCCGCTCTCCATTTTGTGAAGTGTTCTTTGCAGATGTCAAGATTCCGAAAGACCAGCAAATCGGTGAACTGAACAAAGGCTGGACTATCGCCAAGTACCTGCTGACCCACGAGCGGGAAATGATTTCATGGACCGGCCTTGCGCAAAAGGGCACGAAGTCTGTTGGCGAAATTGCAGTGGATGCCATTGGCGCAAGCAACGGCATACTTGATGACGCTCTCCTGCGAGCTGACATCGCAAAATTTGAACTGGATGAAATGGCGTTTGCGCTGACCATTGAACGCGCACGTGACGAAGTCAAAGCCGGTGTCAGCCTGGGCGCAGTGTCATCGTGGTTTAAATATTTCGGCACTGAACTGAACAAACAACGCTACAACCTGTTGATGGACATCAACGGCAGCGATGCCCTGGCATGGACCGGCGAACTCAGCAACGACGGCAAACTGGCACGCGACTGGCTGCGCACCAAGGGCAACTCGATTGAGGGCGGCACCTCGGAAATCCAGTTGAATATTATCGCCAAACACATTTTGGGCCTGCCCGGCTAACACCGAACGGCAAAGACCAAATACAAAGGCAGGGAAGTCAGGGATGAAGGACTAAGCAATGGCATTGGTACTAAGCGAAGAGCAAACCATGCTGCGTGATGCAGCCAAAGATTTTCTGAGCAGCCGCGCGCCGCTGTCGCACTTGCGTCGGCTACGGGACGAGGGCGTTGCAGAGGGCTTTTCGCGTGAGTTGTGGGCAGAAATGGCAGAAATGGGCTGGGCCGCCATTATCATTCCCGAGTCATATGGCGGGCTGGAATACGGTTATACCGGCCTGGGGTTGGTGCTCGAAGAAAGCGGTCGCACATTAACCCCAAGCCCGCTGCTGTCCACCGCCCTGCTTGGCGCCAGCGCGCTGATTCTTTCTGAAAACGAAGATCTCTGCTCAGAATGGCTGCCGCAAATCGCAGCCGGCAAGAAATTGCTGGCGGTTGCATTTGAGGAATCCTCTCAGCATCGTCCGGGAACGGTAAATTGCAGTGCAGAAACGACAGATGGTGGTTATCTGCTCAACGGCAGCAAACTGGCTGTGATCGATGGACATGTTGCAGACGCCTTCATTATCAGTGCACGCACACGTACCGGCAAGAATCTGAACGAAGGTGTTTCATTGTTCCTGGTTGCGAAAGACACACCAGGTCTGCGCGTCGAGACCACCGAACTGCTGGATAACCACCGCACGTCCAAAATCCTTCTGGACGGTGTGTTGGTTGACCGCAACCGGCTGGTCGGTCCGTTGCACGGCGGCAGCCAAATTCTGCAAAAAGTGCTGGACCGGGGCCGTATTGGCATGGCCGCTGAAATGCTCGGCATTGCCCAGGAAACCTTTGCCCGCACCATGGAGTATCTTAAACAACGCAAACAGTTCGGTGTGCCCATCGGCATATTTCAGGCCTTGCAACACCGGGCCGCAATCCTGTTCGGTGAAATCGAGTTGTGCAAATCTGCCGTATTGAAAGCGTTGCAGGCGATTGACGAAGATAGCGATGAAGTGCCGGTACTCGCAAGCCTGGCCAAGGCCAAGTGCGGGCAGACTGCCGACGTGGCCACAGCAGAAGGCATCCAGATGCACGGTGGTATCGGCATGACGGATGAATTCGACATTGGCTTTTTCATCAAGCGCTGGCGGGCTTTGAACCAGCAACTGGGTGACAGCCGGTATCATCTGGACCGTTTCGCAAGATTGAGAGGCTATTGATGTAGGAGGGAGCGGCTTCGCCGCTCGCGAAATGCTGTGCATCCAGACATAATCGCGATGAGCACAGCTCATCCCTCCCACAAGCAGAGCTGCTCCCTCCTGCAGGTAAACAAAAGAATTTGGAAACCATATGAATACAGAACCATCCACCAAAGTTCAGCCCATACTGGAGAAAGTCCGGGCCTATATCCGTGACGCTATCCTGCCGTTGGAGCCCGAATATCTCCGCGAAGCCAACCATAACGGGCGCTGGCAACAATCAGCACGCCAAAAAGAGATCCTCGATCAACTCAAACAGGGCGCCAGAGACCAGGGTCTGTGGAATTTCTTCCTGACCGAAGGCGAACACAGCAGCGGTTTGAGTACGGTTGACTATGCATTCATTGCCGAAGAAACAGGCCACAGCGCACTGGCGGCTGAAGTGTTCAACTGCAGCGCACCGGATACCGGCAATATGGAAGTGCTGGCGAAGTATGGCAGCGAGGCACAAAAGGCCCGCTGGCTGGAGCCGCTGTTGAATGGCGAAATACGTTCCGCCTATGCCATGACCGAGCCGGACGTGGCATCTTCTGACGCCACCAATATCTCCATGAGCGCAAAATTGAAAGACGGCCAGTGGTGTATCAACGGCGAAAAAACCTATATTTCAGGGGCCGGCGATGCGCGCTGCAAGATTCTCATTTGCATGGTCAAAACCGATCCGGATGCGCCGCGCCATAAACAGCACTCGCAGATACTGGTGCCGATGGATACACCGGGTGTGGAAGTCGTGCGCCCGATGCTGGTATTTGGCCAGGATCATGCGCCGCACGGCCACATGCACCTTAAACTGACCGATGTACGCGTTCCCGAAGACAACATCATCGCCGGTCCCGGCCGGGGTTTTGAAATCGCCCAGGGCAGACTGGGTCCAGGCCGTATTCACCATGTGATGCGGGCCATCGGCATGGCTGAGAAGGCTTTGCAACTGATGTGTGAACGCTCAGTATCGCGCACCGCATTTGGCAAGCCGCTGGCCAAACTCGGTGGCAACTATGACCGCATCGCGGAAGCACGTATCCAGATCGATATGGCCAGACTGCTGACCCTGCAAACAGCGCATGTCATCGACACCGAAGGCGTGCAAGTTGCACAGGTGTGGATTTCCAAGATCAAGGCCGCTGTACCGCTGATAACCCTGAAAATCATAGACGATGCCATCCAGATGCACGGCGGTGCAGGTTTGTCACAGGATTTTCCGCTGGCAGAAATGTACATGCATGCCCGCACCCTGCGTCTTGCCGATGGCCCGGACGAAGTCCACCGCATGGTGGTCGCAAGGGCCGAACTGAAACCCTGGCTTAAAAGGATCAATAAGTGAGCACGATCAATGACTACACCGCTTCCATCTTCAGCCTTGAAGGCAAAACTGCGCTGGTAACAGGTGGTGCCACGGGGATCGGTTACATGATTACCCATGCCCTGGTTTCAGCTGGCGCAAAGGTCTATATCGCCTCGAGAAAGTTTGAAGCCTGCCAAAAGGCCGCTGCAAGCTTCGCTGATTTGCCGGGAAGCTGCATACCCTTCGGCGCTGACCTGTCAACAGAAGCCGGTGTGGTTTCACTGGCGGAGTTCATTGCGGCTAATGAGTCAGCCCTGGATATCCTCGTGAACAACTCAGGACGTAGCTGGGGGGCGGATTACGAGCAATTTCCGTGGCAGGCCTGGACTGACATCATGACCCTGAATGTTACAGCGCCGTTTACGCTAATTCGCGAACTGACGCCCTTGCTGGCCTCAGCAGGCACAGCCGACGACCCTTCGCGGGTGATCAACATCGGCTCGGTAATGGGTATTGAGCCACATGGGTTCCCAGCTTACTCCTACTCTGCCAGCAAAGCTGCAATCCACCATATCACGCGGTTTTTGAGTAATGAGCTTGCGCCGAAACACATTACTGTGAACGCCATCGCCCCCGGGCCGTTCCCCACCCGCATGACAGCATTTTTTACCCGCGATGAAAAAAGCACCGCTGCGATAACGCGGGGGATACCACTCGGAAGACTGGGTCGGGCGGAAGATTTCGCCGGTTTGATCTTGTGTCTGTGTGGTATCAGCGGTGCATATATATCAGGTGCCGTTATCCCTCTGGACGGCGGTATGAACTCTGCCCGAACACTCGGGCTTGAACAGGGGCTTGCTTTAGATGACTAAAGGCACTATCTCCGTCGAGGATTTCAAAAATAGTGCTGGTACCGAGCTTGGACCTTCAGACTGGTTGTTGATCGACCAGGCGCGCATCGATCGCTTTGCTGATGCCACCAGCGACCACCAGTTCATCCACGTGGATACCAAGAAAGCTGCTGCTACGCCATTTGGTTCCACCATTGCACATGGTTTCCTGAGCCTGTCACTGATCTCACACCTGGTGGGACAGATCATGCTGAAGCCCGAAGGCACCGTCATGGGCATCAATTACGGCTCAGACAAAGTGCGGTTTTTGCAACCGGTCAAGGTCGACAGCCGGGTACGCGCCCGCGCCAGAATCGAGAAAGTAAGCGCGCGACCGGGCGGACAATTCCTGATCAAATCCACGGTGAGCATAGAAATAGAAAACCAGGAGCGACCCGCATTGGTCGCAGAAATCCTTTCGCTTTATATCATCCAGGAAAAATCGTGACGCTGTAGGAGGGCGCAGCTTTGCTGCTCGCGATTTCTAAACCAGGTGCAAACCTGAAACAATCGCGATGAGCACAGCTCATCCCTCCCACAAGCAAAGCTGCTCCCTCCTACCGTTGTTTTTAACCATTTCAGTCAATCAGTCCCCGGCAATGATTGCCTAAGGCCTGTACCAGTGGACCAAACTTTTCAAAGCGCTTATCCTGGGTCATTTTATGGTAATAACGATAGTATATTTGCTGTAATATCACTGCATTACGGAATAAACCGTATGTATAATAGAATGAAAAATCTGTTACGTCGACAGCGGTCTTTTCAGCATACAGAGCAAGGATCTGTCGACGACTGAGCATCCCGGGCGCGGTTGATGGTTGCATCTGCAATGCTTGCAGGTAAGCAGGATCATCCGGCTCGACCCAGTAAGCAAGTGCATTACCCAGATCCATCAACGGATTACCCAGCGCGCAGATTTCCCAGTCCAGCAGGGCGATGACTTCGAATGGATTGTCCTTATCCAGGATGACGTTGTCCAGACGGTAATCACCATGCAGTATCGCCGGGGCAGGTTCATTAGCCGGCAGGTTCTGAATCAACCAGTCCTGCACATCCTCAAATGTTTCACCATCAGCCGTCGCAGCGTTTTGCATGCGTCCATTCCAGCCCTTTACCTGTCGAAGGGTATAGGTTTCCGGCCTGCCGAAATCCTGCAAACCGGCAGCAATATAATCCACCTGGTGTAACTCGATCAGTTTTGACCAGAATGAAATACAGAGTCTGCGCGTATCGTGTTCGGAAAACCCCCATGCTGCCGGCAGCACTTTCTCTCCGGCCACCTGCCCTTCCACACGGCGCATGACATAAAACTCGGCGCCGATGATGCTTTCATCATCGCTGTAAACCAACACCTCGGGCACCGCCGCGAATAGCGGCTTTAACGCCTGCATGATGCGGTACTCACGAATCATGCTGTGGGCAGATTTCACCGTGCTGCCAAATGGCGGGCGCCTGACGACCAGGTCGGCATTCGGATAGCGCAGACAATAGGTCAGGTTCGAATTTCCGGCCGGGTATTGACTGACCTCAGGCCGGCCACCCAGGCCGGGTATTCTTTCCTGCAGATAAGCATCCAGTGCTGACCAATCAAGTTGCTCACCTTCACGTACGGGCCGGGTGCGACTCATTGCTGCTTATCCATGTGGGAAGCACTTACCGCAGGAGAGACCAGCGAGGCTGCTACTTCCTGGGGTCTGTTGTTGAGGATACTGAGTTTGGGAGTTGCAGTGTTAAAATATTTTCGTGCATTCCTGGTTTCCCGTTCAGTGCGTATGTCCAGCCCACTCTACCACCTCTGTCAGCCGGCAATCTATTCAGGTTGGCAGCCACTGGCCGTGAATAGCAAACAAATAACGTGTACAATCGCGCCGATGTTAAGAATTCGTTAGGTACTCTAAATTCCGCATTAATGAGGGAGTGATAATATGAAAAACATTTTCCGTATTTCCAGCGCGGCTTTGTCCCTGCTCCTGGTCACATCTTTTCCCGCCACGACGCTGGCTCAGGAATCGACTTTTATTCTTGAAGAAGTCATCGTTACCGCGCAAAAGCGCGAACAATCCCTGCAGGATGTTCCAGTAGCAGTTTCTGCCCTGACCTCCGCAGACATTGCCAACGCTGAAATCCGTGATATACGCAGTCTGCAGTTATTGTCACCCAGCATCAATGTGACCCAATCTGCCGCGGCTTACCAAACCAGCATCAGCATCCGCGGTATTGGAACCTCCGGGTTCAACCCCGGGCTGGAGCCATCGGTGGGCGTATTTGTAGATGGTGTTTACCGCAGTCGAACCGGCTCATCAATTGGTGACTTCAATGATCTGGAACGCATTGAAGTCCTGCGCGGCCCGCAAAGCACCCTGTACGGCAAGAACTCCTCTGCGGGTGTCATCGGTTATTACACCAGGAAGCCTGAATTTGAAGCAAGCGGTGAAGCTGAGATCAGCCTCGGCAACTATAGCCGGACAATTGCTTCTGTCAGGATCACCGGGCCGCTGGTCGCTGACACGCTGGCCTACAGCCTGACCGCCAATTACAACAAACGTGATGGATTTATTGACAACCCTGCACAGGACATTGACGTAAATGATCGTGATCGCTGGGGTCTGCGCGGACAGTTGTTATGGAATGCCGGCGATACTGTGCAGGTACGGTTCATCGCTGACGTATCAGAACACAGAGAGCTGTGCTGTGCCGCACCCATATTCATCAATGGCCCGACCACACCGCTCATCGCTGCGCTTGGCGGCACCATCGTCAGTCCTGCGGACCCGTTTAACCGGGTGGTCAATTTCGACAGCAAAATGCAATCCAACATGGATGACAGCGGCGTTTCCATGCAAATCGATTGGGAAATCAATGATAGCGTTCAGTTCACTTCCATCACCGGCTACCGTGATTTTGAGAGTGACACGGATTTTGACGCAGATTTCACCAATGTTGAACTGGTGCGCGAGCAAGGCAACCTGACCCAGATCAAAGCCTTCACCCAGGAATTCCGCTTTGCTTCTACCGGCGACAACCGCGTTGACTGGCAGGCAGGCGCCTTTTTCTACGACCAGGATCTGCATGTAGAGGGTAAAGTTCATTATGGCGCCTTGACCCGGCCATTCTTTGATGGTCTGACCGGCGGAGCCATTAGCCTGCTTGAAGGTTTGCTGGGCTTTCCAGCTGGTACCTTTTTCGCCCCCAACACGGGTATGGTTTCTGAAATATTCGACTCCAACAGCAACAGCTGGGCTTTATTCGGCCAGGTTGACTTTCATTTCGCTGATGACTGGACTTTAACGGCAGGCCTGCGCTACACCGATGAAGACAAGACCGGCAGTGGCAAATTTAACGTGGTTGATCCGTGGGCAGCATTACCACTTGGCCTGTTCCTGCCTCCACCGCTTGCCGCGGCGCTGGGAGCCACGCAAATTTTTCCACCGGCGACCGATTTTGATGAAAAACGTAACGAAGCGGAGTGGTCTGGAAACCTGATTCTTTCCTGGAATATCAATGACGATCAGAATGCCTATGCGTCTTACAGTCGCGGTTACAAGGCCGGTGGTTTTAACCTGGACCGCGCCGCAGCTTTCGTAAACCCCACCTACACATTTGATCCGGAATTCATAGACAACTATGAACTGGGTTTGAAATCCCGTTTCTGGGGCGGTCGTTCACAGTTGAACATTGCGGTGTTTTACCAGGATGTACAGGATTTTCAAACCACCTTGTTTGACGGCATCAGGTTCAATCTCGCCAATGCCGGCGATATAGACATTTATGGTGTTGAAGTCGAATCGCAAACCCAACTAAGTGAGAACCTGCACTGGTCACTGGCATTCACCTACCTGGACGCAACCTATGCGAGCTACACCGATGCGCCCTGCCCGATCTTTATCCCCAGCCCTACTTGCGATTTGACCGGCGCGCGCAAATCCGATACACCGAAATGGACCGGCACCACCAACCTTACCTGGGACAAGGCCATCAGTAATAACCTGGCATTGTTCGTACGCGGCGAGGTTTACTATCGTGGTGGACGCTTCACCGCCGGTGACAATGACCCCAACACATTGATCGGCAGCACCACCCTGCTTAATGCCAGTATCGGCATCCACAATATTGACCAGACCTGGGATGTGCGCATCTGGGGCCGCAATCTGTCCGACGAGGAATACCCTCAGATCATGTTTGATACGGTACTCCAGTTCGGCAGCTATAGTGGCTATCCGAACGATCCAAAGACCTATGGCATTACTGCCCGGTTCTGGTTTTGATCTAAGAAACCTCCAGAACGACCCGCACCAGTCGGGTAACTGAACGGAAACGGCCAGCAATGCTGGCCGTTTTCCTGTTAACCGCTGGCGCATAAATCGTTCAGTGCCCCCAGCTATAGCTCACCTGAAAATCAAATTGATCGGTCGTCAACAGGATGATCTGGTTGGGGTCCAGTTGATTGGGGTATTCAAGAGATTCCTCTTCTGAATACATGAATGCGAAACTCAACTCATGACCATTATTCAGTTTACGGCTAAACCCCGCAGTGTAATGCGCCTCGGTCATGTTGAGCATCAGGATATTGAAAACGTTTTCATTGATCGGCGTGGGCTGGTCACTAAAACTGAAGCCTGCCCGTAGCGTCCACTTGTCGGATAATTCCCAGCTGGCGCCGATATTGTAGATCGGCACGTTCTTCCAGCCAAAGCCGGGGCCGTTGTCACCACCCAGGCAACGGCTCAAATCCGTGCCACCCAAACCAGCGGACGGACAGTCATAGACGTTATCGAACGAGTTGCTCAATGCATCGACCTTTGCATAAAATATTTTTTGGGCATCGATGCTGACAGACAGCGCTGCCATTGGTTGCCAGGTCACACCCATTCTGAACCAGGGCGGGATATCGAGTTCCCCGCCATTGGCGAACAGGTCGGCATAGTCTTTCGCAGCACCCATGTTGATTTCAGACTGGTACATAATGCCAAAACTAAAGTGCGGGCTTAAAATCCGGTGCAGGCCAATTTTAAGCCCCACACCGTAATTCACATCAGAGCCATTGCCGCTTAACCTGTCCGGAAAAACTGCTCCACCACTGGCAGCAAATGTTTCCGTGTACCTGGCCAGCCCACCGGTGCCTTTAACTTTGAGGCTCTGTGCCGCGAGTACGGCGGATACACCGATCGAGGTCTTTTGCCCCCACATTTTCGCCCATGTGATATCCACAAAAGCCTGTGACAACTCCATGCCGGCGGTGCCGTCACCATAGGTGCCGGGCAACGTCTCTATACCCAGTGGTCCATCGCCATCAGGATCAAATGTCGCAAAGCCACCTTTGAATGAGGTGCCCATGCCGCTTTGCAGATAAAAAGCCCAGGCGAAAGCGGAGTCATTCTTCAGTGACTGCGTGCGCGCCACTTCCGGTATCAAAAACACATCTTTATCATTGTCAATATCAACTGGAGCAATGGTAAAAGTGCTGTTCTGGCCGTTGCTGCCTGTATAAAAGGTGGTGTAATTACGGCGTGGCTGGAACACGGCAACGCCGATATCCATCCTGTTGTCAAGAAACACCGCAACCGCAGGATTGTTGACGATGGAAATTGCATCTTCAGGCTTTGCCATGCCGGCACCCGCCATGGCCTTGTTCTTTGTGCCAATGCCATGGGGAAAGTAACCATTGGTGGCAAAACCAGCCTGACTGACCAATAAGCTACCGAGTATGAATAAAACACCCGATGGGCGTTTGAAAAACCGCATGCATACATCCTTAGAAAGAACGCGGCATATTATCATACAGTTACCCTTTTTTTTGTGGGCCGTGGAAACTGTCGCTCCGTTGGTCTCGATTAAGTCTTATCGCCATAGGCCAGGTCACCGGCATCACCCAGGCCGGGGACAATATAAGCCCTCGAGGTCAATTCGTTGTCGATCGCACCGGCCCAGACGGTCGTCTCAGCAGGCAGATTCTGCTGTACAAAACGTATGCCCTGCTCGGAGGCTATGACTGTCACCACATGAATGTCCCGCGGCTTGCCCCGCTCAAGTAACGCCTTGTAGGCCAGCACCATGGAAGAACCGGTCGCCAGCATCGGATCACACAAAATCACCGTCTTGCCGTCAAGTGATGGGCTGGCGAGGTATTCCACTTCCACATCAAAGGCATCATCGTCGTTATGGTGAATCCGGTAGGCGGAAATAAATGTATTTTCAGCCCGGTCAAAAATGTTCAACAAACCGCGGTGCAGCGGCAGACCGGCCCGTAATATCGTGGCCAACACAGGTTGTTCGGCCAGCACACTACAATCACAGACACCCAGGGGGGTTGTCACCGATCGCGTCACGTAATTCATCGTTTTACTGATCTCATAAGCCATGATTTCGCCCATGCGTTCCAGGTTCCGGCGAAAACGCAGGCTGTCAGCCTGTAGCTCCGAGTCACGTATTTCAGACATAAACTGGTTGAAAACAGAATGTTGCAAGCTGAGGTTGTGGACTTTCCCATTCATGGCGGCAGAACCTGCTGGGTGTGCGACGATAAAATCGATTTTAACACGGCACACACCCGCCCCACGACAGTGCTTTCGACTAACCCGCATATTGCATCAGTATCCCGGATGCTGGCGCCACACCGGTGCCGGCATGTTTCTCATCCTGCGAGACAGATCGCAGCATCAATGCCGATCTATTTGGCGCTGGTCAATTTACGTTCGTCCAGACCGATGCTACGGGCGATGATTTCCTTCATGATCTCGGAACTGCCGGCGTAAATTCGTGACACGCGCGCATCGGTAAACATATGCGAAATGCGATATTCGCTCATATAACCTGAACCACCATGTAATTGCACGCAACAATCCATCACCCTGGATTCCAGTTCGCTGGCAAACAGCTTGCCCTCAGCAGCAAGAGCAGCACTCAAATCGCCCGTGTTGTGCAACAGGACGCACTGGTCGATAAAGGTCTGCAGGATATCCAGCTCCGTGCGCATCTCAGCCATCTTGAAACGGGTGTTCTGAAATGCAGCAATGGGTTTTCCAAAGGCTTTACGTTCCAGGATATAGTCCATTGTCAGATCAAAGGCGACCTCGGAGTGCGCAATTTCCTGAACCGCACTGATCAGGCGCTCCTCCGCCAGGTGGTGCATCAGGTGGTAGAAACCCCTGTATGGGTCACCGAGCACATTTTCAGCAGGTATCCGGACATTTTCAAAAAACAGCTCGGCTGTGTCCTGGGTTTTGAGGCCCATCTTTTTCAGGTTGCGTCCGCGACTGAACCCCGCCATTCCGGCTTCAACCACGAACAGGCCGATGCCATGCGGTTTATCCGGGACAGTCCGGGCTGCGACGACAAAGGCACCGCCATTAATGCCGTTGGAGATAAAAGTCTTGGAGCCGGTCAGCAGCCAGTCGTCACCATCGCGCACTGCTCTGGATTTCATACCTGCCAGGTCGCTTCCAGCCCCGGGCTCAGTCATGGCAATGCCGAGAATGGTCTCACCGCTGATGCATTTTGGCAGCAGACGCGTCTTGAGCTCTTCGCTGCCGAGGCTGCCGATGTAGCGGCCAACCAGGCGGCTGTGCAATGACAGGAACAGGCCGATATCCCCATGGCGAATAGTTTCCTCGATCACGATCTGCTCGAAACGAAAATCCTCGATACCCGAACCACCATATTTCTCATCAACCCACATGCAAAGCAGGCCCTGCTCGCCTGCTTTTAAGAAGGCAGCCGGGTCACAAATGCCCTGCTCGCGCCAACGCTCAACATTGGGTCCGATTTCAGCTTGCATAAAACGACGCACGGAATCGCGGAACATCTCATGCTCTTCATCAAATATCAGACGCTGCATTGCCAATACTCCAGAAAAATTTCTTATACCGACTATACCGCCAACTCCAGCGAAAAGGTTGCTGCGGTTTAACAGTCCCTAACAATCATTTGATTTTACCACTGTCACTCATCACAATGAATGCTCGGGCCATTTGAAATTCAGTCCCGCTAGTATTCCGGAGCCATTGAAAGTATGGCATTAATGCCTGAATGCAATAGAATATTACGGTTTGCATGAACGAGGGAGCACAGTCAATTGCGACTGCTGATTATTTTTAACCCCCTTGCTGCCGGCGGCCGCTCATTGAAGAAGTTGGCAGAAATCGAAGCCCGCCTGGACAAGCTCGGTATACGCGCAACAGTAAAATTAACGACCCACCCGGGCCATGGTGAAGAATTGGTAGCAGCCACTGAGTTGGCCGGTTTTGACGGCGTGGTGGCGGCCGGCGGTGATGGTACCGTATTTGAAGTCCTCAATGGCCTCTACCAACACCCGAAGGCGCAACGAATCCCGCTGGGTCTGTTACCCATTGGCACGGGTAACGCTTTCGCGCGTGACCTGGGCTTGCAACCGTTTGACTGGCTTGCAGCAATTGATTTGTTGAGTAGGGGGCGGACACGCCAGGTGGATGTCGGCCACGTGCAAGCGGCAGATACCGAGTATTATTTCCTGAATATCGTCAGCATGGGCTTCGCGGTCGATGCCGGACTGACAGCGGGAAAACTGAAGTTCATTGGCAACACGGCCTATACACTGGCCACGCTGTGGCAGGCATTGAAGCTTAAGAGCTACCCCCTGGTCATCGAACTTGATGGCAGGGAAATCCGTCAGGACAATATTTTTGTCACTGTCTCAAACAGCCGCTATACCGGCACACACTTCCTGATGGCCCCCGGCGCTGCCATTGATGACGGTTTTCTCGACGTTACATTATTAGAGAACCTGCCTCGCCACCGATTGTTCAAACTGTTCCCGACCATCTACCATGGCCGGCATATCGAGCAGGCAGAGGTCACTGTTCACAAGGCCGTTCGCATCACCATACGATCACCCGGTGGCATGCTGTTGGGGCCAGATGGTGAATTCCGGGGTAAGACCCCGGCCGCGATCACCTGCCTGCGTCAGGACCTGGCAATATTTACCTGAACGGTTTCCTGGGGAGGCTCGGCGAGAGCGGGGCACAGCGTATCGATCCGTCGCGTTCACTAACAGCGAGGAATCCACACCAGCATGTTATATACTGGAACGTTCGACAGGTTAAGAAAGGCCGGGCTAAAGGGCCGGTGAGCGAAGCCTGCTAACCTGTGCAGGCTAAGGACAACCAATGACTGAATCCTCCCAGATACTGAACCTGACTTCGAATCAGGAAGCAGGCCGCACCGACGCGTCACCGGCGATTGGCGCCTGGTCAGGCGATCCGTCAAGCCTGTCGCACCGTGATACGGATGTTGCCAGTCTCATCCAGGATCTGGGTAAGCCGGTCTATGTGGTTGTAAATACTCAAGGCGAACAACAATTCACCAACCAGGGATCGGCTACTTTAAGCCAGACCTCTGGTGTACAAAGTGGGCCGGCATTGATTGCTTTTGCACCATCGTTGTTACCCGCTGATTTGGGCAATGCCGGCTTTTGTCAGGATCACGGTATTCGTTTCCCCTACATGTGTGGTGCGATGGCCAATGGCATCGCCTCGGTGGAGTTAGTCAAGGCTGCCAGCAAGGGCGGATTTTTGGCTGCATTTGGCGCCGGCGGCCTGTTACTGAAGGATATCGAGGCCGGGGTAGACCGGCTGATCAGCGAACTCAAGGGCCAATCCTTCTGCGTCAACCTGATACACACACCAAACGAAAAGGGTCACGAAGATGCCGTGGTCGATCTGCTGCTGGCGCGCGACGTTCACCTGATAGAGGCATCTGCCTACATGGCCCTTACCTCCGCAGTGGTTCGTTATCGGGTCGATGGTATCCACCGCGATGCCGACAATCGGGTGGTGGCGCCCAATCGTATCATCGCCAAGGCTTCGCGGGTTGAGGTAGCGACACGCTGGTTCAGTCCGCCGCCGGAGAAGATTCTGGCACAACTGGTAGCGAGCGGGCAGATAACACAGGATCAGGCCGGGATGGCCTCTGCGATTCCGATGGCCCAGGATCTCACGGTGGAAGCCGATTCTGGTGGTCATACCGACAAGCGGCCCTCAATCAGCCTGGTGCCGACCATGACCGCCCTGCGCGATCGACTGCAGGACAAGTACCACTATGCCGAGCCCTTGCGGGTCGGTGCTGCGGGTGGCATTGCAACCCCGGCCTCAGCCGCCGCCGCCTTTGCCATGGGCGCTGCGTACGTGGTGACCGGTTCAATCAACCAGGCTTGCGTGGAATCAGGCAGCAGCGACATTGTCCGCAAGATGCTGGCCGAAGCCGAACAGGCCGATGTCATCATGGCACCAGCCGTAGACATGTTCGAGATGGGCGTGGAGTTGCAAGTGCTCAAGCGCGGCACCATGTTCGCCCTGCGTGGCAAAAAGCTCTATGCACTGTACCGTCGTTACAACGCGATTGAGGAGATCCCTGAGGCAGAGCGCCAGGCACTGGAGAAGACCGTGTTTCGCATGAGTCTGATGGAAGTCTGGCGGCTGACCAGGGAGTTTTTCAGCGAACGCGACCCCGACCAGGTCGTCCGCGCCAATCGTGACCCGAAACACAAGATGGCGTTGATATTCCGCTGGTATCTAAGCCTGTCCTCGCGTTGGGCCAACGCTGGCGATGCAAGCCGCCAGATCGACTATCAGGTGTGGTGCGGACCGGCCATGGGTGCCTTCAACGAATGGACCCGTGAGAGCTTTTTGGCGCAGCCCGGACAGCGCACCGTGGTGAACGTGGCCCGTAACCTGATCTACGGAGCAGCGGTGGTCACGCGGATCAACCATTTGCAACAACAGGGCGTGGTTCTGCCTTTGGCAGCGCGAAGCGTCCGACCCATGCAACAAGAAACCATCGAGAGTCTTTCTGAATGAAACCAATTGCAATAATCGGAATCGGCTGCCTGTTCCCCAGGGCAGCCAACGTCAGGGAATTCTGGGCCAACATTCGCGAGGGTGTGGACGCCATTTCCGAGGTCCCCGAGGGCCACTGGAAGCCCGAAGATTATTTCGACGCCGACCCCGGTGCAGCGGATATGACCTACGCCCAACGTGGTGGTTTTCTGAGCCCGGTAGATTTTGACCCCCTGCTGTTCGGGCTCAGCCCAAACAATATCGAGGCAACTGACACCACCCAGTTACTGGGTATGGTGGTCGCCCGCCAGGCGCTGCTGGATGCCGGTTATTCCACCGGCGTCAAAGCCGGCGATGGCCGTGAATTTGATCGCGACCGTACCTCGGTGATCCTGGGTGTTACCGGCACTCTGGAACTGGTCATTCCGCTCGGCGCCCGGCTCGGCCACCCACTATGGCGCAAGGCGCTGGCTGATGCCGGGGTCGACCGGGAAACTGCGGATGATGTGGTGCAACGGATCGCTGATGGTTACGTCCCCTGGCAGGAAAATTCCTTCCCCGGTCTGCTTGGCAATGTTGCCGCCGGACGTATTGCCAACCGCTTTGACCTGGGCGGTACCAACTGCGTGGTAGACGCCGCCTGTGCCAGTTCCCTGAGTGCCATCCATATGGCAACCATGGAGCTTCACGCCGGTCGCTCGGACATGTGTATCGCCGGCGGCCTGGATACCTTCAACAGCATTTTCATGTACATGTGCTTCAGCAAAACGCCGGCTCTGTCCCCGAGCGGCAATGCCAGTCCTTTTGATCGCAATGCGGACGGCACCATCCTGGGTGAAGGCCTGGGTGTACTGGTGCTCAAGCGCCTGCAAGACGCCGAACGAGACAACGACCGCATCTACGCGGTCATCAAAGGCATTGGCACCTCCAGCGACGGTCGTGGCAATGCCATTTATGCACCCAGCGCCGCCGGTCAGATCAAGGCCCTGAGGGATAGCTATGAGCAGGCCCAGGTGACGCCTGACACAATCGAACTGGTCGAGGCCCACGGAACCGGCACCAGGGTTGGCGACGCTGTGGAGCTGGAAGCACTTTCCAGTCTGTACCGGGAGCACGACCCCGATGGTACCTGGTGCGCACTCGGTTCGGTAAAATCGATGATCGGCCACACCAAATCAGCAGCCGGCGTTGCGGGCATGATCAAGGCCGCCATGGCGCTCAGGCACCAGGTTCTGCCGCCAACCATCAAGGTAAAACAGCCGGCTACCGGAGTGGAACCGGGCAGTGCACCGATCTATGTCAACACCACAAAACGCCCCTGGGTCACGCGATCGGCCCATCCCCGGCGGGCCGCAGTCAGCGCTTTCGGGTTCGGCGGCAGCAATTTCCATTGTGTGCTGGAAGAACAGATACAACCGACCGACGAAATTGCCTGGGACGGCAGCGTGCTGCTATTTGCTTTCAGTGCCGACTCGAAAGCAGCCCTGGAAACCCATCTTAAGGAACTGGATGTTGCACAGGAATGGGCAGACCTGAGGCGCTCGGCCGCCCACTCTTTGCAGAAGTACGATGCAGCACAGCCGCAGCGCCTGGTCATTGCACTGGAACAGCACCAGGTCAGCCTCGCCGACGCACTCACCAACAGCCTCAAATTGCTGGCCGATTCCGATAATGATTTCTGGCAGTCGCCCCTGGGTGCCAGCTATGCCGGTGGCGCAATACAGGGCGGCACTGCCGCTCTGTTCCCGGGTCAGGGTGCACAATACGTCGGCATGCTGCGCGATATTGCCTGTCAGTTTCCGCAGATGACCGCAACCTTGTCCGCGGCCAATGCCGACGATGCGGGTCACGGTGCACGCACCAGCGATCTGATTTATCCGATTCCGGTATTCAACGCCGAAGATCGTGCCAATCAGCAAGCCGAGTTGACTCTGACCCGGAATGCCCAACCCGGAATTGGCGCGGTCAGCCTGGGCGCCTTCCGGGTACTGGAGCATTTCGGCTTCGATCCGGAATATACCGCCGGCCATAGTTATGGCGAGCTGGTAGCGCTGTGCGCTGCCGCACGTATCGATGAGCCCAGTCTGCACCGATTGTCCCGCTTGCGGGGCCGGTTGATGAGTCAGGGTGACGGCGATCGCGGCGGTATGCTGTCGATCGCAGCAGACATCGACGCGGTGCGCGAACTGCTGGAACTGGAAGGACTCGATCTGGTGATCGCCAATCACAACACACCGCGTCAAGTGATCATCTCCGGCGCCAGCGATCAGATTACGGCAGCCATTGAGGCCTGTGAAAAACGCGGTCTCACACACCGAAAACTCGAGGTTTCTGCCGCCTTTCACAGTGACTTTGTAGCCGCTGCTGCCGACCCGTTCGCCGCGGCGCTGGAACAAGTCGAATTCGCCGCCGGCAACAGAATCGTGATGTCCAATGTCGCCGGCGATTGTTACCCGCAGGATCCGCAACAAGCGCGGGAACTGCTGGCCAGTCAGATCACCAGCCAGGTCCTGTACCTGGATCAGATCGAAAGGCTGTATGAAATGGGCGCCCGTACCTTTGTCGATGTGGGACCACGAACCCATGCCGCCGGGATGGTCAGGCAAATTCTTGCTGAACGGGACGTTCAGGTACTGGCCCTGGACTCTCCCGGCGGTGAACGCGGACAATACCATCTGGCTCGTTTGCTGGCGGCCCTTGGCGTGCTCGATTCACGTATCGACCTGAGTCTCTGGGATGGCGACTACCTGGATTCCATCGAAGTGGTTAACAAAGGTCGTTTGACCATCGCCATTGATGGCGCAAATTACAGGACTCCACAGGAACCCCGGCCAGCGAGAAAATCTGCGCCGCAGGTAAACACAACAACCATGACCCAGAAACAACAAGAACCTGTCACCAGCGCCCCGCCGACTTCCGCCCAGGCTCCTGATGCCGGGCCCGCCAGTTCCCCCAGTACAACCCTGGATGCAACCCGGCAAAGTATTCTTGCGCTGCAACGAATGCAGGAGCAGACCGCAAATTTGCATCGACAGTACCTTGAGGGCCAGGAAACTGCCCAGCGCACCATTGCACAATTGCTGGCGCAACAGCAGCACCTGTCAACCGGGTTGCCTGCAACCCAGCCGGCACTTCCGGTGGCCCCATCGGATCAGTCCGCAGCGCCCGCAGCCCGCCCGGTTTCGGTGCTCGATGAGCGAACTGATTTGAATCAGACCTCCGAGACCGACCTGGGCAGTGCGGAGACTGTCGGGCGAAATGATCAGGGCGGTATCCACAAAGTCCTGCTGGAAGTGGTCGCGGATAAAACCGGTTATCCAGTGGAAATGCTCAACCTGGAAATGGACATGGAATCCGATCTGGGCATCGACTCGATCAAAAGGGTTGAGATTCTTTCGGCACTGCAGGCGAGTTTGCCTGAGATGCCGGCAGTCAAACCAGAGGATCTGGGCCGTTTACAGACCCTGCAACAGATTGTCGATTACATGTCGGCAATGGAACAGGGTTCTACGCCGGCCTCTGCTGCAACAGAACCCATAAGCGCTTCGACCGACCAACATACACATGCTCGCCTGGATCGCTGGGTGGTCACAACAGAACCGTTGCAAGCCAGCGCGCGGATGGTACTGGAGATAGGCAAAAACTCGACCATCTGGGTTGCAGGCCCCGACCGGGACCTGACTGAGGCTATCAGCAAGGCTTTCAAAGCCCGGGGTCTGAACGCTCAGGCGGTCGGGATGGATGCCCGGCCCGAGGCCCTGGGCGGCCTGGTGGTGGTAGCACCGGCAAAAGCAGATGCTGATTTTCTCACCCAGGCCTTTGCACTGATCAAGTCCGCCGGGCCCGGACTACTGGCATCAGAAAATGATGTTTTTCTGGCTGGTGTAAGCACCCTGGGCGGCTCGTTTGGCCTGGGTCCGGAAGCAATCGAGGGCGATCCCATCAGCGGGGGTCTGGCCGGATTGATCAAGACTGCCGACAAGGAGTTCTCTGCGGTTGCCTGCAAAGCTCTGGACATAGCGGCCAGCGCAGGAATCGCTGCATCCATTGTTGATGAGTGCTTGCTGCGAGGCCCACTGGAAGTAGGAATAAGGGGTGACAAACGGGTCCAGATCCAACTACAGAGAGAGGAGCTGGTACCGACAAAAGAGCACTCAAAGGCGTTAAAGCCTAAGGATGTGATCGTCGTCAGCGGCGGTGCGCGCGGCGTGACCGCCGAGGTTGCCCTGAGGCTGGCCGAGACCTATGGAACCCACCTTCTGCTGCTGGGCAGAAGCCCGCTGACCGGGAAAGAAGACAGCCTTCTAAGCGGACTCTCGAGCGCTGCGGAGATCAAGAAGGTCTTGCTGCAACAGGCCGGTGGCTCGGTCAAGCCTGTGCAGATTCAGGCGCAATTTGAGCGGCTAATGGCCAGCCGTGAAGTACGGGCCAACATCGCACGAATCGAGCAAACGGGTGTTCAGGTTGAGTATTGCCCGGTCGATGTACGCGACCATCAGGCAGTGGCCAAAGCGGTGGCCGCCGCGCGGGAATCGCTGGGCCCCATCCGGGGTTTTGTGCATGGCGCCGGAGTTCTGGCAGACCGTTTGATCCAGGACAAAACGCTGGAGCAGTTCAAGCAGGTCTATTCCACCAAGGTCGAGGGCCTGCTGGCGCTGCTGGCGGCCACGCAGAACGATGATTTGCGCTTAATGGTGATGTTTTCCTCCTCCACAGCGCGTTTTGGCCGCAAGGGTCAGTGTGATTATGCAACCGCCAACGAGGTGCTGAACAAGATCGCACAGGCACAGGCGCGGCAACGACCGGACTGTCGGGTTATCAGTGTCAACTGGGGTCCCTGGGACGGCGGCATGGTGACCCCGGCTTTGCGAAAAGTTTTTGCTGCTGAGGGTGTTGGGGTGATTTCCCTGGCTGAAGGTGCGGAATACCTGATGCAGGAGATCGCCAGCGATGGCCCGGTGGAACTGGTGGTAGTGGGCGCACTGGATTCCAGACCCACAGAGCTGAAAACAACAACTGAATCTGCAAGCAACGACCCTGATTGGCAACTTGCTTTTGAAAAGACCCTGTCGATCAGGGACATGCCGGTGCTGGCGGACCACGTGATGAACGGCAAGGCGGTATTGCCGATGGCTATCATTTCCGAGTGGCTGGCGCACGCTGCGATGCACAACAATCCCGGCATGAGTTTTAAGGGTTTCAATGACCTGCGCGTTTTCAAAGGCGTGACCCTGGACGATGGTGAAACCCTCAAGCTGCAGGTGCTGGCCGGCGCGGCGAACCCGGCAGGCAATGAATACCTTGTAAGCGTTGAGTTGCGCGCCGGCGACACCCTGCATGCACGCGCCGAAATGGTACTGGCTAATGGGCTGGACAGCCCCGGCTCCCCGCAACTAAAGCCTGCTGTTGGTGATTATTCTGCCGACAAAAAGCAGATCTACGGTTCGGGCCGGCTGTTCCACGGAGCTGCGCTGCAGGGCATAAAAAAGGTTCTTGGCTGTGATGAAAGCGGCATCGTCGCTGATTCGGGCGCAGCACCTGGCCCGGGCCAGTGGATGAAAAAAGTCCTGCGTTCCAATTGGCTGTCGGATCCACTGGCTCTCGACGTAAGTTATCAATTGATGATTCTGTGGTGCTTTGACCAACTCGGGGCCGGTTCATTGCCTGTTGGCGTGGGCAGCTACCGCCAGTACCAGACACGTTTCCCAAAGGATGGCACCCGGATAGTCATCGTCGTCAATGAGCAAAGTGAATACCGGGCCATCGCGACCATTGAGTTTGTCGATGACAGCGGCCGCCTGGTAGCGCGCATTGAGGACTACGAGTGTGTCATCGACCAGTCCCTGTCCAAGGCCTTTGGCAACAACAAACTGAAAAACAAAGCCTGAACCAGCAACACAGCGTGAGAAACTCAATCGCCATTGTCGGTATCGGGGGGGTATTTCCCGGCGCCACCGATCTTGACAGTTTCTGGGAGATGATCAGGAGCGGTGGTAACGCCGTGCGCGATGTTCCACCTGATCGTTGGATTCTCGATCCGGCCCAGGCCTTCTCCACCGGGGTCTTGGCAGACAAGGTCAATTCCAGGCGCGGTTGTTTCATCGACGATTTTCCATTTGACCCAAAAGGCCTGAATCTCGACCCCACCACGCTGACCGGTCTCGATCCGGCGTTTCATTTACTGCTGCATGCCGGTAACCAGGCCTGGCAGGATGCAGCTACCACGCAACTGAACCGAAAAAGAGTTGGTGTGGTCATCGGCAACATCGTGCTGCCGACTGATGCTGCCTCGGCCCTGGCAGATGAAATCCTTGGCCCGGCGTTTGAATCCAGGGTCGTGGCTCAGGTGATCGCGGAAAAAAAGGACACCCTGCGCCTCAACCGTTATGTGGCCGGACTGCCCGCCGGTGTGCTGGCCAAAGCACTGGAACTTGGCGGCGGCAGCTACACCCTCGATGCGGCCTGCGCTTCATCCCTTTACGCCCTGAAATATGCCGCGGAAGAACTGCTCTCGGGCCGTGCGGACGCCATGCTGGCCGGTGGCCTGTCACGCCCCGACTGCCTGTACACTCAAATGGGTTTTTCCCAACTGCAGGCCATTTCCCGGAGTGGATGTTGTTCACCTTTTGATTACAAGGGCGATGGCCTGGTGGTTGGTGAAGGTGCCGGTATCGTCGTCCTCAAGCGCCTGCAAGATGCCCTCGACCAGGGTGACGATATCTACGCCACGATTGCCGGCATCGGCTTGTCCAATGACGTTGGTGGCAATTTAATGTCACCGGATTCTGAAGGTCAGCAGCGGGCCATGCTGGCCGCCTATCAACAGGCTGGCTGGTCACCTGCTGATATCGACCTGATCGAGTGCCACGGCACCGGCACCCCGATTGGGGACGCAGTCGAATTCAACAGCCTGCAAGCTCTGTGGCAAGACCACGAGCCTGGCCACCGGCGCTGTGTTATCGGTTCGGTCAAGAGCAACGTAGGCCATTTACTGACGGCCGCCGGCTCCGCGGGTTTGATCAAGCTGCTGCTGGCGATGAAACACCGGCAACTGCCACCAACGGCCAATTTTGAGCGTGCCGCCAGCCGCCTGGCACTCAATGAGAGTCCTTTTGAAGTGTTGACCGAGGTGCGCGAATGGGTCCGGCGTGATGCGGACTCACCGCGGCGCGCAGCGATCAGTGCGTTTGGTTTTGGCGGCATCAATGCCCACGTCTTGTTGCAGGAATGGCGTGGGCACGCGACACAGCCGGGCGTTCAGGAAAAACAGGCCACACCGGCCATTGCGGTGGTTGGTATGGAAGCACAATTTGGACCCTGGCGCTGTCTGGACCAGTTTCGCCTGCGGGTCTTTGGTTTCGATGCAGATCAGCAGCCAAGCCAGCCAACAAACTGCTGGGGCGTGGACAGGAAAAACGCAGGCGAAGGTTTTTTTATCAATGAGGTGACCGTGCCGCTGGGCCGCTACCGGATCCCACCGGCCGAGTTGCGTGAAATGTTGCCGCAACAGTTACTGATGTTGCAAGTCGCAACCGCCGCGCTGGAGGATGCCGGCATCGGCCAGGCAGACCCAGCCAGCCGAAACTCTACCGGTGTCTACATCGGCATCGGCCTGGACCTCAACACCACCAATTTTCATTTTCGCTGGTCCTTGCTCAATCGCGCCAGGGACTGGAACGATCAGCTCGGTCTGAACCTGTCGGAGGCCGATCTGGAGCACTGGACGGGCGAGTTGCGCACGGCAGCCGGACCGCCCCTGAACGCCAACCGCACCATGGGTGCGCTGGGAGGTATTGTAGCCAGCCGGATTGCGCGTGCCTTTCACCTGGGTGGACCCAGCTTTACCGTCTCAGGCGAAGAGGCCTCCGGCCTGCGTGCACTGGAAGCCGGTGTGCGCGCCCTGCAAAGGGGTGAGATCGAAACCGCAGTGGTCGGCGCGGTCGACCTGGCCGGTGAGGTGCGTGCCACCCTGGCACAGATCGAGGACCGGCCGCTGAGCAACGACATGCCGATCGGCGAAGGCGCCACCGCATTGGTGTTGAAACGCCACCAGGACGCAATCCGAGATGGTGACCGGATCTACGCTCTGGTCGAAGGTCTGGGAGCGGCGACCGAAGGGGGAGTGGAGCATTTATTACCCTCTCAGGATGCGTACCAGATCTCTTTTCAACGAGCTTGTGACGATGCCTCGGTAATGCCTGACAGCATCGGACTGGTCGAGCGCCACGGCAGCGGCATCGCCGCCGAAGAGGCGATGGAGACCCAGGCCCTGAATGAACTGCTGGCGAGCAGCAAACCAGCCCTGACCTGCGTCCATGCCAGCATTAAATCCAGCATCGGTCACTGTGGCGCCGCTGGCGGTCTGGCATCGGTGGCACGGGCCAGTTTGAGTCTGTACCACCAGACCCTGCCACCCCGGGGAGCGGCGGAGCAGGCGAAATACTGGCTGCACAACCAGGCGGAAAATCCGCGCCGCGCCGTAGTGGCTTCTTTCAGTATTGACGGCAACTGCCTGCACGCTATCCTGGCTGCCGCCAACCAGCAGACAGGTACCGGGCCCAGCGCAGTGCACAGCGGCTTACCCGCTGCCTTGTTCACGCTCGCCGCTGCATCTGATGAGGAATTGCTCACCCAATTGCTACAACTCGAGTCCAGGCTCAAGTCAGCTGATGACATCCACCACCTGGCCCGTGACTGGTGGCAATCGCGTGCGATCAAGGCAGCCTCCTGCTCACACCTGAGCCTGCTTGCCACTGACGCAGCGGCACTGGCAAAGCAAATCAATCTGGCCAGGCAGGCGGTGTCGGAGCAACGTTCCATCGCAGCCCATGGGGTTTTCTACTCGGCAGCACCCATCGGAAAAAAGGCAAAAATTGCCTTCGTTTACCCAGGATCCGGCAATCATTTTCACAACATGGGCCGTGAGCTTGCGGTGCAGTGGCCGGTGATACTTGACCGCCTGAACCAGGAGAATGATTCACTGGGCAGCCAGTTTGCCGAGGGCCGCTTCTGGCAGGACAGCACCATCACTGATCTTGATCACGAGGCAGTGATTTTCGGGCAAGTGTGGATTGGCAGCCTGGTCAGCGACGTGGTGGCCCAGTTCGGGCTGCAGCCAGACGCAGTCATCGGTTATAGCCTGGGCGAGACCGCCGGCCTGTTTGCCACCCGTACCTGGACCGACCGGGACGAGATGTTGCGCCGGATGCGGACCACAGATCTGTTCACCCGACAACTGGCCGGCCCCTGCACGGCAGTACGGGAAAGCTGGGGTTTGGCGGCGGACGAGTCAGTTGACTGGCTGATCGGCATGGTGGGCCGCTCAGCCGAGGTCGTAAACATAGCGCTTGAGGGCAAAAAGCGAGTGTACCTGCTGATCGTCAACACCCCGCAAGAGTGCGTCATCGGTGGTGATCGCGGAACCGTATTGGCTTTGGCAAGGGAACTCAACTGCGTTTTCCATCCAATCCAGGGGGTTACAACGGTCCACTGCGAGGTTGCCAGGCCGGTGGAAAAGCCCTATCGCGACCTGCACCTGTTCGATACCACGCCGCCTGAGGGTGTGTCTTTCTATAGCAGTGTGTGGGGCCAGTCCTACGCGGTTAACAGCGCCAGCTGTGCGGATTCGATCCTGCAGCAGGCATTGCAGAGTTTTGATTACACCAAAGTGATCGAGTCGGCGTACGCAGACGGAGTGCGGATATTTATTGAGATGGGGCCCGGCGCATCGTGCACCCGCATGATCGACCAAATTCTTGGCCAGCGCACGCACCTGGCAAAGGCCATCTGCGTGCCCTCCCAGGATGATGTCCTGAACGTGATTGAACTGCTGGCGCGCTTACACGCCGAAGGGCTGGAGCTGGATCTGGCACCGCTTTTTAACCAGCAGTCGGCACCGTCACAAAGCATGGAAGCCGGCGCACAAATTGTAGTCGCCACCGGTGGTCAACCGTTCCAGATCCCGGCACCGCCAGCAACTTCCAGGCCTGGGGGAGACAACACTGTCGCCATGCCGGACCTGACGGAGGCGGTACCAGCCGCGTTGGTGGCAACGAAATACCCTGCGGCCGACCTTGTCTCAGCTCTGCTTGACCAGATGCAGGCCACCGAAATGGCCAAAGCCTCCACCCAGGAAGTCTTTCTGCGGGTTTCCAACGGACTGACTGAGACCCTGGCCCAGGCGCTGGGCATGGAAATGAGCCTGCTGCAAGCAAGCGTTGTACCGCTGAGCATGCCGGCCAATGATGAACGAGTGACGCCAACAGCGGTCACCTTCGACCGCAGTCAGTGCATGGAATTTGCCATTGGCTCGATTGGCAGGGTTCTGGGGGCCGGGTTTGCCGATGTGGACCGCCATCCTCGCCGGGTACGGCTGCCCGACGAACCGCTGATGCTGGTTGATCGCATTCTGAACGTTGAAGGTGACCGCGACAGCATGGGGCCGGGTCGTGTGACCACAGAACACGATGTGCTGGCCGGCGCCTGGTATCTGGATGGCGGGCGAATCCCGACCTGCATCGCGGTAGAAGCCGGCCAGGCTGACCTGTTTCTTGCCGCCTACCTGGGCATCGATCATCGGACCAGGGGGCAGGCGGTTTACCGGTTGCTGGATGCCAAGATCACTTTTCACGGCCCCCTGCCCAGGCCAGGCGACACCATCCACTACGACATTCACATCGATCACTTTTTTCGCCAGGACCAGACCTGGCTGTTTCGCTTCGGATTCGAAGGCACGGTCAATGGCCAACCGGTGCTGACCATGACCGAGGGCTGCGCCGGTTTTTTCTCTCAGGCCGAACTCGATGCCGGCAAAGGCATTGTGGAAACCTCGCTGGAACGTCGGCCGATGCCCGGCAAGCTTCCCGCAGACTGGCTGGCCCTGGTACCAATGCAGAAAGAGTCTTATAACGATGAGCAGATTGCGGCGCTTGCCAGCGGCGACCTGCAAGCCTGTTTTGGTCCTGCTTTTGCAGGTCTTGGACTTAACAATGCGGTCGGCTTACCCAGCGGCCGTATGCGGCTGGTACACCGCATTCTCGAACTGGATCCAAACGGCGGCCGCTTTGGCATCGGGCAGATTACCGGCGAAGCCGACATTCACCCGGACGACTGGTTTCTGACCTGTCATTTCTCTGACGACCCGGTGATGCCCGGCACCCTGATGTATGAATGTTGCCTGCACACATTGCGCATTTACCTGCTGCGTCTGGGCTGGATTGGGGAGGCTGGTGAAATAATCTACGAACCGGTCCAGGGTGAAATCAGCCAGCTCAAATGTCGCGGCCAGGTACTGGCCACCACCCGGCGTGTTCAATACCGGATCACGCTCAGGGAAATCGGCTATCAGGATGATGGCACGCCGTTTGTGTTGGCCAATGCATTGATATCTGCCGATGGGCGCGCCATTGTGCAGATAAACGATATGTCGGTGCAACTAAGCGGCCTCAGCCGGGCGAACCTCGAGTCATTGTGGGCCAGGCAGGTAAAAGGCAGCAAAGCTGGCGAGCCGTTGTTCGATTCTGATTCGATTTATGCGTTCGCCCGCGGCAAGCCATCCGAGGCCTTTGGCGAGCGCTACCAGATCTTTGATCAGCAGCGGGTCATCGCACGGCTGCCCGCGCCGCCCTATCAGTTTCTGGACCGCATTGTCGCCATCGACAACTGCCGGCAATGGGTGCTGGCCGCGGGCGGCGAAGTGGTGGCCGAGTACGATGTGCCTGCGGATGCCTGGTATTTCGAGCAGGATCGCCAACAGCGCATGCCCTTTGCCGTACTGCTGGAAGTTGCACTACAGCCCTGTGGTTGGCTGGCAGCCTACCTGGGCTCGGCCCTGACCAGCGACATCGACCTGTCGTTCCGCAATCTGGGTGGCACCGGCAGACAGTCGATGAGCGTGACACCAGACAGCGGCACCCTGGCCACGCGGATCAAGATCACCAGCGTGTCACAATCCGGCGGCATGATTATCCAGAGTTACGATCTGGAAGTGAGTTGCGCGGCCGGAATCGTTTATCAGGGTGATACCACCTTCGGCTTTTTCTCCAAACAGTCTCTGGCCGACCAGGTCGGAATCAGAGAGGTACAACTGTGGCAGCCCAGCGAGCAGGAACAGGCGCGCGGCCGAGCCTTTTCCTACCCACAACCAGCACCCTACCCCGACCAGATGATGCGCATGATCCATGAAGTTGAGTTGTTTGATCCTGAAGGTGGCCAACACGCACTTGGGTTCATTCGTGGCACGGCCAGGGTCGACCCTGAAGCCTGGTTCTTCAAGGCGCACTTTTATCAGGATCCGGTTTGGCCGGGATCACTGGGGCTTGAATCCCTGCTCCAATTGCTCAAGGTAGTGGCACTGGATCGCTGGCAAGACCGTGTCAAAGACAAGAAAGTCGATTTCGAGGTAATGGCGCTGGGTCATGAGCACAGCTGGATCTATCGTGGGCAAATCATCCCGACACACCGGCAAGTCACTGTTCAGGCTACCATTCTGGCCTTCGATGACAAAACCATGACGCTGCAGGCTGAGGGCTACCTGAGTGTAGACGGAAGAATTATCTATCAGATGAACAATTTTGCACTTAAAATGAGCCACTGAAATGAGATATTCTCGCGTACATATGGAGTCCATCGGCTATCAACTGGCCCCGGTAGTGGTGACTACCGACGAACTCGAACAACGGCTGTCGCCATTGTATGACGTCCTGCACATCGCCCCTGGTCAACTGGAAGCGCTGACGGGCATCGCCGAGCGTCGCTGGTGGGAAGAAGGACATTTGCTCTCCGATGGTGCCGCCAACGCGGCGCGGCGAGCCATGCAGCAATCCAATGTTGAGCCCCGGGATATCGAGGCGTTGGTGTATACGGGGGTGTGCCGGGAAAATTTTGAGCCTGCTACGGCGTGCGCGGTCGCGGCGCAACTGGACATCAGCACTGATGCCAATGTCTATGATATTTCCAACGCCTGCCTGGGCGTTCTCAACGGCATTATTGATATCGCCAACCGCATCGAACTCAAACAGATTCGCGCCGGCATGGTGGTGTCCTGCGAAAGCTCACGCGAGATCGTGAACATCGTCATTGAGCGTATGCTCAAGGACAAATCAATGGATACCTTTACCCAGTCCCTGGCGACCCTGACCGGGGGCTCGGGCGCAGTAGCGGTGTTGTTGACCGACGGTTCCTTTGACAATCCGCATACCCATCGCTTGCGCGGCGCAGTAACCAAGGCAGCGCCTGAGCACCACCGCCTGTGCCGCTGGGGGATCACCCTGACACCGGTAGCCCTGGGCGAGTTGATGTTTTCGCCCGACAAACTACTCAATGCCATCGACCAGGTGATGGAGCCCGATGCCCTGCCCTCCGCTATGCGCGAATTGATGACGCATGAAAAATTACCACCAGCGCTGTTAAACATCATGCCATCGGAAAAGTTGCCGGCGGCGCTCACCCAATTCATGTCGACTGATTCGGTGGCGGTACTCAAGCATGGTGCCAAGCTGGGTGTGCGCACCTGGGGTGCGTTTCTGACTAAAATGGGCTGGGCCCGTGATCAGGTCGACAAGGTGATCTGTCACCAGGTTGGTGAAGGCCACCGCGCCACCATCCTGAACGCACTGGGAATCGACCCCAGCAAGGATTTCAGCACCTTCCGGCACCTGGGGAACATCGGTACCGTTTCGGTGCCGCTGACAGCAGCAATCGCTCACCAGCGCCAATTCCTCAAACCCGGTGATCGGGTCAGTTTTCTCGGCATCGGTAGCGGTCTCAACTGCCTGATGCTGGGCTGGGAATGGTAAAAAACCCGAGCGCCTGGCTCGCCACGCCCACCAGTCTTGAAATTTCCAGCGTTGCTATTGATGTATGGCGATGCCCGCTGGATCAGACGACCAATCAAATCGATGCATCCAGCAAGTGCCTTTCAGCACAGGAACGACAACGGGCAGAACAGTTTCGCTTTGTCGGCAAACGTGAGCAATTCGTCACCACCCGCGCCCGCCTGAGACGGTGCCTGGCTCTCGCGACCGGCATCCGGGCAGATAAAATCGAGATTGAAGTCAGCGCCACCGGAAAACCGTTTCTGGCCGGCCAGATGCTCGCTTCAGGCATTCAATTCAACGTTTCTCACACCGATGGTCTGGCATTGATTGCCATCACCCGGGGACAGGCTGTCGGCATCGACATCGAAGCACTGCGGCGAAGCATTCAACATGTTCGTCTGGCAGAAAACTATTTCTCGAGCAAAGAAAAAAATGTTATCGCTGCGCTGCCCAGTGAACAAGTACCTGCATCTTTTTTTGCCTGCTGGACCCGCAAGGAAGCCGTGCTCAAGGCCATCGGAACCGGCATTGCCCTTGGTCTGGATTCGTTTGATGTAGCGACCGAGCCGGACATCACCCACTGCCGAACCGAGCTTCAATCAGCACATGGCCCGAGCAAAACCTGGTGTGTTGATACACTGCCTTGCGGAGCAGGATTTGTGGGCGCGCTGGCCTATCACAAGCAACCTGTCGAAATCCGCTACTGGTATTAAATACTGACTGTCTCAGACCTGCTCGCGGCATAGGCGGGTCAATCCACACAGCCGGGGCCGGACCATCGGCATTCCGGTGGACCGGCTTTTGCGAGGCAGGCACTGAGCGTGCATATCACCGCTCCCAGAGTCCAGTCCGCAGCACTGAGTTCAGAGCTCACCGGCACACCCACTGAGCGCAAAAAAAACGGCTGGTACACCGCTCGAAAACACGAGCGCTCCGGTTTGAACCCGTTGTCGATATTGCTGCGGCAATAATTATCAATATCAGAATAGTTTGCATAAGCGAATGCACCTGCCAGGTACCAGCGACGGACATCTGCCTGATTGACAACTTCCTTAACTGCTCGCCTGATACTCACCGGTATTTCAATACCTTCCGTACAGTCCGCCACCTGCCAGTGCGGGTTTTTCAAGCCAACCCCCCACTTGCACGCAGAACGTCTTGAGTGCCTTTTCCAGGCTTCATCCTGACCCATCCCTAAAAAAGAATAGCTGACCATGGGCACATCAACGCCCTGCACTACAACCTGCCTGGATGCTTCGCAAGCTGTACACGGAAAACTGATTTGTGCTGAAGCCCCACCCATTTCTGCAATACCGAAATGTCCGTCAACCTGCTCTTCACGAGTGCCAAGCCAGGCAAATACCCCCTCTTCAAAGCCGGTCAAAGTACGTGTGATTACGGCCATGCCAAGCGCATCGCTGAGTTTCCGATTCAACATTTTCCAGAGCAATTCAGCATCGGCCGGATGCCTCAGTTCCGCCAGTCTCATACCGGCGGTTGCATAAACAGCCACTGTGTCCAGACGACATTGTGCCCGCCAGTCAAAAGCCTGCCACCGGCGGTTACCATCCTTTTGCGCCCGACCCTCGCGGCGAATGTCCTCTAATGCAATAACAATGGAATCGGTCACGGCATCAGCATCGGCCATGGTTAATCCCCGGTTGCCGCGCACCGGATCAGCCAATGCGGCCATTCCCGGCCCACTGTGTTTCACCCATCCCGTTTCAGTCTGCTGGTAGATGTAGAGGCGCGTTCCACTGCTGCCGGCGTCGTAAACAACGTGGCAGGTTGCTGCGTGTGCTGAACCGTCACGCTGCGGCGCAATGGCACACGCACACAGGTACAGGCTAAGTAAAATAATGGCGGTTAGCTTCATCCGTATACTCCCTATACCGATGGTGTGCGGCTATTACCACGCATGCGCGTTTGCGGCGGCCCAGTCCAATCGCCAGTGCTCCGGCACCGAAGATTCTGCCAGCAGACAACCTGCCGGGATGATGGGATACATTTCAGCGTAATTCCTGACCACGGTTCCACCAACCCGGTGGTTGATATGCCGAGCCTGCAGGTCTTCAAGCTTTTCCAGCCCGGCGGCAGCCAGCACATCCAGCAGGCTTTCGACCATGCTTTTCTGGTAGTTGTAGACCCGTTTGCTCTTATCATCAACGTCCAGCGCCTTGCTGCGTGCCGGATCCTGTGTGGCGACCCCCGTCGGGCACTTGTCGGTGTTACAGCTGCGGGATTGTATACAACCCACTGCGAACATCATCGCACGCGCTGAATTGACGGTATCGGCACCCAGTGCCAGCAACCTGATGACATGAAATGCAGATATTGCCTTGCCTGAAGCTACCAAACGGATCTGCTGGCGCAATCCGACGCCGATGAGTGCACGGTTTACAAACACCAGCGCATCCCGCAATGGCGTGCCAACTGAATTGGTCAGTTCAACAGGGGCTGCGCCGGTACCCCCCTCCGAGCCGTCAATGGTGATAAAGTCGGGTGTAATACCAGTTTCCAGCATGGCCTTGCAAATAGCCAGGAACTCGGCTTTGCTGCCAATACAAAGCTTGAATCCGACTGGCTTTCCGCCGGACAGCTCACGTAATTGCGCCACGAACTGTAACAGGCCAACTGCGGAATCGAAGGTGCTGTGTGCCGCTGGCGAGACCACATCCTGACCCATGGGCACGTGACGGATGGCGGCAATTTCCTCGCTCAGCTTTGCCGCCGGCAGAATTCCGCCATGACCGGGTTTTGCGCCCTGGGACAATTTGATTTCTATCATTTTAACCACGGATAAACTGGCTGTCGTTGCGAATTGTTCGGCGTCAAAGCCCCCCTCTTCGGTACGGCAGCCGAAATAACCCGTACCAATCTGCCAGATAATATCCCCGCCATATTTGAGATGGTATGGGCTCAGCCCGCCTTCTCCGGTATTGTGGGCAAAACCACCCATTTTCGCGCCTTTGTTCAGGGCCATGATGGCATTCTTGCTCAATGCACCAAAACTCAATGCAGATATGTTTAAAGGTGCTGCTGCATACGGCTGCTTGCAATTTTTTTCACCAAAGACAATACGTGGATCGTGATCCGTAATTTCTTTGGGCGCCAGCGAGTGATTGATCCACTCACAGCCATCACGGTAAAGATCAAAAACCGTTCCAAATGGACGGGTATCCCGCTCACCCTTGGCACGTTGATAAACCAGGGCGCGGAATTCCCGACTAATGGGCCGGCCGTCGATGTCTGATTCCACAAAGTACTGCTGGATTTCCGTGCGCACCGATTCGAACATGTAACGAAAATGACCAATGACGGGATACAGACGCAGTATGGTATGCCGACGCTGCACCATGTCGTGGATACCCAGCCCGATGACAGGCACAAGCACAATCAACAACCAGGCTGCCGGTGGCCAACTGGCGGCCCAAACCGCCAGCATGATTACTGCGGTAACACTGAAAATAACGAAGCCTTGTCTAACCGTCATGACACACTACTCCTGCACGAAGGATCCGCTCCGCCGGTCGCGGGTCAGGCACTGAAAATCCTCAATAACCCCGGCGCGGCGGCACCAGTGTATTGCCGAACAGCAAACCACCCACCAGTGAAATTATCAACCGGAAAGCCAGTAATGTTGTGTCCGAAAGATCAGCGCCACTATCAAGGAACAGTGCAGTCGCACCGTGGTAACCGATGGTGCCGGGCACCAGGAGGATGATACCAGGCACGCGGATCAGTGCACCCGGCAACTTGAATAAGCGGCCATAGAGATTGGCCAGTACCGCAATGCTCAAAGCAGCCAGCAACACACCAAACTCTACACCGCCCATGGCGACACCAACACGACTGATGATGTAGCTGATAACGGCAGCCAGCACGGCAATGTGAAAATCCTTCGGTCGCACTGAAAACAACACCCCAAAACTGACGGCAGCAGCCAACAGTGCCGGCCAGTGGAACCAGTCCGGCGGTGCAGACAAGCTCGTCATGGGGTCAAAATCTGCCGACCAGCCAAGCCAGTTCACGACCACCGTTCCAATCAGTACGCCCAGCCCAAGCTTCATCAAAGTCACCAATGCACCTGCGAAGCGCGCTGACCCGGAAGCCAGGTGGTCAGTGGACAATTCCGTAACTGCGATGGTCAGCGCCAGGCCTGGTATCAGCACAATCAGGCTGGACATTATAATGACCAATACATTGAGCCCGGGCATAACACTGTTAAGTGCAAAAACCAGGAAAGTGGCAAGTAATGCAGCCATGGCTTCCAGCCCGCCTTCCCGCAATGCATCGCCAGCCTGAGTTACCAGCACGCCCAGCAAGGCTCCGGTCAGGGAAGCGATCGCGATACCGGCCCAGCTGACACCCAACATCACGGCAACCGCACCACCGGCGAGCCCCCAGCACAATATCTGCAACCACAGCGGATACAATTGCTCAGATTGCCAATCCCTGAGCTCCATGTAAGCTTGTTCGAGACCAATTTTATCGTCAAACATTTCATTGCCGAGGTGATAAAGCGCTGCGGTATTGCCCAGGTTGATGGAGGGTGGATTCATCCGCACTAACTGCATCGGGATCGGCCGGTGGTCTTCATCATCATCTTTGTATGCAAATGACAGGAATATCGCCGTCGGGCTGGACAGAACCTGACAATCAAAGCCCAACTTATCTGCCAGCGCCGTCATCATGCGTTCAAACTGGTGTGCCGGCACACCAGCTGCGTGCAACTGGTGGGCATAGCGTTTCATAAAACGCACTTCCAGGGATAGCTGCTTGCTCATGTTTTAACCGTGAGTTCTGATCCAGAAAAAGAGAGTGTAACCAAGTGTTAATGATGCGCAAGCCCGGATCGACAAAAACTATACTCTTTCGGATTTGAGTTTTATAATTTGTGCTGCTAATCTCCCGACCTTTCACCTTCAGGACAACAACAATAACTATGACTGGATATGCTGCGATTACCGGCTGGGGGAAATGCATTCCACCCGCAGTGTTGACCAATGACGATATCGCCACTGTCATTGATACTTCTGACGAATGGATCAGAACACGCAGCGGAATCAGACAACGGCGTGTCTCGCATGTCCCATGTAGCGACCTCGCGGCGGTGGCCGCCCAACATGCTTTGGCTGCTGCAGATGCCAGTGCAGAAGACCTTGATCTGTTAATCGTTGCCACCTGCTCGCCCGATACCGTCATTCCCAGCACGGCCGCACACGTACAACGAAAAATATGTGCATACAATGCTGCAGTATTTGACCTCAATGCCGGCTGTAGCGGCTTTGTCTACAGCCTGTCTGTAGCAACCGCCATGGTCCGTTCCGGCGCTTACAAGAAAGCACTGGTGATCGGTTCCGAACGTCTCACCTGGTTTTTAAACTGGTCACAGCGGGATTCGGCCGTGTTGTTTGGCGATGGTGCAGGCGCAGTGGTCTTGGAGCCCTCTGAGGAAGAGTCCGGCTTGCTATTTTCCCACCTGGGTTGCGAAGGTGACGCAGCAGACGCGCTCCAGGTTCCGGATTTCGGCACGGCCGGAAACCGTTTTGTGGATAACTATGGTGTTTTTGACGTCCAGTTTGACGGGCGGGAGATTTTCCGCCGCGCCGTCAAAGGTATGGCCAGGGAGACCAGAATCGTGTTGAATGAATTGGGATTAACCGTTGACGACATTGACATGGTTATCCCGCACCAGGCCAATCTGCGCATCATCGAGTCGTTGGCAAAACGGCTGTCGGTCGACATGTCGAGGGTTGAAGTGAATATTCAGAACTACGGCAATACTTCTGCCGCTACCATCCCGGTGGCGATGGTAGAGGCACTGGAGGCCGGGCGCATCAAGTCCGGAGACCGGATATTGCTGGCCGCCTTCGGTGCCGGACTTACCCGAGCGGCCGGTTTGATCCGCTGGGGCAAACGTACGACACCTCTGCAGCAAAGTGATGCTGAATTACCACCTTGCGACCAGACTGCACTGCAAATCCTCGCTGAGGCCATCAAGCACACACTCTAAGCTAACCTGCGTGATGCCTGCATCCATAACCCGATTATGCTGAATCGTCAGAATCACCCTTTTTGTCAGAAACATCCCTTCTATAGGGCAACACCATTTCTGCCCGCTGCTGATAGTCATCCGTGCTGCGCTTTTCCCGGCGCAGGAAGTGAGCAATTGCAGCACCGAAGCGGGCATCCTTCAACCAATGGTACGAAGCACTCTTGACCGGTTCGAAACCCCGCATCAACTTGTGCTCACCCTGCGTTCCCGGATCAAACCTTTGCAGGCCCCGGTCAATACAAAATTCTATACCCTGATAAAAACAGGCTTCAAAATGCAGACAGGAAATATCCTGCAACGCACCCCAGTAACGGCCATACAAAGTGTTGCTGTCAAACAGGAACAAAGATGCCCCGACTATAACCTGCCCGCGACGCGCAACCACCAGCATTAATTGTTCAGCCATGGATTGGCGTAATAAATCAAAAAAATCACGGTTCAAATAGCCGTCGTGGCCGCTGCGCCGGCGATAGGTGTCCACGTAGCAGTGGTAAAAGCCCTGCCAGTCCTCAGGGCTGATTTCTTCACCGGTCTTTCTTTCCACACTGACTCCCTGCTCCGCTACCCTGCGCCTTTCGCGCTTGAGATTTTTGCGGCGGGCGGAGCGCAGCGTGGCCAGGAAATCATCAAAGCTGTGGTAATCGCGATTGAACCAGTGAAACTGTACCGCCTCACGCCGCAGGATTGATTCCTCATCCTTCATCCCCGCAAAGACCTGTTGCAGATCCTGATCCGGAAACAGCAAATGCCAACCGGAATAACCAGCTGTTCGCACCAACTGCTGCACGGCATCAATCATCGCCGGATAAATATCACCTGCCCTTGCAGTGGGAGCCACACCGATACGCGGACCCGCAACCGGCGAGAACGGAATGGCGCTGACCAGCTTGGGGTAATAGTCCAGCCCATGGCGTGCGTAGGCCTCGGCCCAACCCCAGTCAAACACAAATTCACCGTAGGAATGGCTCTTGGCGTAAGACGGCATGACGGCCACAGCTTGCTCGCCATCCAACAGCACCAGGTGGACGGGCTGCCAACCGGTTTTCGCGCTGACACAGCCACTTTTCTCCAGCGCAAGTAAAAACGCATGTTGCACAAAGGGGTTGTCGCTGTTAAAAACGCCATCCCACAGCGCAGCTGGGATTTCGGCAATGGAAGAATAAGATTTGCAATACATGAGCACACATATTGCACCATGACAGTGAATGTTTAAACATGTCATGATCCCATTCCACCCTGTGGAATCCAACACCAAAATGAAAAACAACACCTCACTTGAACGTGATATCGGCCGCCTGGGCTTTGCAGCCATTGCCTTGAACGGCGTGATCGGTGCCGGGATATTTGCCCTGCCCGCAGTGGCCGCCGCCAACAGTGGCAACTTCAGTCCCTGGCTATTCCTGTTTTGTGCGGTGCTGATCATGAGCGTGGTCCTGTGCTTTTCCCGCGCCGCCAGTTTTGTCAGCGATACCGGCGGCCCCATCCAGTACGCCGGGCAGGCATTTGGTCCGTTTGCCGGTTTCCAGACAGGCTGGCTGACCTATATCGGACGACTTTCAGCGCTGGGCGCCAACATCAAGTTAATGGTCATTTACGCCGGTTGGTTCTGGGCACCGTTGGCATCGGGTCTGGCTCACAACCTCGCAGTAACTCTGATATTCGTAATCCTTGCAACATCGAACGTGATCGGCGTACGCAAGAGCATGCTGGTGATCTACCTGTTTTCAGCCATGAAGCTGGCACCGCTGCTGCTGCTGGTAATGGTTGGCATTCCCCATCTTCGTCCTGACCTGCTGGTGGAGAGCGGGCTGCCTGAAATCAGCACCTTCGGGGAAACAGTGCTGGTCCTGTTGTATGCCTTTGTTGGTTTTGAAAGTGCCGTGGTGCTCGCCGGTGAAGCCCGCAACCCCCGCCGCGACATCCCGCGCGCATTGACCGTTACTGTGCTGACCATCACCGTGTTTTACTTCCTGATTCAGTGGATATCCATATCCGTGCTGCCAGAGCTCGCAAACAGCAAAACACCGCTGGCTGATGTAGCTGCCGTTTTACTGGGCGCCGGCGGTGCAGCTTTGCTCACATTCGGCGCGGTATTTTCGATCGGCGGCAACTGTTCCGCATCCATGTTGTCAGCGCCGCGTATGACTTACGCACTGGCCAGGATGGGCTCGCTGCCGGAATGGTTCGGCAAAGTCCATCCGCGTTTTCACACACCGCTTAACTCCATCGTGTTCTATGCAGCCCTGGCCCTGGTATTAGCTCTCAGCGGTAGTTTTATCTGGCTGGCAGTGGTCAGCACGCTGGCTCGCTTATTGGCCTATATCCTGAGCGTGGCTGCTCTGCCGGTACTGGAAAGAACAATGGAACCGACCGAGGACCAATTCCGCTTACCGGGTGGCTACCTGGTACCGGCGCTGGCTTTGATTTTGTGCTTGTGGCTGATTACTTTTGCCTCAATGACCGCCTGGCTGACCACAGGCGGCTTCTTCGTACTGGGCACCATTTTATATTTCGCCTCCGGCAAAAAGGTGTAAGCACCGCGACCAGCGAAACCGGTCTCTGTTACAGCCGCCACATGGATTGGAATTGCGGAAGAACACAGCAATTCGATCCAGACAAACCCGTTGGCATTGAGTAAAATTACACCGCCCGCAACGATAGCAACACCAAAATGAAAAATAAAAAAATCATAATAGACTGCGACCCCGGACAGGATGATGCCGTTATGCTGTTACTGGCGCTGGCCTGCCCGGATGAATTCGACATCCTCGGTATCACCACCGTTGCTGGCAATGTGCCGCTGAAACTGACCGAACGTAATGCCCGCATCATCTGCGAACTGGGGGGAAGAGCCGATGTGCCGGTTTACGCCGGGTGTGAAAAACCGATGCGCCGTGAGCTGATTACTGCTGAAAACGTACATGGCAAAACCGGGATCGATGGAATTAAAATCTACCCGCCCGCGATGCCACTGCAAAACCAGCACGCGGTTGATTTCATCATCGAAACACTGCTTGCAGCTCAAGATGACTCCATTACACTGGTGCCCACCGGCCCGTTGACCAATATCGGCCACGCGATCGCCAGACAACCGGATATCCTGCCCAAAATCAGGGGTATTGTGTTGATGGGTGGGGCAATGCGCGAGGGCGGCAATACCACGCCCTGTGCTGAATTCAATATTCTTGTTGATCCTGATGCAGCGCAGATTGTCATGCGCTGTGGCCGGCCGTTAACCATTGTGCCGCTGGACGTGACCCACCAGGCCCTGGTCACGCGGGAAAGAATTGAGCAAATACGTGGGCTCAATTCACCTGTCAGCACAGCCATTGTCGGCATGCTGGAGTTCTTTAACCGCTTTGATAGCGCTAAATATGGCTCCGGGGGTGCACCATTACACGACCCCTGTACCATCGCGTATTTGCTCAAGCCGGAATTATTCAAAGGCAAGCCATGCAATGTTGAGGTGGAAACCGAATCCCCGTTAACGCTGGGTCACACAGCGGTTGATTTCTGGGCTGTTACTGACCGACCCACGAACGCCAACTGGCTTTACCAGGTTGATGCAGACGGCTTTTTTGCCTTGCTGGTTGAGCGGTTGGGTTCATGAGAAAAGCCATCACCATTGCGGTTATCGGCTCCATCAACCTTGATATCGTTGCACGCGTAAAGGCGTTCCCAAAACCGGGGGAGACCATCACAAACGCGACGGTCAACAGGTTCCCCGGTGGCAAAGGTGCCAACCAGGCACTCGCCGCGCACCGTTTGGGTGCATCAGTTTTTATGGTGGGCAGAGTTGGAGACGATCCAGTTGCGGATGAGGCATTGCACACCTTACGGGAAGAAGGTGTGGATTTGAGCTATTGCCAGGCGCTGCAGGGTACTTCTACCGGCCTGGCAATGATTGTCGTGACCGCGGCAGGCGAAAACCAGATCGTGGTTGCGCCTGGCGCCAATGCCGCCTTTGAGGCGCAGCATCTTGTAGTTCCTGACAGCGATGCCATCATCGCCCAGCTTGAAGTACCCATAGACACAATTCTTAAAGCGGCAACCGGCAGCGACAGTTTCTTTTGCCTGAATGCCGCACCGGCAAAGCCTGTGCCACACGAATTGCTGAAGCAGGTCGACTTGCTGATTGTCAATGAGATTGAAGCACAATCCCTGGGGAAAGAACTCGATATCTATACCGGACTACTCGCCATCACCTATGGCAGCGAGGGGGCAGTACTAAGCCGTGCTGGTCAACAGGTGGCCAAAGCAAAACCGCCAAAAGTAGACGTTGTGGATACCACCGGTGCCGGCGATGCCTTCACAGCAGCGTTGACAGTTGCATTGGTCAGCGGCATTGAACCGCAGGCCGCCCTGGAACAGGCATGCATTGTCGGTGCATTAACCACCACGAAAATGGGTGCACAATCATCGCCGCTGGCTGAGGATTTGCACCGGGTTTGATGATCGCAACATGTTGGAGGGATTAGCCTGTTTATGCGATTCTATTTGAAGGGCACCATCCGAATCGCTGGGGGCATGGGTAACACCTTCTGAGACACGCCGCGAGTACATCCATGTAGGCTCGGGGCCAGCTCCCTGCTGGCCACGGTCTCCGAATGTATTACCCATGTCCCCAGCTTCGGTTCTGTGGATTCTTGAAGGAGGGACCAGCTCCGCTGGTCGCGATTGAACGACAATTAGAATCCACAATACCCAGCGGGGATATGGGTACCTGCCCTCTGAGACCGTAAAAAACAGGGAGGAGGTGAGACCGGGGTCCGCCGGTCGAGAGGCTGGCCTGGGCCATGTTTTTTCCGAGCCTACATGGACGTATTCACGGCGTGTCTCAGAGGGCAGGTACCCGTGTCGCCGCGCATCGAAGCAAGTGAAGCCAGAAACCGTTCGAAAGGCTGGACGGGGCCATGATGCCTGTCAACCAGACTCACCCAGCTCATCACGAGTAATCAATAAATACAACGCCGGCACGATGAACAGGGTCACCACGGTCGAAATTAACATTCCGCCAATGATCACCAGACCTAAAGGGGTCCACATGGTGCTGTTTTTCAGCGTCAACGGCAACAGGCCACCAATCGTCGTCAGCGTCGTCAAAACAATGGGTGTCAGCCGCGATTGGGCGGCACTGGCAATCGCGGCACGTATCCCCTCACCCTTCTGAACCAACTGATTGGCAGTATCAACCAGGATAATGGAATTATTGACCACGATGCCCATCAGGCTGGTCAGGCCGACAAAAGCCATCACAGAGAATGAAAACCCAAAGGCCAGCAATGCCAGGATCGCCCCTGAAAATGCAAAAGGTATCGAAGCGAATACAATCCCGGGTTGTGCAAAGGAGCGGAACTGTAATACCAGCACTGCAAAAATCCCCAACAGTGAAATCAACAGCGCTTTGAGTAAACCTGTGAAGGACTCATTTCTAGATTCCTGTTCACCGGCGACCGTATAGCTAATGCCAGGTGGAAATTGCATTTGCTCCAGTTTGGTCATTATTTGAGCAGTAACATCTGCGGTCAAATACCCGACGCGCGTATCGGCGGTAACGGATGCATTGCGCTCGAGATAGTAATGCTGCAACTGTGATGGAACCGTCTTCAGCTGCACATTGATCAACTGCTTCAGGGGCACAAAAGAACCATCATTGGCCATGACCAGCAAATTGTTCAGGGTATTGATATCCGGCGTGGCCGCACTGTCCAGGCGGATCATGATGTCATAATCATCGCCGTTCTGGTCACGAAACCTGCCCACCCGGCTACCCATGAGACTGGTGCGAATCGTTTCGTCGATACTGCTGACAGATACGTTCAGCAAAGCTGCTTTGTGCAGGCGAATATTGATGTCAAGGTCCAGCTTGGGACGGGCCATCGGATTATCGACGTTGACGGTGCCGGGTGTTTGCAGTATCAACTGCTCAACATCAGCCGCGGCCTGTCGCAATAACGCGAGGTCATCGCCCAGCACACGGATTGCAATGGGTGCTTCAACCGGTGGGCCTTGCTGAAACTCCTTCACTGTCACTTTGGCACCCGGAATTTCCGCAAAATCCCGTCGCAGATCTTTGACCAGTTGTTGCAGCTCCGGCCGCTCCAGCTCGTTCAGGATGATAAACAACTGCGCCTTGTTAGCCGCTTCACCATCCGGGAACTCGTTGTAGTAGACACTCGGGTTTTCCCTGCCGATATTGGCTGCCACCGCCTTGACCTGCGGATAGGAGCGGACTTGCTCATCAATGCGGACGGTCAACTCCTGGGTAGCGTAAAAACTGCTGCTCTGGGGCAATTCGATATTCAACAGCAGCTGGGGTTTCTCCGCCTTCGGAAACAGGCTGAGGCCTACTTTGGGAACCAAGGCCAGGCTGCCTGCAAACAGAACCAGGGAAACTGCAATAACCCACAGCGGGTGTTTGAGCGCCGAGTCCAATGCTGCTTTATAGTGCTCACAGGAAAGACGCTCCAGCTGTTTCTGAACAATATTGCGGCCACTACCCGGCTCACCTGCTTTGCGTTGCCTGAACATGCGGCTGGCCATCAGTGGACTAAGCGTGATTGCGATAAAGAAAGACGCCGTTAATACCAGCACAACCGTTACCGGCATGGAGCGCATAAAGCTACCCACGTTGCTCGGCATCATCAGCATGGGAACAAATGCCAATACCGTCGTTGCAGTGCCACTCGCGATTGCCCACGCAACCTGCCTGGTGCCGCTGGCCGCAGCTTCGAGTGGAGGGAATCCAAGCCGTAACTTCTGGCCGATGGACTCGATTACCACAATCGCATTATCAACCAGCAAACCCAGCGCGATGACCAGCCCTACGATTGACATTTGCTGCAGGCCGAAGCCTAACAAGTCGAGACCGGCAATGCCGATCAACATGGATATCGGTATCACCAGAAGAACGATGCTGGCAGCTCTGATTCCCAGAGAAAACAATATAATAAGACCAACTAATACAAGGCCTTGTAGCAGATTTATAAAAAAACCATTAACTTGTTTTTTTACGCTGACAGATTGATCAAAAATGATTTCGGTCGCCATGCCGCCAGGCAATTCAACATTGAACAATTCGAGTTCATTCTTGAGCCCACCCAACACCTTGAAGATGTTGGTATTCGCCCGCTGCTCCACCACGATAAAAACGGCTCGCCTGCCGTTATACATACCCAGGTAAGCAGGCTCCGCATCTACCAGGCTGACGTCTGCGATATCTTCAATATGGATAATGCTTCCGTCCGGCAGGTTCAGAACCGTGCGCCTGATCGCATCCAGGGATTGGTAGTCACCGGAAGTCTTGACCGAAAACCGCCGGGTGCCGGCATCAATAAATCCACCCGGCACATTGGCCGCTACGCCCATCAGGCTGTTTTTCAATACCGATAAACCCAGGCCCAGTTCACGCATGACGGCCATGTCAGCGGTCACCTGAACCTGCTGGTCGGGGAATGCCATCGCGCTGGCCCGTTTGACCCCCGCAACCCGGGTGAATATTTTTTTCAGCCGCTCTGCCTGATAGCGCATTTCACGATAACTGGCAGTCTCCGACAGCAACGCGACCTGCAGAACGTTGACGTCAGTCGGAGAAGCCTGTTGTATATCGATACTGTGAATCTGCCCCGGCAGGTCAGCACGGATCTTGGCAATCGCCTGGATGACATCATCATATTTCTCATCCGGATCCACACCAAAATCAAACTCGATATCCACGATGGTGACACCATCCATGATGCGCGTTTGTATATCCTTGATATCCTCCAGCTCGTTGAGTTCCTCCTCGATCGGATCGGTCACGAGTTTTTCCATGTCCAGTGGACTGGTGCCCGGATAGGCCACGGTGACAATCACCAGCGGAAAATCAAACTGCGGATCTTCCGAGCGCGGCATGGTCTGGAAAGACAACACACCCAGCAGGGTAAAAAGCACGACGATAATCAGTGTAAACTGATGATTACGAATGGCATTAACCGACAGCTTCATAAATGCGGATAGCGGCGGTCGTCAACAACAGTGACCGGACTGCCATCGCTCAGGTAGGGAGCGCCCAGCTTGATTACCCGGTCTGATGCTTTGAGGCTGCCGCGCACAGCAACTTCATCCTGCAGAAACTCAACGATCTCAACATCGACTGCATTCACCACGTTTTTTTCTTCGTCCAGAACAAAAACGGTCGCAAAGCCGTTGTCAGCCCTGAACACGGCTTCAATCGGAATGTAAAATTGCAAATCACTGGTTACCGGTGTGATTTCCACCCTTGCAATCAAACCCGAACGCAATGCGTATCCCTGGTCATCGATCAGGATTTCAACTTCAAACGTGCCGGCTCCCGAATCCGTGCTCAATGCGACTTCGGTCACCGTACCAGTGAATTTCCGACCGGGATATGCGTCCAGGGATATGCTGGCAGGATCACCTACAGATACCTTAACGATATCCTGGTCGATCAACCCGACCCTGACGATCGAGCCCTGCTTGCGGGATGCGAGCAAAAACACTGGCTCGCCAGGCTGGATTAATTCACCAGACTCAACATAACGTTTGAGGATTCTCCCATCGGCAGGCGCACGCACAACCGAGAGTTTCTTGTTGAAATTTGCGATCTGCAGATCAGCGCCTGCGCTGTCATTGGCTGACTGGGCGTTTTGCATGACCTGCAGGGATACCAGCGCTTCGTCATACAGCTTGCTGAACCTCTCCAGATCTGCAGCAGCCTTGTTATAATTGGAGGCAGCGCGTTTTTGTTGCGCATCAATTTCTTCAAGATCCAGCATTGCCAGTACCTGCCCGGCCTGCACTTCATCACCTTCTTCTGCTTTGATAGCCTCTATCAGGCCGCCTGTCTTGAACGCCAGACGTATTTCATTTTTATGGCTGATGCGACCGCTGTTCCTGATGGGCTGACTGCGTAGCTCATGCTTTACCTGCGCCACGGTAACGGCCACCGCTGCAGCTGAATCTGCCGATAGCGGTGCTGTGGCAATAACGGCCAATAGCGTTATTATGAAAAGAAATGTGCTGCGGATACTCGTGTTACGCAAAAAAATCATCATGGTCTCTGGCTAACCCTTTACTTGATGTTGACACTGTACACATCAATGTTGCCAGTGTCAACATGAATGTAGTATAATTCACCCATGACCACTCAAACTGCGGTACCAAAACAGAGACAGGCAAAGCCCTATCACCACGGCGACCTGCACCACGAGATACTATGTGCGGCCCGCCAACTGCTGGAAGAAAACAACATCGCCTCGCTCAGCCTGCGGGCGGTAGCAAAGATGGTCGGAGTCAGTCATACCGCACCCTACCGCCACTTCAAGGACAAGGAAAGCCTGCTCGCAGGCATTGCTGCTGTCGGCTTTGACGAGTTGGCTGCGCAAATGTCAGAAGCCGTGAAATTGCATCCTGGCGACCCTGCCGGCCAATTGCAGGAGGCAGCACATCGATACATGAGACTCGTTATAGGCAATCCTCAATGCGTCCAGTTGATGTTTGGTAACGTCCTGCCGTGCGATGATACCTATCCGGATCTTATGGCATCGGGGGACTTTGCTTTCGACGGTCTGAAAAATATTATTGAAGAGGGCCAGTCGCTGGGCATATTCAAGGCCGAAGATGTGGAAATCATGGCGCTAACCGCCTGGTCATGCATCCATGGCTTAGCCCTGTTGTTCATCGGTGGCCACGTGGAGGCAGCCGTTTCACTACCCGCAGATATCCGCACACTCACTGTGGCCGTTACCACAACGATGTTGGCAGGCTTGAAGGCCGGCTGAAAAAGGATAATTTGTGGCACCACCCAACTGGAAAAACACCATCGCCATCAGCGGTGCAGGTAGCGGCTTTGGTGCCGCACTGGCCCATAAATATGCTGCGGATGGCTGGAAAGTCGCGGTTACTGATATTGATGAGGATCGTGCCCGGCAAACCCTGTTTGAAATAAAGCAGCTCGGTGGCGACGGGTTCTTCATGCTGCTGGATACGACCCAATCCGATCATTGGCAGCAACTTGAAGCAGCCGTAATGGAGCATTGGGGTGGCCTGCAAGTACTGGTCAATAATGCAGGCGTGGCCACCGCCGGAAACGTTGAGGACACCAGTATCGAAGACTGGCAATGGGTGCTGGATATCGACCTGCTGGGTGTGGTGCGCGGCTGTCACCAGTTCGCGCGCATGTTCAAACAGCAAGGCTCCGGCCACATCGTTAACGTTGCTTCATTTGCCGGCCTAGCAGGCCTGCCATTTATTGTTTCCTATGGTGTCGCCAAGGCCGGCGTGGTGGCGCTGTCCGAGGCGCTGCGGGCAGAAATGCAGCCTCATGGCGTAGGTGTCACCGTGGTTTGCCCGGCATTTGTCCGTACCCGCTTACTGGATACCTTTCGCGCCACGAAGCCCGGCATGATGGCGACGGTCTCACGCTGGATGGATACTTCCGGAATCACTGCCGAAGATATAGCGCAGGATATCCAGACAGCCGTTAAAAACAAAACTTTCTTGCTGTTGACACACGCGTCAACCCGAAAAGCCTGGAAATTGAAGCGCTGGTTCCCCGAAAAATATTTCAGGCAGGTTGTGAAGCGCTCAAGCGGGTAATCACAGAGTGCTTTCTACGGCGCAGGGCAGGTCCCCAGTTGTACTGGCGGACATGGAACAGAACCGTACGAGCAATATACGCAACAATCACCTTTTAGCGGCTTGAGCAATTCACCGCAACCCCTGCATTCATAAAACCATTGGCAAGCGTCGGTGGGCATGGTTTCTGTTTCCTGATGACCACATTCGGGACAGGTAATTACAGACGCCAGGACGATGTTGCCGGGGATGATTTTGCTGTTCATAGCACCAGTGTAACGTCTTTGCAACCCGGCAGCTGGACGCCACAGCAAGACCATGCTGCCATCATCAGGGTTCGATCCCATCTGTGCGGATTGTCATTCCTTCTCAAGCAAAACCCTGGAGCGTCAATACAACCATCATGTCAATGCACAGTAAAAGGTCGGCCTGAACCTGGCCGATACTGTAAAATCCCCAAACGATGTTTAACGGCCCACCCTGATGAACAGACCGGAACTCCTGTCCCCTGCCGGTTCTTTGCAGCACATGCGCTTTGCCTATGCCTATGGTGCGGATGCAGTCTACGCAGGCCAGCCACGCTACAGCCTGCGCGTGCGCAATAACGAATTCAGCAAGGAAGAAACGCTTGGCAAAGGCATTGAAGAAGCGCATGCGATGGGCAAGCTGTTTTTCCTGGCCAGCAATATCGCCCCGCACAACAGCAAGCTGAAAACCTACATTAACGACCTGGAACCCATCATTGAAATGGGCCCTGATGCGCTGATCATGTCCGATCCGGGCCTGATCATGATGGTGCGTGAGCGCTGGCCTGATCAGATCATCCATCTTTCTGTGCAATCCAACGTGGTGAACTACGCTGCGGTCAAATTCTGGCAGGGAATCGGGTTGAAACGCATCATCCTGTCCCGCGAACTGTCTCTCAAAGAAGTCGCAGAGATCCGCGGGCAATGCCCGGATATGGAGCTGGAAACATTCGTGCATGGTGCCTTGTGCATCGCCTACTCCGGGCGCTGCCTGCTATCCGGCTACATGTCGCACCGCGATTCCAACCAGGGTGCCTGCACCAATTCCTGCCGCTGGAAATACGCCGTGCATGAGGCGCGCGAAACAGAGACCGGCGATACCGTACTGCTGGCGGTGCCTCCATCGGATATCGAGGACGAATCACCCGTCGAATCACCTGTAGTTCTGCTCGAAGAGGAAAATCGCCCCGGCGAGCTGATGCCTGCCTTTGAAGATGAACATGGCACCTACATCATGAATTCGAAGGATCTGCGCGCGGTTCAGCACGTCGGAAAATTGACCCAAATGGGCATTGATTCTTTCAAGATTGAAGGCCGGACGAAGTCTGTTTACTACGTCGCCCGCACCACCCAGGTTTACCGCCGGGCCATCGATGATGCAGTTGCCGGCCGGCCCTTTGATATGCGCCTGATGGATGAACTCGAAGGCATGGCCAACCGTGGGTTTACTGAGGGTTTCTACCGCCGCCACCCGCCCGGAGAGTACCAGAATTATGAGCGGGGCTTTTCCACCAGCGATAAACAACAATATGTCGGGATGATCCTCGACAGCAATGACGACTGGCTGACAGTTGAGGTGAAAAACCGCTTTGAAGTCGGCGACCGGGTGCAATTGTTAACTACAAAGGGCAATCTGTCCTTTACTTTAGTCGCCATGATCGGCCGCAATGGTGAATCCACCGATGCCGCGCCGGGCTCAGGGCACATCGTCAGGATCCCCATGCCTGAAAACATGGATCCGGGTAATATCAACGAGTTCTCACTATTGATCCGATACCTGCCAACTGTAGACTAAGAAAAAAAGGGGCCGGATACACTTCCGGCCCCTTTTTACTCATTGCGGACAACGCTATTTTGCGTTAACCATATCTTCCAGCGCTGCTTCGATCACGCCGGGTGCCGATATCAGCTTGGTAAAGCCATGCTTGCCCATCATACTCAGGTTGGGGAAATGCACGGCCATGCGGAAGCGCATATGCAGCGCCTCAACATCGTTACCGTTGACCAGCACTTCATAAGGGAAGTAGGCGCGCTTCTTGCAGCCCTCGAAATCCACCACGCCCATCTGGAATGCCGCATCAAGATCTTTGCTATCAGCATCGCTCAACTTCATGCCGACACCGAAGACAGTTTGCCCGGTACCCGGGATATCAATGCGATAAACCTGTGTCAACGAGTCGCCAGGTTTGGCCAGGCCATTTTCAACAGCGGCAACTGCAGCTTCATGGGAATCGAATGATCCCAGTTCAGATGGGTCATCAAAGCGCTGCATACCTATCATGTAACGGTATTTACCCAGTTTTTTTGCGGTCATCTTTTTGTTACCGCCACCACAGGTTTCCATCATTCCCAATGCGTCAGAAAGGCTGTCATAAACGGGCTGCATGTCACCTTCGAGACGGTAAGCGTACTGGATATAGACCGGGTTGACATAGGCTACTTCGATCTTGCCATTGGCCTCGCTAACGCTGACTCGCTGCCCCGCAGCATACCCGCCACGATCCGACCTGGAGGCAATGTTTTTCAGTTCATCATTGGTCACGACAATGATGTTCGTACCTTCGACCGGCGAATACTGGCCGGCGATTTCAAAGCCGGCGTCTTGCAGAGCGCCAAGCGTTGCCACGGTCACGCCTTCCAACGTACCCTCGCTGACCGAAGCAACAACGAAAGGCTTGTAGAGCGTGTTTTCAGCCGTTGCGCTCAGCGCAAAAAGCATGCTGAGTAACAAGACCGTTATACCGATTCGAGATTTCATAGCGACACTCCTTCGTTAGCGCCGGACAAATCGCCCAGTCAATTTATTAAGTTATCCTAATATACACTGTTTTCTCCTGCGTGCTCGCACCTCAAACGGTTGCCCAGGAAAAATCGCCCGCCACCGACATTAAGCTCACAGCTAAAAGCCTGGCGGACTTAACCTGAGTTACTCGCCCCCTCCAACCAGGTATTCCTGCAAAAACATCACAGTTACCTGTTGATAGACATCGCGATTTTCTTTTTTACGGTAACCGTGGCCTTCATTCAAGGCGTTCATATACCATACCGACTGGCCTCGTTCGCGCAGGGCTTCAACCACCTGCACCGCTTCTGTTACCGGAACCCGCGGATCGTTCTGCCCCTGCACGACCAACATCGGCAGTTTGATACGGCCAACATGGTTCAGAGGACTGATGTTTTCGAGGTATTCGCGCATAGCCGGTTCGCGTTCATCACCATATTCCGCGCGCCTCAGGTCGCGGCGGTAATCCTGGGTGTTTTCAAGGAAGGTGACAAAATTGCTGATACCCACCACATCCACGGCCGCTTTAAGCCGATCGCTATAGTGCACTGAACTGGCCAACACCATGTAACCACCATAGCTGCCGCCGAAAACTGCAACACGGTTCTCATCCAGGTCCGGCTGGGTCGAAATCCAGTCGAGCAAGGCACCGATGTCCCTGACCGAATCCTCACGTTTAAAACCGTTGTCCAGTGACATGTAATGCTTGCCATAGCCACTGGATCCCCGCACATTGGGGCGAATGACTGCCGCCCCCAATTTAGCCAGCCACATCTGGTAGGTACTGCTGAATGATGGCCGTGCCTGGCTTTCAGGACCGCCATGGATGGCGATGATGACCGGGTGTGGCCCTGGCCCTTTGGGCCGGTACACCCACGCCGGTATTTTCTCAGGGCCACCTTTATGGCTGTCAAACGTCGTATAGTGCACCAGCTCGGGCTCTATAAAACTGTCCGTATCGAGGCCACCGACTTCACTGTAAGTCCAGCGCTCCAGCTTGCCAAATTCAGTTGCACCCTCCCCAAGTGCAAGCACAAAGCTGTCGCTGGGTGTTTTCGACGTATTTAATGTCATACCCAGTTTGCTTCCGTCTGGACTGAATTCCAGACCACTCACCAACCCGGCAGGTAAGACGTCAACCGGGGCAAACTCACGACTCTCCATATCCAGCAGGTAAAGTTGCGACAAGCCATCCGCATTGACAGTGAATGCTCCACGCCGACGGTCGTTGCTGATTGCAGCCCCTTCTGTATTCCACGGAATGCCGCCGGTCAAAATAATCGGTTCAGCACCCTCTTGCAGTGACTGCCAGGCCATTTGCCGGAAATCACCCCGCACATCGGTGATAAACCAGAAGCCGGTACCTTCACGATCAAAGGCGAATGGAAAATTCGAACTGGGGTTCTCGGAATCTCCAGCCAGCAGACGTAATTCACCGCTTTCAATATCCAACAGGAGGATCCTGGAATCTGCATTACCCACATAATTGATAATGAGCAGCTTGCGGTTATCCGGTGAAAAATCGGATGCAGCCCAGTACGTGCCATCCGGTGATGCCAGCACCACGCGGGCCGTCTCCGGATTGGACACATTCATCATCCAGACATCATTGGATGCGCCGTTACGACGTGTGCTCTGGTAGGCGATCCAGTCTCCTGTGCGATCCCATACCACCGCTCCATTACGCGATTCGCCATCAGTCAGCATCATGGCATCATCATTGCCATTGGGGTCCAGCAGAAAAATCTGCGAGAATTCGCTACCGCCCACATCCATGGTGAATACCATTCGTGACCCGTTTGGCTGGCGCTGAAGCCCACCAACCGGTTCGTCAAAAAAGGTTAGCTGCTGACGTGCTCCGCCGGCATGGCCGACGCGGTGTACCTGGCTTACATCCCCGAACCGGGTGGCAATGAAAATCCCGTTTCCATCCTCGGTCCAGTCCAGAAAACCGGCTGAGCGTACATTCTGGTAGCGCTTAAGATCGGCGGCGACAGCTTGCGGAATTTCCGGAATGTCCTGCATTTTGAGATTGCCGTTATTGGTCTCTGTTCGCGTGATATCGGCCTGTACAGACGCACCGAGTGATAACACGCCAAGCAGGGCAAAGGAGACTGTTTTGATGAATTTCATTTAAAACTCCGGTTTAAGCGTTGATATGTGGCAGGATACGATTCTAACGAATTTTATACCTCGTGATTTTGTCAATTACCGACATGCGAATAAAGATGCAGAGTAATAGTGCAAATCAAACAACAAAACCCCAAAACCAGACTGGCCGCGTCGCTGGCGTTCATGTTGCCGCTGAAGGAAAATAGTTTGTGATCAGAAAACGGTTTAAGGTTGATGCGATCCTGTGGGATTTTGATGGCACACTGGCAGATTCTGCCAGTAAAAATATCACGATCACAAAACAAATCCTGGCCGAGGTCGCACCACACTTGACCGGTAGCAATCTGCCCAGTTGGTTACAGAATGTGACGGATTATCATAAGGCCAACCACGGCGCTGAGAACTGGCGCGACCTTTACCGCGATTACTTTGGGATGAGCACAGAAGACATCCAGGCAGCCGGCCCGTTGTGGAAGGAGTACCAGGCCCTGGATAAGACTGAGGTGAAGCTGTTTGATGGCATTTTGGAGACGCTCAACGAGCTTGCGGATATACCGATGGGTATTAGTTCAGCTAATTCCTCAGATAATATTAACAAGGTATTGAAAAATAATGGAATTCAATCCTATTTTCGATCCGTTATCGGCTATGAGGATTTCCCGCCAGAAGCGCAAAAGCCAGCGGCCGAGCCGGGCCTGAGATGCCTGCGGGAAGTGTTGGAAGACACCCGCGGAAAGACCATTATCTATGTCGGTGATCACATCGCTGATGTTATTTTCGCCAGGAATATTGCCGACAGACTGGGGCCATCCAGCACTGTGATTTCCGTGGTCGTCACCTATAGCGGCGCAGAACCAGAGCGCTGGAGGGTGCAACCGGATGAGGTGGTCGAGAGACCGATGGATTTGGCTGCCTGGGCAATAAAATAGCGTTGTAGTGTTTCCAGTTAATGACAGCAACCTGGTAAAAGCTACTACTCAACAACCACCAGTTTTTGCAACCAGTCGACCACACGTGCCCGGACCTGGTATTTCTCGGGCTCATTAAACATCTCATGGTAGAGGCCGTCCCACATAACAAACTCAATGTTCTCCGCCGGAACCTTTGCCGCCCAGCGCCGGGTTGTTTCCGGATCAACCAGCGTATCGGCACCCGACTGCATTAACAGCGTTGGTACGCGCAATTCGGTTGCCTGAGCCTGGATATCAGCCATGGCCCGGGTTATCGAGGTATACCAGCGCGCTGAAACTTTTCCTGACACCAGCGGATCATCATCGTAAGCCCTGACCACCGCCGGATCGCGCGAAATGGCGTTGGTATCCAGATCGCTGGGGAAGAGTAAGCGAGGACTGAGTCTGGAAAGAACCCTTACTGCCAGTTCCAGCAGCCTTGGCAGTCGGGTATCAGGGTGGACTCCCAGACCGGGTGAGGAAATTACTGCGCCATCCAACTCATCCGGGTGGCGAATGGCATAGCGTAAGGAAATCAGGCCACCCATGGAATGCCCCAGGATCACACACGGAAGGCCTGGATGACCCTCCCTGGCCAGGCCGAGGATTGCGTCAACATCCAGAGCATAATCATCAAAGTCATCAACATGAACCCGCCCGGGTTTGTGGCCATCCGGACTCAAACCGTGCCCGCGTAAATCGCAGGCATAAATTGCCCAGCCGTGCCCTGCAAAATGCTTCGCGGTCGCAGTATAACGACCGCTGTGCTCAGCCAGGCCATGGATCAGCACGATAACACCCAGCGACTGCTCCGGACGCCAGCTTTGCCAGAACAGTTCGAGACCATCGGCAGTCGTTATTTTGCCCCTGCTATGACGAACTTGAGCCACTTGACTGTTACCGACATCAATTTCTTGCGTTTCCATTTGCCCTGGCTCCCCCACAGTGAAATATTCAGTTAGTGCTGCGTATTCTAGATACCGCGCATTGCCACTCAGCATACAATTCATCACGCTGGCTGGCAGCCATTTCTGGCTGGAATTTGCGTTCACTTTTGCGCGCGCCTTGTAACTCGTCCGGATCGCTCCACAGACCCACCGCCAGACCCGCAAGGAACGCGCTGCCCGCTGCCGTTGTCTCGACCAATTCGGGGCGATCCACCGGCACACCGAGCATATCTGCCTGGAATTGCATCAGGAAATTATTATTGGATGCACCACCATCGACTCTCAGTTCACTGAGTTCGACGCCTGAGTCCCTGTTCATGGCCTCAACGATATCACGTGTCTGGTAGGCGATGGATTCAAGTGCTGCTCTGACGATATGTGCGCGGCCTGTGCCACGGGTCAAACCCAGCAGTGCACCACGCGCATGCATGTCCCAATAGGGTGCACCCAGGCCGGTGAATGCCGGCACAAAATACACACCATCATTTCCGTTCAGTTGCAGTGCAAGTGCTTCGCTTTCCCCGGCAGTGCTGATGATGCCCAGTTCGTCGCGTAGCCACTGGATCACAGCGCCGCCGATAAACACCGAACCCTCCAGCGCGTATGCCGGCTTACCAAAGGCATCACAGCAAATGGTCGTGAGCAGACCGTGATGACTGACCGGGGGTTCAGCGCCCATATTCATCAGCAAGAAACAGCCGGTGCCATAGGTGTTTTTGGCCTGCCCGGCCCGCCAGCAACCCTGGCCGTACAGCGCCGCCTGCTGGTCGCCCGCCATACCGGCAACCGGCACGCCGGCGGGAATGCCATTGAGGGCGACGGTTTCACCAAACACGCCGGAGCTGGGGTGCACTACAGGCAACATGGCAGCCGGAACATTCAGCAACCGGCAGAGCTCCGGATCCCAGCGATGTTCATGGATGTTGTAGAGCAGGGTGCGCGAAGCATTGGTAGGCTCGGTCGCGTGAATTGCACCTGCCGGAGCGGTCCCGCCGGTGAGATTCCACAACAACCAGCTGTCGATGGTGCCAAAGGCCAATTCACCGTCCGCGGCACGTTGTTGCAAGCCCGGCTCCTGATTGAGAATCCAGCGAATTTTGGTGCCCGAAAAATAGGGGTCCATGAGCAGACCGGTGCGCCGGCGAAATAGTGGTTCGTGGCCGTCTGCACGCATCTGCTCGCAAATGGCACCACTCTGGCGACTCTGCCAGACGATGGCGCGACAGACCGGCTTGCCGGTTTTCCGCTCCCAGATGACCGTGGTCTCACGCTGGTTGGTGATTCCGATCGCAGACAACTCACCTTCTTTCAATCCGGAATCAGCCAGTGCGACAGCCATCACATGACGGCTGACCCGCCAGATTTCCTCTGCATCGTGCTCGACCCAGCCGGGCCTGGGATAATATTGGGTAAACTCGGCATAAGCGCGGGCAAGTATTTGTCCCGCTCGGGACAGCACCAGAGCGGTCGAACCCGTGGTGCCCTGATCAATGGCAAGTATTGCAGACATTGGCCCGAGTATACCCGAACCGGTTTCAACCTTTGAACCTGAAATAGTGGACTCAGACCAACAGCCTGGCGTCAATCCCAGTCACTTCTCCAGCCCCGCAAGATCCACCAGAAATGCATATTCCTGTGCAGTTTCACGGTAACGCCGGTAACGCCCGGAAGCACCGCCATGACCTGCATCCATATTGATATGGAATATCAGGCGGTTGTTGTCAGTGCGGCGGTCACGCAGCCTGGCGACCCATTTGGCCGGCTCAAAATACTGTACCTGCGAGTCGTGCAAGCCGGTGGTCACCATCATATTCGGATAATCCTGGGCGCTGACCTGATCGTAAGGTGAGTATGACAGCATGTATTCATACGCGGCTTTCTCATTTGGATTACCCCATTCGTTGTATTCGCCCGTGGTTAGCGGAATGGAATCATCCAGCATGGTGGTCACCACGTCCACGAACGGCACCACGGCAACCACACCGTGATACAGCTCCGGTGCCATATTGACCACAACCCCCATCAACAGACCGCCGGCACTGCCACCCATGGCATAGGTCCGCAGGGGATCAATGAGCCCCTGCTGCTGAAGAGCGCTAGTCACGTCGATGAAATCAGTGAAGGTGTTTTTCTTGTTCATCAGGCGGCCGCCTTCATACCACTTGCGGCCCATCTCCTGGCCACCGCGGATGTGGGCAATGACATAAACAAAACCACGATCGAGCAGGCTGATAACCGAATTGCGAAACCACGGATCACTGGAACTGCCATAAGAACCGTATGCATAGATCAGCGCAGGTGCCGACCCATCGAGGTTGGTGCCCTTGCGATAAGCAAGGGAAACCGGCACCCTGGTGCCATCACGGGCAGTAATCGTCATGCGCGAAGTACGGTAGTCGTTACTATCAAAACCACCTGCCACACGGTCAGCCTTCAGTAATTGGCTATCTCCGGTTTTCAGGTTAATTTCCCAGATTTGATTTGGCGTCGCGAGGCTGGAATAACCATACCGAATCGTATCGGTATGGGTGCTGACATTGGTCGATAGCCACATCACGTACGCCTCCCCCCCGGTATCGAGGTAGCGGTCTGTCCCGCCATCATGTGACCTGACCCGGACTTTGCGCAACCCGTCTTTGCGTTCACCAATGACCAACCAGCTATCAAATGCCTGCAGATCCCGCACCATTGCGTTATCACGATGTGGAATGATCTCTTTCCATTTGGACTTGTCTGCAGAGTCCTGCAGGCTTGAGGACATCACGCGAAAATTGCTCGCGTTCCAGTTGGTACGAATGAAGAACCTGCCGTCAGCGTGGTCTATATCATATTCATGGCCTGTTTCACGTGGCAGGAATGGTTTGAATTCACCGGTGGGATTATCGGCAGCGAGTAACTGGACTTCAGCGGTATCGGTATTTTGATGGATTAAAAAAATGTACTCCTTTGACCGGCTGCGCCAAACAGAGGTGTAATAAGTGTTATCCGCTTCTTCATACACCAGCACGTCATCGCTGCTATCCGTTCCAAGTTTGTGGCGCATCAGTTGATAGGCCAGCAAGGTTTCCCTGTCTTTGTTCAGGTAAAACAGGTACTGGCCATCCGCCGACCAGGCCAATGCGGTTGAGGCGTTTTTAATCAGATCCGGCAGGAATTCATGACTTTGTGTATCCAGTATACGGATATCATTGATGCGCCGGCCGACGGTATCTTCGGCAATCGCGACATAGCGGTGGTCGTCGCTGACCTCCAGACCTCCCAGGCGGTAAAACTCATGCCCCTGTGAGCGCTCATTACCATCAATGATAATTTCCTCGTCCGCATCCATACTGCCCTTCCGGCGTGCGTGTATCGGATACTCATTACCCGGTTCAAAACGGCTGTAGTACCAATAATCCCCGTCCTGGTAGGGCACACTTGCGTCATCAGGATCCAGCCGGCCGGTCATTTCCCGGTAAAGCCTGTCCTCAAGCGCGGCGTTGTGCTCCATCATTTTATCAAAGTAAGCGTTCTCTTCTTCAAGATAGGCAAGCACCTGCGGGTTTTTGCGCGTATCGTCGCGTAACCAGAAATATTCATCCACACGTGTATCGCCGTGCAGCATCATTTTATAAGGGCGTTTTTCAGGCATAGGTTGATCCATGAATGCAGTCGCATTGAGGTTGCTGCGATCCTGGAGTAGCGGCACAGCGTGGCAGGCAAGAACGCAAACAGAACAACCGTTACGAGTACGATGGCAGTGACAAGTTTTCCCAAGGCAACGCATTCCGATTGATTTGAAGACAGATTCAACTTTAACAAATAACCGGGAAGAAAAAAGCGACCATGCTACCATCCCGCTCGGTATCGCAAACCAGACCCAGGACTGGTAGTCTGAATGTTTTCTGGTGGATGCACATTCGAATGATCAGGGCTAACCCGCCTATTGCACCCGTGTCCCGGATGCTGATAATGCCATTGGCACTTCTGCTACTGGTTGCTTGCAGCCCGCCCACACACGATGTAGTCATCCGTGGAGGAACACTCTACGACGGTAGCGGCGGGCCATCGACGGTGGCAGATTTGGCCATTGACGGTGACCGGATTTCTGCACTTGGCGACCTGTCTGACCGGCCTGCCTGCCGGCAACCTGAAGCTTGATGGATGGGGTAAGCTGACACCCGGCTACCACGCGGACGTCGTTATATTTGACCCTGAGCTGATCATCGATCAGGCG
>ENA-OSCG01000003-OSCG01000003.1-marine-sediment-metagenome-genome-assembly--contig:-NODE-3-length-60074-cov-8.511271_pt1 | contig 60074 bp, 80 predicted proteins | sample MGYA00237880_ERZ529332 | MGnify/ENA primary metagenome ERZ529332 (study PRJEB26373, sample SAMN05710708) | marine sediment metagenome | biome: marine; feature: ocean trench; material: sediment... | reverse complement strand
AAGGCTAATGCTGCTAACTCAGTAGCAGTGAAGTCACCATGAGTGAAAGCTAATGCTGACAACTGAGCACCTGTAAAATCAGCATGTGTAAATGCTAGTGCTGTTAGTTGTGAAGCAGTGAAGTCTGAATGTGTGAATGCATCACCCTGAATACCTTGGATGCCCTGTGAACCCGTAAGACCTGTACTACCTGTGCTACCTGTAGCACCAGTTAAGCCAATAACACCTTGTATACCTTGTGAACCTGTAAGGCCTGTATCACCTTGTGGTCCTTGTGAACCTGTAGGACCAGTCTCACCTGCTACATTTGTAGCCTTACCTCTAAAAAATCCTGAAGATTTCTTGTTTACAGCAGTAGGTTGTACTCCCTTCGTATAAAAAGATTTAGACATAAGAGTCTCCTATAATTTTTAACCTATCCCACGCGGTAACTTGATTGTGATATTACCACCAGACATCTCGGACTTATTGCTCCTTCTTGATATAGCATCTGCCTTCTCAAAGAACATCTTAGAGTATCTCATAGAGCCTTCGTCATCATTTAAGAAGTCAGAAGCTACCCACAGAGAGGAATATAAGACCAGATCTGGATCACCATTAACTAAATAAGTAACGATCTCAACATCACCTGATGTGATAGTGCACTCTCCTGTTGATGAGTCATAAGTTGATGATGACAGTGAATCACAAGTATTTTCATCTGTTTCAAAAACAGAACCATTGTCATAAGTTTCACCGATAGATGGTAAGTATCTGTAGTACTTTAATTGATAAGTACCACTTGTAACTACCTCACCTGTAGAACCAGTGATTACAAAGTAATCTAGTTCTCTTGCAAATGCATTAGGTATTACAGGTTTTGAATCATCATATAGAACCCTAGGGTCAGTTCTATTTAAAATTGTAAAGTTATTAGTACTGTTGACTTTTCTAAAATCAATAGCTTCGATAAAGTCAGACGGTATTGAGAAATCATCAAATTTAGATAATTCAATTTCTACCGTTGTTTCTAAAGGTGGGATTCTTAAGACATCGTAAATCTTACTCTCACCTGCTGAGATAAAACTATCAATTTGAGGTGTAGTTAAATCTGCACGATTCAACCAATCCTCGATAGTATCTCTAAGTGTTTGTTGGTTTGTTATAGCCATTGTTATCCACCTCTGTTAATGTTGGTTGTCAGAAGTAAAGGGTAGTGATCCTTAATAATCTTCTTAAACTTATTTAGTTCTACTTGTGTATTTTCAGGGTTGTTAATGTCAATCCCGAACTTTGTAAAAATATCCACAGCTACAATGTCAGGGATAATAGCAAAACTTCTAAAGTTTGCTTTCCTGTCTACGCCTGCCTTTCTGGCCTCCTGTGCATAGTCTAGATAGGCTGTGGCATCTTGTTCTAGGACCAGTCCCCTGTCATCGTACTTGTCGATAATTTTACTCATATGAGTTCCTTGTATTTAAAAAGGGGCTAACTAAAGCCCCAATTTTAGATCAGGTCAGTTACGCTACGTTAACAATCAAGCCGTTGCCAGCAGGATTCTTACATTGTAGTGTTACTTCCTCAACCATCATACCAACAGTAGAGTCACCTTTTTGGCCGACATCTGTGTTGTGTAATGGACGAAGAGTAGCTAAAGACCAGTTCGCTGAATCATAAACAATGATGTCAGATGCACCATCACCAAGACCCATAACGTAGTTTGGAACTACCTTAACTGCACCAAAGTCAGACTCATAGATCTCAACTGATTGACGTAACTTACCAGAATCATCGATGTTACGTCTAACGTCAGAAGTACCTACTGCTGCTGCAGAGAATGCTCTCTTAACAGAAGGACCCATCATTAGAGTACCAGCTTTACCGCCTTCTTCATAGATCTTTTGCATTACTTCATCTACAGCACTCAATGAGAATGCACCATCAGCCGTACCTGCTGCAGCCACTGATGTACCATCAGCAGTTCCAGTTAGCATTGCACCAGTTTCTTGGTCAAAAGTACTTGTACCGTTGATCCATGACTGAACACCACCCATAGTACGACCTGTGTTAGCACCGCCTGATAGATTGTTAGCAGATGTTTGACCACCAGTACCATTAGATACTTGACGAGCACCAACTAAGGCATGCTCTAAGTCACGCTTAAGTTCAGTACCCTTCTTCTTCATTTGGTATGCGAATTCAGATGCACGACCAGCTTTAGAAATTGAATCTAATGTCTTAGATACTTTGATTTCTTTAGCAAGAATCTGAGTGTAGTTACCCAAACGAACTGTAGCTGCTATAGTAGTTGTATTATTGTAGTCTGCTCCTTCAGATTGAGCGTTTGCACCAGGTGCTGCTAGCTCATCAGTTTGCCATTCGTGAAAAACAGCTTTTGCTTTTGTGTTGCCAATCGATGAGGCGAAAGGAGTCTCATCTCTAGTAATCATCGAAATGAAACTAGCTAGATCCTCTTTGTTACCTATCGAGGCTTCGGTTTTAAATGTTGCCATTGTATTTTATCCTATAATTTAAGCGTTACCCCAAGGAGTCATTCGCAAGTCCCTCTAGGAATGAAAGTTCATCACCTTCATTACCTTTACCAGAGAGTACTTTATCACGTAAGTTACCTTGTTGTTTAGCTTGTTTAGTTTTTAAGTTAGGAGATTTTTTAGCTCTAACACCTTTCGTAGGTGTCTTTAGTCTTTTCTTTGCAGCTTGTTTACCACCTTCCCTCAGGCTCTTGTACTCGAACATCATTGCCACAACCCTAGGGTCTAGCACTTCTGCAAACTCAGGAAATCCTAAGTCTTCAGCAGCCCAAGCTACAACATCATCATAGCCATCTTGCCAACCAGGCATAACCTGATCTAAAGCATCGATAGCACCTTGTCTCTGTTGTGAAAATTGGGCTTGTTGTTGTTCGTTTTGTTCCCTATTAGCCTCAGAAGAAAGCTTCTCTTGTTCGGATCTTTTAGCATCCAATTGTTGAGACTTTATTCGTCTGGCTTCCTGCCATTTAGGTAAATCGTAAACATCATCTGCAAGTATCAGTTGCTTAATCTTCTTATCGTAGGCATCAAGTTGTGCTTGATCCTGATCGACTTGACCACTAAGTAACTCAGCATTCTGCGTCTTTAAGGCAGTATACTCATTAAAAAGACTTTCGGCTTGTTTAATCTTCTCACTTGCTTCAATTGACTTCTTGTTGGCATGTTGGTTCGTTTGATAACCTCGAACAAGTTCATCTAGTGATACTTCCCCATCTTCCCCATCAATCTTGATAGGGACTTTGTAGTCCATGTCTAGTTCGTCTTGCTCTCCTTCAGACTCAGGTAGCTCTTCAGCATCGTCATCTTCAGTCTCGTATTCATCTTCCTCATCATACTCTTCAGTTTCGTCAGTCTCGGCATCATAGGCATCGTCTAGTTCCTCATCAGCTTCCACTGTGCCTTCATCATCCTCTTCGGGTAGATCTTCTTGGAAGAAGTCATCCGTTAAGGTGTTCAGCAGCTCATCGTGAATTTCACTATTAACATCCATATCTTGGGTAGTTTCAGTATTATCTTCAGTCATTTTTAGTTCCCTCTAAAAGTTATTTACTAGAAGCTTTATTAGTTACAGGTGCAACTTTAGCTTCTAATGTCTTAATTATTTCTTGTGTTGCAAACAGGTCTTGAGCGTACTGTCTAGCACGTCCAGTTCCTGTGTACAGGTTAATGTCTCTAAGTAAAGAGGTCTCTAATTCCTTAAACCTATCAATACCCTTTTTATAATCTTCATTCATCATCCCTCTCCCTTCTTAATTCTTCATTTAAACCAGCTTGAGCAAACTTCACTAGTTCCCGTTTTACATCCTCTAAGGCAATAACTGTAGAGTATAATTTTCCTCTTAAGTTACCCTCTTCGGGTGTTGTTTTTGACCAAGCCGTCTGATAGCTTTGTTTCACACTATCAAATACAAAGTCAAATGCATCATTTTCTACTATAAGCCTAGATTTGGCTCCTAGTTCGATTACGTCCATTTACTTCTCCTTATTTACCTTCATAAACTTCTTAAACCATTTATTAAAACTATCAGAATCCATCTTAGATACACCATCTCTCTTAAGTATATCATCTAAAGTTGGGTCTTTCTTCTTCTTTTTCCTAATCTTAATATTAGCATCTTGTAAGGATGAGAGGGCTTCGAGGGCTTCAGTGATACTACCTAACCCCCCACCTATAGTCCTATATATATTCTCTGCTTTCTTAGAACTCATATCAACCAATCCCTACAGGTCTCTTCTGAGACTCTTCTAGAGCAACCTCAGCCTTATCCTTAGCAACTTGATGAATAAACTTCTTCTCTTCTAGTTTCATCTTAGCAATCTTAGCTTCAATCTCAACCTTCTGCTTTTCAAGTTCAATCATGACTTTCTGCTCTTCAACAGCAGTTAATCTTTGATTTTCTTGTTTATCCTGTTCACCTTGTTGTTGTACTGCTTGTGACTGTTGTTGACCTTCTGGCGTACTAGGGTCAACTAAGAAGTCAGGCCAGTTATCAATACCCATAGCTTCTAACATTTGTTTAGCAATGTTAAATGGAGCAGCAGGATTAATGATACCTTTAGACTCAGGTGTCTGATATAAAGCAGGCATAATCTGAGACATAAGAACATTCATATTCTCTTTAGTATTAGTACTACTGTTAGAACCAACATCTATATCAACAGTTAGGCTGTTGAATGGTTTAAGCATATCAGGTGTTAAGTTGTAGTAAGAGTAGTTAGATAGTACAGATTCTGCATTGTCTAATATAAGACTGTAGACACCTTTACACATATCGGCAAAACCTGTCTCAGCAAATCTTCTAGCGATATAAGCAATTCTCTTCTGAGACGCTTGTTCAATCATAGCTACTTTATTAGCATCATTACCTGACTTAAATAGGTCAGAGTTAATACCTTGGGCTGTTCTAGACATACCAGTAGCAGTCTCTTTCTCATTGTTCATAAACTCTAATAGAGAGAATGATGAGGGGGAGATAGTAGATGGTTGTATCTGATGTACAGCACTCAGTGGGTTACCGTTAGTAGGTATGATCTGGTGGGGCTCAGGGCTTTGTAAGGCTCTGAAGTCTACCGTATTAGGATCTGCTAGGATTCTACTGTAGTTCGTTAAGTATACATTCTCGATGATACCTCTAGTGATAGCTGTCTTAACCTCAGTAGCTCCCTTACAAGCGTCAGCCATAGAAAGACCGTAGAAGGCATAAGGAATCTCAATTGGGTTTAAACAAGCTATAGGTACACTTTTAGCATCTTCCTCTAGAAGAATAGTACTACCGACACTAATGATTCTCTTTAGCTCTGCAATTCCGTCACCATCTCTATCTACTCTTAACCAACTTTCAGTTACGTAGACTTCTCTCATGGAGGCATCTTCAGGGTCTTCGTTATTGAAGCCTGCTAAAGAAGTACCGTTAAGTGCTTGTCTAGTATAGTCTTCATTGGTATAGCCATTTCTGGTGCTACCTTCATCAGATATATCATCTACATTCTTAAAACCCATCTCTCTTAGATCAGAGAGTGTATATTCTGTTTGAATACCAATGTACTTAGCGTCTTGTATAGTTGTAGAGTCTTTATCAATCAAGAAAGCTTCAGGTGGTATGTTCTCTAGAACAATCTTAGACTTATCAATAGCACGTCTAATCTTAACGTAGTTGTATGACTCTACTTGTTGAGGTGGAATCATACCATCAGAATTAGAGTCCTGTTGCATACCCTCAGATTCTTGAGATACTAACTCTACAATCTCAATATTAGGATCTGAAGTTATTGAATCTAATTCAACAGGTGATAGGTTTTCATACTCTTCAAATTCATATTCAGTTTTCTCTTCCCACTTCCAACGAATAGTAGCATTCTTGAATAGAAGAGCTGATTTAATCCAAGTGTTTAACTCTACCCAACCATTGTTCATTGAGAAGATGCAATCATTAGTAATCTCGGAAGCTAATTTAGCTGCTTGAGACTCTGAGGGATCCTTAGGGTTGAATCTTGCAATCTTACTATTAGATAACATTAATTCAGAGATGACTGCTAAATATGCGTCAATGATCTCCATTGTATCTGACGTAACTATTGAGGAGACACCCGTAGGTGCTAGTCTTCCTCTCGGTTGTTGTGTGTAGTAATCCATAGCATCTTCTCTTTGAGAGGACAACTCAGAACCTGTAGTAAGGCCACCTGCAGCTTGGTTTACATAAGTATCGATAATGCTAGTCAACTCTTCATCTGTGATTTCGCTTATCTTGCTTTCACCTTTTTCTGCCACTATAATCTCCTATTTTTATATCCAGGACTTCTCTTCTTGTTCAGTCCACATGTTTTCAAAACTTACTTTCTCATTGGTTAGCCTATCAGCGTGTGTTCTCCACACTTCTGCTGTGATTGCTAAAGCCATTACTGTATCGTCATGAGACCCAGGGATAGCATTAGTCTTTCCTTGTTCATTAGATACGTAGTCTTTCAGCTCACTAACAATCTTAGCTGAGTAGATAGCAATATCATCATTCTCAACCCAATTCTTTAGATTACTAATAATAGACTGTTTAGAGGCTTGTGTAGTTCTCCAACCTAATCTAGTACCTTCTTCTTTAGAAACATTCGCAACCTTAGTTTGAAAGTATAGATTGACATATTTCATTTCTTTTAGTTTCTGCAGAGTAGCAATACCCATACTATTAGACTCTACAGCCATTAAGGCATTGTTATAGTATCTACCTAAGTAGAACAATAACTGGCCAAAGGCAGCAGGGTCAATACGGTTATCTCTGTATAGGGCAACCACTTCTCTTTCCTTATTAAGGACAGTAGCGACACTGTAATCTTGTCCTACACCCATAGCTACGTCAGCACCTATGATAAATCTACTTTCAAAATCAGGGGCTGTCCATATCTCTAGGGGACCATCAGGGGATACCTCCCAAGTAGATAAGTCTGTGTCTAAGTACCTCTTGGTTTTAGCAGGCTTTACTTCTAGTTTATTTAGTTTCTCACCATCGAATACACTATTACCAGAAACAATAAATGCTTCTTCGGCAGTAGCAGGATACTCTTGTCTAAACTTCAATTCACCTGATTCGGCAATCTTAAGTCTTCTCCAATAGATCTGGTTAATATCCAAATCATACTTCTCAATAATATCCTTTTCTTCTGTTTCTAGTTCCATGCCCTCAGGGGCTTTGGCTCTATATTCGCTGGTCAAAAACCACGGTAAGAATATAGCTATGTAGTCAGTATCTCCGTTCAGAGTAGACTTCCACAGTCTATGAAAGGCACCTCTGGCACCATTCGCTGTGGATTCTAATATAATCTCTGTGCCATCTGAAGATGAAACACCTTGGAATAATCCTGCCAAGATCTTCTCATCATGTTGCCAAAAGGCACACTCGGAGGCGTGTAGGATGGTAGGGGTAGTCCCTCTACCTGCCTCTGCAGAACCTGCAGTATATAGGCGGTAGCCTGAATCATTGTGAGCGAACTTAATCTCTTTTGCATTCGACTTCACTAACTCAGGTCTTACACTATCAGGCATCTCATTAATATAGTTCTTAGACATTGTGAACAAAGCATCTGATGTAGCACTATCATGTGCAATTACAACCGATCTAGTGTTGGGAGTGTAGAAAGTCTTCCAAAAGACCCTCCCAGCAGTATAGGTTGATATACCTTGTTGTCTAGCTTTCAGTATGAGAGCCCTAACCTTACCTGTTTTCTTTAGTTGTTCACTGATAGCCTTATCAATATTTCTCTGTGCTTCATTAAACTTAAAGGGAACATAGCCTGCTGAAGCATCCTTAGTAATGATACGTAGGTTGTCCTCAGCAAATTCTTTAAAACTTCTAATGTACTTCTTATCTTTCTCTCTTTTGAGAATCTCTCTCTTTAACTCTAACTGTCTATATTTAGACTCTTTAGTATCTTTAACTAATCCTTCCATATTAGACTCCTTCAAATCTTAATGTTACTTATTCTTATTTCTATCCTTAATTATCTTCTGTCTGTTTCTCTCAGCAACAGTGACAGAGTTAGGTGTAGAAATTGAGGTCCCTTCTCTAATACCTTTAGAGGATAGGGATGGATCTTTCTTTTTCGCATCCTTAATAGCCTTCTTTCTAGCTCTCTCAGCCTTAGCAGCCTTCTTCCTCTTCAGAGCATTCTCTCCTCTCTTAGTGAGTTTCTTCTCAACCTTAACCATAAAATCTTGTTGATCGTAGAGGTTTCCACCAAGACCCAGATCCTTCTCAGCTATCTCAATAGCAATTTCATCATCAGTTTTGGAAATATCTTCAGCAGCACCTTTATTTGCATCTTCGAGCTCTTTAAGCTTCTGTTGTTCAGCAGTAAGTTTCTTCTTCTTTTTAGGCTTCTTCTTAGCCTTCGGAATCACGTCAGCCTCAAACCCTCCCTTGGGATTATCTATCTCATCGATAGCATTCTGAATCTTACCTTTAAATTGACCGAATGCATCTACATCTGCACTCTTCAGAGTCTTCTTAGCACCTGCACCTGCAGCTAGAATACCTTTTAATTTACCCATAATATATCTCCATTGCCCCTTATAGGGGTCTTCTTTGTTTTAATTAGGTGGTGGGATTCGTAAACATAGCCCACCGTCTATTGAAGGAGTGCTTACGAATCTTCTTCATTAACCAATCTAAGGTTAACTTCCTCTAGTTCTTTATCAATGTCATCTATGGACATCTCACTTACTTCTATAGTACGTTGTTCTACTTCTCTACGACTCAACTTAGGAGTCTCGAACTCAGCAACAATCGCAGCAGTCTTAAGAGCACCGTCTAGGTCCTCATTAGCCAACTGTGACAACATAACAGCTTTCATTACTTCTAAAGCAGGAGGAGCATCAGCACCTTGCTTAGAGAAGGCTTCTACAGCCCTCTTTACTTTATTAGATAATATTCTACTCTCTACAGAGCGAACTTGCATCTCTTTAGCATTACCTGCAGTAAAGGTTTTACCTCTACACATTACATTACCGTTGATAGTCTCATAGAATCTATCAGGGTCATACTTGGTTCCATTAGCAGCTGTCGCTGTTAACTTATCTCTATCTCCATACGCCATATACTACTCCTTCGATTTAAAAAACTTACTAAACCAATCAGTCCAAGACTCTTGGCCAACACCTGCCTTACGTTTAGCGGCATCTGCCTTTGCTTGTATGGCACGTCTGGTGAATGCATCTTGTTTAGCCTTCCAAGCATCCTTCTTCTCTTTAGCTTTCTTAGCCTCTAGGTTATCCCACTCATGGGTACCTTCTAGTACAGAAGAGTCAACACCCCTACCGTAGTAATCTTGATTCCATATCTTGATAGCTTCGGTAAACGATGGACCCCACTGTCCTCCTTTGAAGTTTTCAGAAAGAGGTCTTCCGTTCTTATGACTCATAGTAAACTCCTATTTCTTAGTAGGTATAATAAACCCATCTGGACCAATGTCAAACTCTTGATTACCTGTGTATTCTCTTTTTACAGCACCAGAGTCTTTAGTTCTTCTAGCCAGTTGTTCCTCTTTCTCTTTAAGTATCTTTAAAGCATCTTCCTTCCATCTTTCTTTTACACCAGCTAATCTAGCAGCTTTCTTAGCTTCAGCTCTTCTAGCTAACCATCTTTCTTTTATACCAGCTAATCTAGCAGCTTCTCTGTCTGCATCATAAGCAGCTTGTTCAGCAGCCCACTCAGCTATACTATTGTCTATAGATGTTCTAGAGTTACCTAATGAAGGTGTGTTTATATTCCTTTCAATACCTAACATTCTAGCATCATTCTCAAATTTAGTAGTAGGTATCTGTACACCAGAGTTAGGGTCTGTACGAAAAGCACCATCCTCAGGTAGATTCATCTGATCGACCATATCCTTTTTAACCTGTGTGTTAGTATGAATCTGATCTCCCTGCTTAGTACCAAAACCTTCTAACCAATCGTTGTGTCTTAAGTTGTCAGCTTTTGTTTCTAGTTTTAGTTCTTTTAGGTACTCAAGCATCTTGTTTATTCTACTCATATTAAATTCCTAAATCTTTAACAAGCCTCAAGGCTGTAACTTCCTCTCGAAGGTGTCTTGGTGCCCTACGGCCTACTTGTCCTTTGGTTATGTAGCTTTGTAATTCATCGGATAAACTAACCCAATCTTTAGTATCTAAACCAGATCTATTCAAATGCTGTCTTACACGACTAGCATCTACACCTAAGTCTTTCATAGCTAAGAAGAATACATTATCTCCTTGTATATATTTCTTACCACCTAGATTTAAAAATACAGGATCAGGACTATCGATTAAATCAATACCTAAACCATCTACAGTATTCTTCTCAACTAGATCACTGAACTTATTGGCATCCCAATCAGAACCAGAGAACCTATCATTCATCAATTGATATTTACTGTAACCCTTCTTATTATTCTCTGGTTTCAATAAACCTTGTCTTTCTAAGTAAGTGTTAGCACCTTTAGAGAACTTAGGCTTTACTTTAATGTCCCCGTAGAATTGACTATGAAGAGGATGCTTAGGGTTTCTAAAGATCTTAATTAACTCTTCGTTTGATGGTAATGGTTCACCTGCTTTTCTTAGCTTCTTAAAATAAGTGTTCCATCTTTCTGTAATAGATTGTGATGTAAGTCTACCCTCTGACAGTTCAGCTAGAGACCTAGCGAGACCTGATTTAGGTTTATTCAAATGACTACTTACAAGCTTTGCCTCTATCTCAGCAGGAGTAGGTGGTACGACTTTAGTTGGGTCTACAAAGTTAGGTGTTTGATTACCTGTGACTTTGTTGGTTACTACTGGGGAGAACTGTGTTGGTACAGCTTCTCGTGCACCTGCACCTCTGCTTTGAAGGAAGTATTCATCGAAGGCTTTATCGTTCCCGATAGAGAAACCCTCTTTGCTAATATGGGGATCTTTAGCTCCCTGCTCTGATAACCACTTTATTCCTTTAAAAAGTCCCATACTATATCTCCGTTAAAAGCCATCACCAGCCTTATTAATCTTATTAAAAGTAAGAAAACTCTCTCAGTTTTATAAGGAGTCTCTAATGGTGAGCCAACCTTAGTATATAAAATATATATGGGTATTTTTTAGACTTAAGAATTAACTAAAGTTACCCTGCTGCCCCACCTTCGTTTAAACCAAGCCTATTTAAGGGATGTTAATATATAGGTACCGTGAAACATTCGGACACCCCCTCAAACTACCACAGTAGACCATATAGGGGACTTCTTTATCTAGGGTAGCCTACCATAGGGGTCAACATCAATCGTCCAAGGTAGGCCCCTTCACGCTGCCGAGAGATTAATGTGGTACTAGGTGGGGACTAAGGTGGCTAGTGTGGGTCTATTGTGGGTCTATTGTGGGCTAATTGCGATATATGTGCGACAGGGTGATTATAGTGGGTAAAAAATGGGGCGACCCATAGCCCAACGGTAGTAAGGGCTTCAGCGTGTTGTATAGTTTATTTATATAAATATGTAAAATAAGTGTTGACAGTATATAAAAGAGGTATATAATAGGCATCTAACACAACAACAAAGAGGTTACACAATGAGACAAGCAACACACAAAGAAGACTACACGGTAAAAATGACATATAAGGTAACGACGGTTAGTGAGATAATCACAATAAGAAATGTAACATACGTCAAGCTATTGGAGTTATTAAAAGATAATGGTATTAATGATAACTCGATTGTAACATTAACTCATAAAGTAGCATAAACATGACAACATTAACAAACAATCTAACAACACCAATAACAACAATCAAACATGCACTATCATTGATAGGAGGCTTAACTGAGACCTCTAAAATGCCTAGTGCATCTTACTCAATCCCTGCACAAGAGTGTAATAAGGGGTCAAGGCTTAGACTAATAAAAGGCTCAGTTTGTTCAACGTGTTATGCTTTGAAAGGTAACTATACAAGGTATCCGAAAATCATACAATCACAATACAAGCGACTAGAGACCATCAAGGGACCACAGTGGGTTGATGCATTTAACTACTTGATACGCAATAAAAAGAGCATAACCACATCAAAGGTATTCAGATGGCATGATGCAGGGGATATTCAGAACTTGCAACACTTCAATAAGATTATACAAATAGCGGTTGATAATCCAAGTGTGAGGTTTTGGTTACCAACTAAAGAGAGTGAACTAATCAAAAACTTTAGTGGTTCAATACCTAAAAACCTAATCATACGCTTGAGCGGTTCAATGATTGACGGCAAACCACCTATTTACAGCCACACATCAACGGTAGTAACTAATAAAGACGATGCAACGTGTAGAAGTTTTGACAATGGCGGTAAATGTGGGTCATGCCGTAAATGTTGGGATAAATCGATCGAAACAGTATCATATTTTAAACACTAATAAGGGGTCAACAATGGCATATATAAAAACAGGTAGAATCGAAACAATGGCTTACCGTTTCACGGTTAACACTAAAGACGATAAGAGATTAATTAAACTAAAAGAATTGGTTAGACAGAATAACAAATACGCTAGAGAATGTAGACACATACCAATTATGAGAGTGAGACTAATGGCGCGTGGTGAGCGTAAAAAGTGGGCGATATTAGAGGGACATAACCCGAGATACTTCGACCAAAACTTACCACATAGATATGCAACACACTTCGATGTATACATAAATTAAGGGGATAACATGACAAACAGCATAAAAAGATTTCACGCTTTAATATTAGAGCAACAAGGGCAAGTCGCATTCTTCGATTGGGACTTTTACGAAATAAACAAAACTGAAGGTGGTTACATGGTAGAAGTGTTTGAAATTAGTGATGATGGGCTCTTAACAGATGATGTTGATGCTCGAATAATGAGACCTGTAGATGGTGGACTGTGCACAGGTTCAGCAATGGATGCAGTAGAGTTTATGATGGAGGTTGAAGCATGAAAATCAATGTAATTGAAACACTAGTTAACGTGGCAATACTATTCACACTAACCGTATTAGCATTGTATGCATTTACAGTTTATCTAATATGGGTAGACCCACTAATATAATATAAACAGTCGAAACGGTTTAGGGTTTAACCTCTTTTTACCCTTTGCCGTCTATTAGGGGCTTATCGCCTTAATACTGATGATGACAGATTTTATCGAGCTTATAGGGGCTTACAATGACAGACAAACAACTCAAAGAATGCACGGATAATTACATACATATGTTAGTGCATGATGCATCGTTCAATGAGAGGCGACAAAGAGAGCAGTTAGCAATGATTACAGGTTTATCAGGCAAAGGGCTTGATGATTTGTTTTATGCCATAGGTGAAGCAATTTACAAGCCTATATCTGAAAGTTATAAACAGTCAATCTTTTAGTACTGTTGCCCCTTAAATGGGGTATTTTTGAGTCTTTATATAATGGCATTAACTGAGAGTGCTATTATATAAATAAACAATCAATAAGGGGGTAAACAGATACGATTAATCAAAAGCAATACCAATACAAGGATAAACAATAATAACGCCTATATGGGCAAATATGGAGCTTGTATTCCAGATCATAGGATTAGAGGTAACGGATAAAACCGCCCAGATCTGGCAGCAGGGCTACTTAATACTTAATACTTAGAGGTAACTAACAATGAGAAAACTAAACAAGAAACAGAAAAACTTAATAGATAAGCAAGCTACTTATAACTACTTACAAGACAATCTATATGTGTTTGTGAGTGCTGATACTTTAGATTGTTACGATAAACTTAACACAATCAAATGCTATGAAACTATGGATAGTGACATTGAACGTCATTACAGTGACACTATGGTGGACTTAATAAGCACTAGATATAGAAAGCACAACCAACAAAAAGTAGGCAAATACACAATGGTTGGTACTTAGATGAATATAGATAAAAAGGATAAAATAGATACCAAACTTATAGATGACATGGTATCATTAGGTGACTTACTTGATAAACACTATCAACTTAAGGGGTACAAAAGTTATGATGACTATTGTGGTAAACAATATGATAAACAAATACATGAGGATGAAAAATGATCGAAACAATAAATAGAACTAAACTACTTAACTTAATTAACAGCACTAATGGTCGTTTCTTTACTGTTGACTTCACCAAGAAGGACGGCACACTTAGGTCAATGACTTGCCGATTAGGTGTTAAGTCTAAACTTAAAGGTGGTGTCAACAGGGTAGAACATAAAAGTAACTCTTATAAGGTTGTATACGAAGCTACTAAGGGTGAATACAGAACAATCAACCTAGGCACTATATTTAGAATTAGTGCGGATGGTACTTACTACAAGGTGGAGGGTTAATCATGCAAGACTTAATTAAAAGAGTAGAGTCAATCACTGAGAAGGTGATTATTAAAGATACTAAACTGACTAACTTATATAGATACATGGATAGTCTAGGGATTAAGACAGATGACATAGATGCTATTGCCAATGGCACTACAGATGACTTAGATAGAGAATTCCTACTTACTGATAACTTTGTCAATGCAATGGAAAATGCTAATGACATAACAGGTGGTACTAAAGTAGCCACTTGGTTAGCAACAGAGGTCACCTGCGGTCGATGTAATAAAGAGTTAGAGTTTGAATGTATTAAGACTAATGAAGATGGTGAATGCCTTGAATCTCAAGCCAAACCACATCAATGTAAACGATCTTTTTCATTCTATATTGATTGGACTAGTGAATCAGTGACAGTAGATGCATTCGATGAAGACGAAGCGAGTGAAATAGCTTGGGATAAGGTTAATGATAATGTTGGAAAGTATGTTACTGACTTTGAGTTAAACCTTGATGAATACGCTGAAGACACTTACGGTGATAAGATGGATTACTTAACAAAACAATCAACGAGGAAATCATGAACGTACTATCACTATTTGACGGGATGTCATGCGGTCAAATCGCACTAGACAAACTAGGTATCCAAGTTGACAACTACTACGCATCAGAGATTGATAAGTGGGCTATTGAGATAGCTAAGAAAAACTATCCTAATACCAAACATATTGGTGACGTAACAAAGGTCATAGCAGATGACTTACCACCTATTGATTTACTAATGGGTGGGTCACCATGTCAAGGCTTTAGCTTTGCAGGTAAACAACTTAACTTTGACGACCCTAGAAGCTCCTTATTCTTTGAATACGTAAGACTTCTTAAGGAACTGAAGCCCAAGTACTTCTTACTAGAGAATGTACGTATGAAGAAGGAATTTCAAGATGTCATATCAGAACAATTAGGTGTAGCACCTGTAATGATTAACTCTTCACTACTTAGTGGTCAGAATCGCAACAGACTCTATTGGACTAACTTACCTATTACACAACCCGAGGATAAAGGGATTGTACTAGGTGACATACTAGAGAAGTCTCCAGATCCTAAGTTTTATCTATCGGATAAAGCAATAGACTATATGGGTAGACTACGTAATGGTAAGCCAAGGTTTGACTACCATAAGAACCCTTTAGATGGTAAAGCTAGTTGTATCGTAGCAGTACAGTATAAGGGCGTGCCTTATGGTGTTGTAGACTTGAGACCATGTGAGCCAAGAGAGTTTAACAAGGACTCCACTTGTCACCATGTAGCAACAGCAACAGACATCAAAGGTAATCAATCAATCAAACGTGTCTATGCTGAGACAGGGAAAGCACCAACACTTACTACAATGGGTGGTGGTCATAGAGAGCCAAAGGTATTAGTATCAGAGAAGAGGTACCGCAAGCTTACACCTTTAGAATGTGAGAGACTGCAGACAGTACCCGATAACTATACTGAAGGTGTCAGCAACACACAGAGGTACAAAATGTTGGGGAATGGCATGACGTGTGATGTCATAGTACATATCTTAAAGGGTATTGTGTTTGATCGAGTTGGTGAATCTTATGAGGTAACCGAATCTTTAAGTGGTTATAACAATAAAGGGATACAACAATGTTTGAGTTTTTAGTAGTTTTATGCAGATGAGGATATGAAATGAATAGAATAAATAGAAAGTTTAATATATGTAAGAAAGTAACAATGATGAAGATTAGAGCGGGTGAATCAGTACTGAAGTTAGCCAAAGGTTACTGCTTCAAGAGTAAGATGGTGAATAGTACTTACCACAACCCACTGCCCGATGTGACAAAGTATACGGAGAAGTCTAATGAACTCTAAAACACACGTATATACACTAGACGATGGCTCTACTACAACAGTAGAGGATATGGTTAAGGAATTGAATTGGGCTAAGAGTACTTGTTGGTCTAGACTTCAATCATCCACGGACCCAAGTAAGGTCTACAAGAAACTAAGCCCGACTAGAAAAGACTCAAGAATAGAGTACACACTAGACGATGGCTCTAGGTGGACGGCTGAGACTCTTGCGGCATACTTAGCAAAGAAGTACAACACTACATGCAAATCAACTACAGCAGGTGGTAGGTTATGCACTATGAAGGGTAACAGTAAGAAGATATTCTCACCTCTTAGGGAGGGTCGTGATGAAGAGTATAACAAGGTTAGTAAGATGATAAAAGATCGAATGTACTTTGACCCCTTAGGTCATTGGGCTTTACTGAATAAGGCATTATGATGACTAATTTAACTAGAGAATTCGAAGAAGACTCTTCTAATGGACTACAATTGAAGTATAATAAAGATACCTTTAAACTTGCCCCAACAGGGGCTTCTAATGAATGGAGATTAAATAAATGATTTATAAAGTAAAAACAACTTATAGAAGAGATAACGAAGTAAAGGTTACTACCTTCGGTGCAACAGAGAAAGATGGTAGTATTACTTTTAATTCAGAGAAGATTAGATTGGGTACTGTTAAGCTACCTTTTTACACAGACGTACTCAAGGGTACAACAGAGGAATACACACAATGAACCAAATGAAACAAGTAAACTTAAAATTACCAACAGAGACACTTAAGCAATTAGATCTAAAGGCATCTAAGATGGGACTAAACAGAACCTCATACATCAAGTTGATTGCTATGATGGATGTTGAATTTCAATTAGTTACTCCGTCAGGGGTAGCTGGCTCACCAATACAGTCAAGTAGTACTAACCACAAAGAATAGCCCCTTCGGGGCAGGAATACAGTAGGTCTATTATAGGTCTATTATAGATCTTCTTAGTGTTTGGTTTAAGAGGTCATGTAGTAATGTAGTAAGTAGGGGTTAATACGATAGCATTTGAGCTAGTATAGTCTAATATAGAGTATCCTTCTATTGGTGAGCCAACCTTGGTTATTGATCCTTTAGGGTCTTTGTTAGAGAAGTAACCCAACTCTGTTATGCAACACACATAATAGGGGGGTAGTGATATGCAACTATGATGACTGTCTAGTCAGAGTTACTTCTAATGGTGAGCCAGCTACATAAATATAATTAAATAAGAGGGGAATTAGTTATGATTGATAGGAAGTTTTTATATAAGTTAGTGGATAAGATTAATATAGCACAGAAGGCTAAGAATAATCCTTCTCCGTTATGTAAGTACTTAAGAAGATATGAGGGTGATAGAGAAGAGTTAGCTAATACTATATTAGAGGCTGTTGTTAAGGGGGTTGCTAATAGAGAGCAGTTAGTTAGTATTGGTGAGTCTATCGGTACTAAGTTACTACACTTAGAGGGTGAGAAGATGTCTAAGCTTACTTTTGGTGGTAACTACAAGAAGAAGAGAGAATTAATTAAGATTGGTATAGAGGCTGTTGGTCTCTTACAGATATGTGGTTGTATAAGATTAGCTAAACCTATTAAGATAGGTGGTAAGAATGAGATGTATACTTTAGAGCCTGCTTGTGATGAGTTTCTTAAGCTTATACTTAATTCTGATGAATCATTAGGGGAGTTTCCTACTGACCACTACACACCTTGGGATAAGCCTTGGAAGGGTGTTAATTCTATTGTTAAGAGGATGCCTGTTGGGTGGGATGGGAAGTATTCTAAGCAAGAGATACCCCATGTCTATGAGGCTCTCAATAACTATGGTAGTACTCCTTTCTTGATTAATGAGGAGATACTTAAGACTGTCTCACTTATGCAAGAGGGTGACCACTGTTGGATACCTGAGGAAATATCACAATCTATGGTTACTGAATCTATCTGTGACTTAATGAAGATCAAGAACAAGGAAGACTTTGTTAAAGATAAGAAGGCTGAGTGGGCTTTGGCTCAAGGTATTAATAGTAGGTACTTAGATAAGTTATCTAAACAGATGGCTAAAGATTGGTATACAGAGAGGTCTGAACCTCTGATTAAGATAATTGCTGCACACTCTAAGAGAAGAGAATTTAATATGGTACTTAAGAAGGCTACTATTATTAATGAAAGAAGCAGAAGCTCATTAGATAAGCCTTTCCACTTTGACTTTCAATTAGACAGTAGAGGTAGATTCTATCCTATGCAACAGTGGTTAGAGCCTACAGGTAGTGATCTTTCTAAGGCTCTACTACAGTTTGCTAATCCTCAAGAATGGTCAGAGAATGTAGAGGCTCACTTGGCCTACCACGTAGCTAATTGTGCAGGTATGGATAAGTTGTCTAAGCAGGATAGAGTTGATTGGGTCTATGATAATTATGAGTCTATTAAGCATGCTGTTGAAGACCCTCTTAACTCTGACTTAATCATGAGATTACAGGGTGAGAAGAAGACTAAGTGGCAATTCTTAGCAAGTGCTATAGCTTTTGTAGACTTGAAAGAGAATGGTAGTGAGGGTTGGCAATGTAGAATCCCTGTTGGGCTAGACGCTACCAATTCTGGCCTCCAGATCCTGTCATTCTTAACTAGGGATAGAAATGGTTGTCAAGATACTAATGTTATACAACATCCTACTAGAGAAATCGGTGATGCTTATGATGAGGTTTGGTCTGTTGCCGTTAATAATATGTATAAGATGATGGATAAGTTTGAGGATGTAGAAGATGAAAAAGAGATGGATAAGAATCTCGTTACTGCATTTCAACTTAATGATTACATAGAATATGGATCTAGGAAAGTCACCAAAAGACCATGTATGTCCTACTATTACTCAGCAGGTGAAGATTGTATCAGATACCAGTTGTACAACGATAGAGGCACGTTTGGCTCTGATGCCTTCACGAACATGAAATTTAAAGACACTAAGGCTTTGTCTAGATGTATCTTCAAAGCACTTGACGGTAAAGATGGGGCTTACCCACCACAAGCAAACACACTTAAAGTATTCCAAAAGACAGCATGTGATGCAGTTAAGAAAGCTGAGGATGTCTACTTATCTTGGAAGACTCCTACTAACTTTACAGCATTTCAAGGTTATGGCCGAATACATACTGAGAGATTAAGAGTAAGGTTTGGAGATAGGAGGTTGATGATAACAGTCGCCTTCGGTTATAAGGGTATTCTAAGAAAAAGACATAAGACAGGCATCTCAGCTAATATTGTTCATTCACTTGATGCCTCTCTCATGACTATGGTCTTGTCCAAGTTGGGCCGCATTGGGATCACTGACTTCATGATGATACATGACCAGTTCAGTGTCCCTGCGAGTCACGTAGATACCCTATTTGACGAGTTTAAGATGATCTTCATAGATACTATAGGGCCAAGTACTTTATCCTCTATATTGAAGGATTTGGGATCTGATGACTCTGATATTATCTATGGAGATGTAACCGACGATGAAGTATTACATGCTAACTACATCATCAGTTGATCTTAATTACTTATACTTATAACCATATGTAACCTGATTTCCATTCTCATATTGAGCAGGGAAGTTATGGTTAGACTTTGGTTGGTACTCACCACCTTCATCGATCTCATTCATGAAGTTATTAGCTTCTTTGATGTACCAACGTGGGTTGAAGTATGAGTATGGGTTGTATGAGAAGATACCGTTGTCTTCTGCATATCCATTGTTCAGGTTGTTACCCCAAGGTGTGAAGTTGTTATTGTCAAAGAATCCTGCTGATGCTGAACCCATTGTTGCTACAGTTAATACTGCTATTGCTAGTTTTTTCATTATATTATCCTAAAGTTAAAAGTTGTTCCCTTCTATAGGTGAGCCAGCTATATAAGACTCCTCTAATATAGTGTACTGAATGAGGGAAATGGGTGAGTCGCTACTAGTGGTTCCTCGGGGTAGGCCTCTACTGTTATATGCTTCTCACCTATCTCTTGTCACCCCTCTACGTTAGTGACAAATCAAATTGATTCTGTTTTCTACCAAACCCCGTAAGGTGAAAATAAACCAAAGACAAGTGAATTATATCATCACTTTCTAATATGTCAAGCTTATTTTAAGGTTGGCTCACCATTACAGATAACAAACAGAAATTAGAGGAGTTTCAATGAAGGCATTAATTGATGGTGATGTGTTGGTTTACCAATTAGGTTGGTCGGCACATAATAAAGAATGGGTAGTAAAGAATGACAGTGGGGACATACTAACTACCGAGAGTACTAAGACAGCTTGTAATAGTTTCATTAAAGAGATGTCACAATTCACCCAAGCTGCTGAAGGTTTTAATGTAGAGCTAAAGAAGGAATGGTGTAGTCCCCTAGAGGAAACACTGGAGGCATTAGATAAGAGGATAGCTTGGATTGTTAAGAGGGCTAAATGTACCCTGTATCAGATGTACATCTCAGGTCATACTAACTTTAGAAATGATGTAGCTAAGTTACAACCTTATAAGGGTTCCAGATCAAGTGAGAAACCAGATCAGTACCATGACATTAGGAAGTATCTTAAGACTAAGTATGAGGCCAAGGTAAGTGAGAATGAGGAGGCTGATGACTTATTAGGTATAGATCAAACAGAGGATACATGTATATGTACTATTGATAAAGATCTATGGACTGTACCAGGGTGGCATTATGATTTTAGGACTGACTATTTAGATTGGGTCAATGAGAAAGAGGCTGAGTATCATCTACAGTATCAATTCATATTAGGTGATAGAGTAGATAATATTCCAGGAATTAACGGATTAGGAAAGGTCAAGACTAAGAAATTACTTGAACCTTCTACTAATAGGTGGGCTGATATAGCCGACCAATATAGAAACCAATATGGTGAGACTTGGGAAAAGTCTTTACTTGAGGTAGGAAGACTTCTGTATATACGTCAGAAGAAAGGTGAAATGTGGGAAATCCCTAAAGCTTGCTACGAAAGGACTTAGTAGGGTTGGCTCACCATTGCAGATAACTAACGAAGTATGTGAACAGCTTTAGTTGGTTGCTGCATTTAAAATAATATAATAATAATCGTGAGGAATAAAGATGGCACAAGAAAGGAAAGTACTTAGAGATGTAGAGTTACATTGGTGTTCGGTAGATCCTGCCAAACCAACTGAATCATTTGAGAAATTGGTTTGGACTGTGACTGCACATGTAGATAAAGATACAGCAAAGGCCTTGAAGAAGGACAAACTTATCCGTAACTTGAAAGAAGTTGAAGATGAGGATGGTAACGAAACTGGCATGTATAAAATTAATGTCAACAAGTTAGCCATATCTAAAGATGGTAAGAGTTTGATCCCACCAGGGGCATTCATCTTGAACGAAGCAGGTAAGATGGAACCACTAGACACTAGTACTGTAGGTATTGGTAATGGTTCTAAGGGACACGTCTCATATACTATATATGATTGGTCATATAACGGTAAGAAGGGACAGTCAATGAGTCTTGCAAATGTAGTAGTAACTAGTTTGGTACCTTATGTTAGATCGGATGGTTCTGATGAATTCGGTTTTGAAAAGGAAGCAGGAAGTGAATTTTCTGTTAAAGCAATTAAAGAAGCTGTAGTTGAAGAGGATGTATTCTAAGTATAGATAAAATATAAATAAAGACCCCATATCTATTTATTTAGGTGTGGGGTTTTTTTATGTCTGAGGGAAAATATGAATGAAGATAAAGGGAAACTACTGAAGTCGGGGCAACCTTGTGATTTTGATGGATGTGATTCATCTGATGCAAAGGCTTACTACGATAATGGAGATAAGATTACTTCTTTCTGTTATTCATGTCAGCAGTCAAGAATAGAAGAATATAAAGATAGCTATAAGTGGGAGGCACCTACAGTGACAACAGATTTTGAGGACGTAGAAGCGGTAAATGATATTAAGAATGACTTTGAGGTTAGAGGTTTTGAAGATAGGAAGATACCTAAAGTTATATCAGAGATTTATGGAGTAAAAGTAGGATACGATAACAATAGAAAGATTAAGTATCACTACTACCCCGTGTTAGGTAAGAATAACCAAATAGGTGGTTATCAAAGAAGGGATGTGAATAGTAAGAAGTTTATAGGTATTGGTAGTGTAGATAATGCACAGCAACTTATTGGTGCAGATGTATCAACATCAAAGAATATGTTGGTTATCACTGAGGGTGTTTTAGATGCAATGTCTTACCAAACAATACTTTATAAGAAGTACAAAAGATTCTTCCCTGTCGTTAGTGTGATCAACGGCACGGGTGGTGCTAAGAAACAGATAGCACTTAACTTAGAGTATGTCAACTCTTTTGATAAAGTTGTTATTATGTTTGATGCTGATGAACAGGGGAGAGAGGCAAGTTACCATTGTGCTAAGATGATTAGGACTGGTAAAGCTTATATAGCCGAACTTGGTAAACACGGTAAGGATGCATCTGACTACCTTGTGAACGGTAAAGATAAAGAGTTAAGTAATGCCGTATGGGAAGCTAAACAGTACTCACCTGCAGGTATTATCAACTCTAAAGATACTTATGAAGAGTTTATTAAGGATAAAAGAGAAGACTCAGTACCTTACCCTGATTGTTTCGGCAATGTCAATGCCATGACATATGGTAGACGTACAGGTGAGTTGACTATCTTCACAGCAGGTACAGGTGCAGGTAAGTCTACTTTCTCTAAGGAAGACATCTACCACCTCCTGATGACTACTAATGACCAAGTTGGTATTGTGTCCTTAGAGGAGAGTGTCAGAGAGACGATGGATAGGATTGTAGGCATTCATATCAATAAACCTATCTATCTACCTGACTCAGACTTTGATCGTAAAGGAGAGGAAGGTAAGAAGGCTTGGGATGAGACTATGGGGTTGGGTAGATTAACCTTATTAGATCACCAGGGTTCTGTATCTGATGATTCTCTTATGATTAAGATGGAGTACATGGTAGCTCTCGGTTGTAAGTGGTTGTACTTAGACCATATCACTATGGCCATATCAGAGGTAGATGGTAATCAAAATCAAGCTATGGACAAAGTTATGTCTGACTTACTTAAGTTATGTAAGAAGCATGATGTATGGATTGGTGTTGTATCACACTTAAGGAAGGCACCTTCTGGTAGTAAATCATTTGAGGCAGGTGCTGAGGTTACTGAGGATGACTTGAAAGGGTCTGGTTCACTTAAACAAATCTCTATGCAGACTATAGCCTTCTCTAGAAACAAACATGCTGACACAGAGGATGCTAGGCAAGAGGTTAAGATTTATGTACTTAAGAATAGATTCTCAGGGACTATTGGCCCTGCAGGTAAGTCTAGGTATGACAAGGTTACAGGGAGGTTGTACAAAGTACTTAGTGAATTTTAATAGGGGGAATTATGAGGTTAGTATTTGATCTGGAGGCCAACGGTCTACTTGAGGATGTTAGTAAGTTATGGTGTATTGTAGCTTATGATCTGGATACCCAAGAGACTCATGTATTCACTGATAATGATAGGAAGTATAAAGGCATCGATGAGGGTCTTAAGTTTCTACAGAAAGCAGACACACTTATAGGTCATAACATTATTATGTATGACTTACCTGTTATGGATCTGGTGTTCGGTACTAAGTTTGATAGTAAGTTAATTGATACTTATCTACTTAGCCTAATGTTGGACTTCAATAGGAAACTTAAGCACTCAGTTGGTAGACATAGTTTAACCAATTGGGGTGAGTACTTTGGGGTACCTAAGCCTAAGCAAGATCAATGGACTAAGTGGGAACCTAGTATGCTACACAGGTGCATAGAGGATGTACGTATTAACGTACTAGTCTATAAGCATCTTATTAAAGAACAAAAGGATATTCAGGTACCTAAGAGGACTATGCAAAGAGAGATGGAGGTTGCATCTATTAGTGCTCAACAGGTTAAGAATGGTTGGTTGTTTAATAGAAGGTTAGCCGAGAGACATATTAAATTCTTAGATAGAGAGTTAGAGAGAATAGCTAATCTAGTAGAACCCCTGCTGCCAAACATTGTTAAGTGTAAAGACACTTGGATAACTAACGAAGAGTGTAATACCATTATGGAAACTAAGGGTATTATCTATGATTCTGATCTGGGTTCTAAGCGTCTGAGGGACATCAAGACGAACTTGTTTACTAAGGCAGGGAAGGTACACAGTCACACAGCTAAGTGGTTTAATATATCACCTGATGATGTTCATCTAATAGGTGGGCCGTACTGTAGGGTTGAATTTATACCTACTAAGATGACCCAGACTGCTGAGATAAAGAAGTTCTTGTTTACTCAAGGGTGGAAGCCTACTCAGTGGAATATGAAGATCAATGAGGATGGTGAGAAGGAGAGAACATCGGCCAAACTTACTGAGGATTCATTTGAGTCTATTGAAGGTGACATTGGTAAGGATCTGGCACTACATGCTATTTACCGACATAGAAGAAACACCATCCTTAATATGAAGAATGAGGATAAGGGTTGGTTAGGTGTCATGAGGGATGATTCAAGAATAGAGTGTGTGCCTTTTACATTAGGTACTGCTACAGGTCGTATGTCCCACAGGAAGCTTGTTAATGTGCCAGGGGCTAAGTCAGTCTTCGGTAGGGAGATGAGGGAGTTATTTATAGCACCTAGGAATGATGTATTAGTAGGTTGTGATTTAGCCTCTGCTCAGTTAAGGTTGTTAGCCTCTGCAATGGAGGATGATGATTATGCCGATACTGTACTTACAGGTAAAGAGTCAGAAGGCACTGATATACACACTGTCAATGGTATCTCAGCAGGTCTGATTGATCCAAGTTGGGACTTACATAGCCAAGAGAGATCAAACGGTAGATCAAACAGTAAGACGTTTATCTATGCAATGTTGTTTGGATCTGGTGATGCTAAGATTGGAGCTATTGTTGGTGGTACCTCTAGAGACGGTAGGAAACTTAAGAGTAAATTCCTTAACAATCTACCTGCCCTCGGTACCTTGATAGGCAATCTAAGGAGACAGTACAAAGCCTCAGGTAAGAAGTTTATTAAACTACAAGATGGTAAGAGGATACAAGTAGATTCCGCCCACAAGATACTTAACTATAGGTTGCAAGGTGATGAAGCTACACTTACTAAAGAGTGGATGTGTGTATCAGATAGGAGGATTAAGAAAGAAGGATTAAGATGTAATCTTCTTGCTGTTATGCATGACGAGCAGAACTTTGAGTGCCACCCTGACGATGCAAATAGGTTGGCTAGATTATTAGAAGAGACGGCCACTGAAGCAGGTAAAAACTTAGGGTTCTACTGCAGAATGGATGGTAGCTCTAAAATAGGAAACAATTGGTATGAGATACACTGATGGAAAGTGATTCTATATGTATAGAAGAGGCACTTGAACGTATGTCTGATATGAAGGGTAGGTGTGAGAGTGGTGAAGACTGGGAGTTATATCTCAGCATGGAGACCACATTACAACTTCTAAAAGAGATGGGTTTCAAGAGAATATCAAAATATAAAGGGAGAGATTATGAGTGAGGGTTTAATGTGGGAGATACTGGTAGCAGTATGTGCATTAGGTGCATGGTACACACATTGGTCTAATGGCAACGCATACGATAGGGGATTGATAGATGCCATACAGATGCACAATGAGGGGAGGCTCACATATGAGTCTAGCTATGATGATGAGGGTGTAGAGATGTTGGATATAAGAATAGAACCTGGGGATTTTAAATGAAGACTGAATACTTAGGGATAACTATAGATCGTACTAGAGATAAGGTAATGTCTGAGCAGGCAAGGGAGCTTGTCAAAGGGTACTATCTAAGGGGAAATGAGAAGAGTCCACAGGAGGCCTACGCTAGAGCCTCAGTGGCCTATTGTGATGGTGACTTAAGTCTAGCACAGAGGTTATATGATGCTGTATCTAACGGTTGGTTTATGTTTAGTAGCCCTGTATTGTCTAACGCTCCTTATGAAGGAGAGCAAGCTAAAGGATTACCTATTTCTTGTTTTCTCTCTTACATACCTGACACTCTTGATGGTCTTATTGACCACCAATCAGAATTGGCTTGGCTCAGTGTTAAAGGCGGTGGGGTCGGGGGCCATTGGTCAGATGTTCGTGCAGTAAGTGATAAGGCACCGTCACCAATACCATTCATCAAGGTAGCTGATTCAGCAATGACAGCTTATAAACAAGGTCAAACAAGGAAGGGAAGTTATGCAGCGTATATGGCAGTCAGTCACCCAGACATTATCGAGTTTCTTAACATTAGAGTCCCTACGGGAGGGGATCTTAACCGTAAGTGCTTTAATCTTAATAATGCTATCAATATTACTGATGATTTTATGTCTACCGTTATTGCTGGTGGTATGTGGGATCTTGTTGATCCCCATGACGGCTCTGTACGGGATGTGGTTTCTGCTAGAGATTTGTGGCAGAGGATTCTCGAAGTACGTTTCAGGACGGGTGAACCGTATCTTAACTTCATTGATGAAGCTAACAGACATCTTCCGCAAGCTTTAAAAGATCATGGTCTCTCGATTAAAGGCTCGAATCTCTGCAATGAAATTCATTTACCAACAGATGAGAAAAGAACGGCGGTGTGTTGTTTGTCTTCTGTCAATCTTGAAAAGTTTGATGAATGGAAAGACACATCTTTAGTATGTGACTTAATTACTATGTTAGATAATATACTGACTTCATTCATCAACGATGCCCCTAAGGTGCTCAAGAAGGCCGTTCATTCGGCAGTTACTGAACGTAGTCTAGGGTTGGGTGCAATGGGGTTCCATTCGTACCTACAATCGAAGAATGTACCCTTTGAGAGTGGTATGGCTACAAGTCATAACAGACGTATGTTTAAGACAATTAAGGAGCAGGCTGTTATGTGCACGGAGGCCTTGGCGGTTACTAGAGGGGAATACCTGTATGGTGAAGGAACAGGTAGGCGTAACTCGCACTTGCTGGCCGTGGCACCGAATGCCAACAGTGGTATGATCTTAGGTACGTCACCTTCAATAGAGCCACTCAAGTCTAATGCATTTACACATAGGACTAGAGTAGGTGCTCATTTGATTAAGAATAAGCACTTAGATAAGGTCATGGAAGAACATAGACTTAGACTAGGTAAGGATCAAGATTGGCTTGCTAAGGAGTGGAAGAACATTATCCACCATGAGGGTTCGGTACAACAGTTAGATTACTTGACTGATTGGGAGAAGGATGTCTTTAAGACTGCCTTTGAGTTAGACCAGGAATGGGTTGTTGAGCATGCTGCACAAAGACAGGAGTTTATCTGTCAGGGTCAGAGTGTTAATCTATTCTTCCCTGCTGGCAGTGATAAGGCTGTAGTTAATAAGGTACATCTTAAGGCTTGGAAAGATAAGCTTAAGGGTCTGTACTACTTAAGAACTTCAACAGGACATACTGCTGAACAAGTAGGACAAAAGGTAGAGAGAGTAGCACTACAGGACTTTGTAGAAAGTGATGAGTGTATGAGTTGTAGTGGATAGGAGTTAATATGAGTACAATGGAGGAATCAAGGTTTTATAAGCCTTTTAAGTACCCTTGGGCTATGGAAATGGCTGAGGATCATGAGAAGATCCACTGGGGTACTTGGGAGTTAAAGTTACAGGAAGATGTAGATCAATGGAAGAATGGTACTATCAGTAAGGTTGAGAAGAATCATATTACCCAGATCTTAAGGTTGTTTACACAATCAGATGTGCAAGTAGCACAGAACTACTGTGACTTATTTATCCCTAAGTTTAAGAACAACGAGATACGTAATATGTTGTTATCTTTTGCTAATAGGGAAGGGACGCACCAGAGAGCGTATGCTTTACTTACAGACACATTGGGTTTTCCCGATAGTGAATATTCTGCATTTCTTGAATATAAAGAGATGGTTAAGAAGATTGAGTTTATGCAAGATAATGATACAAGTACACTACATGGCCTAGGAAAGGCTATGGCACAAACTTGTGTTAATGAGGGGATGTCGTTGTTCTCGGCCTTTGTGATGTTATTGAATTATCAAAGATTCGGTAAGATGAAGGGTATGTGCGAAGTTGTTGAATGGTCTATCAGAGATGAAACAAAACATGTCGAAGGTATGACTAAACTATTTAGGGAGTTTACAGATGAACATCGTAGAATCGTTACAGACGAGTTTAAGAGAGATATATACAAAATGTTTAGAGAAGCTGTTGAGTTGGAAGACAAAGTTATCGATCTTACTTATTCAATGGGAAGTGTCGAAGGTCTTGAAAAAGATCAAGTCAAAACTTACATCAGATACTTAGCTGACAGAAGGCTAATTCAGTTAGGTCTAAAACCTAATTGGGGTGTAAAGGATAATCCACTAGAGTGGGTTGATTGGATTGTAGCAGGGGATAGTTTCAAGAACTTCTTTGAAGGGACGGTTACCGATTACTCTGCTGCAGGATTAGAAGGAGATAGTTGGGGATGGTAAAGAGAATAGTAGTATTAGCAAGTGTTGTTATGCTTGCAGGGTGTGTCCACTATGATATAAAAGAAAGGGTGGGCAATGGTTGGAAGGTAGTAACAAATACAAATTCATATCGTTATGAGATACATGAGGATGGATCAGTTACTACTTATATAGAACTTATAGGAGATAAATAAGATGGATGAGTTAAAGAAGTTATTTGAAGAGAATAAGAAGATTATTAAGACTACAGTAGCTGTGGCTGTTGTTATTGCAGCAGTGATATGGGGACAGGCACCTGATGTTTGAGAAACCTATGAACCAAGACCTTGGTACTGATACTTTTGGTAACAGGGTACACCTAACTAACAGACCACCAATGAAAGGAGTTAAGTTAGCTACTGTTGACACTGACTATGTCAACCCTAGGAATAATGTAGAGACCGTTATGGAGGGTGTGAGTAAGGACAGCGATAGAACTGTGAGGCATGTTTATTATGACAGGTCTAAGGTTGACTAAGCACTTCCTTAAACAGGTTTTGTATTGGGTGATTTTCTTTGTTATACAATTGACCTCTGTAACACTTATGTTTTGGGGTTTTTGGGAACTATGGAGATGGGTGGATGAATGATTATATACCTGAGATTCCTACTTATGGGGAATTAGAAAACAAGTTGAAGAACTTAGAGAATGAGAACAAACTACTGAGTCTTAGATATGAAGACCTCTGTAGAATAATAAGAAAACAAGGAAAGGATAGTGTAAATTATTGGAGTTGATATATGGATATAAAAGAAGATGACAGTGGTTTGTTTATAGAGCTAAATGATTCAGAGGTTGCTATGTTTGCTAAGATAGGTATTAATCATGCCATTAAGGAAGGTACTAATATGATACGTGTAGGTGGTACCAAGTATGCTGCTGAGTTTGGTAAGTTAGGTGAGACTTGGGACGATGATGATGATAGAATAGGAATCATAGGACAAAATGGTAATGACGGTATCCACTACCCACCACATGATGATTACATAATGAATAATCCTACTAAAGAAGAGAAGGAGAAGAACTTAAAATTGTATAACAAGAGGCTGGAAGATGACGTTTACATATAAACGTGAGGAAGTAATCTATGGAAGAAGACGAGAGAATCATAACCAATTTAGATTTAAAGGATGTGGCTAAGTATTGGGCTGTCACCTTAACAGATGGTACAATTGATGAAGAGGACGAGCTTTTAGCTTTATGTTATTTAACACTTTTTGACATAGTTAAAAGGGAGTGGGATTTAGACACTTGGTCTATGACTAATGTTACTAATTTAAGTACAAAGGATCACTAATGAGTAGAAAAAAGAGAGGTTCAGATTTAGTTGCTAGGTTGAATTTAAAACTTAGAGATATACAACCAATGACAGATGCACAGGAGGATTTCTTTAGGAGATACGACAGTGGTAAAAGTCAGTTGCTAATTGGTTATCCAGGTACAGGGAAGACCTTCTTAGCTGTATACAAGGCTTTAGAGGAAATGACACTAAACAATGATATTAATAGAGTTGTTATTGTTAGATCTGCTGTACCTACTAGGGACTTAGGTTTCTTACCAGGGGGTTTAGATGAGAAGGGGGAGGTTTATGAGTTGCCTTATAAGCAAGTTTGTACTAACTTATTTGGTAGAGGAGATGCATATGAGATACTTAAGAAACACGGTTTGATTACCTTCTTAACTACTTCTTATGTTAGAGGTGTTACGTTAGATCATACAATTGTTATTGCAGATGAGTTTCAGAACTTTACAGCCCATGAGGCCGATAGTATTCTTACTAGGTTGGGTAAGGGTTCCAAGATACTCTTCTGTGGTGACTTCTTTCAAACTGACTTAACCAAAGCTAAGGATCTGGACGTTTACAAGTTTGTAGAGGTTCTAGAGAGTATGGGTAATTGGTTTGACGAGACTAGTTTTGAGGTGGAGGATATTGTTAGAAGTGGCATTGTTAAGGCTTATATTACTTCTAAGTACATGGTTCATAGGGAGGGATTTTAATGTTATATCATACAGAAGAAGAATGTTCTATTAAGTTAGAGGCTATTAGCTTTAAACTAGAGGATATGAAGAAACATATGTTTGGACCAGATAATGTATATGTTATCGAAGATATACAGGCTTTAGTTAATGAGCTTATCAGAGAGATAGCTAAACATGAGGAATAGAAGGTGGAGGAAAGGTGCCAGAAAGGCAGACTCTAAGTGGGAGGGGGAATTAAGGGATACAGTACTTAAGAGTTGTGATTATCACCCAGATCGTATCCCTTATACAACGGAACATACATACCAACCTGACTTTAAGACAGGTGAGATACTGATAGAGGCTAAGGGAAGATTTATGGATTCATCCGAAGCCTCTAAGTATGTATGGGTTAGAAAGGCTTTACCCGAAGGAGTAGAGCTGATCTTTCTATTTTACAACCCAGAGACACCAATGCCTAATGCAAAGGTGAGGAAGGACGGTACCAAGAGGACCCACAGGGAGTGGGCTGTTAAGAACAACTTTAGGTGGTTTACTAAGGACAATATAGGAGAGGTTTTATGTATGAAGACGTGAAGGAGATATATAACCTACCAGGTTGCTTGGTTATTATTTATAATAGGAGAAAGAATGTCAGAAAATAAAGGGAGTCTAGTTAAGTCTATTGCAGACTCATTAGATACAGCAGTTACTATTTACAATGAGGTTAAGTTTAACACAACAGAAGATAGTACAGAGTTTGAAAGTGGTATGGTAGAAGAGTTAGAGGTGACTATTTTAGGACTCATTAAGAGTCTTAGAATATCAGCATTTAGAGCGAGTGACATTTAACAAAAATAAACCCCAGACGGGTCCTTAATTGGACTTATCTGGGGTTTTTTTATGACTATTGTGAATTAAGAGCCTTCTCAAATTCGGAGTCTAGTTGTTGTTGTGTTTTATTACCTAGTTTAGCCTTCTCAAAGTCGGCATCAACTCTCCTATCTACTACCTCTTTTCCTGCTGAGTAGCCCCCGATAGCTGCACCACCACCTAAGGTAGTCCAACCTGTCATAGAGGCAAGGATGTCCTCTGCTGATGCATTAACACCTAACTTAGACCCTTGTTTCTCTATAAAGTTACTAAGCCACTCTCTAGCCTTTCCTTGTGGCATTGGTTTGTTTGAGAACTGTCTTAGGACAAATCGGTTGAATGCAGGAGATTTAGCAGCTCTAAGAATACTCATAGCAGCAGTAGCTGCAACTACACCACCTCCAATTCCACCAAAAAGAGTACCAGCACCTGTCGCTAAACTTATACCTATGACTTTAGCACCCCATTGGGTGATTTGACCATGTATCTCTTTGGTATCCTTGAACATCTTACCGAAACCATCTAATTCATCTGCCATCTCTGGCCACAACTTTTTAAGAGTCTTTACACCAGAATTACTAGTCATGTATTTACCAAACATGTTTAAAGAGGCATCGTTAGAAGATAGAAGTTTAGTCTTAACAATCTCTCTCATCAATTCCTTTTGTTTACTAGCAAAGGTAGGATCACCCATGTCTTTACCCATCTGCTCCATATCATCTAAAAACTCTTTAAGTTTATTAGGTGAGTTATCTGCATCGTTAAGTATGTCATTGATATATGCCTTACCGTCAGAGTCCCTTACTTGGGCCCTCTGTATTTTCTTGTTGTTCTTAATAGAAAAATGGTCAGTATATGCCTTATCTACTCTTGCAACTTCATTCATAAATTCAGAATCTTTTCTTGAAATACCAACTCGACTAGCGTGGTTGTTGAAATCATTTCTTACGTCTTTATTAAACTTAGCTAAGAAATCATCTGAACCAGCAAGTCTCTGATCTACATTCTTACCAATACCTGATTTATTATTATGTTCTGCTTGTCCTGCCTTAGCTCTCAGTTTTCTCAGACCCCTAGACATTGACATTTGACCAGATTCCATCTTACCAATAATAACTTCAAAGTCTTTCATTAAAGGGTTTGCACTCTTCTTTGTTACATCTACACCGTGGTCTTTGTTTATTCTAACCCAACGAGCTCTAAGTCTGTCAGTTGTCTTCTTATTACCTTTGAAACCCAGATCCATATCTAACTTGTCAAAGCTATCTTTGAAGTTTTGTGATATATCCTTACTGCCTTGTTTTAAAGACTGAGACATATCTGCAATAACTACATCAGGATCTTTTACTATAATCTCACTTGTATCTGTACGTTTAGTTCCTGTTAAAGCCTCTCCAGTCGTATCTTGTATCTCTTTCTTAATTGCTGTAGGGTCTGCTATAGCGTGTGCGACACCCTTTTTAATACCCCTACCTCCAGGCACGTCTAAGGTAGCTGTCTTCTTAACACCCTTGTTAATGGCACCACCTAAGGTCTGTGCTAGGCTTTTCTCTATTTCTTCCTCTGCTAAATCACTAGCCATTTTAGAATTCCAAGCATCTAGTGCCTTTTCACCTTTGGCAATCTCTTTTTTTGTAGGTTTTACCCCTTTAATCATGTCTAATGCTCTGCGTATTTTCGCCATTACTTATTCTCCTGTCCTGTTTGGTAGTCTCTTTTCCAACTATCATAATCCTGTGTGGTCATCTTGTTAGCTATAGCAGTTTTGTAAGCATCAAGAATATGCTTATCCTTACCAGCCTGTTTCTCATCCTCAAGATAGCTCAATAAACCTTTAGCATGTTCAACTGCTTGGTAACGTGAGGGGAAAGTATACTCCTTCTTATTATCATCCACCATAGTAAATTCTTTAGGATTTTCTTCAAAGGGCATTTGTGCTAACTCACCTATGGACTTATAAGTATCCTTAGTATCGTCAATTAGTTTTCCAAAAGATACTTCCTGTTTAGGTCTCTTGGTGTGGTATCTATCACGTCTAGTAGTATATTCTTGGTCATCATCCTGTATACCAAACTTAACATCGTGTGCTTGATCCATGATATTAAAAGGACCATCGTATATTAAAGGACTTCCACCTATAGCCGTACCAATAACTTTCTTCTTATTGTTAGCTACCCAATCCGCTACCTTTTTAACTATAGGTACAGTCTTGGACATACCCTGAAACACCTTTATAGCTGCCGTACCAGGGAGAAGAGTGGATCCTGCACCATATGCAAGAACATCCAACTTCTCCTTCAAATCCCTAGAGCCTGTGCCCCACGCAGGTATCTCCCCTGAAGCTTTCAATAGATCTAGGTAGTTCTCTTTAGCCCCTGATTCATAATTACCATGTCTATCTAAGGGACCCTCTAATGGTCTGTTGTAGGTGTGGTTACCAGCGTTGTTACTTTTATTATAAGCCTTAAACCTTTCATTCTGTTCACCTCCTGACGCACCATCTTTGGTGTATGTGTTATTAAACAATGTATCGGCACCTTTGGCAATCCAATTCCAACCACCATGTGTGTTTGTTTCATGATCAGCGAAATCGTTAGCAAGCTTACGCATCCTTTTATCATCTTTTAAGATGCTTTGTATGCTGATGTGATCGGCTGGTAACCAGGACCCTGTGTTTTTATACCAAAAATCCTGAGCCAATGCAGCCTTATTGTTTTTCAGAAAGCTTTCAAAACCAACCTTCTTAGCAGCAAGGTCAGCCTGACGATCCATAACAATTTTAGCATTCTTAACGGCATTCCTACGGGCAAGCTCGTTTTCAGTAGGTCTTCTCATTATTATCTCCCCATCATCTGTTTGAGTAACTCAATTGCCAAGCCTACTTTACCTTTAATCTTAGCACCAGACCCTTTAAAAGGTTCACTAGGAAAGGCACCAAAAGGTCCACTACCTGAGAACTTAGGACCACCGCCCATATGACTATAGTCAAAGAAATTATCTTTAATACTTACGTCACTAGGTTTTAAGTTATGACCTTTAAAGGCCTCAGGCATCTGATCCATTAAAGACTCAAAGCTACCCTTTATTTTACTAGCGTCAACTATACCTAACCTCTTCATTAAGGCCTCACGAGCAACTCTGTTCTTAAGGAATTCATCTAACTTACCTGCACCATATGCACCTGCAGCTATTGCTAAGATACCTGTACCTATCTGCCCTTCTTTGGACATACCATCATAGGTGCTTTTAGCCTTATCAACTCCTTCTTCAAGTCGATCTCTAATCTCTTCAAAACCACTCTTCTTACCGTAGTCTCTCTGTGTAGGTCCGCCTATATAAGAGGTGCCTATAGACCTGATATTTATAGGATCTTTAGGTACTTCACCGCCAAACTTAAGGACATTACCGTCTAAGTCTGTAAGATCACGAACTGCCTCTTCTTCAGTCTCTACATCATTTGTAGGTACATCTGTAGTCCAATTCTCACCAAAGTAACCAATCTTCTTACCGTCAATACCTCTCACTATCAGGTGTTCTACAGGTATGCCTCTATTTGTTCTGTCTAAATGATAAGAACTTACATAACCACTTTGACCTGTTTCTTGGTTGTAAATGGGGGTCATTTCAGTCTTGAAATCACCCTTTTGTACTGTCATTCCTGCCATAATGGTCTCCTATTTAAAACCTTTATTAACCCTACTGATATAAGCCTGCTTAACATCATTAGATAAATTAGACATATCTTGACCTTCAAAGATACTATCTAGGACTACTTTAGAATCTGCTTTAGCAATAGTAGCTACATAGGCATCATCACCTTCAGAGTACATTAACATCTTAGCTGTAGGTAATTTAAGCATATTATCTTTATGGTATGCATTAGTCCACAGTGTAATCTTTTCAGGTTTAGGAGAAAGTCCATTACCTTTCTTAGGATCTGACTTCCAATCATCAATATAGGTAGCAAGAGCAGTACTGTACTTAATTTTCCAATCTGCAATTCTATCTGAAGTTTCAAGTAACAACTTCAAACCTAAAGGAGACTTCATACGGCCCATAGCGGCTTCCGTAAATACTTTCATCTCTTTCTCAGAGATAGCACCCTTAGTTTGACTGATGAACTTAAGAACTTCAATAATAGTTCTATTGAAAAGTATTTCACCAGTGGCTGTTTCAACTGCACCTGCACCAAATACTTCTGTAAAGATAGATCTAGCAGCTTGTTTAAGATTACCAAACCACTCACCTGTACCGAACTCACCCTCTATTTCATCAAGTTGAGCTCTTAGTTGGGCATTTCTAGCTTGTTCTGTTCTAGCACTATCTGACTCTTCATTAGCTGCAGTACGAACCTTTTCTGTTGCATCTACATCAACCGCAGATTGTTTAACTACCTTCTTAATCTCACCTTTAGCACCTTCTACACCTATAGTACCAGTATTCTTGAAGGTTATTAAATCTCTCTTCTGTTGATATGTGTCCTTGTTGTTACCTACAGTTGTCTGTAAGGCAGCCATCTCTCTCTTATGACCAACAGAGTCCATATTACCCTTGTACTTAGCATCAATCTTAGCTACTTCTTTCTTCCAATAAGTATGATCCTTCATCTGTGCTGTCCAATCATCTTGGACACCATCAGCAAAGCCCTTAAAGGCAAACTGAGCAGAATCATGAGCACTGTAACCGAATAGACGAGAACCTGCATATAGCAATAAAGCTCTCATAATCTCTTGACTTGTAATACCTGTCAACTTTGTAAAGCCTGCCATTAGGTCAGCAATCCAAGATGTAGCATCCTTGTCTTTAGCACCTTTAGCTTCTTCTTCACTTGAGAATAAACCAGTAACACCGTCAAAAAGAGCTTCAGCAGCCACGACAGGAGCACCTACGATAGCCATCACAGCATTACCTGCAGTGTCTAGTAACCACTCACCTGCTTCAGCAATCATGTTACCTGCTTGGTCAACAAGCTCACCACCGTCAGTTTCCACCCATTCACCTGCAGATGCAATTAGCTCACCTGCTGTCTCACTTGCACTATCTATACCTTCACTAATAGTACTTTCTAATTCACCTGCAGCATTTTCAATCCAATCTCCTGCTTCGGCAATAATAGCCCCTGCTTCATCGATAGCATTACCTGCTTCATCGACAACCCATTCACCTGCTACAGCTATTAAACCACCTGCACCAATAGTTACGGCTTTAGCAAAAGTCTGTAATCTACCTGACTCATCCTCTGCCCATTCACTTGCTTCAGCAAGTACATTACCTGCTTGGTCAATGGCATTACCGACTTCATCAGCAACCCATTCACCTGCTTCAGCAATAACTTCCTGAGCACCTTCTGCAGCTTCAGAAGCACCACTAAGTAGTTCAATACTGCCATCAGCTAATGCCTGTGCAACTTCATCTACTTTAGCAACAAAGTCATTAACAGCTTCAATAGCAACAGGGTTATCAATCTCACCTGTATTAACTAATGCCTTCTCTAAGTTAGCCGTAGCTAATTCAGGACTCTCTACGATCTCTAAAACCTGATCTTCTGATAAGTCTACCGTCTCAGTCTCCACCACCTGTTGCTCTGCGAAAGGAATACCCTGTGAAGCAGCAATAACATCCTCAGGAGACTCTAATACTTCTTCTGGGGTAAAGGCCTGCATAAGGTCTAAAGGGGCCTCTTCTGGGCCACCCATAGGGGCCATCATTTGATCGTTTAAGCCTTGATTATTAAGCTGTTGATCCATTGTCTCAACAAACTGACTATCGTCCACAGGTTGTCCAATTTGGGCCTGTGAGGGGTCTAATGTAGGGTCTATTGTAGGCTCTAATATAGGTAATAATGCAGATATGTCTTGTTCAGGAGTAGGGGTTAGTACATTACCCACTTGGTCTTGTGTAGGTCCTCCTGAGTATGATGTACCTACTGTACCACCGCTTAGGAAGTCTACGACAGCCTGTGGGATACCTTTTGCAGCCTCTTTTTGGCCTTCTGTATTAGTACCTGCAACGAACGGTGTAGACGCTGTAACTTGGTTGTTACTAGCATCTTTATTAGGTCTGTTGTTCTTGAACTCAAACTTACCACCGTCAAGGGTCTCACCAGAGATCTTCTCCAGATCATTATCGTTGTCTGTGACAGTCTTAAACATGTCTTCTAGACCACCTTTACTCATGATAGACTTAGAGTCCTCTGCTTCTTGTTCTGCTATTAATCCATCTATAGCAGCCTGTTTCTCATCCTCTACAATACTGTCTAGGGTGATTAATGTCCCATCATCTGACCCTGGTAAGGTCATAGGCCCTAGACTTTCTGTCTCATCGTTCAGTACAACAGGTACTTCTATTGTAGCACTCCATGAACCACCTAATAGCTCACATGACTCTTTAGTGATTGGTTCGTTACCCTCAGCATCATAGATAATGGCACTTGTCCATAAGTCTTTACATGAACTCATATATTTCTCCTAATTTGTTGTTTATTCACCTTAACCCATTAACATTTTAAAGATAGCCATATAGTCAATATCTTTCAAGACCTCTCTGGTATTACCCTGAGCATCGGCCATCATTCTAGAGTCCTTAGCTGGGTCTGCTATAGTGGCTTTAGCTACATTCGGGTCTACTGTTATTTCACCCATATTCTGTGTAACACTTGTAGGACCACCTTCTGTAAACACCTTACTTTCTAGTTTATTAGATAAGGCAGCAGGTGTTTCTGTTGGACCCATGTTGACTGCTTTAGATAGAGAACCGACATCTTTTATACCGTTCTCAAGCACTTCATCTTGTTGATCCAACATATCTGTAGTTGGAGGTGGTGGTGCAGTAGGTGACGGTGGTGGTGTTGCTTTTGTATCCCCAAAAGGACCTTTTTCACCACCTATATTACCAGTACCTACATTCTTTTCAAATAACTCTTTAAGCTTTTGCTTAAACATAGGATCGTTCATAAAATTCATAATACTCTCCTATTTATTGTATAGTTCATTGTAAATAGCTCTTGCAGCTAATTCACCATTCTTCATAAATGCCTCACCTACCTTACCACCAACACTCCTAACCCAATCAGGTGTGTCATCAGGCCAACTGAACTCAAAGGACTCATAATGACCATGTTTGTCTAAAGGACCTTCTAAGGGTCTATTACCAGGGTTTTTAACTGCAAAAGGGTGCTCTTTATAAGCCTTCACCTTATCAGTATTATTGTAAGCTTGGAACTCTGGGTTTTGCTCACCTAAGACACCCTGTAGGCCACTTTTAGCACTGTTAAATAGGTTACCAAGCACTCCAGATAACAGCTCCATACCAGCCTTCTCAGCCTCTCCAGGTGGTAGGATTTCCCTAGAACCAGGGTTCGTATTTGTACCCTTTTCGGTACTAAATTGGGAACCTTGGGCAAGTATGGCCTCCATTTGTTTCTTCTCTTCTGCAAGTTTGCCAGCGACTGTATAAAACAGTTTTCTACTTTCTTGTTCAGGCATTATTATTCTCCATTATTCATCACCATCATCATCATCACTATCATCATCAACACCTGTATCATCATCCCCTGTCTCAGTATATTCACCAGAAGGGTTATGAACGCTAGAGACAACCGAATCCTCATAACCACCATCACCACCATCACCATTCCAATTGTAGTCATCAGTATGCCAGGTATTGCCATCACCAGTCCCGTAGGAACCTGAATCGTCTGACCAAGGACCAGCCCCTGCGGTAGGGTTTTCACCGTTTAGACCCATTGAGTTCTTCGGTCCGTTACCGAGTAAGCCTTGGTTGTTACCAAGGGCAGTATTAGCCCTAGTGTTATTAACATTATTACCAGAGATACTAAAGTTGTTGACTACTGGTGTACCGAATGGGCTCGTCTTAACTTTATCTTCAGCACCCTTCCCACCCATGTAGTTAATGGTATTATGTTCAGGAGCTTTACTACCTAATGTATTATGCTCAGGGGCATTACTACCAAACGTAGTCTTACCACCCCAGAATTCACCTAAGAAGTTACCTAGGTTGAAGTCGGGCATATTATTATCCCCGATAAAGGATGTTTGACCACTATCTTTAAACTGTTGATACTCAGGGGTTCCCCAAGCTGGACGCATGAGCCTATCATAGTTAACAGGTTTCGTTTGAAACCTAGAGTCAAAGAAGTTATCATGAGTCTGACCTTCTGAGAGAGGACTTAAGAAACCTTTTGCATAATTAGCACTTCCTTGACTGAGAGCATGCATGACTATTTACCGCCAGTTTGAACAGTGTGGTTCTCTCTTGGGATAATACCTTGATACATACCTGAGATATTCTGTAAGCCTTTAAGCATAGAGTCTAACTGAGCCTGATCTTGAGATTGCATAACCTGTCCTACCTGACCTAATGTCTGAGCACCCATAGTTTCAATACCCTGTTGAGCACCTGTAGCCTGTTGGTAACCTGCTGCAGCCTGTGCTTGTCTATTAAGCTCTTGGTTCTCAATGTCATAGAAAGATCTTCCTAAGTCATTTTCAATACCCATACGACTTAATGCTTGTCTAGAACCACCCAGATTACCTGAGGCACCTGCTGATCCTGTTAGTTGGTTCATACCCTGAGTAGCACCCATCATAGCCATATTACGGGCAGAAGAGGTGTCTCTAGCTCCCATATCTGCCTTGATACGGTCTAATGCACCTCTAGACTCTACAGCCATCTGATCTTGTCTATCAGCAGCACCACGGCCCCTCTGTAGGGCTTCTAGTTGATCTGTCGATAAGTCGGCAACCTTACTCATATCACCTGCATTGTATGCTGCTTGAGCATTCTTCATAACCTCTGTTATGTAAGGCATGAACTCCTTAGGGTAACTTGAGGTTGAGGTTGTTGTTTTAGTACCTTTACATTCTGCAATATCTGCATCTTCAGGTACAAAGTAGAAGTTTTCCTCCTCTAAGTACATACCTTCGTCTGTCATTTGCCAAGTGGCTCCAGTCGTAATCTTACGCATCTGATTCTCCTTTTAATTCCATATCCATTGTGATATATTGTTCCTTCCAGCCAATACTTTTAAGTTTTCTTAACCAACCTCTTCTTCCTGTAAACTCAATTCTATCAAGACCAGCCTCTCTAGCCATCTTTATAACGGGCTCTAAAGCCTCCTCTTGATAGTCTTCCCATCTAACCTCTTCATCAGTATCTACATTAGCTAATGTAATAATATGAAGTGTTGAAAAAGACCCATAATTGATAGATCTGGTACTTGCCAAAGCAATTACTTTATTATCATTATTAGATATTTCCCACAGGTGAAATAATAGCGGTTGAACCATTATCTCTTTTAGTATTTCATTAGAAGTCCACTCACCCCTAGAGTAGGCCAAAGCTTTCTCTAAGTAGGGCTTAATGTGGACCCATCTGTCTAAACATTCATCTTGTGTTAACATTCTTATATCGTACATCCCTTCTCCTTCTTTCTTAGTAACCCTTCACGGTTATAGTAACTCTTCCTACACCAACTTCCTCTGTACCACTAAAACCATGAATCAGAAGACTACTAGTACTCACAAACTCAGGCATAACACCAGTAAGCCAAGGTGGTGACCATATGTAACTATAATCCTCACAAGAGGCCTTAGTTGGGTACTGTGGTACAGAGTCATCGTTCTGGTCTATACAGTAGTCACCATCTATAGGGTACCCATAAACACCAGTAGCTTGTATAGACTCTACTTTAGTGAAGTCGTACTCCGATAGGTCTACAGAAGTACCATCTGTACTGTTTAAGTCAATAGTAACGTCCTCAGACAGTCCACCTGCAAACGCATTGAAACTTACTGCAGATGTTGAGAAACTTGGATTTACAGAGAGTTTTAGTTGGAAGTTTGTATATGGGAAATCCACTTTTCTTATATTAAAGATACCATTGATAGGTGACCAATCAGAATCGGTCATCGTCTGTTTATTATAGAAGTCATCGGTAGTGCCATCATCATAGATAGGACTAGCCTGTGCACTATACATCTTCTCATCAGCACCTAACTTACCATATTCTAATGACCAACCGTTATCCATAGGTTTTGCAGGAACACTGGTGTCCCAAACAACAGGTACTAAGTTCTTTTCAAAAACCTCTTCCCAAATGTCAATATCAAACTCAATAACTTGACCATTGGCAGCAGCCGTAAATGGTGGTATACAGGCATCTACTCTTGCAGACATATCAGGACCTGAGTCTCTACCATCTAGTTTATAAGTTGCTAAGATAATCTTAGAACCATCCATAGATTGAATATTACCAGAGGTTACAATGTTACCACCAATAGACAACTTTTTACCATTCCAACTGATGTACTCATCCCTGTTACCTACGAAGAATTTAGACTTAGTTTCAGCAATCTCCTCTAAGTTATCAATACCTAAGAATATACTTGAATCTACAGGTAGAGGTCTATCTGCGGACCCATCTGGGTACAAGAAAGAAGTATGACCAGTAGTGAAGTTTCCTGCACTGAAGCCTGATGAATACTCTTCCTTCCAAACAGAACCACCACCACCATTGGTTGATTCACAAGATTCTTTGTCTGTGTATGAACCATTTAAACAGTAACCAGCCTCAGGGGTCTGTATGTGAATATTACCATCAATTGTTATAGCTTGTGCATTAACAGCACCTACTTCTAAATGATTAGCATTAATCTCATTGGCACCAATTTGGTCTGCTGTAATACTATTAGCCTGTATCTTATCACCTGTAATAGTACCAGATACAACTAGGTTACCAGGTATCATCTCACCAGGGGTATCCCAAACAGTCAAGCCATCAACTTGTTTTAAAATACCTGTACGAGATGCACCATCGTCATAGTCAATAGTAACAACCGTACCATAACCTAGTTCTCTTATATTAGAGTAAGGTAGTCCTGTTTGGTCTGCTACAGCTTCGATTACATCCTCGTCCCAAGTACTTGTATTAAGAATAGGTGCGGTACCTATTTTAGAGTACTTAACGAAAGGTAAGAAGTTCTCAGAGACCCTCATAGGTCTTAGTTGCCAAGATGTAGTCGAACCACCGATTGTATATCTCTCAGACATCCAAAAGGCAGATGAAGGTATCTCACCACTAGTAGGTACTTTTTGCCAATAGATACCATCACCAGGGTTGTCAGGGTCACCAATAAAGGCAGCTAATCCAGGGTTTATGGTGTACCATCTTTCAAAAGACGATGTTGTCTCAACAGACTCAGTTGTAGAGTTTGACCAGATATAATCAACAGGGTCTTCTGATTGGAAAGGACTACTAGATGTTAGTAGACCAACCCAAGGAAGTACATCACCAGATTCATCAAAAGCTATATCCCTAGAGAGTCTAAAACCCTGAACAGAAGCCTGTACTCGTACCCTACCGAAAGTATCAGAATCAATCACAGATGTAGCGTAAGCCACATACAAGTTAGTCCCTGTTATAGTACTTCCGTCAGAAGATGTAGAAACTACCTCTGAAGATGTACCACCTGAACCACCTGAACCATTGGTACCACTCTCTAAAAGAGAAAGTCTCATCTCTATGGCTGTATTTGATAAAGAACTCATTGGTTATCTCCTGCTTGTCTCCTTCATATCGAAAGAGATAGTTGTTAATTTAGGGTTAATTGCAACTTCATTACTATCATCGACCATTTCAATCTTTATTGATAAGTAACGTCCGTTTTGTCTAAAGTTGACCTTATAGTCCTCAGCAGGGTCAAATGATGTAGAAGTATAAACCTCCAGATCATTGATATTCTTATTAGATGCTGAGTAAACATCAACAGCACCTTCTGATTTAATGTTACAACCTGTTACAGTCTTGAAGTTGTTAGATTGAAGGCTTTCATTCCTTCTCTCAAACCAACCACCACTAACATAAGCCTCAGGATCTAATTCCTGAATACCAGTCTTAGTAGCACCGTAGATCTCTAATTTACCATCTAACTCAGTCTCATATAGATCCGTAACATCAGGTAAAGTTCTTCTATGTAACTTCTGAGCTTCATAGTCGTATACAAAAGCACCATTACAACCTGTATTAGTGTTACCAACAGAACTAAAGCAGAACCAAATCTCTTTATCTCTAGTTTGTTGGAACACAAAAGACCTATCTTTACTTGCAGGATCAACAGCTTTGAATAGGAAATCTTGGAAGATACCCTTAGCAATGTGTTGTTTCTGTGTTTGACCATCATGGATATAAACACCATAATTACCAATAACTAAGTGTTGATTATTACCAATAGGTGCCATACAACCACTACTGTAAAGACCGTCATCTTCAAATACTGATCTAAAGTTCAATACAAAAGTATTACCTGTTTCAGAAGCCTGAATAACAGCATCCTCTTTATAAACCATAAAGTAAGGACCTAACTGCATACCATCTACAATCTTACCAGGTGTCTGTGTTAAGAAAGAATCACCTGCTGTATTAATAGATGAAATAGCCCATTCTAGTCCCTCTAGTGTACCTTGTGTCTTGATATTACCCGACCATAAGAAGTCAATAGGTAGAAATACATCATCAGTAACAGTGTCAGGGTCTCTTTCCTCTTTGACATTCATTGCAATAAGTCTATTATTGAATGGTCTTAGTATTCTAGTTACTAATGGAGTACCAACTGGGGCTACACCTTTAGTTACAGTAGTTATAGAAACTACAAGACCAGATTCTCCAGAATCAGAGTGGATAGATGGTACATTACCATAGTCAGAAGGGAATGTGATAGTCACTGTGTTATTAGAAGCTACCGCATAAGAACCAATAGCATTAGCTAGGCTTATTGCAACATTTTCTAAGGTATCGTCAGAGAAAACATCTAAGTCTAATTCTTTAACTTCACCATCTAAAGTAACACTTAAGAATGAAGGGTAGTTTCCTTTGAAAGGAACACCAGATAAGGTAATCAATTGAACCTCATCCGTACCAGGTTCTTTATATCTATCGTTGAACCAATCTGGCATCTCAACAAGACTACCTGCCGAAACAGAGGCCTCACACCATAAAGGCGGACAGTCTGTAGCAGGGTTAACAATAAGACAACCGTTAAATACAAATATTTGAGGTTTGTGTTTATTATCAAAGGTAAATACATGTTCCTCCGAAGCAGATGTGACATCGTTCCAAACCCCATCATCCACATCATAGATCAATACATGACCTTTACCGTCATCACTCCCCTTGACAATGTAGGCCAATATTAGACCATCACTACCTGCAGGTGTGAACTGAGTAATAGCAATAACCTGACCATTAGAAATGTTTGTGTCTGTCGCGTCCGATAGACTTGTTAGTTCCCCAGCCACTAAAGCATCTTGGTAAGCCTTAATAGCCTCCTCAAGTGTAACTGTGGCAGTATCAAAACTATCTAAAATACTTTGATCTACTTTACCAACACTTGCTTCATATACACTGTCCTGTGCAGTAGACACAACCTCTTGTGCGGTATCTACAGCAGTTTCAGCAGTCTCTATCTCATCTTTAATATCATCAACAGCGTCCCTCTTCAATGTAAGATTAGTATTATGTGCAGTATTCTCTGTTGCACTATACTCATCGTATGTACTAGTTTTCTCAGAAGCAGCGTCTGTCTTTATCTCTAAAGCTACAGGCTCTGTTACTTCCGCTGTTATGTTATAAGCATCCAGGGCTTCATTATAAGCCTCTAGTTTAATCTCATATAGGTCCCAAGCCTCTTCCACATTAGGGGAGACAGCTGCAAGGTACGCATCGTATGCAGCATCCTTCTCTTCTTCAGCTAAATCTAAAGCATCTTTAGCCCCAGTAAGGCTTAGTTCATTCTCTTTGAATAGTAAATCAGCCAAGTCTTGATACTCTTGCATATCATCTACAATAGTTTCTAAAGTAGCTACTTGAGTAGCGGTAGCAGTGTCTAAAGAAGAACTAGTTGTATACTCACCAACAGACCACTCACCTTCGTTACCTTCACAAGACTCTTTATTAGAGTGACCTGAAATATCACAAGAACCATAAGAGGATAGTGAATCGTGCAATACCTCTAATGAATCATCTAATCTTTCCTTAGCCTGTTCAAGGGCTTCTGCCAATGTAGCATCTATAGTGTAAGCTTCCATTACAGTGTCTAACTCACCTTGAGATATATCTAAAGCCGATAAAGCATCTATTGTATCTTGTGAATCAGGGTCAATCCCAAACGCTGTATCGTAGGTAGTCTGTTTAGCACCGACATCTGCAATAGCATCATCTAGATCATCAGAGGCCTCTTGTGTCTCTTCTCTCTCTTCAATAAGCTCTTTAAAGGCATCGTGGTTTACAGATGCAGCTGTTACATTACTCTTAGCTCCAGAAAGAGAGTCATAAATGTTTCTTATCTCTGAAAGATACTCATTTGAGTCTTGTAAGTCTGATAATTCAGGTCGTAATGTATCGAAGACTACTTGTGAATAGGTAGCTTCTGCAACTTCTAGGTTAGCCTTAGCTAGTTCTAATGCATCATCCAGATCATTTAAATCATCTAAATCATCTTGGTTACTCGGTGAGTCCCAAGCTGTTTGGGCATTCTCAAGGGTCAACTCAGATGCATCACGGGCTATTTGAGCACTATCTAGTGCATCAGTATCAAATACGTCAGTGTTATCGTATGTAAGTTGATCTGTATCAAAAGCAATCTGTGCATTTCTAAGATTTAACCTCTTAGTCTCCACTGTAGTCCTAGTACTGTCTGCATCATCCCAATCCTCTTGGGCACCGTTATTACCTTCTAAATCATCTTTAACATCATCTCTGTCAACTCTAGCACCAGTCTCTGTAGCACCGTTTGCTGTATCACAGTTATCATTATTATCGTAAGAACTACAGTAATAAATAGCATCTGTATTAAGTGCATCATATGCAGCCTGAGCTGTAGTTTGATCGTCTATGGCATCATCTAATAATGTGTAGGCAGAGGTAGCTGCTTCATCAATATCAAAAGCATCTCTCCAAGAGTCGTACAGTGAAGAGTCTAGAATATCATAGGCTACTTGAGCCTCATCTAGCTCTTCATTCTTATCAATAACTACCTGTTGTGCATCTACAAGAATCTCTTGCTTTGCATCTAAGGTGTCTTCGGTAGAATCTACGACAGCTTGTAAGTCTTCCTCAGCCACTTCTATTCTTCCCTTCCAATCTGCCAATTCTAATATAGCATCATCTCTATCTTCGACAATAGGGTTAACTGTCCAAACACCTGCTGTTGGTGTCGCAGCCTCACAATCATCTTGATTATCATGAGTCACAATACTACAAGAGCCTGTTTGTAAAATCTTATGTTGTCCAAAAAGATTAATACCAGCTGATTTAAAGTCTAAAACACCCTGTACTGAAGCATCCTTAGGTCTAATGTTTAAACAGTCAGACCATGCACCAGGAGGCAGGCTGTGAGGCGGTACGTCTGTAATAAGACCGATAGCAGAGAAGTCTATCTCTGGGGTAGTATTAAATGGCATAATGCCTCCTTTATTATTTAGTTTCTTGTAACTCTTTACAGCCTGTTATGTAATCAAATCTAGTATTACTCTCACATTCCTCTTCTAATCCTTCTAATTCCAATATCCTGTCTTCCTCTAGAAGCTTGTCTTCATCAGTTGTCCCTACTTCCTTATTAGCCTCTTTTTCAAGATCTCCCAAATTCTGATGACTAGCGTATGTACAATGATATACTTCGTGTCCAAATATAGCTAAATCTTCTCTATCATCCCATATTTTAGGAGCTACTACATGGACCGTACACACGTCACTTTCTTTAGAGACCATTGTAAATGCTCTTACGGCAAAATCATACTTACTCATATTCTCAAATGATTTTTGTAATTCTTCGTTATCTTTGTAGAAAACTAACTTCAATACAAATGCTGTCCTTTCAACTTTTAGTTTATCATCTGGTCCATATTTATATAGGTCAAAGTCATCTAATGCAAACACGTTCGTTACTAGCAGTGTCAATGCTATTAATATAGACTTCACTTACTTAATGTTATATAAAAACTTGTCTAAATCAAACATCTTTTGATAACCGATCTCAGTATCAACATCCTCACCACCCTTAAGGTAGAAACCATCTTCACCGTGATTAGAGGTTAAGTTGGTATCATAAGTAGCTTCAAAATCACCCAGATCTAGAAGTTTAGCCTTATCAGCAGCAGCTTGTCTCTGCTTTGCTGTGGTGAAGTCTACGTTGGCATCACCAATATCAGTATTAATGACATCAGGAATTCTCCGATCACCACCGTTGATAACATCCATCATGCCAGATAAGTCCAAAGCAGGACTAATGAAGTCGTTTTGAAGAGAACCACCACTAAAGGTTTTACCCACACCACCGCCTACCTTAAAAACAGGAGTAGCTGCTTTATCTTCTTTAATACCCTTATTCACAGCATCGTTAATGACAGAGTTAATCCAATCTTGGTTAAACCCACTATCGTCAACATACCCACTTGTTTCTTGCTTGAAGAACTCTAGGTCAGAATCTCTTCTATTAGCAGCCTCTTTAATCCTAGCCTCTTCAGCATACTTAGCCCCTTGTTGGGCTTTCAGCTTTGCAAATACATCAGCCTTCTTTATCTCATTCTCTTCCCACTTAGACTGTTCTGCACCCTCAGCATCAACCTCTTGTTTGTTAGTATTAACCTGAGTATCTGCTAAGAACTCTAGATACTTATCTCTTAGGGCTTGTGAAGCCTGTCCAGTCTCAGCTCTTTCTAAACCTTCTTGATAGTCCTTATCATATGCAATTCTCGCATTCTCAGCCTTCACGAAAGCAACCTCTTCAGCCTTAGACTTAGCTATTGTATCTTCATTATCTGCACGTCTAGTAGCCTCTATAGCAAGTTTCTTCCTGACCTTGTACTCGTCATAGCCCATGTTATGACCTTCACCTCTTTTATCGTGGTAAAGGGTTTTCTTCCCAGGGGAGTACCCTGTTCTTTTACCATCTCTATCGTATGTATATCCCATATTATTTACCTCGCTTTAGCTAATTGAGCTCCAAAGTAGAACTCTATAATCATTGTAGCCCATCCGAATATCTCTTCGTATTTCAATAGACCTTTAACTGTCAAATATTCAACCTCTTCAGGGGTACTGAATATACCTAGAAAACTGAACCCTTTGGTAACGACAGGTATAACAGTTTCGATACCAAATATACCTGCAATAGGATATATGGCCACTAAAAATAGTATTACAAAGATAATCACTCTTCGATTCAAAGCAGCCCAAGGGGACTCTCTGTTAGACTGTTCAACAGCCTGCTGTCTGGCACCAGATCTGGCACCTAATATCTCAATCATTCTATTTTGGCTATCAGAGGCTGCTTTAGACTTAATAGCCATAAACTTCCCTATGTAACCTAGGATGATTGGTAGTATATTTGTGATTATCGTTATCATATTACTTGTCCTTAATTATTAAAGACCTTCCCTTTATGGTCAGACTTAATTTCCCTATTGTCTTTCTCAATTTGCTCTAACTTAATCTCAAGTCTTTGCAATGAAGCCATAACTTCAGCATGCTTCTCATGCCAACCCATTCTAAAAGATGTATTGGTATTAATACGTGACTCTAGGACTTCTTGTTTGGTTGAAATATTACTAGCCCACCACACTGCTGTAACTGTCTGAGCAAATACAGCAAACAATAAGGCGATAGCAGTAGTACGGACCCAATCAGGCAGTTGTAGTTCTTTGTTTCTTATAGAGTCTACATCTGCCTTTATCAAGGCTAGCTGGGTCTCCAGTGATTCCATTCTTTGTTGCATTTAGGGTTCTCCTTTAGTTATGTTGTCTATCAGCTTATTCCATTCATCTTCGTCACCTTCAAAAGAATCCATCATTAACTGTGTAGATTCATTGTATGTACTTGCTTTATAATGAGAATAAGCATAGTTCCTAAAGGTATCAAAACCTTCAAAACATAGTTTCTCTATTCGGGCCCATCTTGGGCTATCTTGTAAGGCCATTCACCTCTCTCCCATTTAGAGCTATCACTTTCTATAAATCTATGTGGCTCTACAAAACTAACCCCTATAGCCTTCATTATAAATTCCTCATCCTCAGTGTAGCTTGGTAGCGACTTAGGGTCAACAATATCCTCTACCCTCATTCCATTTCTTATAACGTGGATACACGTACCAACTGATTCATCAGAGATACATTCCATAGAATGGTCTAAGCCTCTCTTAATAAAGATCTGAGTAGGTGCTTCAAATACAGATTCACAACCATCAATGGTTAGTTTAACCTTACCAACACTCAATAAGTGAGTGTGGTCGAAAGTATGAGAGTGCCCTGCATGTACCTCTCCTTTTTTAAGAGAGATCATCTGAGTCCACACATTACTAATCAGTGCTATTTTCTTATCCATACTCCTCCTAGATTTCAGGTATAGGGTTTCCAGGGATAGGGTCCCAAGCCCTGAGTTTAGATCGGTAATTTAACCAATTTTTAAAAGATTCCTCAGTTATGGGGTCTTCTATAACAACACCTACGGCTATAGCTTGTGTTTGCTCGAAGTAGTCAACCACAATCTTATAAGAGTCATCCAACAGTCTAACCTTCATATCTACACAATCTTGTAGACTTAGTTCAGGCTCGGTTGGTTCTGAATAATTAGAACCATCCCAATACCAACCAATACCGATACCCTTATCCATAGATTCTTTTTCTAACCTATGATGACTCTGACCTTCAGGTAATATACTATCCTCATCCCAGGCACCCGACATTAAAAGACCATCTTCATTAATACCTAAATATACGTATTCCATATCACCACTCCACAACTATTAAACCATCACTTCCACCTGCTGAAGTATGCGGTCCTCGATTATTATAGGTACCACAGTACCCTTTCCCAGATGATTTATTTAAAGAAGTCCCGCTACCTAGTATATCTAAACCATTTTGTGTATATGTAGTAAGACCAGCCGCAGGTAGACCGTTCTTACCACCTTGACCGTAGTCAGAATCGAGACCAGGGCCTAAAACAACAGTACCACCTGAGCCTGATGAATACCCACCTGAATAATAAGTAGAAGCCCCACTACCACCACCACAAGATATACCACCGAAAGTAGTAGCTTGCCCTGCACCACCTGCACAGTCGTTGTAATAACCATCATCAGGGGTAGTGCAACCTGCACCACCTGCACCTACAAAGTATTCAATATCAGAATTCTCAGTGACAGTCATCTTAATTTTATGAACATAGGCACCTGTACCACCACTACCACCCTCACAATTGTCCTCACCAGTGTAGTAATTATCAACAGATCCTCCTCCACAACCACCGACAGCAGATATATATAATGTAGTTATCCCTGCAGGGACAGAGAACGTACCACTACCTGTCTGTTCTATAACTTTAATACTCTCTGTAGCAGGGGCAGGTGCTGTATTCAATGAATCTACTTCATCAATAACATGATCTAGACCTGTTCTAAAGCTAGCCTCTGTTGTATCCACATCTGTAGATAGTGTCTTAATCTGAGTGGCTGTTTGTCCGTTAATTGCCATTATGAATACTCCAATTTGTTTTTGTTAAAAATACCGTATATTACTAAAAATACAGAAAGTAGTAGACAGGAAGTCATTATTAAATGATCTCCCCAAATACTATTGTTAAGGTAGTTGCCGTCGTAGAAGTATATTCCATACATCTGATATAGACTAGATTCTACTTTGTCAAATAATATAAATGACATTAAGAAGGCTGGTCTAAGAATCAGCTACAAACGCTACGGCTTGTTCCTTAGTCTTTATATTATCAACTCTCTTTTCTTCAGGTAATACCTCGTCTACCCCTATGCTGACAGCTAAGTTAGCTATAGCAGGTATAGGACCAGCAACAGCATAAGTAACGGCTGTAGTAGCACCTGTCTTTACTGCATTCTTAAACTTAATTGATTGACAGCCTGAAGCCATCATGAGCGCAACAATCAAGGTTATCAATAGTAGTATTCTAATTAAAAAGCTCATCATCTTATCTCCTCATGCACATAAAAGGTAAGGGTAAAACACCCAACAATCTGGTATTAATACTATTGATTCTATTGCTATCACTAGAACCTCTTGAATATTCCACCACCCCAAACCGTATCGGCTAGAACTCCTAAAGCTCTAGCACCATAAGCCCCTGGGTGGTTTCCCTTACCCCATAGCCCCCAACCACTATCGTCATGTTCTAACTCTGCACCTACTGTAGGTGTTATGGCAATACCGCCAGGAAGGGCATTAGCGTCTTGCTCGTAGCCAGTAGCACCTAGTACACCGATATTACCACTAAGGGACATACCGTAAAACCCAGCTAACTTCCTCTGGTAATCTAAGTAAGCCTGGATAGACTGTTCATCGTAAGAGTTCTTATCTATATAGTTACCACCAATGCGAAACCCGTTATCAAAATCGTATCCTAGTCCTAGCCCAAGATTAGTTTCATTGTAAGGGTAATCACCACTGTGATTAGATCCTATTGTTACGTATGTTTTCCAAGTCATTTACCTATCCTCATGTGCTTCCATATCTGATCTATCTTAGTACTTTGCGCCCTTATTTCAGTCTTGATATCATTAACATCACCATGATAGTCCTCCTTAAGGATGAACTTCATAGGCAAATCATTCTGACACCGATTCATATTTTTCTCTAAATCCTTAATGTCTCCCATTATATTCTTTACAACAGCTCCTGTTATGGCCGAGATTATTGACACAAAAGCCAAAACTATTTCTGATAATTCGATAAATTACTCCTTAGTTAAACCATTCATTTATAATCTTTCTCTTTGACTTCATAAGACTAATAACAGCCCCTGAATCAAAGAAGCAGATAGTATCCTCTACACCTTTGTCAAAGTTAGGACCAAGAAATGCATTATGTATTGTAATACCGTCTTTTAAGGAGTCCTTACACCTTCCCTTATGATATTCGTTAGAATCAATTAAGTCCTTAATTAGGTCCTTCCAGGCCATCATATGCCTTATCTCGTCTCTCTTTATATTGTTGAATATATCAATCAATTCAGGAGTCTCTAGTTCTTTAATAACACCCTTATATAGTAGTATATTAGACATCTCAGATAGACAATGTGACACTAGTAATCCGTAAGCATCCCAATAATCCTTACCCTCTAAGTTGAAGATATCAGCCTTAGCTACATCAGTCTCTCCACCAGAGAGTTTAGAGATAGTGAGTCCATGTCTGAATTCTTCATAAACGATAATGTTCATGTAAACAATTATCTGAGACCAATCAGAGATGAACTCTCTAGGAACTTGTTCCATAATCATCTTAGGAAGTAGAAGACCTGAGACTATCCCAGTGTACTCTCCTTCCCCTATAACTCTTAACTTACTAAGAACCTCTTTGTCATTATCAGTAATCTTGAAGTCAAAGTTATAACCCTTAGCTAACCATCTGTTTTCATCTGATAGGTCTGCATACTTAAGAAGCGTCTTCATGAGAAAGACTCGACAACGACAGAGGAAAATACATTACCCATACCTGCTGAAATACTCATAATAACTCCTGCATTACTTTCAATAGCCATACACATCTCTATATTGGAATTAGAACCCAATGTATGTCCGATTCTGTCTTTGTACTTTAATATCTTGTAGTCAGTCAGGAACTCGTTTATCACTTCTAACTCTATTTTGTTATCAGCAGTACCTGTACCGTGAATCTTTACATATTCAACATCTTTGTGGTATTTAGAGATAACTCTTCTATACCCCTCACCAGCTTCATCCATACCCAATGGGTTAGAATAATGCTCAGATGCAACCTCTACTGATAGTAATTCAGCAGAAGGCATATTGCTAGTTTCTTTGTAAGACTCACTATTCTCTAACACTAAGAAGTTTGCACCTTGTCCTAACCTAAAGGTAGCCTTATCAGTACCCTCAGTCTTAAGAGTAGTACAAGCACCTGCAGTAGTGAAGAACTCAACCAGATCATAAGATGTACCATTGTCAGCAGAGATAATTAGAACTCTGTCTAACTCACCAGAATCAATCAGTAGCTTAGCCATCTTCATAGCCATATGTCCTGAGATACAGGCAGTAGAATCTGTAGATATATGTTGAAAACTACCAATAGCATTAGCTACTTTACCTATCAATATATTAGAGATAGACATGGGTAGAACCCTACATGGTGGGTAATCATCTGGTTTCTTCATCATCCTTAAATCAGAGCCAGACCATATTGTATTACCTGCTGCAAAGATTAGACCATTCTTAACCCCTCTAGAGAATGTCCTCTTCAAGTCGTGCATGTATGGCTCTAACACCATATCAATTAAAGCTTCTGACTCAGAGATAAGGCCTCTCTTAACCTTCTTATTATCTTTAATAACCCTATGAATCTTCAAAGGTATTGCTACATCATTTATTTCTGTTAACTCTTCTGTGTAAACAGAGTTGTTCAAAGTTAAATAAATCATCAGATACTATCCTTAGCCTCTTCAAAGCTAATTTCTAAGTTCTTTCCTATGTCTCTAATTACAGCTATCAGGTCAGCAAAAGTAGGTACAGGACCACCTGTTGCCATTAGTGGGTGTTTATTAAAATCTTCATCAGGCATATCAAAGATATCACCTACGTAAATAAACATTGTAATAAAGTCCAAACTATCTAATCCCATATCTAATAAATTAGATTTAGGGTCTGTAATTTCCTTAAAGTCTTTCTGTATATTAATAGATTCTCTACCAATAATATTAAACAACTCTAGCATCTCATCATCATTCATCATCTTTGCTATCCTTCAAATATTCTTTATACCAATCGCCCCCATTTTCATTATCCCAATCAGACCATTGTTTTAAAGAGCTTCCTTCACCTACTTCATGATACTTCACAGATGTAGGTGTTAATACAGATACTTTATTAAAGCCTGTGTAATCAACATCTTTCATTCTCCAATCCATACCTATATTGTTATCTGGATCAGTTACTACTAGGTTCATAACCCTGTCTTTTAAGAAACCCTTAGACGGTGTGTAGAATATAACGTCACCAGTTTCTAACTTATCCTTATCTTCCCAATGTACTATATCTCTAGCAGGACAGTTTTCATCTATCCAAGGGTGTACGTCTTCCAAGAAGTCCTCGGCTGATATTCCATTAATTAGCTTAGCGAATACAAACTTAAATGATTTAAAGTATAAGTTCATGTCATCTACTAGTGAGTAGTAACTAAGTATATTCATCTCTAGGTACAGCTGGCTAGGTACATTCTTTCTTATAAGCTCCCCGTGTTCTATCAGAGACTCTCTAAAGCTTTTACAGCTCATCTTTAATCCTAACTAGTGGAAAAGTTCTCCCAATTGTCTTAGTAAATACTGATACTATTTCATCACCACAAACACAGTAGAAATTAGCATCAGATATGTCTACATCTAAAGATATTGCTTCGTCTTCTTCAAAGACATTGGTCTCATAACATAAACCGTTATTCTTATTAGCGTATATCATACTACCTCCGCAAGCTCATATAATGTGTAAGACTTAATTTGGTCTTCACTGACAGAGTTGATATTAGTATCAAAAGAAACGAAACCAATAGTGTCTCCGTACACACCTATTGCCACTAACTCATCTACAGGTATCGTAATAGTTGTAGTAGTATTATTGACAGGATCGTGAACTGATTTTTCTAGAGGAGATTTAACTACCATCTTAGCTAGGTAAACTACACCATCCTCAGGTACACTAACTTCTTTTAAATCAAAGGCAACACCAGTTATAGTAGTGGCAGCTCTTTGTACCTCTTCAAGAGATCCGTTAATGGATAAATCCATAGCTACTTTTATGTTGTCAGACATTAATGAATTCTTAGTGTAATCTAAATATCTTCCATTATTCTTAAAGTAGAACCAACCTATAAGAGGTGTAAAAGTAAATAGACTAGTCTTTTCTTTAATATCTATAAATTCTTTAATCATAAGTTATCCCCAAAGTTTAACAGTTCCAGGCCTAGTAATAATATCACAAGTATAAATATCACCAGTAGAGCCTGCATAAAAATGTACCACCACCTTGTCAACTCCCCCTGCAGGTATTGTTCCTGTAATGTTAAACCCAATAGTAACAGCGGTAGATGCGGTTACATCACCAGTAGGTGAAGTACGCACTAACTGCCCTGCTCTATAGAATTTAACATAGGCAAAACCTAAAGTAGAGATGGTGGCGTACTCGTCGCCAAGAGGAAACTCCACTCTATAATTAGTAGCACAGAAAGTTTGACCAAGATTATAAGTTACACTGGCTTGGGAGGAAGGCTCTGCTGCATTTGGTATAAAGGGAAGAGTAATAGTAGCAACACTGATTACATGAGGGCTGCCAGAAGTCTTAGTTACACAACCAGCAGGCTTAGTCCATATCTCAGTACCATTTAAATTAATCTTCGTAACGTCTGTACCATTAAACTTAACAACAGCTGTGGCCGTAGTAGACAGGTCTATACTCTGTACTGTCATATCAACTCCTTTAGGTAGTAACGTTTAACGTAGTCCCTGACATAGCAAAGGTAGCTCCTACGGTTCCTTGAGAACCAGTAGCACCTGTACTTCCTGTAGAACCAGTAGGGCCAGTAGCACCTTGAGAACCAGTACTACCCGTTGCACCAGCAGGACCAGTAGAACCAGTAGGACCAGCTACTGTACTAGCAGCACCTGTAGCACCTTGTGGTCCTGTGGCACCTTGGGAACCAGTGGCACCTGCTGGGCCTGCAACGGTACTGTCGGCTCCTGTGGCACCAGTAGCACCAGTAGCTCCTGTAGCACCTTGTGGTCCTGCAATAGTTGAATCAGCACCTGTGGCACCAGTACTACCAGTAGCACCTTGAGAACCAGTAGCACCAGTGAAGTTACTATCGTCTACTAGAGTCTTCTTGATCTGCCATACACCTTTACTAGCTCTCCACTTCCAACGTCTACCGTCACTGTGTGTTCTAATATAGCCTTCAAATAAACCACTTGTAGGGAATCCCATAATTTACTCCTTATATTGTTCTGATCTGTACATACCCCTCCTACTTATAGTTATTTCGGATGTTTTTCTTTAACTGCTGTGATTGACTCTATCCATGTTGTAGTCCCATTAATAGCATCCCAATATTGCATGTCCGCTTGTTCCTCTAAGCTAGGATAAGACCCTACTCGTTTTTCGACATAAGTTATATCTGCTTGTGCTTCCTCATCTGATACTCTTTGCTTTTCTGTAGAGTGTGCATCTACTAAATATTGATAATCTGAGAAACTATCTAATGTTAAATTAGGAGCTCCATCGTTGTACTCAACTTCACCTGTATAACCATTCCATTGAATAGCCCAAATGTTATCATCTAAAGCAAAGTCAAAGTTTAGACCATCGCCATCAACCATAACAACCCTATCTTCTTTTACTATTGTTACATTCATAATAACTCCTATAGGAAATAACTTATATTTACTAATATTCTGCTCTTTTCACAGGTATTAGTTACCCCAGTGTGGGGCATATTAGTTGGGAAGGATACTAATCTATTTGCCTTAGAGTCAACCCTTGTCCCGTCTTCAAATAACGTATATCCATTATTTGAATTAACATAATATATACTAGTAATAGCTGAACTACCGTTAGTACGATTATCAGTATGCCATCCTCCCACAGTAGGATTAACTGTAGGTAAGGTCATGTTAATCTTAATTCTACTTAGAGTATTAAAGACTAATTTTTCTAATATAGGTTGAAGTAACTCTTCCGCCTTATAGTATGCCCAATTACTTGATTCATAAAGAACGTGATTAAATTGACAATGACTATTATTATCTAAATCTTTTGTAATACCTAATAGATCTTTTCTATTTTTAAATAAGTTAAGGCTACTGTCATCGTCGATGTCATAGACAGCGTGATCGTAATAGTGCCAACTTATTTGATAAGGCATTAAATCGGATATAGATTTAAACTTATCTTCTTCTAAGAAATTGTCAATTATTGTAACATTCATTATTGTTCCTTATGATTTCATGATATAACAGACTGTGTAGTACGGAGGTTCATGATTACCATTTGCTATAGAACCTGATAATGAGTGACTGTGAGAACCACCACCACCAATGGACTCCATGCCAAAACTAGTATATGACGTCCAACTGCCATAATTCTGCCAACCATTGTGTGGGCTAATACCTAATGGACCATAAGAGCCACCATTACCACCTGTGTATCTTCTACCTCTATGTACGTGACTAGGCATCTCAGCAATACTTAACGTATGAGCACCAGCACTTAATGTATGACTGTGAGAGTGACTAGTAGTACCACCAGTAGTACCTGCTGTACTACCACCTTTAATAAACTTACCTACTAAGTTAGGTGTACCATTGTTACCGTCACATAAGTTCCAACCACTAGGGATAGCACTTGCTGATCCTGACCACATTGTGATAACACCAGAAGGGACTCCTTCTACTGTACCCCAAGCAACACCTGTAGCTGCTGTTGAATCTGCTTTTAATACTTGACCGTTAGTTCCTACAGGTAATCTTTCCTGTGTAGTACTGAATACCTCTAAGTCACCTTTAGTTGTTAAGTTACCTAAACCTTGTATTGAACCATCATCTGATACTTGAACCCAAGTACCTGTTTGATATTGATATAAAATCTCATCATCAGTATCTAACCATAAGTCACCATTAGTAGGTGAAGATGGGGCTGCAGAAGACTCAGTATAAGTTAGGCCAGTTCCGCCTGCATTAGCATCTACATAAGCCTTTACAGCGTTCTGTGTAGGAACTAATGTATTACTAGTTCCCAGAGAAGTAGAGGTACTTAAGTTTGCACCATCTAGCTTATCAGCATCTAAGCCTGAGCCTGAACCATCGTTACCAGCGTGCCAAACTTTATTACCATTAACCATAAACTTAGGATCGCCAGCAGAGAAGTCCGCAATAGAATTGTTAATCTCAGTATTAAGAACCGTGCCACCACTTTGAGTGTCGTAATAAGATATTACCTTTAAGGCATCACCGTTAGTATCTAAAGAATCTGACGATTCATGCTGTCCATGAAACCACAAATCGGTATAAGGATTAGCAGTATAACCAAACTTAATAGCTAGCCAAGATACGCTGTTATATGTACACGTTACCCACTTATGGGTATCTCGCTGCCCCATTGATGTCATGTTTGCTTCAGTGTTACCCCATACAGAGTTTGCTGAAATGTCAAAACTATCAAAAACATTACCACCTGTTTTAGCTGCGGTTAATTTACCCACAATCTTATTATGGTGAGAAGTATTGTTCAAAACTTGCGGAATCAGTAAGACAACTCTTTCATCATAACTGCTGCCGATACCAGACCCAGTTAATTTCTTAGCCTTAAAAGCAAACTGAGTGTTTGTAGAATCCACATCGGATGTTTTTACAAAAGATGTGGAGCCTAGTCCATCAAATAAGTCGGCATCTAATCCACTTCCTGCTCCATCCACAGTCTTAATCTTTGTTAAGACCTCTGCAGCGGTATCAGGAGATCCATCTGAACCTGCTGGTCCAGTTGAACCAGTAGCACCTTGTGAACCAGTAGCTCCCTGTGAACCTGTGGCTCCAGTAGAGCCAGCTGCACCTGTTGCTCCTGTAGAACCTGTAGAACCTTGGGAACCAGTGGCTCCAGTAGAACCAGTAGAACCTGTAGCACCTGTAGCACCATCATCTCCATCAGCACCAGCTGCACCAGTAGAACCAGTAGCTCCTCTAACATCTCCAGTAACTAAGCCGAGACCGTCATCCGAAGCGAATGTTACTTTACCTGTGCTTGTACTATATGTAGCTCCAGTCCAACCATCACCATCAGTACCAGCTGCACCCGTAGAACCAGTAGCACCTGCTGGGCCTGCAACGGTACTATCTGCACCTGTTGCACCTGTTGCTCCAGTTGAACCAGTAGAACCTTGAGAGCCTGTAGCTCCCGTTGGACCTGCAACAGTACTATCAGCACCTGTAGCACCAGTAGCACCTTGGGAACCAGTAGCACCAGTAGCACCTGTGTTACCAATAACACCTTGTGAGCCTGTACTACCTGTAGCTCCTGTATCACCTTGAGCTCCTCTAACATCTCCAGTAACTAAACCGAGACCGTCATCCGAAGCGAATGTTACTTTACCTGTGCTTGTACTATAAGTTGCACCCGTCCAACCATCACCTTGAGGTCCAGTAGAACCAGTATTACCAATAGGTCCTTGTACACCCTGTGAACCAGTATTACCAATAGGTCCTTGAGCACCAGTAGCTCCTGTATCACCAGTAGTACCTTGGGCACCAGTAGCTCCTTGAGAGCCTGTAGCACCTTGAGCACCAGTAGATCCTTGTACACCCTGTGCACCAGTATCACCAGTATCACCCTTTAACGCTGCTAATTGTGCAGTAGTAAAATCACTATGAGTGAAGGCTAATGCTGCTAACTCAGTAGCAGTGAAGTCACCATGAGTGAAAGCTAATG
>ENA-OSCG01000002-OSCG01000002.1-marine-sediment-metagenome-genome-assembly--contig:-NODE-2-length-60338-cov-7.875852_pt1 | contig 60338 bp, 53 predicted proteins | sample MGYA00237880_ERZ529332 | MGnify/ENA primary metagenome ERZ529332 (study PRJEB26373, sample SAMN05710708) | marine sediment metagenome | biome: marine; feature: ocean trench; material: sediment... | reverse complement strand
AAGTATTGACAAGTAGATAAATAATCACGTTCGATACATTTCAATTGATTTGCTAGCTTCAAACTGGTAATTTATACCGAACGGTACATTTTTAGCTAAGTTTATGAGCAAATATAAACCACAATATGGGCGGACGCGGACAGCTTCAGACTTGGGAAGCTTGGCGCGCGCGCATCGCAAGAGCAAGCATCTGACACTGTATACGCTATCAGGACTAAGTAATCTAAGTATACGATTTCTGTCTGAATTTGAGCGAGGCAAACCAACGGCAGAAGTCGGCAAGGTATTAAAGGCCCTGAAAATACTTGGATTGGAAGTGGTTGTCCGTCCCGTCAAATTTGCCGCGAATTCGGAACGCGACCAATGAATGATCCTGATTCTCTAAACGTTTGGTGCGAAGATCGGCTTGTGGCTCATCTCTGGCGTGATCAGGGGAGCCCGCAGGGTACGGGGTTTCAATATACGCGGGATTGGGTTGAGAACGGTGGTTTCGCCATCTCCCAGAGACTACCGTTAACGACGGTGGAGTTCCAGGCTGAAGCAGGAGGGCCCGCGCAACAGTTTTTCGCCAACCTGCTGCCGGAAAGTGGTGCCAGGGAGCGCGTTGTACGCGACCTCAAAATCCCCAATACAGACTTTGACCTGTTACGGGCAATTGGTGGTGAATGTGCTGGGGCGCTTAGCATTCTGCCAATTGAACGCATACCAAACACTGAACCGAAATACAGTTTCCTGAGCGACAATCAATTACAGAAGCTAATTGCACGGCGCGGTAGAAGCTACGAAGGGATATCGCAGAATGATCGCCCTCGTCTGTCTCTTGCCGGGGCTCAGGATAAATGCCCGGTATTGATTCGAAATGATCAATATTTTTTACCCCTGCAAGAGGCGCCGTCCAGTCATATTCTCAAATTCGAAATTCCAGATTATAAAAATATTCCTGCCTACGAGACCTTTACCACCATGCTCGCTCAGGACATCGGATTGCCGGCAGTTGATCTGCAGCTCCGCCAAATGGCCGGCAGTTCTTACATATGTATCGTGCGGTTCGACAGGCTCCACCATAATCAGGACAAGATACAGCGCTTACATCAAGAAGACTTTTGCCAGGCATTGGGTTATGGGTATCAGAATAAATATCAGGAGCACGGCGGCCCGACATTCGCCAAGTGTTTCCGGCTGGTTCAGGATGCATCCACAGACCCGGCAATCGATTCTCAATCCTTGCTCAAATGGCAGATATTCAATGTGCTGGCTGGCAACTCTGATGGGCATGCCAAAAACCTGTCTTTGCTATATCCAGGAGAAAATCAAACTCGTCTGGCCCCATTTTATGATCTTGTTTGCACCCGAGCTATAGCTCGCATCGATGAAAACTTGGCGTTTAGTGTGGGGGGTGAGAGAAATCCGAGCTTGATCCGTCAAAAACACTGGGCAGCAGAAGCAGAAACCTGCGGAATTCGCCCAAAATTCTTACAGGGCTTAGTGAGAGACTCAGCTCGACTATTACTGGACAGTGTGGGACGGACAAAAGCAAAGTTTGAGCAGCTTTATGGTGAGTGCTCAGCATTACAGCGGGTAGAATACATCATACGGAAACAATGCACCCGCGCACTTAGTGCTCCTTCAAGGTGAAAATTACGAGGAGTCACAAACTACATATTCCTCCGGTACTCCCCCCCAACCCCATAAAGTGCATGACTCATCGACCCCAGAGAACAATCTTTAGCCGCATCCATCAGGCACTCGAAAGTATTGTTTCTGTCACGCGCCACCTGCTGCAAGCGAGTCAGCTCCGCCGTGGCCTCTGGTAGGTGGGTGTCCCTGAATATCTCCACATTGGCCACCTGCTGTTCTTTCTCCTCATCAGTTGAGCGCATAAGTTCCAGCTTGCCACCTTCGATATGGCTGTCTTTACCGCCGAGAAAAGTATTTACGCCAATCAACGGCAAACTGCCATCATGCTTCTTGTGCTCGTAATACATGGACTCATCCTGGATCTTGCTGCGCTGGTACATCGTATCCATTGCGCCCAGCACGCCACCGCGTTTCGAGATGTGCTCGAATTCCTGGTAGACAGCCTCTTCCACCAACTCGGTCAATTCATCCACGATAAAACTTCCCTGCCAGGGATTTTCGCAGAAGTTCAGGCCCAGTTCCTTGTTGATGATCATCTGGATGGCTACTGCCCTGCGCACACTCTCCTCGGTGGGCGTCGTAATGGCTTCATCATAGGCATTCGTATGCAGTGAGTTGCAGTTATCGAACAGCGCGTACAACGCTTGCAATGTGGTGCGAATATCGTTGAACTGAATTTCCTGCGCGTGCAACGAACGCCCACTGGTCTGAATATGGTATTTCAACATCTGGCTACGACGGTTGGCCCCATAACGCTCGCGCATAGCACGCGCCCAAATACGTCGGGCCACGCGGCCGATGACGGTGTATTCCGGGTCCATCCCGTTGCTGAAGAAAAAACTCAGGTTAGGTGCGAATTCGTCGATGCGCATACCACGCGCCAGGTAATACTCAACGATCGTGAGGCCGTTGCTGAGGGTAAAGGCCAGCTGGCTGATCGGGTTCGCACCGGCTTCGGCTATGTGGTAGCCGGAGATGGATACGCTGTAAAAATTACCTACGCCGTTGTCGACGAAATATTGCTGGATATCACCCATCATGCGCAGGGCGAATTCGGTGGAGAAGATGCAGGTGTTTTGGGCCTGGTCTTCTTTGAGGATATCGGCCTGGACGGTGCCTCGTACTTTTTCCAGAGTAGCGGCCTTGATGGTCTCGTAAGTGTCGGTGTCGACCAGCTGGTCGCCGCTAATGCCCAGCATTGCCAGTCCCAAACCGCTATTGCCTTCGGGCAGTTCGCCTTCGTAATGCGGCTGCTTCCTGCCCCTAAAGTACTTTTTGAGCATTTTTTCCGCCACTTTCCAACGGCCGGTCTCCTTCAGGTGCAGTTCTACCTGTTGGTCGATGGCTGCATTCATAAAAAATGCCAGCATCATCGGTGCCGGGCCGTTGATGGTCATCGAGACAGAAGTGGTTGGCGCACACAGGTCGAAGCCGGAATAGAGCTTTTTCATGTCGTCCAGCGTGGCGATGGACACGCCGGCGTTGCCAACCTTGCCGTAGATGTCCGGGCGGGTATGTGGGTCTTCGCCGTACAGGGTTACTGAATCGAATGCGGTGCTGAGACGTACTGTGGCATCGTCCTTGCTCAGGTAATGGAAGCGGCGGTTGGTGCGTTCCGGGGTGCCCTCACCAGCGAACATGCGGGTTGGGTCTTCACTTACACGGCGGTAAGGGAAGACGCCGGCGGTGTAGGGGTAGGCACCGGGGAGGTTTTCCCGCATCAGGAACGACAATAACTCGCCCCAGTCCCGGTCCCGGGGCATGCCGATTTTGGGAATCTGGAGTTTGCTTAAGGATTGTTTGTAGTTGTTGCCGGTTATTTGTTTGCCGCGAACTTCGTAGCAGTATTGTTCAGTGCGGAGACTGGTTTTTCTTGCTGGCCATTCTTTCAGGAGATCGATTGCCTCTTTTGAAAGTCCGGAAAGGGCAGCGTGGTAGCGTTGGCGCAATAAGATCAGTGTGTGATCGGTGGGTTGATCATCCTTTTCCGGCAAAGATGGGTCATGGATCAGAGCCCGGGATGACGTTTTTTGAGCGTCGGGGAATGCTGAGAAGGGCCCGGGCAAGTCCGGGTCATCCAAATCCTTCAGGCATTCATAGTAGTGTTGGGCGAGGCTGGCGGCTTCGGCCTGGCGTTCGATGTCGTTGTTGATATCCCTGCCCTGCTCGGCGATTTCGGCCAGATATCTCGTGCGGTTGCCCGGAATGAGTACGGTGGCACTGGGTTTGCGCACTGATGTGTCGATATCAGGTGTCCATAGTTCCCTGGGCAAATCCAGCTTTGCACTTAATAACCTGAGCAGATTGACAAACATCCAGCTGATACCGGGGTCGTTGAACTGGCTGGCGATGGTGGGGTATACCGGCACATCGGCATCTTCCATGCTGAAGGCAAGGTGGTTACGCTTCCATTGTTTACGTACATCGCGCAACGCATCTTCGGCACCACCTTTGTCGAATTTATTCAGGATGACCAGCTCGGCGTAGTCCAGCATGTCGATTTTTTCGAGCTGGCTCTGGGCACCGAATTCCGAGGTCATGACGTAGCAGGAGAAATCCACCATATCGACGATTTCGGAATCGGACTGGCCGATGCCGGCAGTCTCGACCATGACCAGGTCAAACCCGGCAGATTTAAGAAAGCTGATGGCATCCTTCAGCATGGCACTGGTGGCCAGGTGCTGGCGCCGGGTGGCCATGGAACGCATGTAAATGTTTTTGGAACGCAAGCTGTTCATGCGGATGCGGTCGCCCAGCAAGGCGCCACCGGTGCGTCTGCGGGTGGGGTCTACCGCCAATACTGCAATGCGTTTTTCGGGGAAACAGGTCAGCATGCGGTTGAGGATTTCATCGGTCACTGATGATTTGCCTGCGCCGCCGGTGCCGGTAATGCCTATTACGGGTGCCTGAGCCTTCAGGCCCCGCCATTCGCGTCGCTTCAGTTTGAGTTCGGCTGCAGTGAAAAGCCCGGCTTCCAGTGCGGTCAGCATGGTAGCTATTGTCGCTGAGTCGTCTTTTTCAGCCGGTACGGGTATTGCCGGCGCACGCCGCTTGCCTTCAGCGCGATTGACGACATCCTCGATCATCTCGACCAGGCCCATACCCATACCGTCATCCGGGTGGTAAATACGGTTAACGCCATAGGCTTCCAGTGCAGCGATCTCATCCAGCGTGATGGTACCGCCGCCACCACCGAATACCTGGATATGCCCTGCCCCGCGTTCCTGCAACTGGTCGATCATGAAGCGGAAATATTCGTTATGACCCCCCTGGTAGGAAGAAACCGCGATCGCATCGGCATCTTCCTGGATGGCCGCGCGCACGATATCCAGCACGCTGCGGTTGTGGCCGAGGTGAATAACTTCACAGCCCTGCGCCTGGATCAGGCGGCGCATGATGTTGATGGCCGCATCATGACCGTCAAATAATGAGGTGGCTGTGACAAACCGCAACGGTGTTTCAAGCGCTGGTTTTTTATTTATCTTGATTTCGGAGGCCGCTCGGCTCATTGCTGCTGCTCACTAAAGGAAACCTGTCCATTTTACAGTGTTTGCGGCGTTATGGGAGCGTGCGGGGAGTCACGCTTGGACTTTTATCAATACCCTGTATGATTCCAGTAGAATTTATTTCGCAGAACTTATTTTACAAGTCACAGAGACCGGAACGGAAAAACATACCATGGCTTTAGATATTACATTGTACGAATATGGCCCCAGCCGCTCAACACAGGTCCGTTGGACACTGCTTGAGCTTGGACTTGAATTCCGCGCCATTGAAGGCCGTGACATTCTGCACAGCGATGAGCTGAAACAGGTAAACCCCATGGGTAAGGTGCCGGCGGTGGTGATTGACGGCAAACCCTTGTTTGAAGCGGCCGCCATCTGTACTTACCTGGCCGACCTTGTACCGGAAAAAGCGTTGATTACGGCAGCAGGTACCTACGAGCGTGCACTGCATCTTCAATGGGTCAGTTTCGCCCTCACAGAGATGGAAGCCTATGTATGGAGTAACGCCAGAAACACTTTCGTATTACCGGAAGAACATCGCATTACGGCTCTTTTTGAACAAAACAACAAGGCATATGTACACGCGGCCAAAGTGCTGGATAAGGTGCTTGAAAGTACAGACTACCTGGTTGAGAACCGGTTTTCCGTTACGGATATCCTGGTCGGATTTACCGTGAATTGGGGGAAACTCGCAGGCCTGCTTAAACAAACTCCAAACCTGCAGAAATACCTGGATCGATTAAAACAGAGGCCCCATTGTACGCTGGCGCGATGAACTGGCACTTCCCTTCACAACACAACTCACCACAAGAACAGCAAGCCATACAGGGTGAGATCAGTGACTGCTGCCCGCCGATTCTTTACACCGACCTGGCAGGTTCGCGCACCGAAAGAACATCGCAAACCGCGTTATTGAGTACACCCATGGCAGTTGAACCAAGCGTGCCGATAATGCCCTGGCCATGTGGGGCGACAACGATCAGGTCAACATCATGCACTTTTGCATAGCGAAGAATCTCATGCCGTGCTGATTTCGAGGTAATTCTGAATTCCGTCTGCAAATCCTGAAAATCAAGTGTCTGTTTTAATTCATCCATCTTGGCACGCACATGCTGAGCCAGGGCATCATCAGGCTCAGTGTTGTATTTAAATACGGTCGAAAGAGGGCCGCCGTCGACCGGAAAATGTTCAATCACGTGTAGCAAGATAAGCTCACTTTTGTCTTGTTTGGCAAGATTTGTTGCCCGTTCAACTGCTACCCGGTTGATGTCACTAAAGTCGATGGCAACCAGGATTCGCTTGTATACGCTCATAAATAGTTCTCCTTGACGTGTTACAGACTTCTTAAACAATTTTCAGGTAATTGATGTTTGCTCATCCAGTCAACAGTCTGGTGCGGCTGGTCCACATAAGCAAATGACAACGCCGCTGGGCGAAAAACAGGCCCGACCCTTCGGGTTGAGCCTGGCTAATTGAGAACGCCCCTTAGAATTATCGCGACACTAATCCGCGACAATTAAGACCGCATATAGTTATAATTATGTACGCGTAAAGCACGATGTCAAACAAGGGATATACCTATGCAACAAATCGGGCACATACTTTTTGTATTTGGAATCCTCGCAGCGTTTGGCATTTAGTGGCCCAACAACGTTGGATCACTGGCGCAGCGCAACTGGCTGAAAATCTTCAGTCACCGGTGCAATATGCAGCTTAAGCGGCTTTCTGGCCTGATTCTCCTCGCAGGTGTTGTGGCACCTGCGGCTGTTTTGGCGGCTATTCCCACGCCGGTCGCTGAGATGAATCTCACCGGAACCTGGATGGGGATACTTTCCCTGGTGATTTTCTTCACTGCCTATGCGCTGATCGTCAGTGAGGAAGCAATACACCTGCGCAAATCAAAGCCGATTATGGTTGCAGCCGGGTTGATCTGGATGCTGGTGGCTGTCGCCTATATTCAGCAGGGAGACACGCTCAGTGCGGGTGTGGCTTTCAAACATGATTTGCTGGAGTTCGCGGAGCTGTTTTTTTTCCTTCTTGTAGCCATGACTTACATCAACACGATGGAAGAGCGCGGAATATTTGATCTTTTGCGTGACTGGCTGGTGGTGGCCTTGATACTAAACTTCGCGGTGCCGAAGGTTCAACCCGACCCCCTTAAGGGCGAAGCTGAACTGAAACACGGCGCATGGGTTGTCGTGGCTCTGTTTGGACTAACCATCACCATGGCGGTAACGGGTCACAATCTTCTGCATCTCCCACCGGTAGCCGGAATGATGACCGGACTGGGCTTCCTGAAACTGTTTGGGTATTACCTGCAACGCCGTGATGAACGTTCTGCTGATCTTTCACAGACCACGCTCATGAGCGCTGCGCTGGACATAGATTCCGAGCCGAATACTGCGCAGGGATCGGTGAAACCCGTCTACGATATATACCGCAATTTGCAACGCGCGGAGTGGGATAGCCTGATGTTTTTCTACGGTATCATCATGTGCGTCGGTGGTTTGGGCGCATTTGGATACCTCGCAATCGGATCCGAAATTCTGTATGGAGGTCTTGGCCCCACGACGGCAAATATCCTGGTCGGAGTCGCATCCGCCATTGTTGACAACATCCCTGTCATGTTCGCCGTTCTGGAGATGAGCCCGGATATGAACCACGGCCAGTGGTTGCTTGTAACACTAACCGCCGGAGTTGGCGGCTCCATGTTATCCATCGGTTCCGCAGCGAGCATCGCGACTCATATGTGGTTGAATGCCGCAGCATTCTCGCAATGAAGAACTTAAAGCATCTTTTTGACAGAAATTTTGCGTGGGCTATGGCGATCAGGGAAAAAGATCCTGAGTTTTTCTCACTTTTGTCCAGGCAACAGGCGCCTGACTATCTCTGGATTGGTTGTTCGGACAGTCGGGTGCCTGCAAACCAGATAGTGAACTTGCCGCCTGGTGAGTTATTTGTTCATCGCAATATTGCAAATCTTGTCATTCGTACAGACCTGAATTGCCTTTCAGTAATACAGTTTGCTGTTGAAGTGCTGAAGGTAAAGCACATCATTATCTGCGGTCACTATGGTTGCGGTGGCATACAGGCGGCAATGGAAGACAAGTCCTATGGTCTGATCGATAATTGGTTATGTCATATCAGGGATCTCAGCCGATTAAATACCGCAAAATTGGCAGAGCTAAAGCAGCCTGAGAAGCTCGATTTGCTTTGCGAACTAAACGTGAAAGAACAGGTAGTAAACGCTTGTAACACCAGCATCGTGCAAAAGGCCTGGAAAAGCGGGGCAGAACTCTCCGTTCATGGATGGATTTATAATATTGAAAATGGAATTCTAAAAGAGCTTGATACCTGTATTACATCAAGTTCGTAATGGCCGCTGCACCATATGTGCTATTACACAAAAGGTACTCATAGGGAAGGAGGAAACTTTCCGCCAGCGTCAGGAAACGGGAGGCAGTAAGATGTGGACTCGTTCTTGAAACTGAAATGAAAAAATGAACCTCGCCTACCTCACGGACATTATTATCCTGCTGACAGCAGCTGTCATAGTGGTGCCGTTGTCGCGATTTGCAGGACTGGGCATTGTGCCTGGTTTTCTTATTGCCGGGATTGCGGTGGGGCCGTCCGCGCTGGCTCTGATTGACAGTCGGACCGAGATCGCCCACCTGGCTGAGCTCGGCGTTGTATTGCTCCTGTTTGTCATCGGTATTGAACTCAAACCCTCGCGCCTGTGGTTGATGCGGCGCATGGTTTTCGGGCTGGGCGCCCTCCAGGTAGCTGTTACGGGGGCATTGTTCAGTACACTGGCTTATTTTGTATTCGGTGTTGAGCTGCGGTCCGCCATATTGATCGGGCCTGCTTTGGCACTCTCATCGACAGCCTTCGTACTGCAACTACTCACTGAGCAGAAGATGCTGACTTCCAATTACGGTCGAACGTCCATAGCCGTGTTGTTGTTTCAGGATCTGGCCGTGGTGCCACTACTCGCCATGGCATCCCTTTTGACGGCAGCGAATTTCACCATCACGGAGGATGTCGGCCTTGCGCTGTTCAAAGGACTGATCATTCTCGTGCTGATCATTCTCGGGGGGCGTTACCTGTTGCAACCCATACTCCATCGTATCGCCCGCCTGGGATCACCAGAGATCTTCACGGCCTCCGCTGTATTGCTGGTTCTCGGCACCGCCGTTCTCATGGAACAAATTGGACTGTCAATGGCCATGGGCGCTTTTGTGGCGGGACTGTTAGTTGCCGACTCGGAATTCCGGCACCAGGTGGTAGCTGAGATCCAGCCATTCCGTGGCCTGCTGCTCGGGCTGTTTTTTATGTCGATGGGGATGTCGGTCGAACTGGCTCAGTTGTTTTCAGCACCACTGGTTTCCATCGGTCTGGTCCTGCTGCTGATGCTGACCAAGCTCGCACTACTGTGGCCTCTGGTCAAACTGTTTGGGCATAAGTCTGGGATTGCGCTTGCGATCGCGCTGCTGCTGGCACAAAGCGGAGAATTCGCACTGGTGCTGTTCGCGGTGGCATTTGATGCAGATTTGCTGAATGAGGCGTTATTTCAGCAACTTCTGCTGATAGTAGTGCTCAGCATGCTGGCGACCCCGCCGCTGGCACGGTTGGCGTATCGGCTGGTCACTTCGCACAGAGGCGACCCCCGGCAAGAGACGTTTGCAGAACAGGATGTAGCACCCGCATTGGTAGTAATTTTAGGTTTCGGACGGGTAGGACACCGTGTGGGGGAAATATTCGAAATTCGTGACGTACCCTATGTCGCTATCGATAATAACGCCAGCGTTGTCAAGCGGGAACGTAGTGCGGGCCGATCTGTGTTCTATGGCGATGCACGACAGCCCGATGTCCTGAAAAGCCTGGGGGTGGATAAAGCGAGCCTGGTCATAGTCACAATCGATGACTTTCAGGCTGCAGAGCAGGTGGTCTCTTCGCTGCACCGCACGTTTCCAAAGCTGGATATACTGGCGCGTGGGCACAATCTGGAACATTGCCAGAACCTTCGGTTACATGGTGCATGGCTAACCGTTTCCGAGAACCTGGAAGCGAGTATTGCACTTGCCCAGGCGGCACTGGCGAAGGTCAAGGAAGACAAGGTAAAGAATGACGCGGCCATTGACCGCTTCCGTAACGATTATTATGCCGATACCATGGGGCAAGAACGGCAGGGGCCAGGATTATGATACAGGCAGACCAGCCTGGGCCAGCCACAGGATGTGAGTGTGAAAAATTCGACAGCGGCAGCGGCACCGCTGCCATCATCAATACTCAGCCTGACGCATTGTCACGCAATACTTGCCGGCACAGCATCAAGAAAAATCCATATCTGATATGTGACGAACACCGCAACCAATATGATGCCCTCCCAGCGCTGAATGCTGCCATGGCCTGAACCGCGCAAGCCTCTGGCCATAAGATAGAGGGCGACGGTAAGACCAATCATCAGTGGAAAATCCCGCGTTAAGACCATCGAATCGAACTCACCGGGATCAATGAGCCCGGCGATACCCAGCACCGCCATCATATTGAACATATTGGAGCCAACCACGTTGCCTACGGCAATGTCATGCTCACCTTTACGGGCTGCTACGATCGTTGCGGCCAGTTCCGGCAGGCTGGTGCCTATGGCGACGATGGAAAGGCCGACCACCAGATCGCTGACGCCAAAGACCTGCGCGAGACCCACCGCACCCCAGACCATCAGGTGAGAACTGCCCAGTAACAGCGCCAGGCCTGAGAACAACAGCCACCCGGTCTGCTTTGCGGGAACCACTGCGGGTAACTCCGCAGAAAACTCTGCTTCCAGAGGGTCGTCCGGCGAGGCACTGCGAGCCAGGTGGATAATCCAAAACACCAATATCACCATGCCCGTCAGCAACAAAACAGCATCCGGACGCGAGAGCGTACCGTTCCAGATCAGCGCCAGCGTGGCCAGTATCACCAACAGCATCAGTGGAAATTCCCGGTTCAGGGTTTGAGAGCGTACCCTCAATGGCACGATCAGCGCCGTGACCCCCAGCACCAGGGCTATATTGGCAATGCTGGAACCGACCGCGTTACCGATGGCAATGCCGCTGTTGCCCCGCCAGGCTGCCATGGCTGAGACCAGCATCTCCGGAGCCGAAGTGCCGAAAGCGACAATGGTCAGACCAATGATCAACGGCGATACGCCGAGGCTGCGTGCCAACCCCGAGGCGCCCGCGACAAAACGACCGGCACTCCAGCCAAGTGCGCCAAGGCCCGTGATAATTGCAATGGTGAACAACGCAGTTTCTGGCATCTCTGGTTCCGTTTTTGTACTTTGTTCCAGTCAGCTGTTGTCGGGCGCTATGCGGCAAGTTGCAGCATAGCAAAACCGGCATTGATAAACAGCGTTTCAACCTCCGGGTGTTTACGGCTGGCGGCATTTCTTGGGAACAGGTATAAAGTTTCGGAAATAACGTTGATCGAGCCAAACTGCCTGTGTGTTCCTTCAGCCGGCGACTGTTTTTAGTGGTTGACGCATTGCCTCTGGTGCAGACAGGAATTCCATACAGGCCACATTTTCAGTTTCATCGGTAAAACGGTAGCCGGTTGCTACGAGAAACTGGTGGAAAGCATCCTCATCGGCGGACGGCACCAGGAAACCGGCCAGGATGCGGGCATTGGCGGCGGCGTGGTTGCGGTAGTGAAACAGGCTTATTGACCAGCGCCCGGCCAGCACGGTCAGAAACTCGAGCAAGGCACCGGGGCGCTCCGGAAACTCGAAACGGTATAGCCTTTCACGTTCGCTGGACGGCAGACGACCACCGACCAGGTGCCGCAGGTGCAGCTTGGCTACTTCGTTATCGGAAAGGTCTTTGACACCATAACCGGCGTCTGACAATTTGGCCTGCAAATGCCGGGATGATTCTACCAGACGCACGCCGACAAACACATGTGCGCTATGTTTGCCGGCAAAGCGGTAATTAAATTCAGTCACCGAGGACTTGCCCAGGATTTGACAAAACTCAAGAAAACTTCCCGGGCGCTCAGGTATTGTTACCGCCAGCAGGGCCTCCTTGCCATCGCCGAGTGCACAACGCTCCACGACATGGCCGAGCCGGTCAAAATTCACATTGGCACCGCTAATCACCGCCACCCAGTCACCATCGGGCAAGCTGTTGCCGGCTTCGCGGGCGGCATACTGAATGGCACCGGCCACAGCCAGTGCGCCGGCAGGCTCGGCAACGGCACGAACTTCTTCAAATATTGACTTAACCGCAGCACAAACCTGGTCAACGCTGACCGTAATCACTTCATCCACCAGTGCCCGGCACATTGCATAGGTGATGTTACCTACTTTGCGCACCGCCACACCATCGGCAAACATCCCGGTGGTACCTATATCCACCGGCTCGCCGGCTTGCAGGGCTGCGTGCATGCTGGCTGCATCTTCCGGCTCAACACCAATGATGCGAACATCCGGGTAAACAGCTTTGACGGTTGCCGCAACCCCGGCTGCCAGACCACCACCGCCAATCGGTAAAAAGATTATTCCCGGTGGCGATGCGAGTTGTTGGGTGATCTCGATACCCAGGGTCCCCTGCCCGGCAATAACCTCCGGGTCATCGAACGGATGAATAAAGTAAGCACCATTTTGCCGACTGAATGCAATGGCTTTTTCACAAGCAGCATCGTAATCATCACCGGCGAGTTCGATGCGGGCACCCAGCGCCTCGACCGCCCGGAGCTTGATTTCCGGTGTGGTGCACGGCATGAAAATCGTCGCCTTTACGCCCAGCTCCCGGGCGGAAAGTGCCACGCCCTGCGCATGGTTTCCGGCTGAGGCCGCGACCACGCCCTTGCGACGATCTGCTTCTGCCAGTTGCCGGATGCAGTTGTAAGCACCACGCAATTTGAAAGAGTGCGTGAGTTGCTGATCCTCGCGCTTCAACCATAGCTTCCGGCCGATGCGAGTCGACAAGCCGGGTGCCTGCTCCAGCGGAGTGCGCCGCGCCAGGTCATATACCGGTGCCCTCTGGGCACGGCGCAGACAATCCTGTGCCCAGTCAGTCATCGACCATAGGCCACATGCGACAGGTAGTACTCACCCATCCGCTTGCGGACCGCCTCACCTGCTTCACGGGTTGTCAGCGTTCCGCCGAGATCCGGCGTACATTCGCCATTGGAAATGCAATTCCAGATGACCAGCTCAATCCGCCGCGCCGCTTCTTTCATACCCAGGCTGTATTCGAACATCATGCCGACCGATGCCAGCATACCGAAGGGGTTGGCGATACCCTTGCCGGCAATATCCGGTGCGGAGCCGTGAATTGGCTCATACAGGCCAAACTTTCCGGCGCCCAGCGAGGCCGAAGGCAACATGCCCATGGAACCGACCAGCATGGAAGCCTCGTCGGTGAGAATGTCGCCGAACATATTCTCGGTAACGATCACATCGAAGCGGGCCGGGTTGGAAACGATAAGCATGGCTGCTGTATCCACCAGCATGAATTCATAGCGTACATCCGGGAAAAGTTCAAGCATGACATCTGCCGTTACCTTGCGCCACAAACGCGATGTCGCCAGTACATTGGCCTTGTCGATCATGGTCAGTGTGCCACAGCGTTCACGGGCAATATTGGCGGCCCTGACGACCACCCTCTCAATTTCATCACGCGAGTAGGTATAGGTATCAGAGGCGAAATCGTCGCCTTCCTGTTTTTCACCAAAATAACTGCCGCCGGTCAATTCCCGCACCACTATCAGGTCCACACCTTCAAGGTATTCAGGTTTCAGCGGGCTGGCGTTAGCCAGCTTTGGATGCAAACGGATCGGCCGCAGGTTGGCATACAAACCGAGCTCCTTACGCAATTGCAGCAAGCCTTGCTCAGGGCGCTTTTCCGCATGCGGATCAGCCCATTGCGGCCCGCCGACAGCACCGAGAATGATGGCTTCAGCGTTGCGGCAGGCTGTAAGGGTTTTTTCCGGCAAGGGCTCGCCGGTAGCTTCCATCGCCACGCCGCCGATGAGTTCGGTTTGCAGATCCAGGGTTACATTGTATTCTTTGGCCAGGCCGGTCATCAGCAATTCAGCTTCAGCCGTCACTTCAACACCGATACCATCACCAGGCAACAGGATAATTTTTGCGTTCATGGTCTGTCCTCAAATGCCTGAATGGCGTCTTCTGCCTGGTCAAGAAAATCGAATCTGTCCAGCCCGCGCAGCAGGCAATGACGCGCAAATGGATCGATTGCAAATTGCCAACTCTGCTGTGCGCCATCCACTGCCCGGACGATCACGCTGCATTGTTCAAGGTCAACCGTAATTTCCTCACCATCCATCTGCAGCAGGCTCACGTGTTGCGTCGCTTCAAGCACCACTGGCAACAAGCCGATGTTTTGCGCATTGCTGGTGAATATGTCGGCTATCTGTGAACTGATGACCACGCGGAAACCAAAACCCAATAACGCATGGGGTGCGTGCTCACGTGATGAGCCGCAACCAAAATTATGTCCCGCCACCAGGATTGGGCTGTGACGTGCACGGGGTTCATTCAATACATGGCCGGGCAGCGGTTCACCAGCGGCGTCAAGCCGCCAGTCTGCAAAAGCGTGTTCACCGATGCCCACAAAGCTTGTTGCCGTCAGAAAACGTGCGGGAATGATCTGGTCGGTATCGATATTCTCCTGTTCCAGTACCAATACCGGGCCGGTTAGTTTTGTGAAGGCCCGCATCAGGCAACCTCCTGCGCCGCTGCAAGGTCCGAAACCCCGGCAACCCTGCCCATAACAGCACAGGCTGCTGCTGTTTCAGGACTGGCCAGCAGGGTGCGTGAGCCCGCGCCCTGACGGCCTTCAAAGTTTCTGTTGGAAGTGGATACCACTGTTTTCCCGGGTGGCACTATATCCCCGTTCATGGCAATACACATGGAACAGCCGGGTAGGCGCCATTCGGCGCCAGCCGCAGAAAACACCTCGTGCAAGCCTTCTTTTTCGGCCTGTTTGCGGATATTTTCCGAACCCGGCACAACCAGCATGCGGACATGATTCGCCAGCTGTCGTCCGTGCAGCACCTTAGCCGCCGCGCGCAGATCGCTGATCCGGCCATTGGTGCAGCTACCGACAAAAACAACGTCCACCTTACGCTCACGCATGGACTGTCCAGCACGGAAGCCCATGTACTGCAGGGCCCTTTCCTGGCTTGCATTGCTTGCCACGGGCACCGGCTCGCCGATGGCCACGGACATGCCGGGGTCAGTGCCGTAGGTGATGGTCGGGCGTATGCCGGTTACGTCCAGGTTTATTTCTTTGTCAAAGACCGCATCCGTATCAGAGGCCAGTCGCAACCATTTTTCCGCGGCCTGCTCATAAGCTCCGGCCTGTGGCACCCTGGCGCGCCCACGCAAATAATCGATAGTGACCTCATCCGCCGCGATCATGCCGGCCCGTGCGCCGGTCTCAATGGTCAGGTTGCAGAGCGTCATGCGGCTTTCCATATCCAGGCTGCGCACGGCCTCGCCGGCATACTCAATCACATAGCCCGTGCCGCCGTTCACACCCAGGTGACGGATGATATTCAGCGCCAGGTCTTTGGCGGTAACACCCATGCTCAGCTTGCCTTGCAGGTTAATACGCATACTCCTGGGCCGATTCTGCAGCAGGCACTGTTTGGCCAGCACGTAGCCGACTTCTGTGCTGCCGATACCAAATGCCAGTGCCCCGAATGCACCGTGGGTGCTGGTATGGCTGTCGCCGCAGACAATCGTCATACCTGGCTGGGTCGCACCCAGCTCAGGTCCCATCACATGCACGATTCCACGTGACGGGCTGTCCCAGTCATGCAGTTCAATGGCAAATTCCCGGCAATTGTCGCGCAAGGTCTGTACCTGGCGGTGTGCCTGTTGGGTGATGTAAGGGCGTTGTCCGTCAGCACCAGCCGGCAAGGTCGGTATCGAATGATCCAGGGTCGCCAGTGTCCGTTCAGGACAACGCACGCCAATCCCTTTTTTGCGCAGCACAGCAAAACCCTGTGGGGAAGTCACCTCGTGCACCAGGTGCAGGTCAATATAGATGATCGCCGGCGTAGCTTTACTTTGCGGGCGCACTACATGGGCCTTCCACAGCTTGTCAAACAGGGACATGGGCAGCGATTCAGGCGCAGGCACCACCGACCTCCAGTGCTACGCTGCCACCGTCGTCAACCGGCTCCAGCCAGCCAAAACGATCCTCGGTACGGCCATCGAACAGGCCAAAAAATGCCGCCTGGATTTTCTCGGTCAAAGGCCCGCGGCAACCGCTGCCAATATCCAGGTCATCCACCGAACGGATGGGGGTAATTTCAGCAGCGGTACCGGTGAAAAACAACTCATCAGCAAAATAAAGTGCCTCGCGTGACAATGGCATTTCACGCACTTCAATACCCATCGTATGTGCCAGACGAATAACACTGTCACGGGTTATCCCGGCCAGTATTGAAGCAGACTGGGGCGGCGTAATCAGAACATTGTCCTTGACCATAAACAGGTTCTCGCCGGCGCCTTCACTGAGCGTGCCGTCCGGCGCCAGTCCAATGCCTTCATCATAGCCAAGACGATGGGCTTCCATACTGATCAACTGACTGGACAGGTAGTTGCCGCCCGCTTTGACGCCGGCTGGAATGGTATTGGGCGCGACCCGGTTCCAGCTGGAGATACACACTCTGGCACCCTGTTCGCGGGCTTCCTCGCCGAGATAAGCGCCCCATTCGATGGCCGCAATCGACACCTCTATCGGCAGCTCTTCCTTCGGTGCCACACCGAGGGAACCATAACCACGAAAAGCCACCGGCCGCAGGTAAGCGCTGCTGAGACCGTTGCGTAAAACCAATTGGCGGCAAACTTCCAGCAGTGTGTCGATATCGTAGGGGATATCGAAGCGATACACCCTGGCGGACATGAACAGGCGTTCCAGGTGTTCACGCATTCTGAACCCTACCGGCTTGCCTAAACAGTCGTATACGCGGATACCTTCGAACACACTCGAGCCATAGTGAATGGCGTGTGACAAAACGTGGGTGGTGGCTTCATGCCATGGTACGTATTCGCCGTTGTGCCAGATTGTTTCTGTTTCGTTCATTGCCATTGCCTTATTCCTTTGTCAGGCCGCCCTTTCTCAGGCTGCATTGGACTGCTTTAGCTGTGCAGCGTTACGCGTGGCGCGGTTAATTATTTCAAGCAGAGCCTCTGCACAGGCTGCGACGATATCGGTCGACAGGCCGTGACCACTGAATTCCACGCCATCTACCGTGGCCCGTATACTGGCTTCGCCCTGGGCATCTTCACCCAGCGATATGCTGCGCATGGCCAGACTGAGTACCTTGATTTTAGTTTCAGTTATCTGCTCGAACGCGTGCACCATGGCATCGACAGGTCCATCACCATCCCCGGTGTGGGTGATGGTGCTGCCGTCCTCATGGGCAAGTGTCAGGGAAGCCGTGGGCTCGGTCTCGCCATTGACGCAGCTGACCACGCTGAGCCAGTTCAACGACCAGGGGCCGATGGTACCAGTCTGGCTGCCGGTAATGATGGCTTCGAGATCCGAGTCAAACACCCGCTTTTTAACATCCGCGAGCTCCTTGAAGCGCACCATGATTGCTTCTATCTCACCTTCTTCAAGATTGTAACCCATTGACTCTGCTCGATGTATTACTGCGTGACGGCCACTATGTTTGCCCAGGATCAACTGCGAGTGTTGCAAACCGACATCCTGCGGTTGCATGATTTCGTAGGTCTCGCTCGAAGCGAGCATGCCGTGCTGGTGAATACCGGCTTCGTGGGCAAAAGCATTTTCGCCGACGATAGCCTTGTTGCGTGGTACGAAATTACCGGTCACGGCTGCCAGCAAATGGCTGGCTGCTATCAAGCGGCGCGTATCGACACCGATCTCAACATCATAGTGGTCTGCGCGGGTGCGCAGCGCCATGACAACTTCTTCCAGCGCGCAATTTCCGGCGCGTTCGCCAATGCCGTTGAGCGCACACTCAATCTGGGTTGCACCACCCTCTACTGCGGCAAGGGAATTGGCGACTGCCAGGCCAAGGTCGTCATGGCAATGCGTGCTCACGCACACGTTCTGTATGCCGGGTACTGTTTTTCGCAACCAGCGGAACAGGTCATACATCTCTGACGGGGTTGCATAACCCACCGTATCCGGAATATTGACGGTCGTAGCGCCGGCTTCAATCACGGCCTGCAGTATCTCGGCCAGAAACTGCCGCTCAGTACGGATACCATCTTCGGCGGAGAATTCAACGTCATCACTGGCTTCAGCCGCCAGCTTGACACCGTTGACGGCATTGCGCAGGACCTCATCCCGGCTCATATTGAGTTTTTCACGCCGGTGAATCGGGCTGGTTGCTATAAAAGTATGGATGCGTGACTTTTGGGCGGGCTCCAGTGCCTGCACCGTGCGCTCGATGTCACGTGGAATGGTTCGACACAGGGCCGCAATAACCGGTCCCTCAATTTCCGAGGCCACGGCGTGTACCGCGTCAAAATCACCCGGTGAAGCAGCCGGGAACCCGGCTTCAATAATGTCCACCTTCAAATCCGCCAGCACACGGGCTACCCGCAGCTTCTGACCGAGACTCATGCTGAAACCAGGGCTTTGTTCACCGTCTCTCAAGGTGGTATCAAAAATAAGGATTTTGCGACTCATTCAGATTCTCCTGGTGATCGGCCGTACACCCGGCTGGTGCGGGTTCACTATTGCTGCTGGTATTAATTCAACATGATAGACATCGTGCAGTCGTTCCAACTGGCGTTTAAGCAAGTCACCGGAACGGGTGGATGTCACGCTCACTTCCATGTTCCGGCCAGTGCCGTCTGATTCACTGACCGAGCACTTTTTAAGGCTGTAACCGCGGCGCTCAATTAATCCCAAGGCCCTGATCACCGCGCCGTCAACGCTGCTGAGCTGGATGCGTAATGTGTGTTGCATAATTGTTCTACCTTGCCTTCGCAGGATTTGACTTCATCATCTTGTGATTGGGCTTGCCCGGCGGTACCAGCGGCCAGACGTTCGCCATCGGATCGATCGTTACATGCAGTAAAGCGGCGCCCTGCGTGTTGAGAAGCCACTCAATGGCATCAGTGACTTCTTCAGCCTGGTCGATTGATCTGGACTGAATACCGAAAGCCTCGGCAACCGCTGCAAAATCCGGATTATCGGAAAGATCAACTTCACTGTAGTTTCCGTCGAAGAATAATTCCTGCCACTGACGCACCAGCCCCAGAGCCGAGTTATCGATTAACAGTATCTTGACATCAATCGCATAACGCTTGAGCGTGGCAAGCTCCTGAATATTCATCATGATAGAGCCATCACCCGAGACACACACCACGGTCGCTTCCGGTTTGGCGATCTTGACGCCGATGGCGGCGGGCAGACCGTAACCCATGGTGCCCAGGCCACCGGAGGAAATATGCTCCAGCGGGTCATTAAATTTGCAGTGTTGCGCCACCCACATCTGGTGTTGTCCGACATCACAGGTGATGGTCATCCCCTCAGGGCGCGCCCTGGACAAATCACGCAATAACTTTGGTGCGTATATTCCTTCTCCGGGTGCGTCGTAACGCCAGGCAAATTCTTTTTTCCAACCGACACATTGCGCACACCAGGATGCCCTGGCCTTGTGCTCTGGCTGGATACCTTCCAATGCCGGGGCCAGTTCGCTGACAATGGCCACATCTGCTTTACGCAGCTTTGAAATTTCCGCGGGGTCGATATCAAGGTGAATGATGCGCGCCGACGGCGCAAACTGTGCCAGCTGGCCCGTTGCCCGGTCATCAAAACGCGCGCCGACAACCATCAGGACATCACAATTCTGTACCGCGTGGTTGGCCGCACCATTGCCATGCATACCCAGCAGGCCAACAAAAACCGGATCGTCAGACGACATCACACCCAGGCCTTTTAAGGTGGCTGTGACAGGTATGCCGGTGCGGGCTGCAAACCGCCGGAAATCATCCACTGAATCGGATATGGCAATTCCACCACCAGCGATAATCAGCGGTCGCCTGGCATTTGCCAACATCTCGCTGGCTGCCTGCAATGAGCGGCTATCCGGCAAGCGTATTTCTGGCCGGGGTAGCGGTGAGGCATCGGCTACCACACCCATACCCGCGGAAATATCCTTGGGGAGATCTATCAATACAGGCCCGGGACGGCCGCCTTCTGCAATCGCAAAAGCCTCGTTAACAATGCGCGGAATATCGGCGACATCGCGCACACTATAGCTGTGCTTCACAATCGGCAGCGTGATGCCGAAGATATCAACTTCCTGAAAAGCATCGGTACCCTGCAGGGCGGTCGGTACCTGTCCGGTGATGACTACCATCGGTACTGAATCCATGAACGCGTTGGCAATACCGGTCACCAGATTGGTTGCTCCGGGGCCGGAAGTCGCCAGGCAAACGCCAGCCTTCCTGGTGACCCGGCCATATGCATCGGCGGCCAGTGCGGCACCCTGTTCATGCCGGCACAAATAGTGTTTCAAACCTGAACCGACCAGTGCATCATATACCGGCATGATGGTGCCACCCGGGTATCCGAAAATCTGCTTCACGCCATTACGCTCAAGCGCCCTGATCAGTATCTGCGATCCGCTGCGTAGCTCCAGGGCTATATTTGTGGATGCGTTCATACAGGCTAGGCCGCTTTAGCCTTTTTGGGCTTGGATATCCAGCTCATGCGGGCCCTCAATTCACGGCCCGTGGTTTCAATTGGGTGCGCTCGACGCGCCGCCAGCATCGCCTGGTAGTTTTTCGAACCGGATTTATGTTCAGCCATCCACTGGCGGGCAAAACTGCCGTCCTGGATATCTTGCAGAACTTCCCGCATGCGATCTTTGACGGAGGCATCCAGGATTCTCGGTCCGGACACCAGGTCGCCATAAGACGCCGTGTCGGAAATGAATTCATACATCTTGTCCAGGCCACCTTCGTACATCAGGTCAACTATCAGCTTCAGTTCGTGCAGGCACTCAAAATATGCAGCTTCAGGTTGATAACCCGCTTCTACCAGGGTCTCAAAGCCGTAGATCACCAGTTGGCTTGCACCACCACACAAAACCGCCTGCTCACCAAACAAATCAGTTTCAGTTTCCTCTGCGAAGGTCGTGTTCAATACGCCGGCACGGGTACCGCCGAGGCCGTGCGCATAGCTCAGTGCACGCTCTGCCGCTTCTCCGCTGGCATCCTGGTGAACTGCGCGCAGGCAAGGCACACCACGACCTTGCTGGTACTCGCGGCGAACCAGGTCACCCGGTGACTTGGGTGCGACCATGATCACGTCCACACCTGCCGGGGACTCAATGGCTCCGAAATGAATGTTGAAGCCATGCGCAAACAACAGCACGTCGCCGTCCTCGAAAGATTCTCTGATATCCTCGAAAATCTGCGGCTGGGCCATGTCCGGCATCAGCATGCAGATCACCTGGGCACGTTTGGCGGCCACATCGAAAGGCATGACTGAAAAACCTTTGTCGGCGGCGTCTGCTGCTGAGGGCCCGCCCATGCGGGCACCGATGATGACTGTATAGCCGGAATCACGCAGATTCTGGGCATGCGCCTTGCCCTGGCTACCATAGCCAAGCACGGCAATCGTCATGCCCTGCAATGCATCACGACTCACATCTTCTTCGGTCAATAGCTCCATTGCTTAAATCCTCTGCTGGTTTGTTCAAATCAGTGCTCAAAAAAAACCCCGCTTCCTTTCGGTTGCGGGGGGTTGCTGTTCTTTCGTCTGTTGTTCTATGCGATCAAAGCTACCCCGCTGAATGTCGGAATAATTACTAGTACCAGGACCAGATCAATATTTGCTTGCAACGAAACAGAACGAACAGCGGCGCCAGCCCCCAGGCCAGCGTGTTGTGAACGAACATTCAATTGGTGCAAATGCTTTACCATGCCGTGTTTATCCCATTCTAAAAAAGCCCTGTCAACCATTATTTTACTTTTTATTATAAATACCCTGTGACTGATTCCTGATGCAGTGTCTCAAGCCACCTGAATTCCAGTACCTGGCCAAGATAATATTGACGGAATACTGGCCGCCATAAGGTGCCTGTGAAACAGGAATCGGGTACAATAAAGGGCTGATTCCGGCAGGCTGCCGGACAGTCTGCCAGATAGTCTGACTGGCCCAATTACGCGCCGTGCAGATCTTTTTTTAACGACCGGTCTGCTGGGCATTTTCCAAGCGAGAATCACTTCCTGAGGGGTGTCCAATGGGAATTTTCGAAACGATTAAAACCACAAAGCACGAGCAAATCATATTCTGCAATAACGCTGATGCGGGCCTTAAAGCCATCATCGCCATTCACAACACGGTGCTCGGCCCTGCTTTGGGCGGCCTGCGTATGTGGCCCTACGCCTCAGAGCAGGAAGCACTGGATGACGTTCTGCGCCTGTCACGTGGCATGACCTACAAGGCTGCGGTGTCCGGCCTGAACCTCGGGGGCGGCAAAGCAGTTATTATCGGTGACCCGAGGAAAGATAAATCGGAAGCCCTGTTCCGGGCTTTCGGGCGTTTCATAGACAGTCTGCACGGCCGTTACATTACCGCCGAAGATGTCGGCGTCGATGTCAACGACATGGAGTTTCTTTTCCAGGAAACCAATAACGTCGTCGGCGTACACCAGGTACATGGTGGCTCAGGCGATCCCTCCCCATACACCGCCTACGGCACACTACAGGGCATCAAAGCGGCTTTGCAGTGGAAGTTTGGCAACCAGGAAGTGGGTAATTACAGTTTTGCTGTGCAGGGCGCCGGCCATGTCGGAATCAACCTGATCAAATTGCTGCGTGAAGCCGGCTCCAAGGTGTTTGTCACCGATTTCAATGAAGACGCGGTGGCCGAGGCCGTGCAACTGGGTGCGGAAGCCGTTGGTCTTGACGATATCTATGCCGTCGATGCTGATGTATTCAGCCCCTGTGCGCTGGGCGCCATCGTCAATGAAGAAACCATTCCACGCTTCAAATTCAAAGTGGTCGCCGGTGCTGCCAACAACCAGTTGGCCACCGACGCATCCGGAGACGAGCTGGACGAACGCGGCATCCTGTACGCACCTGATTATGCCGTGAACGCGGGTGGTTTGATGAATGTATCCATCGAGTTCGAGGGTTGGAACAAGGAACGCGCATTACGCATGTCACGCACCATCTATTACAACCTCAGCAAAATATTCGCCATCGCTGAGCGGGATGGGATCCCCACTTACAAAGCCGCCGACCGCATGGCGGAAGAACGCATCGAGATCATCGGCAAGCTCAAACTGCCGCATATGGGCAAACCACATCGCTTCCCGGGACGCGAGCGCCAAAACGGCAGTTAACAGATCTGGTAACACCATGCAGGTACAAATGCCATTGAACGATGATCTCGAACTGCTGCGCGAAACTGTGCGGCGCTTCGCCGAGCAGGAAATCACACCACGCGCGGAAGAAATTGACAGCAGCAATACCTTCCCACAGGATTTGTGGCCCAAACTCGGTCAACTCGGACTACTCGGCATGAGTATTCCGGCGTCGCTGGGCGGCTCTGAAATGGGCTACCTTGCACACGTGGTCGCGATGGAAGAAATCTCCCGGGCTTCAGGTTCCGTGGGATTATCTTACGGTGCCAACAGCAACCTGTGCATGGACAACCTGAACAAAAATGGCTCAGATGCTCAGCGCCAGAAATACTTGCCAGGCCTGTGCCGCGGTGAGTTGGTCGGTGCGCTGGCGATGTCAGAATCCGGTGCCGGATCAGACGTGGTTGGCTCCATGACCTGCCGTGCAGAGCTCCAGGGTGATTACTGGCTCGCCAACGGCACCAAGATGTGGATCACCAACGGGCCCGAGGCCGATGTGCTGATCGTCTATATGCGCACTGCCGGCAAACAGGCTGGTTCATCAACCATGACGGCGTTTTTGATAGAAAAAGGCATGTCTGGATTCAGCACCTCCCAGAAGCTCGACAAATTCGGCATGCGTGGCTCCAATACCTGTGAACTGGTGTTTGAGAACTGTCGCATTCCACTGGAAAACGTCATCGGTGAAGTCCACCGGGGTGTCAGCCTGCTGATGAGGGGGCTTAACACCGAGCGCCTGGTATTGTCCGGCGGTCCGCTGGGGCTGATGCAAGCCTGCCTCGACCTGGTCATACCTTATATGCGGGAACGCAAACAATTCGACCGGCCGATCGGCTCTTTCGGCATCATGCAAGCCAAGCTGGCGGATATGTACACCGCGTTGCAGTCATCCCGTGCCTATGTCTACCGTATCGCGCAAGATTACGATGCAGGAATGCGGTCACGTATCGATCCGGCGGCCTGTCTGTTGCAGGCATCAACCAGCGCAGTCAAGGTGGCCCTGGAGGCCATCCAGTCACTGGGCGCCAACGGCTACATGAACCAATACCCGGCAGGACGCATATTACGTGATGCCAAGCTATACGAAATCGGAGCCGGCACCAACGAAATCCGCAGAATGCTGATCGGCCGTGAGCTGGTGGCCCTGTAAAACCCTGTCACCAACAATGGAGCTACAACATGAATAATAAGGTCGTCATCGTCGGTGCCAAACGCACTCCTATTGGATCCTTTCAGGGCTGGTTTTCCACCGTGCCCTGCAATGAGCTCGGAGCCATAGCTATTCACGCCGCAGTCCAGCACGCCGGCGTGCGGCCTGACGCGGTTGATGATGTTTTAATGGGTTGTGTTTTGCCAGCAGGTGTTGGTCAGGCACCAGCCCGTATGGCGTCACTCAAAGCAGGCATTCCGAGTTCCGCCGGGGCCGTCACGATCAACAAGGTCTGCGGCTCAGGCATGAAAACCATACAGATTGCCCATGACCAGATAATTGCCGGCTCGGCTGAAATCGTCGTGGCAGGCGGTATGGAAAACATGTCTCTGGCACCTTACCTGCTTCCCAAAGCCCGTGGTGGCTACCGTATGGGTGATGCAGAAGTCCTGGACCACATATTTACCGACGGTCTGCAGGATCCCCACGACAAGTTGATGATGGGTGTCTACGGCGAACGCTGCGCAGAGAAATTTAATTTTACGCGCGCGGCGCAAGATGCTTTCGCTATCACTTCAATAGAACGCGCCCTGCACGCGATGGGCGGTGAATTCAAAGATGAAATCACCCCGGTCACAGTCCAGTCACGGCGCGGCGACAGCGTGGTCAGCGAAGATCAGGAGCCGCCTGCATGCAAGCCAGACAAAATTCCGACATTACGGGCTGCGTTTAAAAAAGACGGCACCGTAACTGCGGCATCTTCGTCAAAGATTTCTGACGGCGCCGCTGCCACGGTTTTGATGTCTGCACAAAAGGCCGCCGACATGGACCTGGCACCGCTTGCAACTATTGTGTCACATGCCAGCTTTTCCCAGCAGCCGGAATGGTTCACCACAGCACCCATCGGGGCAATCAAGCGGGTACTGGACAAAGCAGGTTGGGCTGTTGATGATGTCGATCTGTATGAAGTGAACGAAGCCTTTGCCGTCGTGACCATGGCTGTTATGCAGGAACTCAGCATTGATCACGCCAAAATGAATGTAAACGGCGGCGCCTGCGCGTTGGGCCACCCGATAGGCGCTTCGGGCACGCGCATCGTGGTCACGTTAATCAATGCTCTACAACACCGCGGACTTAAAAAAGGCGTGGCCGCCCTGTGCATCGGTGGCGGTGAAGCTACTGCTGTCGCCATTGAGCTGCCATAATTCAGACCATGGCCATCATCAAGTCCATGATAGATACCAGCAGCAAGGAGTTTGCTGCCAATGACGCGCATATGCGCGAGCTGGTCGCTGACCTGCAAAAACACCTCGACCAGGTCGAACTGGGTGGCGGCGAGAAGGCGCGCAGCAAACATATCAAACGCGGTAAATTGCTGCCGCGCGAACGCATCAAACAACTGCTTGACACCGGCACACCATTTCTGGAACTGTCGCCGATGGCCGCACACGACATGTACGACAACAAGGCACCATGTGCCGGCATCATCACAGGTATTGGCCGCGTCAATGGCCGGGAAGTCGTCATCATAGCCAACGATGCGACCGTCAAGGGCGGCACCTATTTTCCGATAACGGTAAAAAAACACCTGCGCGCGCAGGAAATAGCGCTTGAAAACCACCTGCCCTGTATTTACCTGGTGGATTCGGGTGGAGCCTTCCTGCCTTTGCAGGACGAAGTATTCCCGGATCGTGATCATTTTGGCCGTATTTTTTATAACCAGGCCCACCTTTCAGCGTCCAACATCCCACAGATCGGCGTGGTAATGGGTTCATGTACCGCCGGCGGTGCTTATGTGCCTGCCATGAGTGATGAATCCATCATCGTTAAAAACCAGGGCACGATTTTCCTGGCCGGTCCGCCATTGGTCAAGGCGGCTACCGGCGAAATAGTTGATGCAGAATCACTCGGTGGGGCGGATGTGCATTGTTCAAAATCCGGCGTAACTGATCACTATGCGCTGGATGATGCGCATGCCCTGCAGTTGGCACGCGATGCAGTGGTTTTTTTGAACCGTCCAAAAGGCAACCCGCTGGAAATCCGCAAATCCATCAGCCCGGCCTACCCGATGGAAGAAATTTATGGAATTGTTTCCCGCGATACCCGTTATCCCTACAAGGTCAGGGAGATCATAGCCCGACTCATTGACGGAAGTCTGTTTCATGAATTCAAAGCTCGTTACGGCAAAACCCTGGTGTGTGGTTTCGCTCATGTCCACGGCTATCCCATTGGTATTCTCGCCAACAACGGCATTCTGTTTTCTGACAGTGCCTTGAAGGGTACACACTTCATTCAAATTTGTAACAAACGGAATATCCCGATGATATTCTTACAGAATGTAACGGGATTCATGGTTGGAAAGGCGTACGAAAATTCCGGAATTGCAAAGGATGGTGCGAAAATGGTGACCGCTGTTGCAACCAGCCATGTACCAAAATTTACCGTTATCATCGGTGGCTCATTCGGTGCTGGAAATTACGCAATGTGTGGCCGCGCTTACCAACCAAGAATGATTTGGATGTGGCCCAACGCGAGGATTTCCGTCATGGGTGGCGAGCAGGCAGCATCGGTGTTGGCGACCATTCGCCGGGATGCAATTGAGGCCGCCGGGGAAAGCTGGTCTGTTGATGACGAACAGGCCTTCAAACAACCGATCCGCGACAGTTATGAAACGGAAGGACATCCCTACTATGCCACTGCACGGCTATGGGATGACGGTGTTATTGACCCCATTGATACACGGCATGTGCTGGGTTTGGCTCTGTCGGCAGCCATGAATGCTCCGGTCAGAGAGGGCAAACATGGCATTTTCAGGATGTAACGACAGCAACAGACCCGGCAACTGGCCCTGCCAGGCATCCATCATCTGAACCCGCAGGATCCAGCAACATGCAAACCATACAAAGCACGCTAAGCAAGCAAGGTGTCCTGACTGTACGCATGAACCGTCCACAAGTACACAACGCTTTTGATGCCGTGATGATCGGGGAGTTGACTGAAACACTGCGAGCAGCAGATGGGGACAGCGAAATCAGCTTGCTGGTTATCACGGGTGCAGGCTCCAGTTTCTCAGCCGGCGCCGATGTGCACTGGATGCGCAGCCTGGTGGACGCCAGCGAGAAAGATAATGAGCGCGATGCGCTGCAACTCGCCGGCTTGATGCGGGCATTAAATTACTTTACAAAACCCACCATCGCCCGTATTAATGGCGCTGCGTATGGTGGTGGACTGGGCCTGATCGCGGCCTGTGATATCACCATTGCAGTTGAAAACGCACAATTCGGTCTGACCGAAGTGCGCCTGGGACTCGCGCCCGCAGTCATTTCACATTATGTCATGCGCTGCATCGGTGAACGCAATGCAAGGCGCTATTTTCTGACCGGTGAACGCTTTGACGCCCGGCAGGCAAAGGCTATCGGACTGATTCAGCAATGTGTAGCTGCGGACCAACTGGACGCGGCTGTGGAGACCGTCATCAGGCAATTACTCAAGGGTGGCCCCCTTGCAATTAAGGCCTGCAAAGAGCTTGTTTACGCCGTGGCCGGTCATGATGAGGAAACACAGAAATCACTGGATGAATACACTGCAAAGGTCATCGCCGGTATGCGCATCATGGACGAAGGCCAGGAAGGCCTGACGGCTTTCCTTGAAAAACGCAAACCTGGCTGGGTAGAAGGCTGATTGAAGATGAGTGATTTCGTCACAATCGTTGAAGTCGGCCCGCGTGACGGGCTGCAGAACGAGCCGCAGACCTTGTCGACCGCTTTGCGGGTTGAGCTGATCGACCGCCTGGCACAGTGCGGCCTGCCTGTCATTGAGGCCGGCAGTTTTGTCAGCCCGAAACGGGTGCCGCAAATGGCCGCTACTGGCGAAGTCCTGGCAGGGATCACCACCCTGCCCGAGACACGCTATCCGGTACTGGTGCCCAATCTGAAGGGCTATGAATTGGCAATCGAGGCAGGTGCCAAAGAAATCGCCCTGTTTACCGCGGCTTCAGAGAGCTTCAGCCAGCGCAATACAAATTGCAGCATGGCCGAATCAATCACCCGGCTTAAAGTCGTTGCCGACCAGGCGAATGACGCGGGCCTGCGGATCCGCGCTTATATTTCCTGTGTGCTCGGCTGTCCGTACGAAGGAGATATTGAAACTGGAGCGGTTGCCGCAGTCTGCGAACAACTGATGCAGCTGGGTTGTGATGAAATTTCTTTGGGAGATACCATCGGTACAGGCACTCCCTCTCGAGCGAAAGCACTGATCGAGGCGATTAAAGCAGTGGTACCGGTCACGCAATTGGCTGTGCATTTTCATGACACCTATGGCCAGGCACTGGCCAATATCCTTGCCAGCCTGGATGCCGGCATTCGTACGGTCGATTCATCCGTATCCGGACTGGGCGGTTGCCCATATGCCGACGGGGCAAGCGGCAATGTCGCTACGGAGGACGTGGTCTACATGCTCGACGGTCTTGGACTCGATACCGGCATTGACCTGAACGCGCTGGCCATTACCGGCGACTGGATTTCCAGGCAGTTGGGTCGCCCCAACAACAGCAAGGCCGGCATCGCACTGCTTAACAACAAGCCATTGAATTAGTTTTAACCCAGGGAGTTTTTTAACATGCAATTGAATGAAGTCAAAGCCATCGTCACCGGTGGGGTTTCCGGCCTTGGCCTGGCCGTGGCCAGAAAAATAGTCGTGGCCGGCGGCCAGGCCGTACTACTCGACATTAACGACGCCGGCGGAGCTGCTGCGATAGCAGAATTAGGTGATGCGGTCAGCTATATCCGTACTGATGTCAGCAATGAGCAGGCAGTGATCGATGCCGTAAAAACAGCGGTCGGGCGCATGGGTATGATCAACGTCGCGATGAACTGTGCCGGCATCATCGGCGCCGGACGGGTACTGGGACGCGCAGCACCCATGGCACTGGATTTCTTTACAAAAGTCATCCAGGTCAACCTGGTCGGCAGCTTCAATGTGTGCAAGGCTGCGGGTGCGGCGATGGAATCCAACCCGGCGGGTGCGGACGGCGAACGTGGTGTGATTATCAGCACAGCCTCAGTCGCAGCCTACGATGGCCAGATCGGCCAGGCCGCCTATTCTGCCTCCAAGGCCGGTATTATCGGCATGACGCTACCAATAGCGCGGGAATTTGCCCGTTTCGGAGTGCGTATCAACACCATTGCACCCGGAATATTCTGGACACCCATGGCAGACGGCATGCCGGAACACGTGCAGGAATCACTGGCCGCATCCGTCCCGTTCCCAAGCCGCCTGGGCAAACCTGAAGAATTTGCTGATTTAGCAGCCCATATCATGGAAAATGGTTACATCAACGGTGAAACCATCCGCCTGGATGGTGCCGTCAGGCTGGCGCCAAAATAAAGGAGGGCCGATGGAAACCTTTGCCGAAGTAAGACAGCATATTATGGACAACCACAGGCTGTTTATCGACGAGCCCTTTCAGCTGGCATTTGATTGCCCGACGGACGGCGGCAACAGAAAACAAGCCATCTATATCGCGGAACTGAAAACTTCAGACAATCGACGCTACCTGCGGGTGGAAACACTGATCTGTCCGTTAGCAGGTTTTGATGCCGAGAAATGCCTGCGGATCAATCTGGTCCTGCGGGTTGGTTACCTGGCAGTCGGTGACCTGGATGGTACAGCTTACGTAAAAATGTGTGAAAACATGCCCTACAGTTCATTGAATGGCGAGGAACTCGAGTACGTTATCAGCCATGTGGCGCCCATGGCAGACCGCATGGAACAAACGCTGGAATCGGGCAATGACATCGCCTGATCGATTTGTTTTTTGAAACCGGAGGAGACGCTTTTGGATGCCATCAGAGACTATATCGCAAACGCAAATATTATCGAGGGTTTGATTAGCGCCGATATCCTGGAAACTGCCAAGCTTGAACTTGAGGCAGCCGGCTGCAGCATTCCTTACCCGCAAACAGATGTACACCTTCGCCAAATCACGCAAGACTAAACGCCTGGACTAATTATTTGGAGAGATACCATGGCAAATGAAGGCTATCACGAACCCATTTCTGAACTCAGCGATGAAACCCGCGACATGCACCGTGCGATTACATCACTGATGGAAGAACTGGAGGCAGTGGATTGGTATAACCAGCGTGTCAATGCCTGCAAAGACCCACAACTACGAGCCATCCTGGCACATAACCGGGACGAGGAAAAAGAACACGCGGCAATGGTGCTGGAGTGGATACGCAGACGTGATCCGGCAATGGACCACGAACTGAAGGACTACCTGTTCACGGACAAGCCAATTGCGCATTCTTAAGGCCTGCTTGATATCGCCGCCTTTTACTGGTGGGCATGCTGGTTATATTTATGCATAGATCAGAGGTTCCCTGCATAGTGAAGACGATTTCATGAAGTCACATGCTGCTGTTGCCTTCGAGGCCGGCAAACCCCTTGAAATAACTGAGGTTGAAGTACAGGCGCCCAAACAAGGCGAAGTGTTGGTGCGTATGGTCGCGACCGGTGTATGCCACACCGATGCATTTACGCTGTCGGGGGCAGACCCTGAAGGTATTTTCCCATCCATCCTGGGCCACGAAGGTGGCGGCGTGGTGGAAGAAGTCGGCGCGGGTGTGTCCAGCGTTAAACCCGGCGATCACGTCATTCCCCTGTATACCCCGGAATGTGGCGAATGCAGTTTCTGCAAATCCGGAAAAACCAATCTTTGCCAGAAAATCCGCTTAACGCAGGGCCAGGGTCTGATGCCGGACGGAACGTCGCGATTCTCATTAAACGGCGCAACCCTGTACCACTACATGGGCACATCGACCTTCTCGGAATACAGTGTCATGCCGGAAATTTCGGTGGCAAAAATCAACTCCGAAGCACCGCTGGACAAGGTCTGCCTGCTCGGCTGCGGTATCACCACCGGTATTGGTGCAGTGCTTAATACTGCCAGGGTTGAAGCGGGTGCCACAGTGGCGGTTTTCGGTCTTGGCGGTATTGGACTGAGTGTGGTCCAGGGTGCCGTTATGGCGGGCGCTGCCCGCATTCTCGCAGTTGATTTGAATGAGGACAAGTTTGAAATGGCGCGTATGCTGGGTGCAACTGACTTCATCAACCCAGCTAAATATGACGATCCGATCCAGGATGTCATCGTGGACCTGACCGATGGCGGCGTTGATTATTCCTTCGAATGTATCGGCAACACCGACGTCATGCGCTCTGCGCTGGAATGCTGCCACAAAGGCTGGGGCGAATCCGTCATCATCGGCGTCGCCGGAGCTGGTCAGGAGATCAGTACGCGGCCTTTCCAACTGGTGACCGGCCGGGTGTGGCGCGGAACGGCCTTTGGCGGTGTACGTGGACGCAGTGAATTACCAGCTTATGTGGATAACTATATGGCCGGTAAAATCAACATCGATGACATGGTGACCCACACCATGGGCCTGGAAGATATCAACCACGCTTTTGATCTGATGCATGACGGCAAAAGCATTCGTTCGGTCATCATTTACTAACGCCAATTTAAGCAGAGTGATGCATGACGGCAATCCGGGATGACGGTGCGCTTGCTCAGTTACTATTCAGCCACACCCTGGCCTGCAGGCCGATCCTGGTTGAGTAGCCGACTGAACGGCTGACTATTTGTCCGTTACCATCAATGACAAAATAGGTAGGGAATGCCTGGATTTGCCAGTCGCGTGTGGTTTGTGGGCCACCCAGCAGTACAGGTAAATGCACGTCAGTCTCTCTGATGAATTCACGTACTTCATCCAGATTTCCGTACTCGAGGGCTACCACGCGGGCCCATGAAAGTCTCCCGCTCGCTACCAGTTGGTCGAGATTGTCGATGCTATAGCGACAAACAGAACACCAGGGGGCAAAGAAATACACAACGCCGGTCTCACCAGCCACCAGTACTGAGTCGGCCTGCATATCATCCAGCCAGGCCGGTTCCAGTGCAGGTGTGTACTCATCATCGGGCAGGTCGTGGGTCTGCCAGGCATGAATAAGTATGAACACCATCATGAGCAGCACCACATCAAACGCCAGCGAGCCCCAGTAATTAGCCCGTAGAGCCTTCCACAACTTACTGATCACCATTCACCCCACAGCAGGCAGTCAACAGCGCCGCGGTAACCATACTGCTCAAGGTCGATTTTGCCATTCAAAAAAACAAGTCCCTCGCCTTCCAGCAGGTCTTTCTGCCGCTGCCAGCCACTTGAATCCTCGCGGAAGGAAATCTTGCCCTGAGCGTTGATGACCCGGTGCCATGGCAAGCTCATACTGCGTGGCGCCCGCCTGAGCGCCTGGCTGACACGCCGTGCTGCCCCCGGCATTCCCGCCAGTCTGGCAACTTCGCCGTAGGTCAGCACATGTCCCGGCGGTATCTCCGAAACCACTTTCCAGACGCTTTGGTGCCAGTTTCCATCGCTTGTATTCTCAACTTTGGTATGTGGATTCATACCGCAACAATCAGACTTCTGCAACGGCTTGATTGGGGTGATGCCAATCACTTCTCATGCTTGCCTGCAGTCCCGCCTGCAACCCGTTGTGAAGCAGCCAGGATGCCCCGCAGTATATTGATTTCGTTCTGATCCGGCCGGGCACGGTTGAACAAACGCCTGAGCCGCATCATCAAGCGCTTCGGCTGCTCCGGGTTCAGGAAGTCGATATCCAGAAGTGTCTGCTCAAGGTGCGCATAAAAACGTTCCATCTGGCCGGCGTCAACCGGCACCCAATCAAGCGGGGAAACCGTGACACCGGCTTCGCTGATCGCCGACATACGCAATTCGTAGCCGATGACCTGGACCGCCTGGGCGAGATTCAGCGAACCGTAATCAGGGTTGGTATCAATATGCACCAATTGGTGGCAGCGTTGTATTTCATCATTGGTCAGGCCATAACGTTCACGCCCAAACAGGATCGCGACATCCCCAGTGTCATGCTCAGACAGAGCACATTCGGCTGCCTTGCGAACATCCATTTGCGGCATGGGTAAGCTGCGTAGCCGGGCACTGGTTCCCAGCACCAGAGAACAGCCGTCCAATGCAGACTCGAGTGAGTCATGTACCACTGCATGTTGCAGCAGGTCATCCGCGCCGCTTGCCATCGCCGTTGCCTCAGCATCGGGAAATGTGGTTGGCGTGACCAGGTGCAGTTGCTGCAATCCCATGACTTTCATGGCCCTGGCCGACGCACCGATGTTGCCTGGATGGGTTGTATTGATAAGAACCACACGAATTTTGGATAATCGTGCTGCCACCTGCGCTTCGCTTCTGCTATCCTGTGCCGCCTTCATATCCAATAGCCTTTCAAGGTGATACTGCCATGGCCCATCCAGTGTTAAACATCGCAATTAACGCTGCGCATATCGCCGGCGACCTGCTGCGTCAGGAATTGCACAAAGTGGCCTCCATCCCGATAACCCGCAAAGCAAGACATGATTATGTCAGTGAAATCGACAAAACCAGCGAAGAGCAGATTGTACGTGAAATCAAACGCTACTACCCGGACCACGCAATCCTTGCCGAGGAAAGCGGAGCACAAGGCGATAGTGATTATGTATGGATCATTGACCCACTGGATGGTACCAGCAATTACCTGCATGGCATGCCGCACTTCGCCATATCCATTGCCGTGCAAATAAAAGACCGCCTGGAACACGCCGTGGTTTATGACCCGATGCGGGATGAACTGTTTACTGCCAGCCGTGGCAGCGGTGCACATTTGAACAACACACGTATCAGAGTATCGGCGCGTAAAACGCTGGATAACGCCATACTGGCCACTGCATTTCCATTCCGCCAACGCGGCATGATGGGACTATATACCGGCATGTTCAGTGAAGTATTCAGGAAGGTTGAAGACATCCGCCGTTATGGCGCAGCTTCGCTTGATCTTGCCTGGGTAGCAGCCGGACGAATGGACGCTTACTTCGAGATCGGACTCAAGCCCTGGGACGTCTCTGCCGGTGCCTTGCTGGTGCGCGAAGCCGGTGGCGTGGTGGTTGATTTTGAGGGTAGCGATGCGGTCCAGCATTCACACTCAATTCTCGCTGCGCCGTTCAAGCTGATGACGCCATTAAGGCAGATTATTCAGCCGCGCTGGGTGAAAGCGAAACGCTAGAAACGCGAGGCTAGAAACGCGAGCAGCGGAGCTACCGCCCTACATGTCCCGCTGGTTCGAAATTACGGCCTTGTGTTGAGAGTAGCGCCTTCTTTTTCTACTTCCATCAGGTCAAACTTGCTTACCCCCAGCATCAACAGGGCCGTACTCGCGACATAGATGGATGAGTAGGTACCAATCACAACACCGACAATCAGCGTAAATGCGAACCCGTGAATGATTTCACCGCCAAAATAGAACAGGGCGGAAAGTACCAGCAGCGTCGTTGTAGAGGTCATCAATGTACGTGACAGGGTTTCATTGATTGAAGTATTAACCACTTCGACTGGCTGGCGTTTACGGTAACGCGGGAAGTTTTCGCGGATACGGTCAAACAATACGATGGTATCGTTCAGCGAATAACCCACCACCGCCAGTATCGCCGCCACCACCGTCAGGTTAAATTCAATCTGCACAAAGGATAAAACACCCATACTGACAACAATGTCATGGAACAGGGCAGCCACCGCACCGACCGAGAAGCGCCATTGAAAACGGAACATGACGTAAAGGAAAACACCTACCATCGCATAGATAACGGCCAGTATGCCCTGCTCGGCCAATTCGTCACCCACTTGCGGACCAACGAACTCAACCCTGCGCATTTCAATTTCACCGTCCACGCTCTCGCTTAACGCCGCCAGCACGCGGGTAGATAATTCTGCGTTGCTTTCGGTGGCTTCAGAAGGTGGAATCCGCACAACGATGTCGGTGGCCGTACCAAAAGTCTGCACGATTGAATCGAAACCTGCGCGCTTCAGGTTCGCGCGCACATCGGAAATCTCAGGCGCCGAAGGATAGCCGACTTCGATCAGCGTGCCGCCGGTGAAGTCCAGCCCAAAATTCAATCCGTTCAGCGCGAGGGATGTGATTGAACAGACAATCAGTATGGAGGAAAAAATCAGCGCAAGCTTGCTCTGGCTCATGAAATCAATATTGGTCTTGGCGCGTAAAAATCTCATATTTACACCTTAAATGGCCAGCTTGCGGACACGTTTTTTGCCACCGTAGATCAAGTTAATAACAGCCCGTGTACCCATGATCGCAGTGAACATGGAAGTCAAAATACCCAAAGACAAGGTCACAGCAAAACCTTTGACCGGACCGGTGCCAAACAGGAACAGCACAAATGCTGCGATCAGTGTCGTGATGTTGGCATCGGCAATGGTTGAAAAGGCTTTTTCATAGCCGGCACGGATACTCGCCTGTGGCGTATTGCCATTGGCCAGTTCCTCACGGATACGTTCAAATATCAGCACATTGGCGTCCACCGCCATACCGATCGTCAGGACGATACCGGCAATACCCGGCATCGTCAGTGTCGCTCCGAGCATGGACAGCAGTGCAATCAGCAATACCAGGTTGGTAAACAGCGCCAGGTTCGCCACCAGACCAAAGACCTTGTAATAAATTGCCATGAACAACAGCACCAGAACAAAACCGATCATCACTGACTTGAAACCCTGGGCTACGTTATCCGCACCCAGGCTTGGGCCAACGGTACGTTCCTCAATGATCTCCATCGGTGCAGCCAGCGCACCGGCGCGGAGCAGCAAAGACAGCTGTGATGCCTCTTGAATAGAGCCGATACCGGTGGTCTGGAAGCGTTTGCCGAATGGTTCACGTATCACAGCAACACTGATGACATCTTCAATCTTGCGGCCACCGGGTTTTTGTTCGATGTAAACTACTGCCATCCGATTGCCCACGTTATCACGGGTAAAATCCAGCATTCGTTTGGAACCGACACCATCAAGTGTCACGCTGACGGAAGGCTGGCCGCTCTGTTGGTCAAATGACGCCGATGCGCCTATCAACTGGTTACCGGAAACGATCAGGCGTTTCTTAAGCAGAATCGGGTTGCCGTTATCATCCATATACAGACGCGATTCAGGAGGAATCCGACCCGTTTGGGCGGCGGTAAAGGCATCGTTATTTTCATCAACAGCCCGGTATTCCAGCGTGGCCGTTGCACCGATAATTTTCTTGGCTGCAACCGTATCCTGTATACCGGGCAACTGTACTACCACACGGTCAGCACCCTGTTGCTGGATGACCGGCTCCGCCACACCAAGCTCATTGACGCGGTTTCGTAACGTGGTGATGTTTTGTTTTAACGCAGTTTGCTGCAGCACAAGCAATTGTTGCTCATTCACGGTGGCAGAAATGCCAAAGGTTTCCCCCGCCGCCAGTTCCTTGATGTTCAGGCCCTGCAAGCTCTGGTCCGTACGCAGGATATTCATGGTGCGGTCACGATCTTCAGCGGAGCGTAACATGGCCAACAGACCTTTGCCTTCGTGGCGAACCGATACGTAACGGATGCCTTCGGCGCGCAAGGCTGCCCGAATATCGTCTACAAAGCGGTCCAGTTGCTGGCTGCGGGCGGTATCCATATCAAGCTGCATCAGGAAGTGCACACCACCCTGCAAATCCAGGCCCAGGGTCATGGGTTTGCCGCCGATGGCGCGCAAACCACTCGGGGTGGCATGTGCCAGATTTAGCGCAACGATGAACTTGTCGCCCAGTGCATCCCGTAGCACACCGGCCGCCTTAAGCTGATCCTCGGTGTCAGCAAAACGATAGAGCATGCGGTTACCCTGTCGCTCTTTGCTGCTGTAGCTGATTCCCTCCAGCATCAGGGCATCATCGATATTGGCTGTCAGGTCAGAAGGTAATTCAAAACCACGTGCTGAGGTCACCTGCAAAGCAGGATCCTTGCCGTAAAGATTGGGCAATGCATAGACGAAACCCACGGTAACAATAATAAGTATGAGCAGGTATCGCCAGACAGAATACTGGTTCATGAATCAGTCTCGAATTGAAAAATAAATGCTGCTGATCAAGCCGACTTGATCGTACCCTTGGGCATAATGCTGGCCACCGACTGGCGTTGCACCCTGACCTTCACCTTGTCCGCCACTTCAAGCGTAACGAAAGACTCGGATACATCGGTAATGCGACCCAGCAGGCCACCGTTGGTTACCACTTCGTCACCTTTACCCAATTGAGAAACCAATTGGCGGTGCTCTTTTGAACGCTTCATCTGGGGCCGGATCAGCATGAAATAAAACACCGCGAAGATGATGATCAACGGAAGAAAGCTCAACAGCCCGCCTGATGAGGCCGCGTCCTGTGCATATGCGCTAGAAATAAAGAAGTCCATAGTTGTCCCTGGGTGTTTTCTGGTGGATTCGTTTCGTTATCAGCTAAGTGGGGGTATTGCGGCTGTTTTCAAACAGTCCGCTGCCATTCAGCCGGCAATTATAAGCCAAGCTGAGTCAGAAAACCGCTGGTTTTTTGCACTCAGGCGATACCTTTGGAATATGTAGCAAGGAATTGCCTGGCATTTTCGGCCAGACACCCGTTTTCGATTGCTTTTCTGAGATCCGCCATCAACTGCTGGTAGAAATACAGGTTATGCACCGTGGCAAGGTGTGAACCGAGCATTTCCTTGCAGCGGTCCAGGTGTTTCAGGTAAGACCGTGAGTAATTCCGGCAGGTATAGCAACCGCATTCTTCATCAATGGGCTGTGTGTCGAGTTTGAAACGTGCATTGCGGATTTTCAGTACGCCGTGGCGGGTAAAATAATAGCCATTGCGGGCATTGCGGGTCGGCATGACGCAATCGAACATATCCACACCATGCAACACAGCCGCAATAATGTCCTGCGGGCGCCCTACCCCCATCAGGTAGCGTGGTTTATCCTTTGGCAAACAAGGGAGTGTATACGCCAATACCCGTTCCCGCTCGTGCTCCGGCTCGCCGACCGATAGCCCACCGATCGCGTAGCCGCTAAAGCCGATATCTGTCAATGCCTGTGCGGATTGTTGGCGCAAGCCTGCATACATGCCGCCCTGGACAATGCCGAACAAGGCAGCAGTACTGTCTCCATGCGCCTGCAGACAGCGTGCAGCCCAACGCATGGATAGCTCCATCGACTGCTGTGCCTTTTTTTCATTCGCCGGGTAAGGCGTACACTCGTCAAAACACATGACAATATCCGCGCCCAGATCGGCCTGCACCGCCATCGATTCCTCCGGACCCAGGAACACACTCGCACCATCAACCGGCGAAGCGAATGCCACACCTTTCTCTGTGATCGTGCGTCGTTCGGACAGGCTCCAGACCTGGAACCCACCCGAATCAGTCAGGATGGGCCACTGCCATTGCATGAACTCATGCAGACCACCATGGGCCTTTATTACTTCAGCACCCGGGCGCAGCATCAGGTGAAAGGTATTGCCGAGCAGGATTTCAGCACCGGATTCGCGCACCGCTTCAGGCGTCATGGCCTTAACCGCGCCATAGGTTCCGACCGGCATGAATGCAGGTGTTTCTACCGTCCCACGCGCAAAAGACAGGCGACCACGGCGGGCGGCACCGTCGGTATTTAACAGTTCAAATCGCATCAGATTATTGCACCAACATGGCGTCACCGTAGCTGAAAAACCTGTAGCGCTGCTCCACCGCGTGGCGATAAGCCGCCAGTATTTGCTCCCGGCCGGCGAAGGCGCTGAGCAACATCAGCAAGGTGGACTCAGGCAGGTGAAAATTGGTGATCATCGCGTCTACCACCCTGAAATCATAGCCTGGATAGATAAAAATCCGGCTGTCACCGGACATCGGCGCCAGTTGCCCGTTCTGCGCTGCGGTTTCAAGACTGCGTACTGCGGTCGTACCCACTGCAATCACACGTCCTCCACGCGCCCGGGCTGCGGCGATCGCATCACAGGCTGTCTGCTGCACTTCAAGCCATTCAGCGTGCATATGGTGGTCTTCAATATTGTCCACCCTGACCGGTTGAAATGTCCCTGCACCCACGTGCAAGGTAACCGTGGTCGACTCGATACCGGCATCTTCTAGTTGATCCAACAGGGCCTGGTCAAAATGGAGACCGGCAGTCGGTGCCGCAACCGCGCCAGGCATTTCGGCAAATATGGTTTGGTAGCGTCGCCGGTCACGGTCCGTGTCCTCGCGTGTGATATACGGTGGTAACGGCACATGGCCCAGTCGCTCCAGCCATTCCATCAAATCCCCGTTGACCGCCTTCAAACGGTAGAAACCACCTTCGCGCCCGAGCACCTGCAACTCACTGCCATCTTCCAGCAACAGCGTGCTTCCGGGCTGCGGGGATTTGCTTGCTCGCACCTGTGCCAGGCATTCCTGCTTGTCCAACAGGCGCTCCAGCAGGATTTCCACCTGGCCGCCAGTGGCTTTCCTGCCGAACAGCCGGGCAGGAATAACCCGGGTGTTGTTGAATACGAGTAAATCACCCCGCTTCAGCAGCTTCGGAAGCTCGCTGAAATTCCTGTCATCCAGGCCACCCGTTTGCCGGTCGAGGCACAACAGGCGGCTGGCGCTACGCTCAGCCAGCGGTGCTTGTGCGATCAGTTCAGCGGGCAGGTCGTAGTGGAAATCTGTGCGTTTCATTGGATCGCGACGAGCTGGCTCATTGCGATTTTACCAGTCCGCAAAAAATGCTTACCAATTTCGCGACCAGCGAGCTGGTCCCTCCTACAAGCAATCGAGACGAACGGATAGTTTTCTAGCTTCATCCGCTCGCGTGATGGAGCCGCTCAATGGCGAATTGAATATATAATCCAGCGTCCAGGTCATATTTTCCTCATCTGAAAAATTCCTGGTGAACATGCCCGCCGCTTCCGGTGCAGGCAACGGTATTGCATCACATACGGCGCAATAACCGCTGAATTGCAACAACGGCATTTCCGTTGCAGTCGATGACTGGGGGTCGGCTGCCGCAAGCAGCCACCTGGGGTTGCCGTCATCATCATAAATAAAGTGGATAAATGCCTGTGAAGCGTGATTGACCAGACCGGTAGCACCACCGACACCAATAGCTGGCCTCGACCACAGGCCGGTGTAACTCCGTTTGCTGCCATTGATTGTCGGACAGTTGTGCGGTGGGTTGCGGAACATCCTGTCACTTCCGTTTTGTCCGTAAAGAACGAAAGAAAATATATTGTCTCTGACATCCAGCGTGGTTATCGAAACATGACCGATCAGGTTCTCCTGCTGCAAAGTACCGTCATTTGTGAAACGGATCAAATCAGCTACCCAGATATTACCATCGGGTATCGGTGCAGAGGCAAGGTACCAGTCCGGGTTACCGTCTTCATCGTAGGTGTACCAGATAAAGGCGCGGAAACTATTACTTGCGGCATAATCAAAACCCTGGTTAATACCCGGCCTTGATGATGGCTCCCACAAGCCGGCATCTAAGGGAATGGGGTCACCTGAGAAAGTGACATCTGCCTTGATCTCAGCCGCTGCATGGAAACCGCGGTGGTTTCTAAGCACCGTGTACCAGCGACCCGGTGTCAGCGAATTTCCACTGATGGTTACACTGGGGCCGCTACCACTGCCACCCATATCGGAGGCAACCGGATCACCACTCATATCCGGTACTGCCGCAAAGGGTGCGTTCACAAATGCATCATCAAAATCCATCCGGTAGAGTTCGATTTCCAGGTTTTCACTCTGCACACCATCCGCACCGGAGGCCGTCACGGTCAATGAATCTGCACCGGGAGGCACATCGATATAGGCAAGGTTATGCATGCCGCCGCCGCTGACAGTCAGCCCGCGACTGATGCCGCTCATCAGTGCCAGTGTCCTGGGCGCCGCCACCGCGGTCTTGGTGAAAGTGACAGGAATAATGCCAATATTGTTCGGGCTTTCCCGCCTTGTGCCGATGCCGATCGCACCAATCAACTCCGTTCCGGGCACCGCATTAACGTTATCCCATGACAGGCGAACTTTCTGGTCAGCACCAGCAGCAACAATGCCGGCACCGCTGGCGTACAAACGTGACAGCGTATTCTTGCCCACCACTGCGGTTTTCAGTGTTATTTCGTCGGGATCATTGGTTGCATCCCAGTTTTGCACGATAACCCAATAGTTACCGGCCACCGGCGTAAACAGATCACACAGTTCTATTTCTGTCGGCGAAGTGCTTGAACAAACCTCTTCACTGGCCTGCGCTCTGCCGTCATTGTTGGCATCCAGGCCAACAAACAGATCCAGGTCTTTGGCGGTTGATGCCAGTGTCTCTGTATGCAGCCACAAGGTGTCCGGCGGCACTGTCAACATAAGCGTCATCAGGCCCTCCGAGCCATCATAAGGACTGTCGTTGCTGGGGTCCTGGGGCAGATCAGCCACCGTCTCTGTCGGTATGACCAGGCCGCCGCTGGTAAAGGTCGCATCAGGCATAACCGCCAGGCCGCTGAGGGAAAATTCCTGCCAACCGGAAATATCTTCAGAGCTGATTGTCCATTTAGCCGGCAAGTCGCCGCCATCAGCAAAAACAGCAACCGTGAACACTGCATCCGGGTGGCCGGCACTGCTCAGTCGAACCTCGCCATACACCCACGAACCAATGATTTCAGCCTGCGCTAAATCAATATCAACACTAAGCAAACGGCTGGCGCCGTTGGCCAGGGTGAAACTCGATGGTGAAATACTCACTGCCACACCCGCCGGGAAGCCGACTGCATCGGCGTTCCAGTTTGCACCTCCTGCAAGATCGGTAACCGTCCGGCTGAAACTGCAATTATTGCGGCAAACCGCATTCACCATCCCCGGCAGGTTCAAACTCCTGGGGTCGCCACCCTGGCTGGGGTCGGCTGCCAGAAAATCACTTTCGGTTACATTCACATAGAGCGCTGCATTCACCGCCAGACCGAGCCTGGGCCGTCCTGCACCACGCTTGTGCGGTGTCGCCTGCGAGCCATCGAAATCGCTGGCCAGTGCCGGCGTGGCGGTCATCGCAATTGCCGATGCAATCATCGCGGGGGTCCAGTCCGGGTGCACAGCTTTGATCAACGCCGCAGCACCGGTGACATGCGGCGAGGCCATGGAAGTTCCCGATAAAAAGGCATAACTGCCGGCATCCGGAACGTAGGCAGCGAGTATGGATATACCCGGTGCAATGACATCAGGTTTCAGAACATCTTCAGCCGGTGGCAAATTGGGTCCACGGGAACTGAAGCTGGCGATCCGATCTGCAACTGAATCTCTGTGTAACACGAGCAAACCACTGATCGATCCCTGGTGGCCACTGCCGGTGGCGAGCCAGGCACGCAACTCATCGCCCGCCGTGGCACCAATATGTGTTGCCGGCAAACAATGGTCATCGGCAATAATCGACTCGCCTTGCGCATCAGTGTTGGCGAGTATGTAGCCGCCGGCACCAGCCAGCATCAGGTTCTTGCCTTTTTCTACACGACCGTACTCACCCCGGTCGCATACGACGATTTCACCATTGAAAGTATTGGCGCCAAAAGGATTGCTGGCACCGGTATTGCTATCACAATCCGGCTGTAGTTCGGCTACGCCCATACCACATAATGCATTGCCGAAATCCCTGGCGTGAACAATCGGCCTGACACTTATACCGTCGGTGAAACTGGCACCCAGCCATTCAACGGGCGGTGCTGTAGCGCCACCACTCAGCTGTCTGACAAGACTGCCGAACAAACGGTCATGAGTGGCGCTGCCGACGGCGGTAATCCATGGCGCGTTGCCAGGTGATCCCATTGAACCACCATTCGGCCCCGAATTGCCGGCAGAGGTCGCGACGAAAATGCCAGCCGCCCGCACATTGAGGAAGGCCATGGCGGTAAAACCCGGATGCCACGGGTCAAAGGGGTCAGTGCCTATTGAGTAATTGATCACGTCCACCTGGTCTGTAATCGCCTGCTCAATGGCACTAAAAATAGCAGATGTCTGGCAACCATCATCTTCCGCATCATCTGGGTCGCCAAGATAACAGACACGGTAGCTGACAATATTCGCGTTTGGTGCCACCCCGGCGATGCTCAACAGCCTGCCGGAGGTACTCACCGTACGCGGATTGCCTGCAGCGGTTGACGCTACGTGGGAGCCATGACCGGTATTGTCCAGGCCGTTATTGTTTTCTTCAGTCTCAGTAGTTGCCGGATTGTCTTGTACAAAGTCATACACCCCGACCAGCTTGTCATTACATTTCACCGCGCTGTCGGAACACAAACCCAGCTCGCTGCCATAAGGATTCACATGATCCCAGTCACCCTGGCCGGGCGGTATACCATCGCCTAAGTCAAAGAAAGATGGATGATCCCAGTTCACACCGGAATCGATGATGCCGATTACGACACCCTCGCCACCGGTCGCTGCAAAGCCGCTGTTACCGCTGTGAATTTCATCCGCACCGATCCAGTTCGGTCCTGAATCGGTTTCCAGGTACTGAATTTCATCAAACAGTACAGCCTGCACAGCCGGCATGTTCCGCAGGGCCTGGACCTCGGCAGCATCCAGTTCTGTGGCAAAACCATTCACGGCGTTGCGATAGCGATGTAATGTTTTTAACTGGCGGCCCAATTCCAGTGTTGCGGATCCGCGAAAATGATTAAACCGTTCATCCAGGAACTGCAGATATTGCCGTGACCGGGGTGAGCGGACATCCAGTTTTTTTGCACCGGTAAAAGCGTTGGCGGTGGCGGGCAAACGGGTGGAATCAGCATCCCGCTCAGGTGTCATCAAAATGCGGCCGTCATAGACGGCCAGGGGTGGATCCTTGAGGATGACGATATACCGCTGTTTGTGAGCCTGGCCAGCGGCTACGCCCAGGCTTTTTGCGAATACCGGTGCTGGCGCTGATAAACCCGCCAACAGAATGGTACACAGCATCCCAACAATCAATTTCATACGATATTCCATTAAAAATCCCTTCATCCCTGTACCGGTGTCCTCATGGTTACCAGTTCTTCTGCCGCGGTCGGGTGTATGCCTGTTGTGCAGTCAAATTGCTGTTTGGTCAGGCCTGATTTTACCGCAACCCCAAAGCCTTGCATAATTTCGGGTGCGTCCATACCGACGATATGCAAGCCAACAACCTTATCTGATGAAGCCTGCACAAGCAGTTTCATCATGGTTTTTTCGTCCCTGCCCGACAAAGTATGCTTCATCGGCGTGAACTCGGATTTGTAAACATCCACTTCACCATAGTGAGCTTTAGCATCTTTCTCCGCAAAACCAACGGTCGCAACCGGCGGCTGCGAAAACACCGCAGACGGTATAAATTCGTGGTTAACCGGTCGTGGCTTACCACCAAATTCACTGTCGGCAAAAGCATGTCCTTCCATCAACGCCACCGGTGTCAGGTTGACACGGTTGGTCACATCGCCCACGGCAAAAACATTCGGCAGGTTGGTGCGTGAATACTCGTTCACCGGGATCATCCCACCAGGCAGCACATTTACCCCGGCAGCACGTAAGCCAAGGCCCCGTACATTCGGAACCCGGCCGGTGGCGAACATCACCACATCTGCCTGCAACTCCCCCGCCTGCAGCTCACTGTCACCATCAAGCTTCGCAGTGATCTGACCCCCTGCAGCCTTGATCAGTTCGGTGACATTGGTGTGCAAACGTATGGCAACGCCCTTTTTGCTCATTTCTTTGGCCAGTGTGTCACGCACGTCCTGATCAAAGCCGCGCAGAATCTGGTCGCCGCGATAGATCTGCACAACTTCAGAACCCAGTCCATTGAAAATACCGGCAAACTCACAGGCAATATATCCGCCACCGACAACGATAACACGCTCCGGCAGGGCTTTGAGGTGAAATGCCTCATCCGAGCTAATGCCGTGCTGGGCACCAGGAATTTCCGGTATCCATGGCCGCCCTCCGGTTGCGATCAGTATCTTGTCAGTGGTGACAATATCTTCACCTACCTGAACCTGGTGTGAATCCACCAGCTTGCCATGCACTGGAAACAGCTTTACACCCGCGTCACTGAGCAACGATAAATAAACCTGGTTAAGCCGGTCAATTTCACGGTCTTTGTTCTCAATCAGGCGGGTCCAGCTAAAACGTGTCTGACCAACTTCCCAGCCATAGCCTGCTGCGTCCTCGAAATCTTCAGCAAAGTGGGCCGCGTAGGAAAGCAACTTCTTGGGTACACAACCACGTATAACGCAGGTGCCGCCAACCCGGCTTGACTCACAAATACCCACGCGGGCGCCATGTCCAGCCGCAATCCGCGCAGCCCGCACACCACCGGAACCGGCACCGATAATAAACAGATCAAAATCAAATTTACGCATGAATTTCCTTTAAACGGAGGTTGCTTTATTCAAACCAACCTGTATTTTACTGATTATTGTGGAATAAGGACCATTTAGATGACTGAAATCATTCACAGGCCGATATGGCTGGGTCATAATCCCGCATTGAATATCCGGCCTGTGAGCCCAACCATAAACCCTCTGGCATAGTTAATCCCAATTAACGGACAGCGCTTACATGCTTTCAGTATCTGAACTCAGTTTTGAACGCTATTTTGAACGGGTCTTTGAGCCGGTCAGCTTCGAACTGGGTGCAGGTTCCCTGCTGCTGGTCACCGGCGCCAACGGCTGTGGCAAAACCACCTTATTGAGGGTGCTGGCTGGTCTGCTTGAACCCAGCGAAGGTGAACTTCTGTGCCATACCCCGCCCTTGTATGCCGGCCATAACCCAGCCATCAAGGATGACCTGAGTGTTGAAGAAAACATACGTTTTATGATGCATTTCATGGGCCGGCGCGATTCAGCCACGGAAACCGGGTTATGCCAAAGGGTTATCAGCAAGATTGGCCTGGCAGCGGTTGCACAGCAGCAGGGCCGCACTTTGTCTGCCGGCCAGCGCAAGCGCTGTTCTTTGTCGCGATTGTTGTTCTGTGATGAGGCACTGTGGTTGCTGGACGAACCTTATTCCAACCTTGACCAGGAGGGGATTGTCTTGCTGGATGACATCGTCAGGGAACACCTGGATGCCGGTGGCTGTTGCGTGATGACCACCCACGGCAGTTTGCGGCCTGAGGGCTTTGAACTGCAGGAATGTCGCCTGCGTAGCGGGCGCTACCAGGCCGCGTGGCAGGCGGCATGAGCAGACCTGCGCTGGCAACGGCTTTTGTAGCGCTGTTACGCCGCGATTTTCTGTTGGCATACCGGCGCCGTACTGAGTTGTTACAACCGCTGGTGTTTCTGCTGGTGGTTATCACCCTGTTTCCGCTCGGTGTCGGGCCATCACCGCAATTGCTCGCCAATATCGCGCCGGGCGTTATCTGGATTGCTGCATTGCTGGCAACGGTGTTGTCACTGGACAGCCTGTTTCGCTCTGATTATGAGGATGGAACGCTTGAACAAATGGCGCTTTCAGGCCAACCTCTCGCCCTGATCGCACTGGCACGGATTGTGGTGCACTGGCTGGTCGCCGGCCTGCCCATTGTTTTGCTGTCCCCGTTGCTGGCGCTGTGGATGAATCTTCCTGATGCCGGTGTGCCAGTTTTGGTAAAATCACTGGTGATCGGCACGCCGGTGTTGAGCTTGATTGGCGCCATTGGCGCCGCACTGACCGTAAGCCTTAAGCGAGGAGGCCAATTGTTGTCATTGCTGGTATTTCCTTTGTACGTGCCTTTACTGATCCTCGCCACCAGCGCGGTGAGCGCTGCAGTAGCCGGCCTGCCTTATAATGGACAGCTTGGCCTGATACTGGCTGGTATGATTGCCGCCTTGACGCTGGCGCCGTTTGCCACTGCGGCAGCGCTTAAATTGAGTCTGAGTTAAGGAGCCTCTGATCCAATCATGAATCGTTTTGTCCTGTTTTTTCACAAGACCGGGTCGCCCCCGTGGTTTTACCGCTTTGCCGGTAAGTTGACACCCTGGCTGTGGGCCGGTTTCGTGGTTCTGTCGGCCTGTGGCCTGTACCTGGGACTGTTCCGCTCTCCGCCGGATTACCAGCAGGGCGAAAGCGTGCGCATCATGTATCTGCATGTGCCGGCAGCCTGGATGTCGATGATGATTTTCGCACTGATGGCTGTGATGGGCTTTATCGCACTGGTGTGGCGCATACGAATCATGGAAGTCCTGACCATATCAAGCGCACCGGTCGGCGCTGCTTTTACGCTCATCGCGCTGATTACAGGCTCGTTGTGGGGCCGTCCCACCTGGGGAACATACTGGGTATGGGACGCACGCCTGACCTCAGAACTGGTATTGCTGTTTTTATATATCGGTGTAATCGCACTTTACAACGCCTACGACGAACCGCGCAAAGCAGCGCGGGCAGCCGCACTGATGGCCATTGTCGGTGCGATCAATCTGCCGATCATCCATTTCTCGGTACTGTGGTGGAATACCCTGCACCAGGGCAGTAGTTTCAGCGCAACCGGCAGCAGTATACATCCAAGCATGCTGTGGCCCTTGTTGCTGATGGCTGGTGCTTTTAAATTTTATTACGGCGCAAATTTGCTCGGCCGCGCAAGGCTGCGCTTGTTGAAGCAGGACCATCGCAAACGCTGGGTACAGGAATTGCTTGCCGGGGAGTCTGACTGAATGTCACACACACCGTTTATTTTAGCTTCCTACCTGATTACCACGGCAGTCTTGTTATGGATTGCCCTTGCCCCTATTCTAAGTAAACGCAGTCTCGTACGGCAACTGAAAGGCAGGCAAAAACACATGGATAAGAGACAATGACCCCTACCCGTAAACGCAGACTGATCGCTGTATTGGTTATCATTACCGGTGTTGGACTGGCCGCTACTGTGGCTTTCAATGCGCTGCAAGAAAACATGCTGTTCTTTGTCAGCCCCAGCGATGTCGGGGAACAGTCGTTGCCGGCGGGCAAGCGATTCCGTCTGGGCGGATTGGTTGCGATGGACAGCGTTACCCGCGCCGATGACAGCCTCGCCATGAAATTCGTTATTACTGATGGTCTGGCATCGGTTGATGTCAGGTTCGACGGCATACTGCCGGACCTGTTTCGTGAAGGCCAGGGTATTATCGCCATCGGTGAACTATCCCCCGATGGCCACTTTGAGGCTGCGGAAGTACTCGCCAAGCATGACGAAAACTATATGCCGCCGGAAGTCGCTGATGCGCTTGAAAGAGCCGGGCATCCTAATGCACAGGGCGGCCAGTGAGCTCTGAACTCGGCCAGGTTGCGTTGTTGTCAGCCCTGCTGACAGCCATTAGCCTCGGTCTTTTCCCGCTGATCGGGGCACACACCGGCAACCGGCGGTTTATGGCCGTTGCATTCAACGCAGCCATGCTTCAGGGGGTGCTGGTGACCATTGCCTTCGTTATCCTGACAACCGCTTTTGTCATGCAGGATTTCTCGGTTGAATATGTCGCCCGTAACAGCAATTCATTACTGCCTTTAGCCTACCGCTACTCCGCAGTCTGGAGTGCGCATGAAGGTTCCCTGCTGTTATGGGAGTTGATTCTCAGTTTATGGATCGTGGCGGTCGCGGTATTTAGCAAAACACTGCCCGAGGTATTCAGGGCGAGAGTGCTGGCAGTGCTGGGCTGGATATCAGCGGGATTCCTGTTGTTTATCCTTTTTACATCCAATCCTTTTACCCGCCTGATCCCTGCTCCGGTGGAAGGCATGGACCTGAACCCGCTGCTACAAGACTTCGGCCTGATCATTCACCCACCCATGCTGTACATGGGTTATGTTGGATTTTCCGTTTCGTTCGCGTTTGCAGTCGCTGCATTGCTGGGTGGTAAGGTCAATCGTGACTGGGTGCGCTGGTCGCGTCCATGGACCCATGTTGCCTGGGCCTTTTTGACCCTCGGCATCGCACTCGGCAGTTGGTGGGCATATTACGAACTGGGCTGGGGCGGTTGGTGGTTCTGGGATCCGGTAGAAAATGCGTCTTTTATGCCGTGGCTGGTCGGTACCGCATTGATACACTCACAGGCGGTGACTGAGAAACGCGGCGCCTTCGGCAACTGGACCCTGTTGCTGGCCCTTTCAGCATTTTCCCTGAGCCTGCTGGGCACATTCCTGGTGCGTTCCGGTGTGCTGACGTCGGTACACGCGTTTGCTTCCGACCCAACCCGTGGCGTCTTTATCCTTATGTACCTGGTGGTGGTGGTGGGCGGTTCACTGGCACTATTTGCGCTGCGCGCACCCAAAATGATCCAGGGTGGCGGCTTCGCAGGCCTGTCACGGGAAACCCTGTTATTGGTCAACAACCTGGTTTTTGCTGTGATGGCAGCCATGGTTTTGACCGGCACACTGTACCCCCTGTTGATCGATGCGCTCAACGCCGGGAAAATATCGGTCGGCCCGCCCTACTTCGGACTGTTGTTCTCCTTACTGCTGGTACCGCTGGTCATCGCATTGCCTATCGGTATTTTCAGTCGCTGGAAACGCGATGACGGCCGCCGCCTGGCCGGCAAACTACGCTGGCCGCTGTTGATTGGTGTGGCTGCCGGTGTCAGCACATGGTTGCTGGAACCTTCTGCAGGCCTGCAAACCATTGCAGGTGTCAGCGGCGGTGTCTGGGTTATTTCGGGTAGCCTGTTTTTAGTCAGCAACCACCTGCGCAGCAAAAAGACTTTCTGGCTTCCAGCCAACATACTTGCCATGACGCTGGCACACGTGGGCCTCGGCATATTCCTGATCGGTGTGAGCCTGACCAGTGCGATCAGCAGTGAACGTCATTTACGTATGGCTGCCGGCGATAGTTTTACCATGGCCGGATATCGGTTTGAATTCCTCGGCATCCGGGTTGTCCAGGGCCCAAATTTCATCGCCGATGAAGGTGTGTTCGTGGTCTACGAGGATGGTCGTGAAATCACCCGCCTGTATCCACAAAAACGGCAATATATGCAAGGCGGGCAAACCATGACTGAGGCAGCCATCGATCCCGGTCTGACTCGTGATCTTTATGTGTCGCTCGGCGAGCCACTGGACGATGGCCAGGCCTGGGCAGTACGCATCTATCACAAACCCTTTATCCGCTGGATCTGGATAGGTGCACTGCTGATGTTTGGCGGTGGCTTGGCAGCAGCCGGCGACAAGCGCTACCGCCGCAGGCAATCGGGGCGTAAACAAGCTGCCGGAAAACCACAGATCGACACTGCAACGGTGGCTGTATGAGTAGCCGGATAGCGCCATTGCTGATTTTTATTCTGCTGATTGCTTTGTTGCTGGTCGGCTTAAATATTTCCGATAACAAAACGCTTATCCCGTCACCCCTGATCGGCAAGCAGGTACCCGCATTTGATTTGCCGGTGTTGAATAACCCCGGGCAAAACCTGTCATGGGAGTCTTTCCTGGGCAAACCCTACCTGGTGAATTTCTGGGCCAGTTGGTGTCCCACCTGCCGCGTTGAGCATCCGGTCATTACCGAACTGGCCAGGCGCAGAGCAATCCACATCGTCGGTTTGAATTTTCGCGATTTACCTGCCGACGCAAACGCATGGCTGGATCAATTCGGTGACCCCTACGATGTAAACCTGGTGGATGCCGACGGACGCGTCAGTATTGATTTCGGTGTATATGCCGCACCTGAGACCTTCCTGGTGGACCCGTCCGGCATCATCGTCTTCAAGCATATCGGTGCACTGACGCCGGCAATCATCGATAACGAAATCCTGCCGCTTGTGATGGCAATGGAGACCGGCAAATGAAAGCACCCAGCCCGTTTTTTGCATTGGCTCTGATTTTCTATATGACGGTTTCCGTATCCGCGCAGGAACCACTGGTGTTTGAAAACCAGCAACAACAAGACCGCTTTGACGATTTGACGCGGGAATTGCGCTGCCTGGTGTGCCAGAACCAGAACCTGTCAGACTCTGATGCGCCGCTGGCACATGACCTGCGCCGTGAGGTCTTCGAAATGCTGCAAACCGGGCAAAGTAATGATCAGATCAAGCTATTCCTGGTGGAACGCTACGGTGACTTCGTGCTTTACCGCCCACCCGTACAAACCAATACTTACCTGCTGTGGCTGGCACCGTTGATACTTTTGCTGGGTGGCGCTCTGGCGCTGCGTGCAAGCATCAAGAAGCGCGCTGCCTTGCTCACCAGCAGTGAGAACGAGAACCCTGATGACTGACATGCAAGAGAGTCAACCTGGCATGCCGGATTCAACCATGAGGACAGGCGATTGAACTTCTGGATCCTGGCAGTTGCCCTGCTCGCTATACCCGCCGCAATCATTAGCTGGCCATTGTTTGCAGGCTCTACATGGGAGCGAATAACGGCCATGCTGCTGGTGCTGATGATGCCGCTTGGCGGCCTCATTTTATACCAGCAGATAGGCAACCAGGCAGCCGTCAATCCGCCGCTTGCGGTTGCCCCACAAGCCAGTGTGGAAGACCTCGTTACTGACTTGCAGCAACGCATGACTGAAAACCCGGATGATGCGGAGGGCTGGGTGATCCTTGGGCGCAGCCTCAAAACCATGCGCCGTTATGCGCAGGCCGAGACTGCTCTGACCAATGCCAACCGCTTGGTGCCCGGTAACCCGTTGATCATGGTCGAACTTGCCGAGGCCCGTCTGTTCGCTTCCGGCAGGCCTGAAATCAGTACTGAAATCCTGCAATTGCTTGAAGGCGCCGTTGAAATTGACCCGCTACAACAAAAAGGCCTGTGGTTACTCGGCATGGCAGCTACGCAACGCGGTGAAGATGAGCAAGCCATCGCGCTGTGGCAAAAACTGCTGAGCCAGGTTGATCCGACCTCCGGTACCGGCCAGGCGGTTGTCCGAGAAATTGAAACAGCCCAGGCAAGGGCGGGCCAGGAACATACAGAAAAGGCATACACAGACTTTGTATTAGCGGTCAGCATTACACTGGCTGACGAGCTGGCCGCCCCCCTGCCGGAAGACGCAATCTTGTTTGTTTTCATGCACCCGGCCGGTGAAAAAGGTATGCCGTTGGCAGTCAGGCGTATCCCGGCTCCCCGTTTCCCGCTGGCTATGAACTTCAGCAATGCTGACTTGCTGCACCCGGGCAATTCTTTGGGGGATTTTGCAGCACTGGATATCAGCGCACGCATTTCCATGACGGGGGTAGCCGCCAGCGCGAGCGGCGACTACCAGGCAGGTTCGGTTCAATTTGACACCGATGTGGCACAGAAAATTGCGTTGCACATTGGTCAGCGTGTACCGTAGGCGGAATGATTCAGGGTACGAGGACAGTCACATGAAACCATTACTATTCCTTGCAGTATTATTGTCCACACTGGGTAGTGCTGAGGCTCAGGAAAAAAAGGTTGAATTCAGTACTTTCCAGCTCTCCGACACGGTGTTCATGCTGAGGGGATCCGGTGGCAACGTCGGTGTTTCCAGCGGTGAAGACGGCCTGTATATCATCGACGACGGACTCAGGCCGGTGACCAGTCAGTTGTTACAGGCCATCCGCAAGATCAGCACTAAACCTATTCGTTTTGTCATCAATACGCACTATCATGCTGACCACACCGGCGGCAATGAGACCGTCGGTAAAACCGGCACATTGATCATTGCACACGATAACATCCACAAAAGGATGAGCACCGAGCAGATCAGTATCTTTATGCGCAAAACCACGCCGCCCTATGCACAAGCTGCGCTGCCGGTGGTCACCTTCAGCGATCAGATATCACTACACCTCAATGGTGAAACCGCCACGGCCTACCATGTCCCCCATGGCCATACCGACGGCGACAGCATCATCCATTTTCCTGCCAGCAACGTCATCCACATGGGCGATATGTACTTCAACACCCTGTATCCCTACATTGATCTTGATGCAGGCGGCTCTGTCCAGGGGCTGGTGCACGCGGCGGACCTGGCGTTGTCCCTGGCTGATGACACGACGCGCATCATCCCGGGTCACGGCCCGTTGGCAATGACAGAAGATTTAAAAAATTACCGGGACTTCCTGATCAAGGCCAGTGCCAATGTCCAGGCGCTGATAGACGAGGACAAGACTCTGCAGCAGGTTATTGCCGCACAGCCCACCGCTGAGTGGGACGAGGAATTGGGCCAGACATGGATAACACCGGCCCAGTTCGTGACATTCATTTTCAACAGCCTTGAAGGGATCCACCAGTACACCCCGCCCGTACCAGCCAATGCCGGGGATGAAGCTGAAACGGAATAAAGTCCGGAACAACCCTAACCCGACCGCCGCCAGGAACGGCGAAACGCGTCTGTGATATGCCGGGGTATCGTGACTGAAAATAGAGGCTGCGCCCGTTCGAGATACTTTTGTTCAAACGGCGATGCGCTGCTGTCCGGATGATATCTTGCAGCCAGAATAGACTCACCGGTGGCAAAACCGGCCGCCTGCGCAAATTCCAGCGCATAAATTTTCCAGTTGCAACGCATTTCAATTTTGCCTCCCAGGGCGAGCAGGCGGGGAAATACCGGGTGACCGTGCCAGCGCCGTTTCAAATGGCCCGGTTTTGGCCACGGATTGGGATAGAACAGAAACTGCTGGTCTGGAATGTGTCCGTCACGGGCCAGCAAGCGCCAGAATGTGGGTAATTCGGCTCTCACCAGGATACAATTTTCACGCTGGACCAGACTTTGATCCAAGCCCCCCCGTTGCATACCACTTTTTGCCAACCGGGCCTGTGATTTATCTACACCGATCACCAGGTGACCGGGATACTGCCGGGCAAGTTGCTGCGTGCTTTTTCCGGTTCCGCAACCCGAATCAAGCATAAAGGGCCGGCCCGCGGTAAACCGGCATACATCTTTTAACCGCCGGTAGGCATCAATTGACGGGCGGTGCAAAGGCTGTGACCAACGCCTGTCCAGGTGCCGACGTAAGTACTGTTCCAGACGCGGGTGAACACCATCCTGGCTACTGCTGACAGGGCCGGCATTCAAGCTGTTACCGGCAGGCGATGAACCTTTCAATTTTTCTGCAGCGCGCATTCTGATAGCCCACACGGTATCATTGTCCCAACCAAGTTTAAGAATCATACTCTATGCCATCAGCAAGCCGGTTTTTGCATATCGACAAACCCCTGTCGTTCAAAAAAGGCGGCATTTTGCCGTCCTACACGCTGGCTTATGAAACCTGGGGTGAATTGAACGCGGACGCTTCAAATGCCGTCCTTATCCTGACCGGCCTGTCACCCAGCGCACATGCTGCGTCCAGCCCGGCAGATCCTTCACCCGGCTGGTGGGAACCGATGATCGGCCCCGGCAAGCCTATCGATTCAGAGTATTTCCATATTATCAGCCTGAACTCACTGGGCAGTTGCAAAGGCTCAACCGGACCTGCCAGCAAAAACCCGGCAACCGGCAGGACCTTCCGCCTGGATTTTCCGGATCTGAGTATCGAAGATATCGCCACCGCCGCACACGAAGTGGTCCGGCACCTCGGCATCGAACAGCTATGTACCATGGTGGGCCCATCCATGGGTGGTATGAGCGCGCTGGCCTACCTGCAACAGAACCCGCGAGGCGCGCGGCATTTCCTGACGATTTCCAGCGCGCCCCACTCCGAGCCGTTCAGCATTGCCATCCGCTCGCTGCAAAGGGAGTTGATCGTGTCTGACCCGGCCTGGAATGACGGCAACTATGATGATGTGGACTGGCCTGAAAAAGGTATGCGCATGGCACGCAAGCTGGGTATGTTGTCGTACCGCTCAGCCGAAGAATGGCGCACACGTTTCGGCCGCCGCGTACAGGACTATTTCCCCACTGAGCTGTTCGGAATGAACTATGAGGTAGAGTCCTACCTGGAAGCCGCTGCGCGCCGCTTCGTGCGTTCCTTTGACCCCTGCAGCTATCTCTACCTGTCGCGCTCAATGGATTGGTTTAACGTGGCGGACGGCTATCCGGACCTTAGCTCTGCACTCGCGGGTATTGAACTGCGCTCAGCCAATGTGATTGGTGTCGAGACCGATATATTGTTCCCTGTACACCAGCAGCAAGCCATCGCCGATGCACTGGCCGGGAATGGCATCGGAACCGATTTTGCCGAATTGGCATCGCTGATGGGGCACGATGCATTTTTGGTGGATTATGACCATTTCACCCCAATTGTGAGGGCGTATTTCAAACAGATATGGGAACAAGACCGCCTCGAAGAGGCACGATCCATTTGATCTGCCGTACTGCACAACATGGAAGCGCTTAAATTAACTGAAAAACTGGCTTCAGGGTGCATGCAAATATATACTTTGCGCCTCGCAATTCCTGCCGGAGTGGCGAAATTGGTAGACGCGCGGGATTCAAAATCCCGTTTTGGCAACAAAGTGTCGGTTCGATTCCGACCTCCGGCACCATAATATAAATGAAAAACATATACTTAACGAACTTTAATCGCAATTCTATCGTAACTCTCACGCTCTGTGCCACAATGGTCTTCAGCGCCGATATCTTTGCCTGGGGCCAGGATGGCCACAGTGCTGTCGGGATATTATCGCTCGGGCAACTGCAATCAGAAACCAGAATCGCACTTGAACGTGTTTTGGGCTCAGTGGATGAGCAAACGATAATCGCGGCATGCAACTGGCCCGATGCTGTGCGGAAAACTGATGAGTGGGCCTGGAGTTATCCACTGCACTTCATCAATATTCCACCCGATGAATCCAGCTATAACAAATCGCGCGACTGCCCTGAACAACTGTGCGCAACCGAGGCGATCAAGAAATATGCTGCAGAACTGAGCGACCGGCAGGCAAGTACGGAGAAGCGCCGCCAGGCATTTGCCTGGGTTTGCCACCTGACCGGCGATCTGCACCAACCCCTGCACGCCGGTTATTCCGGCGCTGCCTATGACCGTGGAGGTAACGAGTTCGATATAAGCTTCGCAGGCGAACAAATGAACCTGCATAACTTCTGGGACAGGGCTTTAATCAAGGCAAGAGCCGGTGACCGGCAACAGCTGATCAGGGTGTTAGGCAAGTTTCCCACGGTACCAGCCGGAGATAACTGGTTACCCGGGATGGTGGATCTCTGGACAGAAGAATCGCACCGACTGGTTGAAGAAGAGATTTACCCGAAGGATCCGGAAATCCGGAAAAGTTACGCTGACAAAAGCTGGAAAATACTGCAGCAGCGCTTAATCACGGCTGCCTCGCGCCTCGCATTAATCATTAATACGGTCTTATAGGTCCCGGGCGATTCGAATACCCACAACCGGCCCCAGCGTTTCGGGCTTGGCTGAGATTCTGAATGCGGCGCGGCTTTGATCCGGAGCACTGGCCCAATAGCCGCCACGCACCACCGTGCGTTTACAGCCCGGATTGACCCAGGCGGATCCATCGACGGGTGCCTTGATATAGTTTGGGTGCCAGCAGTCTTCCATCCACTCGCTGACATTACCTGCAATGTCATAAACCCCCATGGGGTGGATCAACTCATCGTCTCGCAGGGAGCCGACAGGTGAAGGCCCCCAGTAGCCGTCACCATATTTTTTGAAGGGCGTGGTCCAGCGTCGTTTACTCGCTGACTTATCGCGCTGACCGGTCAGGTTCTCGACTATTTTTGCAGGTGAGCCCTCACCCCACCAATAAGTTCCTCTACCCGCTGCCCTGGCCGCATACTCATACTCGGCCTCGGATGGCAAACGGTACGGTTTGCCGGTCTCAACGGCCAACCACTGCACGTAGGCCCGGGCATCATGCAAATTCACATGCAAAACCGGCTCTTCAGACTTGGCCTTTTTGCCCTGGTAATCATATTTCCAGTTCATGCCCTTGCGCTTGCTGAGCCGCCCCGCGGCCTCATCATAAATTGTTGAGCTTCCCACTCGCTCCGCAGCCGTCCGGTAACCACTGCGCTCGACAAACAGCCCGAACTCCGCAACCGTCACTTCCCTGACGCCTAAGCCAAACCCCCGCCCGATAGTGACCCTATGGCGCGGTAGTTCATTGTCATATGCGCCACCGGATCGACCTGCGGAACCCATCAAGAAGCTGCCGGCAGCGATAACGACGATGTCGGGTGCTTTATCGCCGGATCGTAAAAATGCATCACTAATAATCTGTCCCGGCTCGAAACCGCCGTAAAAGCGTGCTTCTTTGAGCCGTGCCCGAAGAATTTCCACGCGCTCTTCCTGCCCACCCAGGGCAATGAGATCAATAATATCCAAATCCGCCAAATTGAATTTCCCGGCATCCATGGCTGTCAGGGCCTTTTCCTCCAGGTCCCCGGCGTGCATGTTTCGGAACGCGCTCAACTGTTGCCACGCAGCATCCACCAGCGACTGATTCTCCCGCACCGCAGATGCCAGTCGCAGCCATTGTGCAGCCATTTCGAAATCGAGCTCCTGAGCAGACTGATTGGCCCGCAGTATCAGCGCCTCCTGCACCCGTGCCAGACCCAGGTGTATCGTGCTGTTATGCGGATCTTTGAGCAATGCCTGGTTGAAGTAATAAGAGGCGTTGTCATTTTCCGGATCAATGACACGCTGTTCATCCAGTGCTGCATAGCCTGTTACCAACAAGTCATCAACCTGCAACCGTTGTTGTGCAGATTGGAACCCGTGCAGGTTAGGGTCGATTGACCGAATCACCGCCAGCAATTGTGCGGCCCCCGCAAAGGAATCGTTGTCCATTAAATCGACCGCCTGGCCTAAAATATCTGTTAACAGTGTATTTAGTTGTACATCGACCTTGCTGTTACCGGGGTCGGCAGCCAGCCTTGAAAGTAGCTCGTGGAGTTCCTGATTCTGTGCATCATCCGGCAAGGAAGTGATGCCTCCACCACTTGCGCCCAGGGATGCCGCAGTGGGTAAGGCAAGATCCATTTCCCACTCATCGGTGCTGCCTTCAGCCAGCCGTTCGATATGACGGCTGACGTCGGTGTTTCGACCCGGCGTGGCTTCGCCCACCTCTTCAGTGCGCTGTTGAGCATGAGAGTACGACATCCACAGCGACACACTGAACAGAATCAGAAAACAAGCAATCACGCGTGGTGAAATGAAGGTTCTTTTACATGCAAACATGCAGTTTCCCTTGCCTGTAGCCTCCGTCATGTTATGGTTTTGGCGGCAACCCCCCTTAAAACCGCATAATGCAACCTTACCCCAGAAGCACATTTACAACAAGCGTAAGAAAATGAATGAAATACCGTACAATCATTTGATAACAAACAGCTTACAAAGCGAATTATTACATTCCTGATGATTAATAATCACGCAATCAGCACGGCAATCGCTGCTGCAGACACGCCCATCATGGTTGAGACTGCTGCACATCTTCAACAAGCCATTGACCACTGGCAACGAAGCGAAGTGATCGGCATTGATACGGAGTTTTTCCGCGAGCGGACCTACCGCGCCGAGCTCGGCCTGGTGCAACTCTCGGACGGGCACCAGGTCTGGCTGGTTGATCCGTTAAAAACCGGCCCTCTGCAGATATTCGCCGCGTTTTTTGAGAGTGCGACGGTCACCAAAATCCTGCACGCACCTCCTGAAGACCTGGAGGTTCTCCTGTATACCACCAGCACCTGCCCAGAACCGCTGTTCGACACACAAATCGCCTGTGCCATGCTGGGCCAGCCCCTGCAAATGAGTTACCACAAAACAGTCGAATGGCTACTCGGTGTCACCATCGATAAGGGTGAAACGCGCTCGAACTGGCTTAAGCGCCCATTGCGGGCTGCCCAGTTGCATTATGCCGCACTGGATGTCTGCCTGTTGCCCCTGATGCACAGAGAGTTACACACACGTCTGCAGGTGCTGGATCGTCAGCACTGGCTTGAGGAAGACTGCGCCCGTTTGTTGCGTAAAGCACGCTCACCCGCTGTTCCCGCGCAATCCTGGCTGAGGATTAACGGTAACAACCGTCTGGATGGTGTTTCGCTGGCCATCCTGCAAAAGCTCGCCAGCTGGCGCGAACGGGAAGCCGAAAGGCGGAATCTGGCGCGAGGCTTTGTGGTGAAGGATGTTGCCCTGATGAGTATTGCCAGGGCACAACCATCAAACACAGACGAACTGTCCGGCCTGGACATCATGCATCCACGTGCAATTGAGCGTAATGGAAAAGCCATGGTCTCGGTGGTTGAACAGGTCCTTCAATCCGGATTTCAAGCCACAGCCCCCGCTGCTTTGGATGCAAGGCAACGCAAACTGATGACGGAGATGCGGGAGTTTGTATCGGAAAAGGCGCTGGAACTATCAGTAGACGCGGCCCTGCTCGCTTCCAGACGGCAGCTGGAAAGCCTGATCTTCACAGCCGATGGCGATCAAATACCCGAACGATTCCTTGGCTGGAGAAAAGCCATCATCACCGACGAGCTGATGGCGCTATAAGAGCAGAACGTATGACAAAACCAGACTCTGAAAGACATCGACAAGGCCTCCCTTGATCGTTGTTGCTCCTGGTATGCTTTTTTTGCCGGACAGATTTTTATACCAGCCCCCTCCTCAACAGTTAAAATACCGCCTCCAAAGCGCCCGTAGCTCAGCAGGATAGAGCACCAGATTCCTAATCTGGGGGCCACAGGTTCGAATCCTGTCGGGCGCGCCAAAATGATCAAGGCCGCTTCTGCGGCTTTTATCATTTTCGTGTTCTGGCATCCGGATTGGGTTCTCGCGCGGAACGCGCCAGGTTCGACAAATTCGCCGGGAGCGAATTTCGAATGCAGTCGCGAAGCGACAAACCCCGCAGATAGTGTATGTGGTGTGGTTGTACAGGAAAAGGAGTTTGACAACATAGAGTTGCTTCGCTTACTCAGCGTGAGTTGCGGTAAACCCGACGGTATATGAACAGC
>ENA-OSCG01000001-OSCG01000001.1-marine-sediment-metagenome-genome-assembly--contig:-NODE-1-length-75929-cov-8.753486_pt1 | contig 75929 bp, 63 predicted proteins | sample MGYA00237880_ERZ529332 | MGnify/ENA primary metagenome ERZ529332 (study PRJEB26373, sample SAMN05710708) | marine sediment metagenome | biome: marine; feature: ocean trench; material: sediment... | reverse complement strand
ATGCCGAGCTGCTTGGTCTGTTCTTTGGACAGGGGGCCGGCCAGGCCTTGCAGGATGACACTCGTGAAACCGATGATCGAGTTAAGCGGCGTACGCAATTCGTGGGACATGACCGCCAGGAAGGCGGATTTCAAACGATCGGATTCCTCTGCCCGGTCCCTGGCTGCTGCCAGTTCCACATTCTTCTGCTGCAGTTGTTTTTTTTGTCTGTCGATGGTCTCATGTTGATGAGTCAGTTTCTGATTGATCCGCAGCAAGTTTTTTTTGCTTTGATCAATTTCGAGAATGGTTTCTGTCAAAAGCTGGGCCTTGACCTGAGAAAGATAACCCAGACAACGCATATGCAGGGCCTTTTCTGTGAGGTTGCGGTTAATAATGCGCAACTCTTTCACGTGCCGGACACCCGTTTGCACGATGTCTTCGGTCATCGTTTACTCCTCCACCAGGTCCGCACCACAAGGAAGCGCCATCAGGTAATTAATCGCGGCCTGAACCTGGTCACCTTCCAGTACCGAGCCATGCTGTGGCAGGATACGATCGATATCAAGTTGTTCCAGGCGTTTCATGCAGGCCTTAAGGATCCGGTTGCTCGGCATATAGGTTTGGTGCCAGGTTTTCATTGCCTGCAGATAATTACCGCTGGCAAACAATGACCAGTCTTCGTTGATTGCGCCGAATATATCACTGGTAAACAGGCTCCTGGTTTTGCGGTCATAGGTCACGATGGCGCCTGGAGAATGCAGGTAGGGGGTAAACAGGAACTCCAGCACACGACCGCTTTTCAAGGTCAACTTAAGGTCATTTTTATCCACGGCATAATAGATTGAATGTACCCCGTAGTGACGGATCAAGCGGATCGTATTGCTGTGTGCTACGAGTTTCAAATCCTGGCGATTGATGACATCTTCCAGTATGGGCAGGTTGCCGCATACATCCGGATCCTGGTGGGAGGCGATGATCGTGGTGATGTCGCCCGGATTGACCAGGTCAATGACCTTGCGCATGACTATGGGAAAATGCGGGATAGAACCTGGATCAAATAGAACAATGTCTTTGTCATCTATCAACAGGTATGGGTTGCAGTGTAATCGCGCCTCTTGATCATAAAATCCTACCCAGTGTATCTCTCGGGTGATTGCAACAGCTTCGTCGTAATTGGGTTCGCCCATAGCCTGCGATCCTTTTTTGTTTATCCTTTGGTGATGTCGCTAACCACCAATCAAGCACCTGCCGGATCAGCAGCCAGGTGAGCAAAGGCCATCCGGATTACGTTTCGGTGTTTGAGTTTGATGAAAAGAGACATAAGTCCTGGTTTCGTGACTGATTGTGATACATCAGTATACGCTTGTGGTGAGGCAGGATAAAAGCGCTTTCCCCAAAAACCTCTTGAGATGGGGGGTCAGGAAGCAGCTTTTTCACTTTCCTCTTTTTTGCGTTGCTGGATGTGTTCCAGGTTGCGCCGGTACAGCATCACCACTTTATCCACGCCTGACGGCTCCAGGCCGCCGGTATTGCCGGCGGTGATAAATGTTGCGTAGATGCCGGAAGCGGCCATCAGCGCGGCGGATACGAGTTGTTGGTCATAGTCCTGGTCTTTCAGTTCATTGGCCAGTTCAATGAATTTGTGTGTGCAGTGGTTATGGCTTTCGCTGTCGCCCATGGGTTGTTTGCCTTCGTATTCGGATTCAGGGGTCGATTATAGATGGTTTGGTTGGCAGCCGGATAGCGGTCGCGTCGAACTGGGTGTGACAGTTACAGCGATTACGAGGCGGATCGCCCCCCGGCTATGGGCACCCCAGGCCTTGTATCGTGGTTAAGCGAATCAGATTCAATACGCCTGAACCGAAACCGTCTTCGCTGCTGTTGTAGGTCGCGGTACCGGTGTTGCAAGCCAACTCCAGTTCCAGTGTGCCCCATGTGTTGATCTGGACAGTTGCAGGGTCAAAGTCCGGACCGAAAATGCCGCCGCTGGTGGTCCGCATGTCATTGAAGACCAGCTTGCCTGCGCTAATCTCGCCGACACCGAAGAACCAGCGCCGCTGGCCTTCCCTGTCATAGCTGAACCAGTAAACCAGTGCGCGGCCGTCCGCCAGCATTTCCAGATTAAAGCCTTCGCCATTGTGGGTCGGGTCATACCACGAACCGCTGAGGAGGCCCCATGGAGGGGCGGGTGCCCCCAGTGTCGGTGCCGGGTTGCCGGGACAGGCGACGCCGAGCAGTTCGATGATCCTGGACAACTGCATACGGCCGTGCTGTGTGCCGATACGGTAGCTCATGCTGCCGCTGTCACAGTCTGACCAGATAAAGCTTGCTGAACCGACCTCTTCAAGGGTGATTTTCTCAGGGTCAAAACCCGGCCCGAACTCGCCGCCGGAGGCGCGGTACAGTGTGGGGAATTGGATCCGGTTGCCGCGTACTTCGCCGGGGGCAAAATACCAGTCCTGGGCGCCCTCGCCATCGTAGGTGTACCAGTACATGACAGCTCGGTTGTCGGCGAGAATCTCGACCAGGAACCCTTCACCGTCATGGCTGGGGTCGTACCAGGATGAGGTGATGCCGGCTTCAATCAGGAAAGGTGCCGGCACGGCCTGATCGGTAATCTGGAATGAAAGGGTGGTATCAAAGCCGCCGAAGTCGGAGTCGTTGCCACTGCTGTCTTCATAAGCTGTCCAGTGCCCGTCCTGCCAGTCGGCAATGGTGCCGGGGTTGGTGTCAGTGCGCATACCGGTTATATCTGCCGTGCGCAGCCTCAGCACAGCATTAACGCCGCCGGCGACCAGGTCGCGGTTGTGCGTGTCATCAGGGAATATGAAGCTCAGCTTAAGCGCATCGTCCTGGTAATTGACATAGCCGTCAGGCGCGCCACCCGGCTCATTGAGCCAGTCAGTGCCTGCAAGGGTGGTATTCATCGCGGCGTTATTGACCAGGACACTGGCAGCGACATCCAGCCCACTGCCTGGCTGGCCGGGGAACGGCACGACCTCGCCGGCTTCGCGCCAGCGCATCGGTTTGTTGAATGACAGCCAGAAATCGTAGCTGCGGCCGATCTGCAGTGGCTGTAGCTGGTTTACATACAACTCGCGGGTCTGCTGATCGACGATATCCCATGCGGCTTCATAAATAACTGCACCGGTCTGCGCATCCAGAATACGCAGTGACTGGATGCTGGGTGGTCCCGCCTGGCGGTAGTAGACCGCAGCAAATGACTGGGCCAGCTGCTCGCGCACCCTGCGGATCTGTGACTCCGGCAATATGAACCCATCGTGGCCATTCTCATGCACGCCATCATAGTCAGCACCGCCGCCAGGCAGGGGGGCATGGAAGCTCTGCCCGGCGCTGGGTTCAACTTCCAGGGTCCACGATGGCACCTGGTAGATATTGGTGAAATACTCATCGGTGGTGCCTATGCCGCGGTTCTTTGCGACCGAAAAACGGTCGGCATATGCGTACCACTTGGCTGCGGGGAAGGCGATGTGATGATCGGTAAAAGTTTTCAGGACGTCTTCTGTCTGGCGTGCCAGGCGATCGTTGTCGGTGACCACCCAGAAATGCACCAGGCTGAACGAATGCACGTCGGTGTAAATTCGCAGCCGCCCGACCGGTCCCAGCGCGGCGGCGGTATCAAGTGCCTGTGTTTCGCTTTCTGACTGGGCTTTGCTGCCGTGGTAAACCAGCGAGGCTGAATCGGCGGAAGATCGATCCGGGTCGGTCGCCCAGAATGGCTCGTTGTTGCGGTTCAGGTCTACGCCGTTGAGGTGGTCCATGGTGGTGAGCAGGTCTTCATCGGTTGCGCGCATGTTTTTTCGGCGCATACGGCCATCACGGGGCCAGTGATCCGGGAAACCCGGATCAGAGCCCAGGTAGTTGAGCGCAGGAGTCCGCTGGGTGTGCATAAAACCATCAATATTCAGCGTCGGGATAACCACCATGTTGACGTTATCGCGCAGGTAATCGTAAAAATGCCTGTCATTTTCATGTAATGCCAACAGTTCCAACACGCCGGTGACCACTTCCGGTGATTGCCATTCACGCGCGTGGATGCCGCCGTTGATCAGCGTGGCGGGCTCCGGCAATCCATCTATCGTCAGCCGGTCGGCATCACCCAGGCGATAGGCCCAGATAGTGCGGCCTGCGAGGGTGGTGCCGATGGGCTCGGGATGAACGTACTTTGTGCTCGCTGCCAGATCCTGATGGCGCATGTGCAGGCCGGCGTAGCTGCGAAAGCCATCGAAGGGCAAAGGGGTGTCGACGGGTATCGGCAGCGGGTAACCGAGGGCGATAATGTTTTCGGCAAAAGGTGGCCTGACCTCAACCCACTCGGTTAATATCTGCGCGCTCACCGCGCCGGTTGCAAGCACCAAAAATAAAAACATCCGGTAACCCAGGCGCTTCATCTACGTACTTTCCCGAGCAGGCTGTCACGGTTGATATTCAACGCCAATTGGGCACGCCGTGCTGCGGCTGAATCCCCACCGGCGATGCGTTGTAACTGCCGGATGGTTTGAATATCAGGGCTTTGGGCCAACGCCAGGGCCGCGGCAGAGCCAAGGGCAGGGTCGGTCAGTTTATTTATCAGCAGTTGTCGTGTTGCAGCATCGTTTCCCAGTAGCGGCCACCAGGCGGCAATTGCCAGTGCGGCGTTGGTCGCAGGCGCGTGCTCAATTCCGAATTTCAGCAGGGCAGCGGTCCCGGCAATGCTGTTTTGCGCACCGAGGGTGACGAGCGCGGATGCCAGCCCGGGGCCTGCGCCATCTGTCAATAAACGCCGCGCAGCAAGGGGATCAGCCGTGATGATGGCGGTTACAGCAAGCAGGCGTGTCAGCTCTGGCGATTCACCCAGTTGCTCCAGTGCGGCGGTCTGAACGGTTTGCACGCTGACGGGGTTAGCGTGTTGCAACTCATCCAGATAACCGGCGCGTTGCGCGGGATGGCTGGATTTTAAATATTCAGCAGTTAACGCAGCCGGGTTTGTTGCGAGCAAAACGCGGGCTTCAGCGGCGCTCTCAGACCGTGTCCAGCCATTTTTTACACCTGCGGCAGCGCCGCGAACGTTGAACAGGGGGACCGTGCCGTCGGCATGGTCTTCATGCGGCACCAGCACTTGTGCCCGGTAGCTGCTCAGGTATTGCATCATCGCCCCGGCGACCGCATCGCGTGGCCCGGAGGCAAGGGATTGAGTAAATTTGTAGATCGCGGCTTCACGGGCTGGTAACGGCCAGTCAGTGCGGTTTTCCAGCGCCAGAAGATCTCCCAGGTCGCCGATTTCAGTTACTGCAGCATCAATATTGACGGACCGCACTGCGGCCATGGCACTGCTGCGGTCCCATCTGGAAACAGACGTGTGGTGCTGTGCCACAGCAGTATTGAGCATTCCGCTGATGAGCAAAAAAGTGACCGATGCGAAATGTTTTCTCATGGGGGTTAACCTCCGCAGAAGTCTACCATAGGAAATATTTCGTGCCTGACAGCGCTTTGTTGTTGGCCCACTGCCATAACATTGTGCTATGTTGCCCGACCCGGACTGAATACGGAAGCCCGCAATGACCACATACGATCACATCAGCGTCACCGAATACGACGGTGGGATACTGGCCATAGACGCAGGTTTTGTGCGTGAGCAGATGGTCGCCTGCTACCTGGTGGAAGCGGCGTCCGAAGTCGCTTTTATTGAAGTGGGCACCCATTCCAGCACACCCCGGTTGATCAGGATTCTCAAGGCACGTGGCTGGAAGCCGGAAGACGTGCGCTACGTGATCGTGACCCATGTTCACCTCGACCATGCGGGTGGTGCCGGCAGCCTGATGCAGTTGCTGCCAAATGCCACTTTGCTGGCCCATCCCTACGCTGCCCGCCACCTGGTTGATCCGTCCAGACTGGAGGCGGGTGCGCGCGCTGTTTATGGCGATGAATTATTTGACCGGATCTATGGCAAGCTGATTCCGGTGGCCGCAGCGCGGGTACAGGTGATGGAAGATGGGGAAGCGGTCAGGCTGGGCGAGCGTCAATTTCGTTTCATCGATACCCCCGGACATGCCCGCCATCATTTCTGTGTGCACGACAGCCAAACCAATGGCTGGTTCAGCGGCGACACCTTTGGCCTGTCCTACCGCGAATTTGATACCCAAAATGGCGCGTTCCTGTTTCCCACCACCACCCCGGTCCAGTTTGACCCGGCTGCGCTGAAGGCATCGGTCGGACGGCTGATGGCCATCCAGCCGGAGTTCATGTATCTGACCCATTATGGCCGGGTCGATGATTTGCAGCGGTTGGCAACGGTCATGCTGGACGGGGTCGATAAACTGGCCGCACTTGGCGAGCGGCACAAAGACGACGATCAACGCACGCAGAAAATCGAGGCCGCGATCTATGCCTGGCTAATGACCGGCCTGCGGGATCATGGGGTAAACCTGCCGGATGAGACCTGCATTCAACTGTTGAAAACTGATGTGGTGCTCAACACCCAGGGCATTGAATTCTGGCTGGACCACCGCCCCTGATCACTGACCAGGCTGCCAGCTTGTCGGCATAACTGCTGGCGGCATGGGCCGGGCTGGTTGAAGGCAGCGTGACGTATTCAAGAACACCTGGCAAACCGGGCAAAACTCTTTTTTTGAACAGCTTCGCGGCTTTCTGGCCGTTGAAATACACCTGCCTGACATGCGGGTGTCGCTCGAAGAAACCGTTGAAATCGTTGCTGATCAGGCCATCATCCGCGATGGCCGAATCGAGGCTGCCGGCGCGCCGGCAGGCCTGGATGACATCCCATAATGCAATCTGGTTCGAGGTCAGGATTTGTAGCCGCAATTGGTAGTTCAGCTCAGGACCCGCATGGTACAGATCGCCCATGATTCTCCAGAAAGCATTGCGCGCAAATGCGTAGTACTGGTTGGCATCGAGCGACGCCACGCCGGGCATCGAGCCGAGAATCAGGATGCGTGCATCCGCGTACGCGACGGGTGCAAATCCTTGTGACAGTCTCATGGTTATAATATACAGTTGAGGCGCCCGGGCAGAGATCGACGATGCATTGCAGGCCGCGCACGATCAGGCCCGCCACCAGCAGTCAGATTAATGAAACCGCAGGGTTGTTTAATAAGTACCGGTAATATATTGGCTCAACTTCTCGATCTCGGATTCTTTCTCATCCACGAGACGTTTGACCAGGTCGCCTATCGATACGATACCAAGTAACTTTCCGTTCTCGACCACCGGTAAATGCCGGCAACGGCAGGTGGTCATGGTTTCCATGCAATGCTGGATTGAATCACCCGGATCGGCTGTAATAACCGGCGATGTCATGACATCACCCACCGTAATGTCCCGTGAAGAGAGTGATTTGAGCGCGACTTTCTTAAGATAGTCACGCTCAGTGAATATGCCCGCAATGGTATCGCCTTGCTGTACCAGAACAGCACCAATATTGACTTCAGCCATCAGGCTGATGGCATCGAAAACGGTTTCGTCGATTTCGACAGAAAGAACCATCCCCCCCTTGTGATCCAGTATTTGTGAGATTGTAGACATAGCACCTTTCCAAAGTAGAGTGTTTGTTATTAAGTTTAGCTCAGATTGATTTTTTTTCAACGTGGTTTAGTGGTTTTAGTCCTCACGCTTGGAAATGACCGTGTATTCGGCATCGATCACCTGGCCGCTTACTTTTGTTGAGGCCGTCGCTGATGGGCTGGTTTTGGCATTCAGGTCGACCCCGCTTTTGCGCAGGCGGCGCTTAATCCAGGCAAGGCGTAACCAAATGGCACAGCCGGCGATCAGGCCCACGCCGGCAACCACCAGCAATGCAACCATACCGAGCATAAATGCGCCGGCCAGCGTAAACACCGCAAGGATGCCGGCAATGATCCTGGTCAAAGGATTCTGTGGTGGAGGGCTGATGTAATATGGCATGGTGGGAATAACCTCGAAAATCAGGGTTTAAAAAATCAGGTTCACAACAGTCAGCATGACGATCAGGAAAATCACCGACATACCACTGCCCACACGCACAAAATCTGCTACGCGATAACCACCCGGACCGATAATCAGGGCATTGACCTGGTGCGTAGGCAGGATAAAAGCGTTGGAAGTGGACAGGGCCACGATTAAAGCGTACATGGTCGGGTTGGCTCCGGTCGTCAATGCAATGCTGATCGCTATGGGTACCAGGATGGTGGTGGCGCCGACATTCGACATCACCAGGGTGAATACTGTGGCGAGCATGGCGATAATGATCTGTACGGCGATGTCCGGCATGTTACCGAGCAGTACCATGGCCTGTTGGGCAATCCACGTGGCCGTACCGGTCAATTCCATGGCCAGGCCGATGGGAATCAGGCTGGCCACCAGGAACACGGTTTTCCAGCTGACGGCATTATAGGCTTCATCCATGCTCAGCACCCTGGTCAGTACCATGCCCAGTGCACCGACCATCAGGGCGATAGACAGTCTGAAGTCGGTGAATATGATCATACCGATAGACAGCGCAAAAAATGCCAGCGCGTGGGCAACTTTCTGCGGCCGCTGTTCTTCTTTGGGGATGTCCGTTACCACCACAAACTTACGCTCTTTTTGCAGCTCGGACAGATCCCGCCAGGTACTGTGGCTGACCAGGCAATCGCCGGCTTCCAGGATCTGCTCACGAACCCCTTCAGTGATGATGTTGCCGCGCCTGTTGACGGCCAGCACACTGATGCCATAGCGCTTGCGCAGGCGGGCCTTGCCGATGGACTGGCCGATTATCTTGGAGCCGGGCGGGATGACCACCTCGGCAATACCAGCCCGGCTGGGATTGAACAGGCCGTCGAAAGTCTTAACCCGGGGCTGCAGGCGGCAATGGTAATCCAGTGCGAAGCGTCCCACCGTGTCACGGCTACCCATGACCCCGAGTATTGTGCCCACCCAGATCATCTCATCCGCAGGCGGCGCCATGCGTGGCGCGTGTACGTTGCGGATGGCCAGCAGCCTTGGTGCGCCCTCCAGCTGCTCGGCATCGCCGACCTGCATGCCGACCAACGGGCTGTCCACCGTGACCAGCAACTCATAGACATCGCCTTCAATGCCGTAGGTATCGGCAAAATAGGTCTTGGTACGTGCGGGGGCGGCGGAAGATTCAATTTTGTTGTCAGGCAATAACCATTTACCGACAGTCAGGAAATAAAGGACACCCGCTGCCAATAGTGCAAGACCCACGGGTGCGACGTCGAATAACTCAAAATGCCCCAGTGTTTCCGCACCCGGTGGCAGCGAGGCGTTGGATGCCGATATGAGGTCATTCAACAGGATTAACGGTGATGAACCGACCATGGTGATGGTGCCGCCCATGATGGCGCAAAAGCCCATCGGCATCAGCAGGCGGGACAGCGGAATATCCGTTCGAACTGAAATACGTGATACCACCGGCAGAAATAACGCGGTGGCTCCAACGTTTTGCATCAGGCTGGAGATGCCCCCCACGGTGCCGGATATTAACGGAACAATTTTGTTGGTGGTTTTCCCGCCGATGCGCAAAATAAATGCGGCTACGACTGTCATTACACCGGTTCGGTCAAGGCCTGCCCCGAGTATCATCACGGCAATGATCGATATGACTGCGTTGGAGGCGAAGCCGTTGAACAATTGATCTGACGGCACCAGACCCAGCAAACCCAGCAGTACCATGATCGACAGGGCCACCACGTCGACCCTGACGACCTCAAATACAAACAGGGCGATGGTGATGGCCAGCACGCCCAGTACCAGCATCATGTCCGTGGTGAGTGTAAGGCCTGATTCCATTGTTTGATATCGTAACCTCAAGCAAGCTTTTGATACAACAAATCACGCACTTCATGGCCAAGCCGTTCGCCACGTTGCTCGTATTTTGTGTACGGACGCCATTGCGGCCGCTCGCAATAATCACCTGAGGGCGACAGGTTGACAAACTCCGCACTGGATTGCAGCACCGCAAGCATGTGCTGCGCATAGGGCTGCCAGTCGGTTGCCAGGTGCAAAATACCGCCTGTTGCCATGCAGCGCGCCATCTGGCTGACAAACTCCGGCTGGATCAGACGGCGCTTGTGGTGGCGCTTTTTTGGCCACGGGTCCGGGAAATAAATGCGGACACCAGCGAGGCTGCCGGTCACCATGCGTCGCTGTAAAAACGGCACCGCATCCTCACGTGCGATGCGAACATTTTCTATGCCGTTGGCGTCCAGCGCCATCAACAGCTGGCCAACGCCCGGTTTGTGTACATCAATGGCGATGAAATTTATATCGGGTTCCTGCTGGGCCATGCGCCAGGTAGACTCACCGTTGCCGAAACCAATTTCCACAATGACATCAGCCGGGCGCGCAAAACAATCATCGCAATCCAGCGGTGCTTCACCAGGTTCGATACCATAGTGCGGCCACAGTTCATCCAGTGCGTGGCGTTGAGCGACTGTCAAGCGGCCACCGCGTAATACAAAACTCCGGATAGAGCGCTTTTGTTTATCAGTCATAACTCTTCAATAACATCATTCAGGCTTGAAAAAAAGCCCGGCATTGCCGGGCTTTCTGAACATGGTTGCAAGTATAACCCAGTGCGCCGGTGAACGGGATATCGTCAATGGCAGCAGACAGAAGATGCATTTTCAGAATACTTGCTTTAGAATATATCTCTTAATTCGAATAGAGAGATATATTTCGCTGGAGTTTATACAATATGGGTAATTACCTGTTTACGTCGGAATCCGTTTCCGAGGGCCATCCGGACAAGGTTGCTGATCAGATTTCTGATGCGGTGCTGGACGCTATCATCAGGGAAGATCCTGCTGCCCGCGTGGCATGCGAGACCTTCATCAAAACCGGCGTCGCCATCGTGGGTGGTGAAATTACCACCGATGCCTGGGTTGACCTGGAAAAGATCATACGCAAGGTGATTGTTGATATTGGTTATGACTCTTCCGAAGTTGGTTTTGACGGCCATACCTGTGGTGTTATCAATATCATCGGCAAACAATCCGCTGATATTAACCAGGGTGTTAATCGGGCAGACCCCAGAGCGCAGGGTGCCGGTGACCAGGGGTTGATGTTCGGTTATGCGACCAATGAAACCGATGTGCTGATGCCGGCGCCGATTTATTACGCGCATGAACTGGTCAAGAAACAGGCGCAGGTGCGTCGCAATTCCACAGCCGGGAAATCGCATTTGCTCCCGGATGCCAAAAGCCAGGTGACCTTCCGCTATGAGAATGGCAAGCCGGCCGGTATTGAAGCCGTTGTGCTTTCCACTCAGCATCACAGGGATTCCAGCGAGGCCCAAATCAAAGAACTGGTGATGGAAGAAATCATCAAGCCGGTATTACCGGCAAACTGGCTGGACCAAAATACCAGGTACCACATCAACCCCACGGGGCGGTTCGAGATTGGTGGCCCGGTCGGTGATGCCGGCTTGACCGGCCGCAAGATTATCGTCGACACCTATGGTGGCATGGCCCGCCACGGCGGCGGCGCATTTTCCGGCAAGGATCCATCCAAGGTGGACAGGTCAGCTGCTTATGCGGTGCGCTACGTGGCTAAAAACATCGTTAAAGCCGGCCTGGCGGACCGTATCGAGATCCAGGTGTCCTATGCCATCGGTGTGGCCGAGCCAACCTCCATCGGTATAGATACGTTCGGTACGGAAAAGATAGCGGCTGAGAGGATTGAGCAACTGGTGCGCGAACATTTCGACCTGACACCCTACGGCATCATCACGCTGCTGGATTTGATCAAACCCATTTACCAGCCGCTGGCCGCTTACGGCCATATGGGCAGGGAAGATTTGAACGTCAGTTGGGAAAAGACTGACATGGCAGATGAGCTGCGCGCCGCAGCCGGTCTGTAAACAAAAGGAGATTATGAAGTGAACGCAGTCATTGAACAGATCGGCAAGCAGGATTATTGCGTTGCCGATATAGAGCTGGCCGATTTCGGTCGCCGGGAAATCGCGATTGCCGAGACGGAAATGCCCGGTTTAATAGCAGTGCGCAAAGAATACGGTGATGAGCAGCCGCTCAAAGGCGCCCGTATTGCCGGCAGCCTGCATATGACCATCCAGACGGCCGTGCTGATCGAGACACTCAGAGCGCTGGGTGCCGAGGTCCGTTGGGCATCCTGCAATATTTACTCGACCCAGGATCACGCAGCAGCAGCCATTGCGGCTGGCGGCACACCGGTTTTCGCATTCAAAGGTGAAAACCTCGATGAGTACTGGGAATTCACCCACCGGATTTTTGACTGGGGCAACGGTGAGGGCGATGAAAACTTTGCCAATATGATCCTGGATGACGGTGGTGATGCGACCATGCTGTTGTACCTGGGTGCACAGGCCGAGCAGAATCCCTCAGTACTGGATAATCCGGATAGCGAAGAACAGGTCGCCTTGTTCAGTGCAATCAGGAAACGGCTTGAATCACGCCATGGCTGGTATACAAAAGCGTTGGCACAGATACAGGGTGTCACCGAGGAAACCACCACGGGGGTCAAACGCCTGTATGAGATGGCCAAAGAGGGCAGCTTGCCGTTTTCTGCCATTAACGTGAATGATTCGGTGACCAAGTCGAAATTTGATAACCTCTACGGTTGCCGCGAGTCACTGGTTGACGGCATCAAGCGCGCCACCGATGTGATGATTGCAGGCAAGACCGCGGTCGTTGCCGGCTATGGCGATGTGGGCAAGGGTTGTGCGCAGTCCTTGCGTGGTCTTGGTGCAACGGTCTGGATCACCGAAATCGATCCAATCTGTGCCCTGCAGGCAGCGATGGAGGGTTACCGGGTTGTGCGCATGGAAGAGGTGGTCGATAAAGCTGACATCTTTGTTACCGCAACCGGCAACTACAACATTATTACGCACGACCATATGGCGGCGATGAAAGATCAGGCCATCGTTTGCAACATCGGCCATTTTGATAATGAAATTGACGTTGCCGGGATCAAGCAATACCAGTGGGAGAATATCAAGCCACAGGTGGATCACGTTATCTTCCCGGATGGCAAGCGCATCATTTTGCTGGCAGAAGGGCGTCTGGTAAACCTGGGTTGCGCCACCGGCCACCCCAGCTTTGTCATGTCGAACTCCTTCACCAACCAGGTGTTGGCGCAGATCGAACTGTGGAAGTATCCGCAACGCTATCAGCATGAGGTGTACGTGCTGCCCAAGCGCCTGGATGAGAAGGTTGCCCGGTTGCACCTGCAGCGTATCGGCGTCAACCTGACCCGCCTGACCGATGAGCAGGCGAATTATATCAGTGTGGATGCAGATGGCCCTTATAAGCCGGATCATTATCGCTACTAGTGGTCCAACAGCGGCACAGGTATCCCAATGAACAAGGCAATCGTCCCTATTTCATTTGAGTTTTTCCCACCGCGTTCCGGGGCGCAAAAACTGATCCTTGAGTCTACCTGGCAAAAACTTGCCCGGCTCAAACCCCGCTATTTGTCCGTCACTTTTGGCGCGGGCGGGTCAGCACTGGATGCAACCTTGCAAACGGTCACCGACCTGCTGGACAGATCCGGTGTGCCGGTAGCGCCGCATATCTCCTGCATGGCCAAAGACCGCAATATGCTTTTGGGGCTGCTTGAATCGTATAAAGAGTCAGGTGTTGATCGCCTGGTGGTGTTGCGTGGCGACCGCCCGGAAGGTGTTCGCGGGCCGGGGCCGTTCCAATACGCCAGTGAACTGGTGAGGTTTGTCAACGCGTCTTTTCCGGGCGTGTTTCATATCGAAGTGGCCTGCTACCCTGAATTCCACCCGGAATCCACCTCACCCGAAACTGAATTCAAATACTTCAAAGAGAAAGTCGATGCGGGGGCCGATGGCGCCACCACGCAGTATTTCTTCAACACGGATTGCTATTTTCAGTTCCTGGACGATTGTGAACGTCATGGCATAGACATTCCGATCACTCCCGGGATCATGCCGATTACCAACTACACCAGCCTGGTAAGGTTTTCCGCCATGTGCGGTGCTGAAATTCCCCGTTGGATACGCAAACGGCTGGAGTCATATGGCGATGATGGTGCGTCCATCCGCGAATTCGGCCTGGATGTCGTGACCAGACTCTGTGAGCGCCTGCTCCTCGGCGGCGCCCCCGGCCTGCACATCTACACCTTAAACCGGGCCAACGCGACGATGCGCCTGTGGCAACGACTAAACCACCTGTAGCCGCGGTCTCAGGAGGCATGTAATTGTGCCCAGAACAGTCCGGCATAAATTTTCGGGTCGAGCATGACACCCTTTGCCATGCGCTGTTCCAGCCAATCCACGGCATTGTCCAGCGGTACGTGGTGAACGGTAATGTCTTCGTTGCCATCGCCGCCACCGGGTCCCACACGCTCAAGACCGCTGGCAAAATATATCGTGATCATTTCATCGGCCAAGCCCGGCGTGCTTGGGCTGGTCAGCAGTTCTTTCAAACAGGCCGCACGGTAGCCGGTTTCTTCTAGTAGTTCCCGCCGGGCAGCGGTTTTGAAATCCTCGTTACAGTCCTCGTTATCGCCCACCAGTCCGGCCGGTAATTCCAGCACGCGGCTGTTAACCGGGATTCGGTACTGTTCAACCAGCACTATTTCACCGGCATCGGTAACCGGCACGATGACGACCACGCCACGCGCATTTGTGCGGTAGGCATATTCCCAGCGATCGCGTTCTTTCAGGCCGAGATAACGGCCGCTGTAATGAATTTTTTCGTTATTAGCCACAGGCTCACTCACTCACTCTGATAAACTGCGTCGATTGTACTACTCCGTGATGAACCAATTCCTGTCTGGCCGTTCAAATGGGCGGAATTCAGAGGACCAGCATGTTGAAAAAATCATTAAAAACGTTAAAAACGCACTTTCCAGCCTCCATTCTGGCCTTCAGTTTTTTGCTGGCCAGTTTCTATTTGGAAGCCCAGACCGATACCGGGGAAGCCCTGCCTGATAACGTACCTGGTTTACTGGTCAAGGCCAATGAAGCCTATGCGGCAAAAAATTACCTGACTTTCCGCAAGGCCATGGAGCAGCTCCATAACAAGCGCCCGAATAACAGCGAGTATATGTATCAGCTGGTTATTGCCCATGCGTTGCTGGATGAGAAAAGCCCCGCCTACGACCTGATGCTGCGTATGCAGCAACAGGGTCTTGCTTATGATTTTTCAAAAACAGACAACACCATGAACATCAGGAACACCGAGGTGTTTGATTACGTCAATGACTTGATGAAGATGGCTGCTGAGCCGGTGGGTGAATCTGAACCTGTGTTTACACTGCCGGACAATATAGTCATGCCCGAGGCAATAAGCTGGGATGAAAGCCGGCAGAAGTTTTTGATTGGCACAGTCGCAGAAGGCAGCATTCTTGCGGTCGGCGAAGATGGTCAGGTAAACGAGTTGCTTAAGGCGGATGCAACAAACGGCATGTGGGCGGTTTTCGATATCCTCGTAGATGGGCCGGGCAATCGTTTGTGGGTTACCAGTGCGGCCTCACCAAAGTTTTTAAGATTCGATCCCACGGATAACGGGCGGTCCGCCTTATTTGAATTTAATCTTGAAACATTGGAGTTTATTCGTCGTTATTATGTTCCGGTGGATGGAAGCCCCCACAGCCTGGGTAACATGGTGTTGAGTCCCAAAGGCGATATTTTTATCGTGGATCGGGCCTTGCCCATCGTTTACAGCAAGCCTGCAGGAGAGAAAAAACTAAAAGCGGTGCTGGTATCCAGGGAGATGGTCAGTATGCGCGGTATTGCGATGCAGCCGGACGGACGCATCATGTATGTGGCTGACCGTGAGCTGGGTATCCTGGTTATTGATTTTGAAGCCGAGCGTGCCAGCAAGCTGGTTGTACCCAAAACGCTGAATATTGGCGGCATAGACGGTTTGTACTTGTGGGATAATCACCTGATCATTATTCAAAACGGCATAAAACCGCAGCGGGTCATGCGTCTGCAGCTCGATTCCAGCGGCACCGGGGTTGAAGCAATCAGGCCGCTGGCCGTTGCGCAGCCGAAATTCGACTTTCCCAGCTATGGTGTGATCGTTGGTGAAAACCTTTACTATTTTGGCAACAGCCAATCGGGCAATAATAAAGACGATTTGAAACCTGTCACGGTTTTACGCACGCCGTTGGATTCGAGCAAGAATCTTGAGTCCCCGGACATGCTGGAGTATATCCGACAGCGTGGTGAAAAAATCAAGGCCCAGCATGAAAAAGCCGAAAAAACCAAGCCATAAAAAATTAAGCCGTAAGCAAACAGCGACGCCTCAGCATCTGGCCAAAATCCATATCATCAAACAAACGATTGAGGTGCGCCTGGTCAAGCTCGCTGCGGGCGATATCGGGGTTTTGCAGCGCTGATGGCACTGCGGTTTCGATGATTGTCAGGCGGCGGGCCAGCTCAGCGGCTGGCCGGTGCGTAGCCAGCTTTCTATGCAGGGATTTAGCGCCACGGATACTCAGAAATTGCACTTCATCAAGCCGCTCCCAAATCGCGTCCAGGTCACCGAAATGACCCAACAGGGCGGCGGCAGATTTAGGGCCTACACCAGGTATACCGGGTATGTTGTCAACGCTGTCACCGGTCAGCGCAAGAAAATCTGCGATCTGCTCCGGAAACACGCCGAACTTTTCCTTGATTTTGGCCCGACCGAGCTTGCGGTTGCGGGTGAAATCCCACCAGGTGTCCCGGTTATCAATTAGTTGGGTGAGGTCTTTATCACTGGTGATGATGCACACAGGATGGCCGCGCTTGCGCCAGTGAACGGCCAGCGTGCCGATCAGATCATCCGCTTCATATCGATCGTCGCCAAAGCAACTCAGACCCATGGATTCTGCCACATCCCGGGCCCACTTAAACTGACGTTTCAGCTCTTCGGGCACCGGGTCGCGATTGGCTTTGTAGTCAGGATAAATCTCATGGCGGTAACTCATCGTCAGCGCTTCATCAAACGCTATGCCGATGTGTTGGGCCCGGGTTTGCTCCAGCAAGCTGCACAAAAAACCGGTAAAGCCATAGACGGCATTGGTCGGTTCGCCGCGTGTATTAACGAATTCATCTGCAATGGAGAACCAGGCACGGAATATGTAAATGCTGGCATCGACAAGGTAAACAGGCTGCAGGCTCATAAGCCATCTATCTTAGCGCCACACCATTAAACCAGCAATGATTCGCCCGCTTCGACCCGTCTGCGCAGGATGCTGTTACGCGGGAAATGTGCCAGCAGGAAATCCATCTGATCGGCGAGTATCGCACGGCCCTGTAAGTACACGTATTCCGCATGGGTGGGGCAAAACGGGATGGCCAGCAATTCCATGCCGGCCTGCTCGGGTGTGCGGCCGGCCTTGTGGTTGTTGCAGCGTTTGCAGGCAGTGACGACATTAACCCAGCCATCTTTGCCACCCTGGCTCAGCGGCCGGACGTGATCCCTGGAAAGCAGAAAGCCGGGAAACTGCTGGCCACAATAAAGGCACAGGCCCTGGTCACGCCTGAACAGGGATTTATTGCTCAGTGGCGGAACGTAGTTTTTGGCAAACAGGTGTTTGTGGGGATGCTGCCCCGATGTGGCAATGATGGCATCGACACTGACAATGCTTTGCTTGCCACTGGCTGCATTGATGCCGCCGTGAATCTGGTAGAGGGTTTTTCCGAGCGAGTAGCAAACCTGGTCAAGCGTGATCAGCCTGACCGCTTCCTGGTATCCGACCCACTCCAGTGGCATGCCGGATATATCTGTGCGTAGAACCCGCTGCTGTAAGTCCATAACTTCTCTTTTATAATCATTCATATATACCGACTGCACAATATATGGTGTTGTTTTACACCCCAATAACGGTATATCTTGATTTGTATATATATTGTTTTAAGGGCAATCGCAAGAAAAATCTATGCGGGTTTCCGATGGCCACAATTGGAATATAAAAAATAGTGGTCAGTCAGCGTGAACCGGGTAGCCAGGAGCCTGTCATATTTGGGTGGATTCATTACGGAGTTGTATGTGAAAACAGCATTGCACCATACTGCTACTTTATTCATTTTGATTCTGACCTGTTTTTCAGGCCAGGCACTGGCGGTGCTGCCGGCAGCAGCAGACGGCAAACCTTTGCCATCGCTGGCACCTATACTTAAGCAGGTAACGCCCTCGGTTGTGAATGTGTACACACTAACCCGGGTGCGTGTACGCAGCCCGTTACTGGACGACCCCATATTCAGGCGTTTTTTCAATGTACCTGATGTTCCGCGCGAGCGTGTTTCACAAAGCCTGGGTTCAGGCGTCATCGTCGATGCTGAAAAAGGCTATGTGCTGACCAACTACCATGTTATCGCGCGGGCGGATGAGATTGCCGTCGGGCTCAAGGATGGCCGCAGCCTGAGCGCGAAATTGATCGGCACTGACCCCGATACTGACCTGGCCGTGATTCAGATTCCGGCTGAGAACCTCATCGCACTGCCGTTGGCTGAATCTGACGACCTGCAAGTGGGTGATTTTGTCGTTGCTGTCGGCAATCCCTTTGGTCTTGGACAAACTGTAACGTCCGGAATTGTCAGCGCCTTGGGGCGCACGGGCTTGCGCGGCCTGCAGTATCAGAATTTTATCCAGACCGATGCTTCCATTAACCCCGGAAATTCGGGTGGGGCGTTGATCAATTTGCGTGGTGAACTGGTGGGTATCAACAGCGCCATTTTTACACCCAGCGGAGGCAATGTCGGTATCGGCTTTGCCATCCCATCGTCAATGGCGAAATACGTTATGGACCAGTTGATACGCTATGGCGAGGTCAGGCGTGGCACGCTCGGCATGTTTGTGCAGGATCTGACCGCTGAGCTGGCCGGCGCCTTTGCGATGGATGCGGGGCACGGTGCGCTGGTGGCCGAGCTGACTGCGGGCTCAGCAGCGGCCGATGCCGGCTTGCAGCCGGGGGATGTCATCGTGCGCATGGCAGACCGGGAAATCCGCGACGCGCAGGATTTCTACAATGCCGAGGGTGGTGTCGCGCTCGGTGAGGCGCTGCAGGTCGATTACTCCAGAGAGGGAAAGATTCACCGCGCAGTACTGGTCATTCAGGCGGTGCCGGAACTGGCCGGGGCTGATTTGGACCATCGTCTTGCCGGCGCATTATTTACCGAGCTGGGTGTCCGGCACAAGCAGGATAATGTGTCTGGTGTGCTGTTGGGGGCGCTCGATCCGCGTAGCCGCCTGGCCCGCGAAGGCCTGGCTGAAGGTGACGTCATTACCGGTGTAAACCGCCGGCGGATCCACAACCTGGTTGATTTTACCCGTGCACTGGAATATACACGTGGCAGTATCCTGTTGCAGATAAGGCGCAGGGGGCGGGCTTATATCGCACGCATTGACTAACCCAATACACTCACGGCATTCCTTATGCAGAGCAAATAACATGACCAATCCGTTCGACAGCGATGCCAGCGGCCTGCCGCTTTACCCGGTGCATTCCGGACATCTTGAGCAATGGCTGGCGGAAGCACCCGGCAATCAGCGAAAGTGGCTGCAAGCATCCGGATTCCGTGCACAAGCCGGTGAACTGTGCAGTCTGCCGGATGCCAACGGCGAATTGCATGGTTATGTATTCGGTATGCAGAATGAGGGATGGCTGTACCAGCTTGCGGCACTGCCGGCGAAACTCGCAGCAGAAAATTACCGACTGGTAGCAGACTGGCAACCGCAGCAGCGCTTGCAAGCCAGCCTTGGTTGGGGTCTGGCCTGTTATCAATTTGATGCTTATTGCAAACCCTCAGAACAGATGCCGACCCTGGCCCTGGATGAAGATATCGCCACCCAGGCAGGTCAGTTGCTGTCAGCCCAGTCTTTGGTACGTGACCTGATAAATACACCTGCCGGGGATATGGGTCCCCTGCAGTTGGCCGAGGCTATGCAAACCCAGGCAGACGAGCTTGGCGCCCGCATGTCGGTCGTTCATGGTGAAGACCTGCTGACTGAGAATTTCCCCGCTATTCATGCCGTTGGCCGCGCTTCGGAGCGTGAGCCGCGATTACTCAAAATGCAGTGGGGCAAGACGGACGACCCGCTGTTGGTATTGTGCGGAAAAGGTGTGTGTTTCGATACTGGCGGTCTGAATTTGAAACCGGCAACCGGTATGCGCAACATGAAAAAGGATATGGGTGGTGCAGCCCACGTACTGGCCCTGGCCCGCCTGATCATGGAAGTACAGCTGCCCTTACGCCTGATGGTGTTGATCCCCGCGGTTGAAAATTCAGTAGCAGGTAACGCTTACCGCCCGGGTGATGTGATCGCCACGCGTAAAGGCCTGAGTGTTGAGATAGGCAATACCGATGCTGAAGGCCGCGTTGTACTGGCGGATGCGCTGGCTTATGCCTGTGAACATGACCCTGACCTGGTGATTGATTTTGCCACGCTGACCGGGGCTGCAAGGATCGCCCTGGGTGCTGACCTGCCACCGGTGTTCAGCAATGACATCAGCATTGCCAATGACCTCGTAGCAGCAGGCGAGCAGGAAGAGGACCCCTTATGGGTGTTGCCGCTTTACCAGCCTTACAACGAATTGATCAAAAGCCCAATCGCCGACCTCAGCAACGTCGGCAAAACCAGTTACGGTGGTTGTATTACCGCAGCCCTGTTCCTGCAGCATTTCGTGAAAGAGGAAACGGACTGGGTGCATATTGACACCTTTGGCTGGAACCAGACTGCCAGGCCGGGCAGACCGGTGGGTGGAGAGGCCCTCGGGCTGAGGGCTGCATTTAATTATCTGAAGAAACGCTATGGGTGAGGGGGGTAACGCGGGAGTTTTGATCCCGTTTCTCAGCATTCCAGGTCGTCGCGAGCTGCGACCCTTTTCGTTCTGACTATGCGTTGCGGATCCTCCTGAGACCGCAGCGGCGACATTCAACCGTCTCTATGCCGCCCCCGCCAAAGCTGAATGATTCCCTGATGATGTAGAAATCATGAAACCCCAGCCAGCATAGAATTTTACCCAACGACCGATTTGGCATATTTCTGCCCTCCGCCTCCAAGTGGCATTCCTCTGTATTGTGACTGATATATTACCTTGTTACCAAGCGATGTCGAAAAGAGACGTCAGTGACCGCTTCCAGCCCCCGCCCATCACATTCAGCTGGATGGTGTCAGGTTGGCGGGTTCCGCATAGACTACAATGCGCGCTTACGTCCGACTGTAGCCAATGAACACAGCCAGCACACATAAAAATCATCTCGCCGAGATTTATCGAACCTTGCAACTGGCCGCACCGGTCATGATTGGCATGGTGGCCAGTTTTGGCATGAATTTTGTCGATACGGTGATGGCCGGCAGGTTGCCGCAGAAGGAAATTGCACTCGCCGCCATCGCTACCGGCGGGGCCATCTGGTCAGCTGTATTAATGTTTGTGCTTGGCCTGATGATGGCAATCCAACCGATCGTGGCGCATCTGGATGGAGCCGGAAGCCGGCTGGAAGCCGGTGCAACTGTCCGGCAGGGACTGTGGCTGGCCCTGGCAGTCGCATTTCCGTTCGTGATGGTGCTGTTATACGGTGGGGCGATACTGCAAGGCATGGGCGTTGAATCCAGCATCATTCCACTGGCTGTTGAATATCTCGGTGCCCTGGCCTGGGGTGCTCCGGCGATGTGTGTGCTTCTTTTCCTGCGTTTCTTCAGTGAGGGTACCGGCCATACCCGTCCGACCATGCTCATTGGCCTGATGGGGATAGGGTTAAATATTCCACTCAACTACGTATTGATGTTTGGCAAGCTGGGCATGCCGGCAATGGGCGCGCGTGGCACCGGTTATGCCACCTCAATCGTTATCTGCCTGCAGTTAATCGTGATGTTCAACTACGTACGAACTCACCGCCACTTCCAGCCTTATAAACTGTTCGAGCGCTGCCCCAAGACAAAATGGTGGCCACAATGGGCGCCGATCGCGCAACTGCTGAAAATCGGCCTGCCGATCGGCACGGGTATTTTCGTGGAAGGCAGCCTGTTTGTTGGCGCGGCCTTGTTGATTGCCCGCCTTGGCCCATTACCTGCCGCAGCTCACCTGGTTGCGATCAACTACTCCGCATTGTTGTTCATGGTGCCGCTGGGACTGGCCAGTGCTATAACCACACGGGTGGGCAATGCCCTGGGCCGGGGTGATCCGCAGGCCGCGCGATATGCCGGCCTGATTGGCTTGTTCATTATGCTTTTTACCCAAACACTGGGCGCCTCATCGATGCTGCTGTTTCCTGAATTTATCGTCGGGATCTATACCGACGATGCAGCGATCACTGCCATCGCGGTGAAGTTGTTGTTCTTGTCTGCCATTTTTCAATATGCCGATGGCATTCAGATCTGTGCTGCGGGTGCGTTGCGGGGCCTGAAGGACACAGTGGTGCCCATGTTTATCAACATCGTATCTTATTTGCTGATTGGATTAAGCGTTGGTTATTACCTGACCTTCAACCAGGCGATGGGGCCTGCCGGTATGTGGATCGGGATGATTGTCGGCCTATCGTTTGGTGCAGTATTGTTGTTGAGTCGTTTCCTGCTGTCGAGTAATAAACTCATCCGGACCGGCCTGCCCCACGGGACGAACCCGGGGTAACAGAATCAACCCGGCGGCGTTGCCGTTTGCAATGCGATACGTTTCCTCAGCTGTTCCAGTTCAGCTTCAATTGCAGGGTCTGTTGGTGTTTCCGGCGTTGCCCATACATTGCCGGACTCGCCGCCGAACTGGTAAGAACGGACCCGGGCTTCGAGTCTCTCAAGCTGTGATTGCAAGCGGTCAAAGCGTCCCATAGCGCGGCGGACTTTGCGCTCTCCGGGGCTAAGCGCTTGTGCTGAGCGGACGCTGTACCCGTTTGCGCAAGGGCGATTACGCAGCTTGATATCCTTTAGCTTACGCCTGGCTTGTGCCAGTTTGTTTTTTAGTGTGGCAACATCAAATTCAAGCTGAACAATGCGGGCGTCCAGACCTTCGGACTCGTTGCTGGCGGATTTCAATGCTTGCTCGAGCTCTGATTTGGCCTTAAGTGCAGCCCGCGCCAGATCATCGCAGTTAGTTTCTACCGCTTTTTCTGCACGCTCTGAGCATTCTTTTATTTCACCCGTGTAGCGCTCCCTGATGCGTTGCAGATGAGCCTGCTCGGCAAGCAGATCGGCGCTGGCGAGGCGGGCATCTTCAGCGGCGTCTTCCATATCGCGGATCAGGGCGCTTAACAGCTTTTCCGGCTCCTCTGCTTTCTCAATCAATGAATTTACATTTGCGGCGATAACATAGCGCAGGCGAGAAAATGTTCCCATGGTTTTGGGCTCCTTCAGTTTGATTCTTCGTATTGATAAATGCAGAATTCATGCCAGAATATTAAATCAATGTAAAACATATAGTTATGATTTCAGCAGTGGTTTCTCAAGGGGTCCGGGTGGCTTTTCTCAGCAAACTGTTGGCGTTTTCGCCACTGCATGTGACCTTCGGCGGATTGTGCTTGGCTGTCACTGTCCATACAATACCCACAGTTATTTAAAACAGGCGATACCATGGCTGATAAGCGCTCTTTCCCGGTCAAGTTTGCACGGGGTGTCTGGCATTTTATAAATGGCAGCAGGAAGGTTTTTCTGAACCTGCTCTTTCTGTTGTTCCTGTACCTGGTGTATGCAGCGGTGCTGCAGACACCGGAAACATTTCGCCTGAAGTCAAATACCACGCTGGTCATCCGTCCCTACGGCAACGTAGTGGAACAATATACAAGCACGCCTCTGGACCGTGCCTTGCAGGAAGCTACCGGCCAGGAAAAATCTGAAACCCGTTTACGCGATATGCTGGAGGCCATTCACCGGGCAGCCGGGGACAGTGATATTACGCAGTTGGTGATTGATCCTAGCTATTTGCGGGGTATCGGTCTCGCCGGGCTCAAGGATCTTGGCCATGCGGTTGATTCATTCAGAGCCACCGGCAAACCGGTTATTGCGGTGGCAGATAACATGGGTCAGCACCAATATTACCTGGCATCGCTTGCGGATGAAATCTGGCTCAACCCCAGTGGCATAGTCTGGATCGATGGCTATTCAAGTTACCGGCATTATTACCGTGAAGGGCTGGAAAAGCTGGCGGTTGAAATCAACCTGTTCCGGGTGGGCGAATACAAATCAGCGATGGAGCCGTTCGTTCGCGATGACATGTCGCCTGCCGCTGAGAGAGCCGGGAAATTCTGGCTCAATGACTTGTGGCAACAGTATCTTGAAGGTGTGTCGAAACACCGCGGCATACCGCTTCTGACCTTGCAGGCCGCGATTGATGACCTGCCCAACCGGATTGAAGCAGTAGACGGGGATTTCGCACGTTACGCGCTGGATTTGGGCCTGGTGGACCGGTTGATGACTGGCCTTGAATCCCGCCAGGAACTCGCACGGCGTGGCACGGCGGACAAGGCCGGCGATGGTTATCGTGCTGTGGACATGCTGGATTACCTGGATCTTACCAAGGCGCAAAAGGTCGTTGGCAGTGCAAAGCGTATTGCAGTTATTGTTGCCGAGGGTGAAATTGTTAATGGACGGCATCCGGTCGGCCGCATCGGTTCTGTTTCCACAGCAGAACAATTACGCCGTGCGGCCCGGGACGATCAGGTCGCTGCTGTCGTTTTACGGATTAACAGCCCCGGTGGTGATGCATTTGCTGCCGAGGTATTGCGTCTCGAACTGCAACAGGTTCGTGAGGTCGGCAAGAAGGTTGTTGTTTCGATGGGAAACGTTGCTGCCTCCGGCGGCTATTGGCTGGCGCTGGCAGCGGATGAGGTTTGGGCCAGCCCGGCAACCATTACGGGATCCATAGGTGTATTCGGAATGTTGCCGACATTTGCCCGCACACTGGCAAAGATCGGTGTACACACGGATGGTTTCGGAACGACCAATATCGCCGGCAAGATCAGGCTGGACCGCACGCTGGATCCGGATATGGCACGTATATTCCAGTCCCGCACAGAAAGAATATACCGGCAGTTTGTCGAGCTGGTGGGCGAAGCCCGCGGCATTGAAGATGTGGACGCAGTGGCGCAGGGACGGGTGTGGAGTGGCGACCAGGCACTGGAGCGCGGACTGATCGACAAAACCGGAACCTTCCAGGACGCGATTGAGGCCAGCGCACGCATCGCCGGGTTAGGCGACAACTACCAGGTTGATTGGGTAGAGCCAAAACGCTCAGCGCTGGAAGAATTTTTGATGGAATTCATAACAGGTGCTGTTGTAAATCTGCGCCTGGCTGTCAGCCCGCCCGTCAACCTGCCGGCTTCCTGGCTGCAAACCATGTTGGCTGACTTGCAGTTTATGGTTTCCAAAGAGGGGAAATTTACCGTAGCAGCGCACTGCCTTTGCAGTATTCAATAATCCGTCTGGGTGGGGTCCGGTAGCCCGGAATGCAGTAACCAGCGGTCCCGTTGTTTGTTGTACTTCCAGTACTGCTCATCAATGATGATGCGTTCACGGACCTGGTTTTTATTGAATATATGGAGTTCGACGACCTGTAGCAATCCCATTCCTTCATCAACCGGCGTCGATGAACGCAACCGGTACCGTGTCACCCGAAACAGCCGCAACCGGTCCATTTCCAGTCGCGTTATGGGGTGTTCTTGCTGGTATTCGGCTGAAATAAAATCCACAGCAGCATCCCACTGAGCCCAGCGAATAATCGTTTCGTATTGCTTTAAGGTCTCAGACAGGCGTTTCTTTTCCCTGGTTTGCGGACAAGCCAGAAGCAGGCCAGCCAGGCCAAACATGATGATGGTGCGTAGAATCAATTTCATATCTCAATCTTCCTCATCGCCGGTAGCGCTTAAACATAAAATCGGTTCCAGGTGATACTCAACCACACGACAGCGACAAAAATCAGCGCAAACATGACAGCAGCAGACGCGATGTCCTTGGCCCTGCCGGACAGAGTGTGCCTTTGTACACCAATACGGTCAACGGTGTTTTCCACCGCACTGTTTAACAACTCCACAATGAGCAGCACGAACAGCGGTGTGATAAGCAACAGCCATTCAATCACTGTTTGTGCCAGCCAGAATGACAATGGCAGCAGGACCATGCTCAGGCCGAGCTCCTGCCTGAAGGCTGCCTCGTGCCGGAAAGCATCGCGGGTGCCGCGAAACGAATGCCCTGCGGCCTTGATGATCCTGTTAATGCCGGTGAGTCCGGGTTTCACCTAGTGCTCCTTCAATGTGATAACTGCGACAGGCTGCTTACTGGTATTATGCTCAAGTGGACCGGCAGTAACAATCCTGCCTGCAATAAATTGAGGAATTAATGTGCTCAAAATTGCTTCCTGGAACGTCAATTCACTGAATGTCCGCCTGCCGCATGTGCTGGCATGGTGTGACGTGGCCCAACCGGATATCCTGGCTTTGCAGGAAACCAAAATGACCGATGACCGGTTTCCGGTCGATGAACTGCTGGATGCGGGTTATCACAGCGTATTTTCCGGACAGAAAACCTATAACGGCGTTGCCATACTCAGTCGTGAACCGGCTGCCGATGCCATAACAGATATCGACGGGCTGGATGATCCGCAACGCCGCATACTGGCTGTGACGGTTGGCGATGTGCGCATCATTGACTTGTATGTCGTTAATGGCAGTGAAGTAGGTTCAGAAAAATTTGACTACAAGATGCGCTGGCTGGAGCAGGTGACCGCCTGGATTGCAGCTGAAATGCAACGGCATGCAAAAGTTATTGTGTTGGGTGATTTCAATATCGCCCCGGATGATCGGGATGTGCATGACCCGCAATCCTGGCATGAGAAGATTCTTTGCAGTACGCAGGAGCGAAAAGCCCTGCAGGGCATTCTGGGCCTTGGTCTGTCAGATACTTTCAGGCAGTTTGAACAGCCGGAAAAGAGCTGGAGCTGGTGGGATTACCGCATGGCGGCATTCCGGCGGAATATGGGCCTGCGGATCGATCTGATACTGGCCTCGGCCGCATTGGAGAAGACTTGCAGTGCCGCTTATATCGATAAGGAGCCGCGCCGCCAGCAAAGGCCGTCAGACCACACCCCGGTGGTGGCTGAGTTTTTATAGAGCTATTTGATGCTGGCGTAGGTTGGCACAGACGAATCGATCTGTTTGGACCAGGCGTCGATTCCACCGGCAACATTGCTTACATTGCTGAAGCCCTGTTTCCGGAGATGTTCAGCTGCGACCTGGCTACGATTGCCGTGATGGCAAATAAACGCCAAGGCCGTGTCTTTGGGCAGGGCTTCAATTTCCCGCATCAAGTCGCCTTCCATTGGTTTCGCCGCTGCAAGTGCAGCAAGGTCACGCTCTTTCTTACCGCGCACATCAATCAGGATCACGCTGTCGTCGTCGAGTGCCTGCTTCAGCTCTTCCACACTCATCTGGTTGACCGGTTTCGGTGCCTTCGGCAGGTTGATGGTCAGCCCTTCGCCCTGCATTGTTTCTGTCCAGTCAATGACCGCACCTTTGGCTCGTTGTGCCGAGGCCAGATCGAATAGAAATGTTATGCCATTGGTCTCGACCTTGATTTCATGCCCCTCGGCGGGCGCCACGTTGAATTGAGACTGGAAGTTGGCATCAATGGCGAAATGCAGGCCGATACCGTCATGGCCAGCCATGGATTCGCGAATTTTCTCTGCGGCAGCATCGGTAATGGTCACTTCCGGCGGGGTACGGTCCGGAGCCTCGATGCCCAGCATTTCGTGCAATTCACAGCTATTGAACATTGCGCTGACGATGTCGCAGCCGCCGACCAGCTCACCGTCGATATATAACTGCGGGATTGTCGGCCAGTTACCGAAAACCTTGATCCCTTCACGGATAGTCTGGTCTTGTAGTACGTCGATAGTTGCATAGTCACTGAGAATAGAATCCAGTAAACCAACAGTTTTCGATGAAAAACCGCACAGGGGAGCCTGTGGTGTCCCTTTCATGAACAGAACGACGCGGTCTTTCTGAATGATGTTTTCAATTTGCTCGCGGGTGCTGTCACTGAGACTCATGGCCTTGGTTTCCGATATGTTTTCAGATGAGGCATTACATGGGGGGTGCGTTGCGCACTATCAAGTCGGTACACCGGTCGTGCACGGCAATTAACGGAAGTGTCCCGGTCTTCCCGGAACAGGGTAGAGGTGCCCTGTATGGCTAAAACGCAGCTTGTCTTCATCTGCTGCGATGATTGAGCCTTTGAGAGAATAGGGCAGGCTGATGATGTCGCCAGCTTGTAATTTATCCAGTAGTTGCTTGCTCGACTGGCTCTCTTCAACCTCTACGGTCCATGTTTCAGTGCCATTGGCGGCGATATTGGTTTTAGCCGGCCCCTTATAGGTCAATAGTTCACTGTCTTCTGCAGACAGGCTGAAATCAATCGCCTGGATGTCGAGTACAACACCATTGAGGTTGCGCATACTTAGCTGCAGACTGATGGTTTCCCCCGTATGGCTCAGTTCATTCATGCGCACAATCGGTGCGGCACCACGAATGATTTTGCTGCCACAGCCTGTGGTCAGCATGATCGCTGCGATGGCCAGCATCACGACCAGAAATTCTCTAATTGACCTCAGTCCAGGTTTCATTGGCATGCTCCTCGTTATAAAGGTGACATTTTACGCAATGCGGCTGCTGTTTGTGCTGACTTTTGTAATATTCAGGCTCAAGGCGTTCGCAGACCGGCATTGTGTCCGCACACATACCGGCATAAACGCAGGCCGATGAACCGCCGGCTGGTTCGTGACCGGCCGGCAGCCAGCCGATTGGTGGTTGGGATGAGGAGTCAAAGCTGGCAAATGCCAGCAATGCTTTACTGTAAGGGTGGGCCGGCCGGCTGAAAAACCTGTCTGCAGGTGAATGTTCGAGCAATTGGCCCCGGTACATGACAGCCACTTCATCTGCGACCTGCCGGATCACTGCCAGATCATGTGAGATAAACAGGAAGGCGATGCCATGCTCTGTTTGCAGTGTTTGTATCAATTGCAGAATCCGTGCCTGCACGGAAACATCCAGCGCAGACACTGCCTCGTCTGCAATCAGCAAATCCGGGTTGGTGACCAGCGCCCTTGCAATGGCGATGCGCTGTTGTTGGCCACTGGAAAACTGATGTGGATAGCGCTGCAATACATCGGCGTCCAGCCCGACGGTTTGCAGGGTCTGCCTGATCCGGTCCTGCCTGTAATCGCTGTCACCGATGGCAAAATGCCTGAGTGGTTCCAGCAAGGTCTGTGCCACGGTTCGCCTGGGGCTCAGGGAGGCAGAAGGTTCCTGGAAAACGATTTGTATGCGCCGGCGGGCTTCTTTAAGTTGTCCCGGATCCATGCTGGAGATGTTTTTACCATGGAACAGGATATTACCTGCATCCGGTTTTATCAGGTGCAGGATAGCGCGCGCAATGCTGCTTTTCCCGGCGCCTGATGCCCCTACCAGCCCGAGTGTTCTGCCCGCAGCCAGGTTGAAACTGACCCGGTCAACAACCTGTTCCTGGCGGCGAAAACTCAGCGAAAGCGCCTGGACTTGCAGCAGCGGCAGACCTGGTTGCGGGATATTTGTAACCATTACAGTGGGCTGAAACAGGCAACGCCGCTGTTATTGCTACGTTGATTACCTGTTTCAAGAGCAGGAATCGATTGTACGCATGCAGACAACGCACGGTCACACCTCGGTGCGAAGTGACAGCCTGGCGGCAAAGCTGACGGCGCTGGAACCCGGCCTGGTATGGTGATGATTCCGGAGGGCTTCACAGCGCTGATTTGCGGGATACATGAGATCAATCCAGCGCTATAGGGGTGCCGGGGAGAAGAGAACAGACTCTGACAGTCGGTAACCTCCAGCAGGCGGCCGCAATACATGACCATCACGTTCTGGCAACTTTGCCTGATCACGGACAGGTCATGGCTGATCAGCAAAATGGCTGTCCCGTGGTCTGCCTGCAGCCGCTTGATCTGTTGCAGGATCACTGCCCGGGTACCGCTGTCTAATGCCGTGCTTGGCTCATCTGCGATCAGCACCGCAGGTTTGCATACCGTGGCCATGGCAATCATCGCCAGTTGCGCCATTCCACCGGATAGTTCGTGTGGGTAGGCAGCAGCAATTTTCTCAGGCTTGCCAAAACCAACCTGTTCAAGTGAATCCAGCATTGCCCGCCGGGTGTTGCTCCTGCCATCGCCAACATGGCGCCGATGCACCGCCGCAATTTGCCGGCCAATGGTAAACACCGGATCCAGCGCTGCGCCGGGCTGCTGGAATACCATGGCGATGTCCCGGCCAAGAACGCGCCGGCGTTGTCCTGCGCTCAGTGTGGAAATATCTCTGCCACCGATTTCGATTGCTGCAGATTCAACCCGGGCTCCGGATGCCCGCAGCAAGCCGAGGATGGCGAACGCCGTCATGGTCTTGCCGCAGCCGGACTCCCCGACCAGGCCGGTGGTCTCACCGGCTTTGATACTGAAACTGATGTTGTCCACGATCTGCAGCCGGCCCGACTCTGTTTCGAACCAGACGCTGAGGTCTTTTACATTTAGCGCTGCAACACTCAAGTGATGACCCTCCGCGGGTCCAGCGCATCCTGCAGGGCATCAGACAGCAGGTTAAACCCCATCAGCAGGATAAAAAGAGAAACACTCGCGGCGGTGAAATTCCCGAAATGTCCGGCCACTACTTCCTGTGAGCTTTCTGCCAGCATCAGTCCCCAACTGACCCCGTCCTGCATACCGAGCCCCAGGAAGCTGAGTATGACTTCGGTCTTTATGGCCACAACGAACACGATGGTGGCCTGCACCAGCAGGACATGCATGGTATTGGGCAACACGTGGCGGAATACTATGGTGATTCCAGGCAGGCCGATGGCACGCGCAGCCTCGATAAATTCGCGTTGTTTGATCCGCATTACTTCACCACGCACAATTCTTGCTGTGGTCGTCCAGAAAGTAATGATCATTGCCAGGTGCATCGCCCAGCGGTTGCCCTGTAATGCATATGCGATCGCTGCGGCAAAAAGGTAAAACGGAATGGAGTCGAGTACACCCTTCAGCCACAAAATGGTCTCATCCAGCCAGCCGTGGCTGTACCAGCCCGCCAGTGCTCCCAGCACTGTGCCCAGCACGATGGAGAATGTGGTTACGATAAGGCCGACCTCGAAGGCGGTCGCCGCACCGAAAAGCGTGCGCTGCAGAATGTCCTGGCCGAGAAGATTGGTACCGAACCAGTGTGCGGCACTGAAGCTTTCCCAACGGTTGCCGCTGACCTCTGACCAGCTCTGTCCCAGCAGACCGATCCAGACGCATATTGCGACCACGGCAAATAATGAAACGATAAGCAGGCCGCCCATACCGTAGCGGTCAGCTTTCAGGCGTTGCCATGTGGTCAGTATCATGACTTGCTCACCGCCGGGCCAGCCTGGGGTCAACCACGCTGTAGAGCATGTCGTTAATCATCAGCGCCAGCACGAACAATACGCCGGTCAGGCCGACCACCGCCTTCAGTATGGGTTGGTCGCCACTGGTAATGGCGTTAAATGTCACCAGGCCGATGCCGGGTATTCCAAAATAGCTTTCCAGCAGCAGGCTACCGGAGACCAAAACGAACGGCACTGAAAACATGATCCGTGTCAGTACCGGGATCAGGCTGTTTTTCAAAACGTGTATGAACATCAGTTCAACAGGTGAGGTGCCATATGCCTGCAAAGTGCGGATGTGGTCACGTTCCATTTCATCCACCATGATCACCCGGTAAAAGCGTGTGTTGTAGCCCAGCGTCACCAGCAAAAGTGCCAGCGTGGGGACGGTCACATAATAAAAGTAGGAGGACAGGTCAACGACCTGCCAGCCCCGAACCGGGAAGATATTGAAGCCAGACGGTGTACACAGCAGGATCTGCAGGCCGATGATGATAACGATGAAACTGACACTCATGCCCACCACCGAAGCTGACATGACCAGCTTGTCCAGCCATCGGCCGCGATACCAGGCGGCCAGCATCGCCAGGGCCAGGCCAAGAATATTGCCCATGATAAAACCGGGCAGAACCAGGGCAATCGAAACCGGCAGGGTGCGGGCAAGTATCGAAGATACGGCCTCTCCAGTGGAGTCGGAAAGCCCCAGGTCGAGCGTAACCAACTCCTTCAGGTAGCTGCCATAACGCAGCAGGAATGGCTGGTCGTAACCCAGCGCATGGCGGACTTCGCTGATCTGCTCTATGCTGGGGTTCTTGCCCAGCAATTCATAGGTCTTGTCCGGGCCGAAATAGACCATCAGCAAGAAACTGACAAACGTCACACCCAGTAACAATGGAATGCCGGACAAAAACCGGCGGACAATGAACGGCAGTCTAGTGGTCATGGTGTGGCAGAGGGCTCCAGCAGGTCAACAAAGCGCATGAAATAACCCCCAAGGAATGATCGATCCGGTTTCATGATGACTTTTCTGTCCCACAGAAACAGCAATGTTCTCGAGATGCCTGCGATGCTGGCACAGTCATCCATCAGTAGCTGGTTCATTTCACGATAAATCCGCGTACGTTCGGGTGACTCGCTCAGGGTTGAACTGCTTTCATAAAGCCGGTCGTAGGCTGGATTATTATAGTTGGCCGAGTTGGAGCCGGGTGAGGCATTCGGCCCGTAATACAGTTGCATGGTATTTTCGACATCGGGGTAATCCATGGTCCAGCTACTGTTGATCAATGTTACCTTGCCTTGCGAGTAAGCCCGATGGTAATCGCCATAGGTCGCAAATATCATCGGCCGGATTTTTTTAGCAGGATAGCCCATCTCCATCATGAAGTTACGGAACTGTTCAAAGATCTGTCGTTCGGTGACGCTGTTGGGAAAGCCATAATTGAGCACCGGCAGGTTTTTTTCATTCCAGCCATTTGCCTGCAATAAGTCAATGGCGGCTTGCAGATCGCGTTGAATATAAGTGCTGTCCCCATCCGCATCGTACTCGGGTGCGGCAGTCGGAATGATGCCGGGGAATACCCGGCCGATGCCGTAAAAAAATATCTCGTTTCTTTTTTTCCAGTCAAAAGCCTTGACCATGGCACAGCGCAACGCATGGTTGCGACGGTTTTGTGCCGGGTTGGCGTGATAGCCGATGCGCTCGTCTGCCATGTTGAAGTTGGTATAGATGAAACCGGCTTCCGGCGCTGCTTCGAAATGATAGACCCCATCAAATCGTGGGCTGAGCGTGAGCGGTTTACGTTGCTTCAGGACCGTGTCGAACTGGCTGACAGGAACCTTGATGAAATGGAGTTCGTTGGCCATAAATGCATTCCAGCGGGCTGCATCCTCGGTGATGAATTCGATTTCCAGTCGATCGACAAAAGGCGGGATTTTGTCTTGCAAGGCCTCCAGGCCGAGGTCACCCTGGGTAGCCGGGTCATAACCCTCATCCTCCAGCCTGAACGGTTCCGCGCGAAAATCCGGGTTCTTCGTCAGCACCGCCCGGATGCTGTTACGGCTGACCAGCTGGAAAGGTCCGGAGCCTACCGGGTGGTTGGATAGCTCCAGCCCGTATTTTTCCACTGCTTCCCTGGCAACGATGGCTGCGTAGCCCTGGGCAAATGTGTGCACCAACTGCGGGAAAGGGCGTGTGAGAGTAATCTGTATGGTGTAGTCATCCACAGCGCGCAGACCGGCGACTTCACGGTCATAGACAGAGCCCTCCGTTTTCCACTGGTCCAGCCCTTCGATCCGCTGTTGCCATAGCCACGCACCCATGGCGCGTGTGCCCGGATCAAAATGCCGCTTGATGGAATATACAAAATCCTGTGCTTTGACTTCCCGGCCAAGTCCGCCCGCAAAGGCGGGATCGTCATTGAAATACACACCCTTTTTGATCTGGATGGTCAGGCGCAAACCATCGTCTGATACTTCCGGCATGGCAGTCGCCAGGTTGGGTTGTAACTGGTATGGGCGGGCCAGGTATTTGTAGCGGTAAAGTGTGTCGTACAGGTTAACGACCAGGAAGTTGGCATACAGGGATGCAGCCTGTGCAGGGTCAAGCGAGCCCGGTGCACCATCCATCGCGTGTTTGTAAATTTTGGCTGGCGCTGAGTTGTCGGTGGCCGGCGGTTCCCCGCAGCCGCCTGCTATCAGCGTTAACAGCAGCATCACATAGTGGGTTTTTTTAAGCATTCTGCGCGCCTGCCCAGCCTGGTATGGGTGGCTATTCGCCGCGATCAGAATCCGGTTCAGGAAGGTCTTCTTCCAGGTAGAGGTCGTAATCCGCCAGTGGCGGGTCGCCGTCGTATATCTGATACAGGCGGTTTTGCAACCACACATCACGTAGCAGCACATACGGGTCGTAGGCTTGTTCCAGTTCAGCATCCTGATCAAGGAAGCGCGCCCTCTGGTCAATTCCGCGAGCCACAACTGGCCACCATTGACCTTGCTCGCGGGTATAAATGCCAACTGGGTGATAATAACTATCGGTATAGAGTCCAATGCTGTCCCTGAGCGTAGATGGACCGAAAAACGGCAGCATCAGGTAACGGCTGTCAGCATAGCCCCACTTTGCCAGCGTCTGGCCGAGATCTTCGTTATAGAACGGTATTCCCAATCTGGAAGCCACATCAAAAAACCCCAGCAGACCGATGGTTGAATTGATCAGGAAACGGCCGAAGGTGTCGGCGCTCTGCGCGGCCTTACCCTGCAGGATCTGGTTAATGAAAGTTACCGGGGCATCGAGGTTCCTGAAAAAATTACCGACGCCGCGCTGAAACGGATCTGGCATGATTTTGTCATAACCCAGCGCAACCGGACGCACGACCTTGTCCAGTTCGTCATTGAATGCGTAGACCTTGCGGTTAAAACCTTCCCATGGGTCATTTTCCGGGTCGGTGTGACGGTTTTGCGTGCCGGCACAGGCTGACAGCAGCAGGCTGAGAAGAACGGCGATGATGATTGGCAGTCTGTTTCGCATGTCTGATCTTACCCTAGGTACACTAGTGAACCAATTCCAGCTCACCCTCTCTCAGGCGGGCAATCACACTGTCGATACCATTGGCCTGAACATCGGGCATGATCTGGTTTCGATAGGTCGCGACATAGGAAATACCTTCAACAATGACATCGAAAGCCTTCCAGCCGTCAGCGGTTTTATGGAATGCGTAATCAATGCGCGCTTCACCGCCCCTGGGTAGCTTGACACGCGTACGGACCCGCGTGAGCTTTTCATTCAGCTCTCCCCTTTGCGGCAACACCATGACTTGCTCATTGCCGCGAAATTGCAGTAAGCCTTTGGAATAGCGGATAACCAGCAGGTTGATCATGATTTCCGCGAATGCGTCGACCTTTTCTTTTTCAATCCCCCGGCCGGCACGGCCCAGGGTCAGGCGGGCAAGATAGTGAACATCCAGCAGCGGTATCAGGTCCGTGCGCACGAGGGCTTGTAATGCTGCCGGGTCTGACGCGTATTTCTCGTTGTTTTGATCTAATTTGGTGAAAATGCTGCTGGTGGTTTTTATTACCAGGGATACCGGATCATCCACCTCAGCCTGGGCAAAAAGACTGATGCTGAACACGCACGAGAACATTAACAGCAATTTTTTTGCCGGTATCTTCATTCCCCATCTCCCTGGTTGGTATTGAACATGAACTTGCTGATCAAATTTTCCAGTACCACGGCCGATTGGGTGATCAGTATCTGGTCACCATCGGTCAGGGCATCCATCGCCCCGCCTGGTTGCAGGCCGATATAGCGGTCACCCAGTATACCGCTGGTCAGGATTGATGCACTGGTGTCACTGGGGATATCTGAAAACCGTCGATCAATCTGCATTTCAACCACGGCATCGAATGTTACCGGGTCAAGGCTGATGTGCTCTACCAGACCCACCGTCACGCCACCGATTTTTACCGGTGAGCGGGTTTTCAGATCGGCGACATTCGAGAAGCGAGCGTTAATCCGGTAAGTATCATCGCCAACCTGCATGCCATAGTCGGTTGCTTCAGTGGCCAGCCAAAGCATGGCGGCTATGCCGAGCAGCAGGAAAACGCCTGAGGTCAGTTCTACTTTGTAATTTGCACGCATGATAAATTCCCGTTAGATAAGAAACGACGTGATAATAAAATCGAATACGAGTACCAATACCGAACTCAATACAACTGTCCGGGTGGTGGCTGTGCCAACGCCTTCGCCGGTAGGCTTTGCGTAATAGCCGAAATAAACAGCAATCAGGCTGATGATGCCGCCAAACACCACGCTTTTCCAGACACCCCCCATAAAGTCCTTGCCAAAATCAATGCCCGATTGCAGTTTGCTCCAGAAAATACCCGGATCAAGACCCATGGCGCCGATGGAGAACACCACCGCACCCATGATGGCGAAAGCATTAAACATTGCAGTCAACAGGGGCAGCGAAATCACACCCGCCAGGAAACGGGGCAGGGCTATGCGCTGCACCGGGTCTATCGCCATCAGTTGCATGGCTTCAATCTGGCTGGTGGCTTTCATCAGGCCGATCTCGGCAGCGACCGAAGTGCCGGCACGGCCTGCAAACAGTAAGGCGGTCAATACCGGCCCAAGTTCCCTGAACAGTGATTTACCCACCAGCAGGCTGACCTGGTCGGAGGCGCCGAATTGTTGCAGGGCGTTAATGGCCTGCAGGGACAGCACCATGCCGACAAAAAAGCCGCAGATCATGATGATGACCAGCGAACGGGCACCGATCAGGTAGATCTGCTGTAAAGTGCTGATCAATAATTCCCGCTCAAACCTGATGCCCCCCAGCATACGTACCAGGAAAACACCGCAGTGCCCGGTTTCGGCAATGGGTGCCAGCAGTTTTCTTGTTTTACTCCAGTTTTTGCTCATCATCCGGCTCAGTATGCGTTAACGTCGACCGGGTCGTCCTGGTGGTTGAAGGCTAAAGGGCCTTCAACCCGGCCGTTCATGAACTGGTCAACGGCCGGATCACTGCTGTGCATCAATGCCTGAGGTCTGCCTTCGGCAATCAATTTTGCGGAAGCAAGGATGAAGCAGTAATCGACCAGGTTTTTCATTTGCTCAACATTGTGGGTCACGATGACACTGGTCAGGCCCAGTTCGTCGTTGGTCACCCTGATCAGGCGGCCGATGGTGGACATGGCGATTGGATCCAGCCCGGTCATGGGTTCGTCGAACAGTACAATATTTGGATTCATGATAACAGCGCGTGCCAGCGCTACACGCCGGGCCATTCCCCCCGACAGGCTGTGTGGCATCAGATCGCCGGTGTTGGCCAGGCCCACCGAGATCAGCTTGTCAATAACGCGATCCCGTATTTCGTCTTCGGACAGCTTGGTATGTTCCCGCAGCGGAGTGGCGACATTCTCAAATACCGTCAGGTCAGTAAACAAGGCCCCGTCTTGCAGTAATACACCGATTTCTTTTCTGCATTGGTACAGATCACGCCGTGACAGAGTGGAAATCAGCTTCCCATTGACTTCAACGCTGCCCTTGTCTGGCTGTAATTGGCCGGATATCAAGCGCAGGATGGTTGTTTTGCCAACACCGCTTGGGCCCATGATGGCCACGATGCTGCCACGTTTGATATCCATGCTGACATCATCGAGGATGACTTTGGTGCCGCGCCTGTAAACCAGGTTACTGATTCGGATGATCGGGTTTTGCAAACTGTCGCCCCCGCGTATTGCCTTATTGGTTGATGTTATGACCGCCTGGCGACCAAGTTTATTTCATCACTTTTCTAATTTCATCACTTTTCTAAGGGCAAAAAAAACGAGGGAGACTTGCGTCTCCCTCGTCGTAGAAGTGTAGGAACTCCGCTTATGGTGGACTGCAGATCCTCCTAGGCCTTTCCAACTTCATCCAGTTCCGATCTGTTCCGCCCTTCGGTTTCTGGTTGCGGGCCTTCCTCCCGCTTTTATTTATCGACGTATTTCGCGTCTATCTCAAGGAATCGCGCTTTCCTTTCGAGCCACCCTTATGGTACGACCGCTTCTTTTGGCAGAACCCGGTCCGGGTGACGCGCCCTGTACCACCTGGACGCTGTCCGTTCTTTTCCACCCTCTCCACCTTCGGGCGGGTCGGCCTTCCAGTAGATTCGCATTCCGTTCAGATGCAGTCTTTCAACCGCTCCCGTCCTTCCTGCGATCCCAGCCTTGCGGCTGGTGGGTTTCATATAACGGGAGGTTTAAGTTACTCCTGGGCAGCGTAATTGTCAAAGCCCGGAAAGGGGTATTTAGCGTGTTTTTCTCAACGTGTGCATGAGTAAAAAATCACAACTTCATGAATAAAAAAACATCTTGAAAATCAGCTGTTTTTTCCTTTGCGACAAAGCGAGTGGAATTGATTAAAAATGATACGAAATATTTTCCGGAAATAAAAAAACCGGAGCATTTGCCCCGGTTTTTCCTGGCTTAACTTTCTTTAAACCATTTCAACCAACAGGTACAAAACCGCCGTCAGCAGGAAACCGCCGCCAATCACACCCTTTACGGAAGTGAATGGTCCGGTTTTGCCGACCACGCCATTGAGTGCGAGTACGGCAATGAGCCCGTAGACTGCGACCAGTGATGCAGCGCTCGCGTTGTGTATCGAATTTTGTATTTGTAACTGACTGAGATGCATCGAAGAGGCCATGAAGAACAGCATCGGGATCGAGAACAGGGTGTTGGTGCGCGATGCCAGACCGGCTTTAGCCAGTGCGGCCGCTGCAGCCGGCAATGCTTCACCGCCACCTGCAACCTGCTTAGCTGATGCAATGACGATTTTCTGGTTGGGCCAGATGATCAGCCACACATTCAGGAACATGATTGTTCCCATGATTACGCCGATCATGATGCCCATGCCGCTCAACTGTTTGAGATAAAGCAGGTATGTGCCACTTAGGAACGTGAACATCGCGCCCCAGCGAAACCACCAGAGTGCACGTGGCACCAGTTTTTGAATGACATCCGACTTGGCACCGCCATCGGCTTCTTTGAAGTATTCACCCTGGATAAAATTAAAATAGTACAACAGCCCTATCCATGTCACGCCGGTAAGTAAATGTACCCAGCGCGTAAAAAAGGCCAAAGAATTTTCGCTAAATAAAGCAAGCTCCACGATATGTATCCTCCCTTTTAGAGGTTATAGTTTTGGATTTGAGACGGCCTCACCGCAAAAGAGCGGGAACTCTGGCCAAACACAGCTTTCCGCAGGCATAGAGTAACCCAGTTTGCCGGTCAGAAAAACAGCGTGCTGACTCGTTGCTCTATTATGTGACCGCGCAAGTCTATAAAATTAAGCCATGGGGCAACAGATCAACAGGCCATGATGCATACCGAAGCTGAACAAAACATAAGCAAGCCGGAGCACCGGAAAGGTGAGGCTTATCCATTTGCGCTGGATGCCGTGGTGCTGGCCGGCACTCATCAAAACCGGAAAAGGCTGATCGCCGGGCGCAACAAGGCTTTTCTCAAAGTCGGTGAGCAAGTTCTGCTCCTTTACGTAGTCAATGCGCTGTTGGATGCTGAAAACATAGATCAGATTTTTGTAGTGGGACCCGCCGAAGAATTACTTGAAGAGCTGGCAGGCTTTCCATCCCGCGTGCGGGTCATTGCCCAACGCGGAAAAATGATGACCAATTGCTGGGCTGGCATTGAGGCATCAGAAGACAGTCACCGGAATGACCCGGCCATGCCGGTGAAGCAAAGGCCGTTACTGGTTATTTCCTGCGACCTGCCATTGGTTACCGGTCGTGCCGTGGATGATTTTATCGCCCGTTGTGCGCGGGTTGACAATGAATCGGACACCCCCGTGGCGATGTTTGTTGGTGTCGTTGATGAACCCGGCGTGAAGCCGTTCTACCCGGACGGGGACAAGCAGGGGATTAAACGGCCCTTTGTTGAACTGGCGGGCGGACGCTTGCGGCTGGCCAACACCTATATTGGCCGGCCGCGAAACCTGTCCCATCAGGAATTCCTGCAAACCGGCTTCTCGTACCGCAAAGCCAGGGACTGGCGTAACGTGGTTGCATTGGTTTACAGCTTTTTCAGACGGCCCCATGGCTGGCAGTCGGCCTGGCTGACGATGCGTATTCAATTGACGTTGATGCTTTCGAAGGGTAAGGGACGCTTATACAGGCGACTGAAGGCAGGCAATACCGAGGCCCGGGTTGAAAAATGTCTGTCCGAAATGCTGGGTGGTTCGGTCAAAATCGTAGTGACCCCATTCGGTGGCCTGAGTCTGGATGTTGATGATCAGGAAGACTACCGGATACTGGATGCCCGTTATCAGGACTGGGTTGCGATTACAGCCGCTGTGAATTCCGAAAAGTCTGGTCAAATGTAAGCGCCGGCGGAAAGGGGGCGCAGCTGTCAGGACGGGCAGATCAGGTGATAAAGATCGGGTGATAAACGGAGTTTTGCTGAGCTTTATGCGATTTGGGGTTACTATCTTACTTCCATGAGAGTCTTCGAAACATGCCTGGTCCGAATAGCCCTGTGTCTGGTTGGCATCGGCATGACGGTGAACGTCTGCGCTGATGAGCGATTCGCTACCCAGCGCCAGCAAATGGTGCGCGAGATTCGCCAGAACGTCGCGGACACCACCCGGTATATTGGCAGGCCAGCCCTGAACGAACGGGTCATGACAGCGATGGGCACGGTACCGCGTCACGAATTCGTGCCGGCCCTGATGCAAGCCAGTGCCTACCAGAACCGGCCGTTGCCCATCGGCCACGGCCAGACTATTTCACAACCCTATATCGTTGCATTGATGACTGATCTGGTGGACCTGGACGAGCAGGACACGGTGCTGGAGATCGGCACCGGTTCCGGTTACCAGGCCGCGATCCTGTCGGAATTGGTAAAAAAGGTTTACAGCATCGAAATCGTTGCAGCATTGGGCCGGTCAGCCGGCAAGCGATTGCAGAGGCTTGGTTACGACAACGTTGAGACGCGCATTGGCGATGGCTATTACGGCTGGCCCGGGCAGCAGCCGTTCGACGCCATCGTGGTAACCGCGGCCTTGAGCCATATACCGCCGCCGCTGGTGCAGCAGATCAAGCCCGGGGGCATCATGTTGATCCCGGTCGGCAGCCAGTTCCAGGTGCAGCAGCTGACCCTGGTGAGGAAGGATGAAGAAGGTGGCGTGACTACCAGGCAGGTCCTGCCGGTCCGCTTCGTGCCGCTTACCGGCGGGCACTAGTGGTCGGCGCATCGCGGTGAAGCCCTGCTCAATTACGCCCCCGTTGATCTCCATTACGCTGATTTCCGCGTCGGTGCTGGCGTACGAAATCCTGCTGATGCGCCTGCTTTCGATCACGCAATGGCATCACTTCGCTTACATGATCATTAGCCTGGCGCTGCTGGGATACGGCGTCAGTGGTATCGTCCTGGCGTTGCTGCAAGACCGGCTGAAAGGGTATTTTCAGGCCGCCTTCATGATCAATGCCGCACTGTTCGGCCTGACCGCAGTGGGTGGTTTCCTGCTTGTGCAATCCCTGCCGTTCAATGCGCTGGAGCTGCTCTGGGACCGGCAGCAGCCGCTTTGGCTGCTGGCTATCTACCTGCTGTTGTTCATCCCGTTCTTTTGTGCCGCCAATTGCATCTGCCTGGCATTTGCAGAGTATCCGCGGCAGCTTCATCGTATTTACAGTTTTGATTTGCTGGGTGCAGGTGCCGGCGCCATCGGTATCATCGGTGTGCTGTTCTACCTGGCGCCGATGGCAGCCCTGAAACTGGTCAGTGCTTTGGGTCTGCTGAGCGCGCTGACCGCCGCGTGGGAGTTCAGGGCCGGGCCGCGCTGGCTGAAGCCGGCCTTGCTGCTCGGCATCATCGTTTTATTGCTCCCCGGTGCCACGCCGGAGCTCAGGCTTTCGGAGTTCAAGGGCCTCAGCCAGGCGCTGCGGGTGATAGGGGCAGAGCAGATCGATCAACGCTCCAGCCCACTCGGCTTGTTGTCCACCGTCAGCAGTTCCACGGTTCCATTCCGGCACATTCCGGGGCTGAGCCTGAATACGCCCGCCGGGCCGCCGGAACAACTGGCAATATTCACCGACGGTGACGGGATGAGCATGATCACCCGCTTCGACGGCGATCTGGCCCCGATGGAATACCTCGATCATGTCACTTCGGCCCTGCCTTACCACTTACTGGACCGCCCAAAGGTGCTGGTGCTCGGAGCCGGTGGCGGCGCTGATGTATTACAGGCCCTGTACCACGGCGCATCCCGCATTGATGCAGTGGAACTCAACCCCCAGGTTGTGGAGTTGGTGAATGATGAATTCGCTGATTTTTCGGGCGCGCTGTTTGCAGACCCCCGGGTGAGCGTACACATCGGCGAAGCACGTGGTTTCGTCACCGGTCACGACCAGGAATACGACCTGGTACAGCTTGCATTGCTGGGCTCGTTCGGTGCCTCCTCGGCCGGGCTGTATTCACTCAGCGAGAATTACCTGTATACCGTCGAGGCCCTGGGTGAAATCCTGGATACTTTGCAGCCTGGCGGCATTCTCGCCATTACGTGCTGGATCAAACTGCCGCCCCGTGATGGCCTGAAGATCTTTGCGACAGCGGTCGCTGCACTGGAGCGGGCGGGTGTGGCTGAACCGGGGCAGCAGATGGTCATGATCCGGGGCTGGAATACCAGCACATTGCTGCTCAGCAAGCGCGCGTTTTCGCCCGGTCAGATTGATCGGGTGCGAAAATTCAGCGAGCAGCGCTGGTTCGACCTGATCCATTACCCGGGTATCGAAGCCCGCGAGGCCAACCGTTACAACCAGTTGCAGCAAGCGTGGTATTTCAATGGGGCCCGCGATTTGCTGGGTGCGGAAAAGGAGCAATTCTTTGCGGATTATAAGTTCAATATCCGCCCCGCGACGGACGACCGGCCTTACTTTTCCCACTTCCTGAAGTGGCGCACCTTACCGGAAATCCTCAGCCTCAGGGGACAGGGCGGACTGCCTTTGCTGGAGCAGGGCTACCTGATACTGATCGTGACCCTGGCCCAGGCGGCACTGGCCAGCCTGGTGCTGATCCTGTTGCCGTTGTGGCTGGGGAAAAATAAAGTTAAAGGAGGGGCCGGGATCCGCGGGCGCGTGCTGGTGTATTTCTTCACGATTGGTGCTGCCTTCATGCTGATAGAGATAGCCTTTATTCAGAAATTCATCCTGTTCCTGAGCCATCCGCTGTACGCGGTGGCCGTTGTGCTCGGTGCTTTCCTGGTTTTTGCCGGGTTTGGAAGCGCTATGTCGGCTCGCTTGCGCGAGCATGCACCGGTTTTCTGGCCGGTGGCCGGTATCGTTGTTATTTCCCTCGTGTACCTGTTTCTGTTGCCGCCTCTGTTCCGGTGGCTGATGCCGTTGCACGATATCAACAAGGTGCTGGTATCCACGCTATTGATTGCGCCACTGGCCTTCCTGATGGGCATGCCGTTCCCGCTGGGACTGAGCCGCATAGCCCGCCATTCGGCAGCGTTAATTCCGTGGGCCTGGGGGATCAACGGCTGTGCTTCCGTGCTGAGTGCTGTCTTCGCGACCATCCTGGCTATCCATGCGGGCTTCATTGCCGTTGTGCTGCTGGCCGTTGTGCTGTACATGCTGGCTGCAAAAACCTTTCCTGTCAGCTCGGGAATCAAGGCCGGTAAAACCGTGCCGGGGTTGAAAAACTTAGCCGGTCAAGACCAGTGACAGGGCCGGCCAGAACGCGATCAGCATGACTGAAAACAGCAAAATCACAAAAAATGGCAGGGTGGACAAATAAATTTCCACGATCGGCCGGTCAAAGCGGTAGCCGGCGATGAAAAGATTGAGACCGACCGGCGGCGTGATGTAGCCCAGCTGCATGGCGGCGAGAAAAACAATGCCGAGGTGAACCGGGTTCACACCAAACTGGGCAGCCACCGGCAGTATCAGCGGCACCACCAGTACAATTGCTGAAAATATATCCAGGATCGCTCCGAGTATCAGCAGGAACACCAGCAGCATCACCATAAAGGCAAATTCACCGGTGACAAAACCACTGATCCACTGCAGCAGTTGTTGTGGTATACCGGCGTCAATCATGAAATTGGTGGATGCGCGCGACACACCCAATATCATCATAATGCCACCGACCAGGATCATGGACTCGCGGATAATTGCCGGTAGCTTGCGCAGCGACACCTCCTTGAGCACCAGCACGTCAATAATCAACACATACAGCGCCGTTACGGCTGCAGCCTCGGATATGGCAAAATAGCCGCTGTAGATTCCGCCGAGAACGACGATTGGAAGCGGTATCTCCCACATCGATTCCCGTAACGCTGCCCGCACCTCGCGCCACGAAAAGTTGCCCAGTGGAATACGAATCGCACGGTTTTTCCAGATACTGTATCCGGACAAAAGAATCAACATCAGGAAGCCGGGCAACAAGCCGGCCAGAAACAGGCTTTCTATCGGTACTGCGGCCACCACGCCGTACAAAATCAGCGGCAGGGATGGTGCAAACAGCAAACCCAGGCTGCCAGCGGTGGTGACCAGCCCAAGGTTGAATTTATCCGGGTAGCCTGCCTGTTGCATGGCGGGGAATAAAATCGCACCCAGTGCAATGATGGTTACACCGGATGCACCGGTAAACGCTGTGAAAAAGGCACAGGCCACCAGTGACACTATTGCCAGCCCGGCCGGCATCCAGCCGAACAAAGCGGTTGTCAGACGAACCATCCGCCTGGGTGCGTTACTTTTACTCAGCAGGTATCCGGCGAAAGTAAACAGCGGGATCGCCAGTAGTATCGGCATTTCAGCGATACCATAGAATTCTATGGCAACCGCCTGGAGATCAATATCAGCCTGGTAAAAATTCCAGAACGCAGCCGCTGCAATGACGGCAAACAGCGGCGCGCCCAGCAAGATCAACAACAGCAGTGCCAGCCCAACGATCATTGGTCGTTATCACTGCCGGTCATCTTGAACGGGCGTTTGATGGCAAAAACCAGGTGGCGGTATGCCATCAGCCCGAAACCAATGGGCAAGATGATTTGCAACAACCAGGCGGGTGTGTTTTTCATCAGTGTGTCACCAAACTCGTATGAGCTCATGACGAAACGGGCGCTGTGCCAGCTGAACAGCGCGCAAACAGCGGCTGTAAATAAATCAATAATGACCCTGGTGGCCACTTGCAGCCTGGCCGGCAAGAACCGATCCAGTACTTCAATGCTGATGTGCCTGTCCATCCGGCTGGCTGCAAGGCCACCGGCCACGGTTAACCACAGCACCATCAGGCGAAGCATTTCGTCACCCCAGAACAGGCTGTAGTCAAAAAAGTTTCTTAGCAATATCTGAGCACCCGCCAACAGTATCATGCTGATCAGGATGACCAGCAGCAGCGCGTCCTCCGCAAGGGTTCCGGCTTTCTCGAGCCGGTTGAAAATTGTGGCGCTGCGGCTCACTGGAGCGCCTTCAAGGGCGGGTGCCGCGACAGTCTTTGGTCGTATCACCTGATCGGTAAGCATCGACATAGCACTCAAGCTCAGCCAACAGCCCCGCACTTATGACACCTTCTCCAGCCAGTTTATGGTTGGATTGCTGGACAACATGGTGCCATTTTTCGAGCTGTCCCCGGTCGGGTATAACCGATTTCATGCCGTCATCAAGCAGTGCTTCGTACGCCTTCTTATTGTCCGCATCAGCTTGCTGGTCTAAACCCTGGTAAACCCGTTCCATGACCTCACGAACAATGGCCTGGTCGGCAGGCTGCAGTCGGTCAAAAACCTTTTTCTCAACCACCAGCACAGCAAAAATATAGGCCAGCGGCAGCTCGGTGATATAATTCACGGCCGTGTTCCATTGCAAAATTATGGTGGCTGCAGGCGGACCCATGATGGTATCAATTAATTCTGTCTGTAATCCGGTCAGTACATCGGTCAATGGCATCGTGACCGGAGAAACACCCAGTGCCTTTATGGCCCCGTATGACATGACGTCACCGTCTGGTAACCATACTTTTAATCCCTGCAAGTCATCCAGGTTGGCAATGGGGTGTTTAGACATGATGTGGGCAAAGCCACCGCTGGCAAAGCCAAAGTTGACATAACCGGCCTGTTCGATGAGTTCGCGCAACCTTTGGTCCATCCGCTCGCGCACATACTGTACTTCTTCGAGCGTGTTGAACAGCATGGGCAAAGCGTAGATTTGTGCGTCCTTATGAAAGGCGCCCATCGCAGTGGATGTAAAAGCACCACCGTGTAACTGGCCGATGCGCATTTTACGTTGCACCTGCCTGTCATTGCCTTGCACCCCGCCACCATAAAACTTGAATTTTACCCGGCCGTCGGTACGCTCCCTGATCTCTGCAGCACCGTCCCGCATGGCGTTCATCCATGGGGAACCTTCCGGTACCAGGGTGGCAATCTTTATCGTCTGGGCGTTGGTGGAGGATGCCAGGAAAAATAGCAACAAGGCCACGGCAAACTGTTTTGTCAGCGATCCTGTGTCGGCCTGTTTATTCATGAATTCTCCATTTCCTTAAAAATAGTCGTCGGCAGTATCGAGCAATTCCTGTGCATCGCGCTGTGCCAGCGTGTTTAGCAGCGTGTAGCCGTCCTGATCAGGTTCGGCTGACATGACATCGTTCAGTAAACGGTCGTGTAGTTCGCGGTCATACAGGGTGCGGGCATAATAGCGGGCGTAATCGACATTGATGGACAGGTCCTGCCCCCCTGACAAGGCCAAAGCACGCTCGTAATGTGCCTTGCCAGCTTCAAAATCCCCTCCCAGCGCAGGCGGCCGGATAGTTTTTAAGACCGCCAGGAAGTGCTCCACCTGGACAGCTTTGTACCGCTTGTCCAGGGCCTGTACCCTCTCGAGTGTGGCTTCAACCCGCGGCAGTTTGGTCAATGCACCCCAGTCATTGCTGTGGACTTTGATGTAGGCGATCCAGCTCAGGCCCAGGGTAAAAAGGCTGGGGGCGTCTTTCCTGTCCAGTTTGTCCAGAATATTTTCAAATTCCCTGAAAGAAAGATTTTCAATTCCGCAGGCTGATCGATTACTTGCACACACAGAGCGCTGGCCGTAAGCAAGGGCGCGGGTGGTCAGCCGGTTCGCCCGCTGGTCGTCTGCAACGAACAGCACACCATAAGCGGCGTACAATTCTGCAGCAGCACTCAGCATGGTGGCATCGTCTGGTGAGCCCTCGACAAAACTGTCCAGCATCAGCAGGTATGCCGGGGCGCCATCGCGGACGGTTGCCGGATCATCCTGGTTCATGATGGCAGCGCTCAGGTTGGCGGCCATGTCATTGGCTGCCGACTGCATAAGGGCAGAGCATGCAGACAGAAACAGCAGGATTACGGAGATGATGACGGTTGTGGTCTTGTTTGGTTTCAAGATCGGGTGGACTGGTCGGTTTCAGAAGTGGAGATTATAAACTGATAAGCAGGCTGAAATGCTCTCAGGAAGAGAAAAAACCGGGAGTTTTTTAAAATCCCGGTTCCCGCACCAGCAGTTCAGGTGCCATATTGAAGCTGACTCTGGATGAAAAATATTAAACACGCTTGATGATTTTACCTACCGTGATTACAATCTTGGCCAGATCGCTGCAGATCGACCAGCCTCAGTGATTTTGAGTGCAATTGAGAATTTATTGAGTTCAATATCGGAGCGCTAGTTATGGATCTGACCACACACTGGGCCGGTTTTCTGGCTATTGCTATATTCGTTGCCGCTTACATTCTCGTTATTCTTGAAGAGAATATTCACCTGCGTAAATCGAAGCCGGTTATCGTGGCCGCCGGGTTTATCTGGATGTTGGTGGCATTTGCTTATGCCGCTGCTGGAGATACCCATAGCGCGGCAGAGCTGGTGCGCCACAACCTGCTTGAATTTACCGAGTTGTTCCTGTTTCTGCTCGCTGCCATGACCTACATCAACACGATGGAAGAGCGCGGGATATTCAATGTGTTGAGAGCCTGGCTGGTCAACCAGGGGTTTTCTTTACGCAAGATATTCTGGATTACCGGCGGCATTGCCTTCCTGATGTCACCAGTGGCCGATAACCTGGCTACGGCACTGCTAATGGCTACGGTAGTCATTTCGGTTGGCGGCAGCAACCGCCGTTTCGTGACGCTGGCGTGTATCAACATCGTTGTGGCAGCCAATGCTGGCGGCGCTTTCAGCCCGTTTGGCGATATCACCACGCTAATGGTCTGGCAAAAAGGGCATATCCAGTTCAGCGGGTTCTTTGTCTTGCTGGTACCGTCAATCGTCAACTGGCTGGTAACCGCCTGCTTTTTGTCATTTGGCCTGCCTTCGGGCAAGCCTGAGCCCATGCACGAAAGCGCACATCTGGAACATGGCGCACTGGTGGTGGTAGCGCTGTTCATTCTGACCATTTCGATGGCAGTTTTAATGTACTCTTATCTGCATTTGCCACCGGTGATCGGCATGATGACCGGCCTTGGTTTCCTGAAGCTGTTCGGGTATTACCTCAAACGCCGGCAGTATAATGAGATACCGCGAGCTGCCAGGGAAGATTCGCCGCTTGGCAGCGAGGCTATCCACACGGGCGGCTCGGGGAAGCCTGCCACCCCCTATGATATTTATGCAAATCTGCAAAAAGCTGAGTGGGATACATTGATGTTTTTCTATGGCGTGATCCTGTGTGTTGGCGGCCTGGGGGCATTCGGCTACCTGGCGCTGGGATCCGACTTATTGTATGTCGGCATGGGTCCGACCATTTCAAATATATTGGTTGGTGTCGCTTCGGCGCTGGTCGATAATATACCGGTGATGTTTGCCGTGTTGGCGATGCAGCCCGAAATGAGCCAGGGCCAATGGCTGCTGGTGACGCTGACCGCCGGTGTAGGTGGTTCGATGTTGTCCATCGGTTCAGCGGCCGGCGTGGCGGTGATGGGCCAGGCACGCGGCATCTACACTTTTTTTGCCCACCTTAAGTGGACCTGGGCGATTGCGCTTGGTTATGTTGCCAGCATTGTGGTGCATTTCGCGGTCAATGGAGATACTTTCTGACGGCAGGTTATGCGCAGGCAAAAAGAACCCGGCGCGGGGGGCCGGGTTAATAAAATCAGCCTGTGGAGAAGCTGATTATGAAACGCTGAAAATTAGCGCTGAGCTGTAGCCAAATTGCTTGTAATGTATCTCTTTCCCATGACGATGTTCCTTCGGCGAGTTGATTCAAGTGGCTGGCTGTGGGAATCAGCAGCCAGCCACCTTTTGCTCAGTAAATATCGTTTAACGTGTTATAAATATTAAATTTTCCGGTAGGTGTAACCAATTTCGGGCTCTTGATCACAGTCTTGAGCTTGCGGGTTTTGTCATCCACTACCACGATGGCGGATTTCTGCTCCAGCCCATTCCAGACTGAGAACCAGACCTCATCGCCAGCCTTGTTGTACTCGGGCTGAACCACCCGTTTCGGCCCTTCACCCAGGTCTGCCCATTGAGCGATCGGCAACACCTCAAAACCGTTGTCCAGGTTGTTGATGTCGTAGACGGCGATGGCCTGGGAGAACCTGGTGTCCGGATTCAACGGTGCATCCACCCAAAGGTTGTTTGAATTCGGGTGGGTCTTGACAAACAGCGAGCCACCGCCCATTCCCGCCAGGATGCGAACCACTTTCCAGGCATGTTGCGGATGTCCTTCCGGGTCGGTGCCGAGGAACGTGACGTTTTCATTGCCCAATGCGCTCGTTACCCAAACGGGACCGTATTCCGGATCCATGATGTTGGCGCCACGGCCCGGGTGAGGGATCTTGGTCACGTCAATCAAAGCGACCAGTTTCCGCTCTTTGGAATCAATCACAGCGATCTTGTTGGACTGGTTGGCGGCGGTCAGGAAATAGCGGTGAGTCGAATCCCAGCCGCCATCGTGCAGATAACGGGCGGCAGCAATTTCAGTCACGGCGAGGTTTTCCAGGTCCTGGTAGTTTACCAGCAGGATCTTGCCGGTTTCCTTGACGTTGACAATGAACTCCGGGTGTTCGTGTGATGCCACGATTGCGGCAACGCGGGGCTCAGGATGGTATTCCTGCGTATCGACCGTCATACCGCGGGTGGAAACAACTTTCAGCGGTTCCAGTGTATTGCCATCCATCAGCGTGAATTGCGGTGGCCAATAAGCACCAGCGATCGCATATCTGTCTTCGTAGCCTTGATATTTAGACGTCTCAACTGAGCGGGCTTCAAGGCCCACCTTGATTTCCGCAACGCGTGCCGGGGGATCCATCCACAGGTCGATCAAGACGATCCTCGCATCACGGCCAATGGTGAACACGTAACGGCCTGAAGCTGATGGCCGGGAAATATGCACGGCGTAGCCGGTCTTTATAATAACGACCGTTTTCTTGGTATCACCATCAATAATGGCTACCTGCCCGGCATCACGCAATGTGACCACAAAGAAGTTGTCGATATTGAGCTGGTGCTGGGGCTCTGTAGGACGGTCTTCAGGTTTAACCAGCAGGTTCCAGCTGTCGAGCATTTCCGGCATACCCCATTCCGGTGGGGTCGGTGCGTCATGTTGCAGGAAACGTGCCATGATGTCGATCTCCGCATCGGTCAGGTCACCAGACGTGCCCCAGTTCGGCATGCCGGCAGCTGAACCATAGGTGATCAGCGCCTTGAGATAATCAGTTCCCTTTTCGCGGGTAATATCGATGGTCAAAGCTTTGCCTGTTGCCCCTTTACGCAGCACGCCATGGCAACCTGCACAACGCTGGAAAAAGATTTCCGTGGCAGCATTGAATTCGTCCTGGGTCATCTTTGGCCCTTCTGAATCGATAAAGCTGCGTGTGTCTTCAGCAGAGATTGTCAGCGGTGCACCCTGGTAGGACATTTGCCTTTCGGACGAAACCGGATGGGCTGAAGGACCGGTAACTTTTTCACCACCCCTTACTGCAGCCACCTGGGCCGTGTGGACATCGCCGCCCTTGTTACCGAATGAGTTGATCACAAAGGTCACTACGTCAGCCACATCCGAATCACCCATATAGGAGAGATTGGGCATGACCGCGTTGTATTGCATGCCATTGACGGTAATCGGGCCGGAAAGTCCGTTGAGTACTGCATAGACGGCCTTCATGGGGTCGTCGGCAAAGTAATCGGAGTCTGCCAGTGGTGGAAATGCGCGGTTCAGGCCTTTGCCGTCAGCCTGGTGGCAGGCAGCGCAGTTGGCAGCATACAGTTTTTCACCGGTGCTGATGCGTTCATCCAAAGCTGCTGTATTTGCCGCGGCAACCTCAGCGGCGTGAACAGTTTTATCTTGTGTCTGTGCTGCAGCAGTTGCCAGCGCAAAAACAAAGCATAAGGAAATAGCGGATATTGCCAAACTTCTCATTATTTTACTCCACATAAGTTGATCTGAAATTTAAACAAAACAAAGCCGTGATTCAGCTTAGAATCCATGGTGAAATTTACCCTTGTTATGAAGCGGCGTAATTGATCTGGGTCATTTAAAGCTGCGTTGCTTGTGGTGTGTTGCAGAATCGGCATGAGCGTACAATTGACCTGGGTCAAATGAGACGCATTGTTAAATATATGCAGGTGTTCCTTGCCAATTCTTGACCTGTGTCAATAGCCTGCAACTTGTGTGGTGTTACCGTGCGCTGGGCAAGATGAAAAAATAATACAGGCAAACTTTATATGACAACGGTCGTACAGACTCAACAAATTTTGCTAGAGCCGGCCACAGGTTGCCTTGTTGTAATGGACATGCACGCCTTGCTGCAAGCCAATCTCACCATCTTCGGAACGCGGAGGTTGGTCTCCCACGGCCTCCATTCGTTCCGGAGCGCTTGCTCAGCTATGGGGGGAGTCCGCCTGTCCGCCTGAGTGGTACGGGGTGTCCGCCGATGAGTATCAGTACATCTTTTCCAACCAAACTGATAGCCAAATACGGTCTTGCGGGGCCTCGGTATACGTCTTATCCAACGGCCTTGCAGTTTCACGAGGGTTTCGACGCAGAGGCTTACCGCCGCCATGTGCAGCGCAGTAATGATGACCTTATTCCTTTACCCCTTTCATTGTATGTGCACTTGCCGTTTTGCCAGGCGCTTTGTTACTACTGTGCCTGCAACAAAAAGGTAACCCGAAACAGCACGCTGACGGAATCCTACCTGCAGTCCCTTGATCGGGAAATCGAGTTGCAGGGTGAGTTGTTTGACCGTGACAGGCAGGTATGCCAGCTACATTTTGGTGGTGGAACGCCAACCTATTATGACGATAAGCAGCTTGAGCGCATCTTTAAAAAATTGTCGGAAAACTTCTTTCTCAGCCATTTTTCCACACGTGAATATTCGATTGAGATTGATCCGCGCACCGTCAATGAGGACAGAATGGCCTACCTGGCTGACCTCGGCCTGAACCGTGTCAGCATGGGTATCCAGGACTTTGACCCGGCAGTACAGAAAGCGGTCAACCGAATCCAGGATGAAGACAAAACGCTTGGCCTGATACATGCAGCACGCAAGGCCGGTTTCAACTCGGTATCGGTGGACCTTATTTACGGTTTGCCGTTACAGACAGCAAAGTCATTTGAGACCACCATCGAGTCCGTATTGACCGCCCGCCCAGACCGCATCTCGGTCTACAATTACGCCCACCTGCCGCACCTGTTCCCGGCACAGCGCATGATCAGCACGGATGCTGTGCCGACAGCAGAAGTGCGTCTTGAAATACTGGCATCTACGATCAGCAAGCTGGTTGGCGCGGGGTATGTTTATATCGGCATGGATCATTTTGCTTTGCCGGATGACGAGTTGACGGTGGCAATGAGAGATGGCACTCTGCAGCGTAACTTCCAGGGTTATTCCACCTACCATGATACAGACCTGATTGGCCTCGGTGTCAGTGCGATCGGTAAAGTCGAAAACAGTTTCGTGCAAAACCACAAGGACATCCGTACCTGGCAAGCAATTATCGATGATGGCAAACTGCCTGTCTGGCGCGGTATCGGCCTTAGCAACGAAGACCGTTTAAGGCGGGAAATCATCTCGGCCATCATGTGCCAGGGAGAGCTGAAGTTCAGTGAAATCGAACAGGAATTCAGAATTGATTTTACCGATCATTTTGCCTTGGAACTCGATTTGCTCAGGCCTTTGCAGGATGACGGTCTTGTTGAAATGAGTGAGGAGGAGCTTAAAGTTACACCCATTGGGCTTCTGCTGTTGCGTGCCATTGCAATGAAATTTGACGAATACCTGATTAAGGATCAATCAGCAAAAACCTATTCAAAGGTCATTTAAGCGTTCCGTTGCGTTATAATCCATTAGTCTCCCAGGCAAAGACCATAGTTTGGATTTAACGTCTATGAGTTCAGCTAGCTATCCAAAGCCCTATTTCCCGGAGCGAGCCCAGGTTGCATGCAGCCAGTGTACGCTTGGTAACCTGTGTTTGCCCCGTGGTCTCGATGCGGATGGCACAGCGCAGTTTGAGCATATCGTCAACAAATCACGCGCCATCCAGCCCGGGGAGCATATTTTCCGTGCCGGTGACAAGCTCAACAGCATCGCTGCAGTCCGTGCGGGCTGCTTCAAGAGTTATGTCATTGACCAGAACGGTGAAGAGCAGGTACTGGGATTTTACCTTCCCGGCGAAATCATCGGTTTTGATGCCATTCATGAAAAAACCCACAAGGCCAATGTTGTGGCCCTCGACACCAGCTCTGTTTGTGGGCTTAGCTTTGATTCAGTCACTGAAATGGCCCGGCGATTACCTGAACTGCAAGACGAGCTGTTTCGCATCATGAGTTGGCAGATATCTGAACTTGCGGCAAACGCGGCTGATCTGAGTGCCGAGGAAAGAATTGCCCGCCTGTTGTGTTCATTATCAGCCCGCTTTGCAAATCGGGGATACTCTCGAACCGAGTTTAACCTGAGCATGTCACGCCGCGACATCGCCAGCCATTTGCGCCTTGCTACTGAAACCATCAGTCGTATTCTGGCCCGCTTTCAAAGCGCGGGCATCATCAAGGTGAATCGGAAGAAAGTATCAATTCTTGAAGTCGAGAAGCTGCATGAACTGGCCCGCCGGGGCGCTCGTTAGGGCCCGTTGACAGGCCCTAAGCCGGGCATCAATGAACAGATTGCTGATCCTGGCCCAGGACGCTACTGCATATACCCCGCTGGTTGAGGCGGCTGGTCTGGGGCAACTGGAGATCGTGGCAGCAACCAGGCAGGGAAAAGCATTAGCGCTGGTTGCAGATTGCAATATCATTCTTGGCGAACCGCCTTTGATAGCTGCTGTGCTTGCATCAGCAAAGCGACTGGAATGGGTGCAATCCAGCTGGGCCGGGGTTGATCGTCTGTGTCGAGAGGAGTTGCGCCGCGACTATGTCCTGACCGGCGTCAAAGATATTTTTGGGGGCTTGATCTCTGAATATGTGATGACCTACCTGTTCGCGCTCGAACGGCGAATATTCACCATGCGGACAAACCAGCTGCAAAAACGCTGGCAGCCCAGGCCGTATCGTCTTGCAAAGGACATCACAGTGGGAATCATCGGCCTCGGATCAATCGGCCGGCATGTTGCCCGCACCGCCCGTGGTTTTGGAATCCGTGTGACCGGCCTGAATCGATCCGGCAGACCCTGTGATGGTGTAGAAGAAGTTTATAGCACAGAAAACTTGAGCCAATTTCTTGCTGAACCGGATTACCTGGTGCTTACGTTGCCGGACACACCGCAAACCCGGCACTTTATTAATGCTGATGTACTGGCAATGATGAAATCATCGGTTGTGCTGATCAATGTCGGCAGGGGCAGCGTTATCAATGAAACCGACCTTGTCACCGCCTTGCAGCAGGGACGAATCGGCGCTGCTGTACTCGATGTCTTCGAAACCGAACCATTGCCTGAAGACAGCCCGCTGTGGCATTTGCCCAATGTATATGTCACGCCGCATTTTGCCGCCGCCAGCTTTCCACAGGATGTGGTCAATATCTTCGTTGAAAACTATCATCGCTTTTCGCAACAGGAATCCTTGTTGCACCAAATTGATTTCGAACGGGGTTATTGAGGTACGCCGGCAATGCCTCTGGCATCCAGGTTTGCTGAACATTTGAAAACAGTTACTCAGGCGGGCTAAGCAGCCTGGGATCGCTCACCACCCAGCTGTTCGACGATTTTGTCGGCGACACGAAAGGCGTTGGCATAAATCGTCCAGGTATAGGGGACGCTGCCGCCGGTGGGCATGAAGCTGCCGTCTGTGACATACAGGTTGTCAACGTCGTGTGCGCGGCAGTTGCTGTCGAGCACCGAGGTGTTCGGGTCGTGGCCAAAACGACAACCGCCGGCAACCAGGTTTGTTGGCGGCGCGCCGCTCAGACCCCAGGTCACTTTGTCCGCGCCCATGGCGTCGAGGACATAGCGGCCCTTATTGGTCAGGAACCTGCCTATTTTCAAATCGTGGTCGTGGTAACCCACCCTGACCCGGGCAACCGGGGTGGCCCAGCGGTCTTTCGATGCCGGGTCCAGTGTGACATGACAGTTGTCGTTGGGTAGCCAGTCACAGAACGTTTCAAAGCGAAAATAACGAGCCCCGGTGAAACTGGCCTTGAGTTTTTGCTTGAATGGTTCACCCCAGAGCAAGCCGTCCGGTCCGCGCTTGAGCCTGTTGGCCCGGCTGATGGGATTTGGATGCCGGAACAGGAATTCAATCGTGCCGCCCTTGACCTTGCCCAGCTTTTTATCATCGATGAAATACCAGTCCTGCAAACAACGGTTAGCAAACGGGCCAAGCAGCTTGAAGGCTTCGGCCTTTTTTTTCTCCATGTTTGCGTAGAGAAAATGTCCCGTTCCCGCCCCACCCGCTGAAAAGATCAGATTCCTGCCCACCTGGCCAGTATTGTTGGCCAGTCCTTGCGGGTGGCGCTGGCCGGTGGAAAGCAGCAGCAAGCGGCAAGTCTCAATCGCCTGGCAGGCCACCACGAAGATACGCGCATCAACCGATCGCGGCTTGTCTGCCCAGTCATAATAGCGGGCGGCCACCACCCGGCCATGGCGGTCGCTATCGAGGTGGTAGACCTGCGCATGTGCACGAATTTCGCAGCGACCGGTGGCGCGGGCGCGATTCAACAGGGCGGCCCTTGAGCTGCCCTTCGCGCCGGTGGAGCAGCCGTAACTGCCGCAGTAACCGGAATACTGGCAAGCCTGGCGGTTCATTGCCGGCTGTGGCAGTATCGCGCGTGGCACAGGCACGGCATGCAGTCCGATTTGCCGGCAGGTTTCATCAAACCAGCCTGCAACCGGATGCTCCGTGGTCGGGGGGAAGGGGAAATCAGCCGTCGATCGCGGTTCCTGATTGGGGTGATTGACTACCCGGCCCGAAACACCGACTTCGTGCTCTACTTTTACATAATAGGCTTCCAATTGTTGGTAGCCTATCGGCCAGTCCACAATATTGGCGCCGTCAATCGGCCCGAATTCACTTAACAGGCGAAAGTCCTTCGGCTTGAGGCGGTGAAAAAAGCCGCTCATGAAATTTGTTGAGCCGCCGACACAATTTCCGTTCCAGAAATCCCGGCCGGATTCATGGGTTGGCGTGGCAATCCAATTGGCATCTTTTCCGCGCTGCTCGATGACGTGAAATTCATCCCGCAAATCCGGGCTGTAAACGCTGCGGCGACAACAGGCCAATTCGTCCTTGTAAAAATCAGCCTCGGTGAACCAGGGGCCCTTTTCGAGCACGACCACGCGATATCCGGCCTGGGCCAGTGAAAATGCTATCGGGCCTCCGCCGGCACCGCTACCTATCACGCAAACGTCAAAATCCACTGCTATAACCTGCGGTAAATCTTGTTCACCGGCGGCCTTGGAAAGCCTGGCTGGTGCTCCAGCCATCGCCAGCCAACGCCGTCAGGATTCCCGCCGTAAACCGGGTCGGACAACAGCGCTTCGAGGATGTAGGTTAACAATGAAGAAATCCAGTTTCTTCCCCAGCGAGTGTGATCCGCCAAATAACGCAACAGGGATTCCCTTTGGGAGAAATCCAGATCGTTAAAGCCGAGAGCAAATCTTTCCATGCTGGCTTCGTGCAGGGATTGCACCCGGTTGATTATGAAATTCCTGCTGCCCGCTGAAAAATCCACTTGAAAGATGGTGGTCTCCAGATAAGCAACGGCACGAATATCTGTCGCACCGGGAGAGTCCGGGCCGGTTGGGAACAGGTGCTCGGTAACGGTCGTCAGAGTGCTTTTTTGTTGCGGCGTGAAACGATCCTGTGGGGATTCCGGCGCAGTCTCTTCCGCCAGTGCCAGTGGTACGGCGGAAGCCGCTGTGCTTACCGCTAACGCCGCGCCACTACGCAACAGAAAAGAGCGTCGGCTCAGGAATCGCTTATCCTGTTCTGCGCTGTGAGCCAGGCGGGTATGTTCAGTATCTGGGTGAAACCGTTTCATTGAAAATTCCACATCTGCTGGTGCCGTCAGGAGTTTTCCACATATGTATTCGACCCTTAAGTATAACCAGCAGTTATGCACGACGCACACACTATAGAAGACGGCGCAGCGATAAAGTGCATACTCCGACACCCTAACCCAAACATTTTAAACGTATCGCCTAAACGTCGACGACAGTTTCTGTAATACGAAAATCAACACCTTTTACAAAAGCCTGGTGGCTTGCTTTGAGCAGTTTCGGTTTGGCCATTTTGTCTATGGCTTGCTGGATGCTAGCGACCGGAACAGGAAAATTCTTTAATTCGCTTGCCCGTCCCAGCACGTAGAGATTGCGCATGATGGGTGCGATATCCTGCGTTTCTTCGCTGACATAGATTACCTGCCGGATGTGCCCTTTCAGGTAACGGATAAAAGCGTCGGTGTCGGGGTAGCTGGTTTGCTGCGAGCTCACCGAGTGGGGAATCATCCTGTGGCTGTCGATAACAGCACGGCTGTCCGGATGCAGGTACCTGAGATGGCGTTGTGCCTCCAGCGGTTCCAGGCCGATCATATAATCGGCCTGGGCTTCATCGACAAAGCCATAGGTATTTTCGCCAAAGGTCAGGCTGGCGGTGACCGAGCCCCCGCGTTGTGAAAGACCGTGAATTTCACTGGCACCAACCTTCAGTCCTGCCAGGGTGGCAGCTTCGACCAGCAGGTTTACCAGAAAAACCCCGCCCTGGCCGCCGACGCTTGCCAGTATCAGTTTCTTGCGCTGCTGCATGTTTATCGTATTTCCAGAATTTTTATTACGGGTTCGGTTTCCCAATGAATGGCATTGTTGGGACAGACATCGATGCACAGCCCGCAACGGTTGCAGCTCTGCTGATCTACCACAATACGGCCATTGAGTTTGTACAGCGATGGACAGCCAAAATTGTCGATACAGTGGTTGCAGCGTTCGCAGGTTTGATGGAGATGAAACGGTTTTATCTTCTGCTGAATAAGCTGCGGATCAATTTTTATGCCGGCAGATGAAAGCAAAGTACTGAAGGAACGTTGTCCAGCGGCGTTGCCGGTTAAATTATCCAGCGCTGTTTGACCGGCATAATCGTAGGCGTAGTTTTCAAGCTTTTTACGCACCGCAATGGCAGCCTTCTTGCCACTGCCTATGGCGCCAATCAGACTCTGATGATTGCCGGCAGCCAGATCGCCGGCGATAAAAATATTGTCTGGCATCCCACCAGGCTCATTCTGATCTGTCTGCAGCCAGTCGCCGGGCAGCAAGGCCTCAGCACTTTGACCGATGGCTGTGATCGCATAGTCGACGTCCATGCTTTCCAGGCTCTCACCGCTGCTGTAGCGATTCAGATAAACCTGGTGCCGGCCGTTGTCCGGGGTGCCGACACCCGCAACACAGCTATCGTCCAGAATTGTGATGCCGGCATCGATTGCATGGTCGATTTCTTCCTGAAAGGCCGGCATGGAAGCTTTTTCTTCCAGGCAGGAAATCACGGTCCGGCCACCAGGGTTTAATTTCTGTGCTGCGCGAGCGGCGTCCATTGCCGCATTGCCACCACCAATAATCAATACGGTGGCACCTGGTTCAAGTTTAATTTCATCGGAATTAAACGCGTGGAGAAAATCTGTGGAATTGAATTTTCTGCCTTCGGCAAAACTGTTTTCGATAACGGCCAGGGTGTCGGCCTGACTCAGTCCCACTGCAACAATGACCGCATCGAAGTCTGTGGCCAGCTGCGGAAGTTGTATGGATTTTCCCAGTGACGTGTTGTACCGGAAGTTAACGCCGAGTATTTCCAGCAGACCGGTTTCCTGGTCGTATTTTGATTTATCCAGACGAAAATCAGGAATGACGTGTTTTAACAGACCACCGGCCTTCGAGTCCCGTTCATAGACGGTTACAGCGTAACCCGCCTGAATCAGATCATAGGCCGAACTTAAACCTGCCGGACCAGCGCCAACGATGGCGACCTGCAAGCCATTCTTTTTCTGCTCTTTGCTGCGCTGGATAATCTGTGAAAAGTCGGAAAAATTATCTTCCAGGGAGGCGACGAATTTCTTGAGGAATTTAATGGGAATTCTATCTCCCTGATCCCCCTCGCAGGGGCGATGACAGATTTCGCCGCAGGTGTGGGCGAAAAGCATCTTGTCGCGCACGATTTCCAGGGCAGTTTTATAGTCTTCGGCCTGAATGGCACTGACAAATCCGTGATTGCAAATATTGGCCGGACAAAGTTGCTGCCTGGCGTCGATGTGCGTCTCGCCCAGGCTTTTGGCACGGGCCCTCGCCAGCCCTGATTCTATGTTGCAAACCTGTGAACAGTGGAGAGCAGCGTCTGCGTGATTGCCACAGATTCTACATTTGCTCCCATCGACGGTGACCCTTTGTTTTGGCCTCGGGTCAAGTTTGCTCAGCATAATGCAGGGAGATTTAGACACCAGTACCGAAACGCCCCGGAAATCGACCGCTTGTTGCACCATGTGACAGGTATCATTCAACTCGAAGGGGTTCATGGTTTTGACCCACTCAACCCCCAGTCCCCGGATCAGCGCCTCAATGTCGATATGCTGAAACCCGGTGTCGTCTTGTGCCCCCGGATTATCCTGGCAGCCGGTCATGGCGATGGTGCGATTGTCAAAAATGATGACGGTTATATTGGCATTCGTGTAAACAGCATTGAGCAGGGACGGGATAGCTGAATGGAAAAAGGAGCCGTCACCCAACAGTGCTATGATTTTGCGGTTCGACGATTCGCCCAGTGCCCGGTCGAGCCCCTGGGCCATGGAAACACTCATACCCATATGGTTGACCGTGTCCATCATGTTGAGCGGCGGCAAGCCCCCCAGCCCCAGACAACCGATATCGCCACACATGATCAGCTCGCCTTTTTCCCGTGGCAGGGCCAGTTTCAGGCCGTAATAGGTTGCCCTGTGAGGACAGCCTGCGCACAGGTTCGGGGGGCGAACAGGCAAGTCCATCGACAGTGAATCACTGTCCGGCAGGTGGTGGGTAGTCTTGTTTTCCAGAGTTTTACCGGTAAACAAAGCCAGTGCGTGATTGACGATATCCTGTGAATATTCACCTGTCAGGCTTAGCTGGAAGCTGCCTTTACCGAAAATCTCCACATGGATGGCATTTTTCTGGGCAACAACCCGCACACTATTCTCGATAATGGGGTCGAGCTCTTCCAGAACCAGAATTTTTGTAAGCCCCAGACTCAGAAAATCCAGAACGACATCATCGGGAAAGGGGTTAAGCAGGCCGATTTTCAGTATATTGAGGTCATCTGTCAGCTGGTGGGCGCAGGCCTGTTCCAGAAAATAGGCTGTCGGAACCCCGCCAACAATGATCCCGAAGTCCGATTTGTTTTTCGCCCGGGTAATCCGGTTGTGCGCGTGGTTAAAGGGTACGAGGATATCGCCGTTCAGTTTATCCAGTAATCTCTGGTGAGCCGTCGCCGTTCTGGCCGGAATATTGATGTGTCGTGGTGATCTTTCAAAAGCACCCCGGGCAGGCCGGGGTTCCATTTGTCGGAAATCAAACGAGCCCCGGGCGTGGGAGACTCGCGTGGTCATACGCAGTATCACCGGAAGCCGGATTTTGCCGGACAGGGAAAACGCCTCGCGGGTCATCTGGCAAGCTTCTTCGGGTGTGGCCGGGTCGAACAGCGGAACAGAGGCATGCCTGCCCCAGCGTCGTGAATCCTGCTCGTTGGACGACGAGTGACAGCCGGGGTCATCGCAAACCACAATGACCAGCGAGCCCGTAATGGTTTGGTAGGGGATCGTCATCAGGGCGTCGGAGGCTACATTCAAGCCGACATTTTTCATGCAGCACAAAGCGTGGCGCCTGCCAATGGCAAAGGCGATGGCTTTTTCCAGGGCAACCTTCTCATTGACGCTGTATTCAAAGTAAAGCGGAGATGAAGTGAGGCTGGGGTATTCAGCCTGGTTGCTCCGGCTGAGCTGAAAACGGCTGATGTGGGAGAAGGCCTCAGATATTTCTGTGGATGGTGTGCCGGGATACGAGAAAACCCCGCCTACGCCGGCCTCCAGGGCCCCGCGTACGATGGCTTCGTTGCCGCTGACACAAACTTCATGAGGCTCCTCAAACGAAGTAAGGAAACGGGTAATTTTTTGGTTCAAGGCTATATTCACGACCCTTTCTCCAGGATACGCAACAGGGCAAAAAAAGGGCGCCATACAGGTCTGGCGCCCTTGTTCACTTTGACATCACCATGGCATCTCCCGGATACCCGTCAGGGGTGATTCCATGCTGATTAGCCGGCTAGCGACCCGTCTTGCGCAGGTTTTGCACGGAAAACAGCTTCGGTTGATTAACGTCATCGGTCACATGGCTCTTGAACTGCAGCGTGGTGCAGTGGTTTGCCTGGATGTCGATGACAACAGCGAAGTCGTCCAGAGCAACGCCTTTGCCCTTGTTGATCGGCAGATGATGATCGGAATGTGCTTTACCGATCGGGAACCACTTCCACATATCTCCCTTGCGGTCATAGGTGACCAGCGAGGCCATGGTCATCGTCTGGGCATCCAGGTTGATAACCCGTTTTCCGATCGGATGGTTCGAATCCTTTGGCCTGCCCACCAGCGTAAAGCTCTTGCGCAACTGATAGGTCACTTTGGGGAAACAGTTTCCCTGGCCTTCCACATCGATGAACCTGTATCCGTCAGGATCATTTTCAGGAACGTTCGCCAGTTCCATGTCATTGTGATAATAAAATGGCATCAACAGGTTTCGGGTTCCCGCATATTCCCAGGTGTAATCCGTCACCCGACCGTTATAGCCCTCGAAATCCTCGATCATCAGATCGCTGCCCAGAAATGCATCGGTGATCTGTCCTGAAGACAGGCGCCGGACCCGGCGTTGGAACCCGACGTAAAGCCAGGCATTATCACGCCGGGTATCGTCCTGGTAGCGGTGGATCAGGATTTGAGTGTTGGCCAGATCGAAAGGCTCTTTCACAATACCGTAGATACCACGATAGATTCCACCGGGATTATTTTCATAGGCGGGTTTTGGATCAAAAGTTACGCGGTGATTGTAATTGAGGAAGTGCCATTCGAATTTCAGCCGGCGTTCAACTTTGCCGGTTTTTAAATTCCGGAAGGTCCACCAGAATGGATAGATGGTCTCGCTGTCACCCGAGTTGAAGCCGTATTGATAGTTCCAAACGAGTTTCTGACCTGACAGTGGATCATCTGCCCGTGGCTCCTGCGGGAATGCACGGCCGGCCACGAAGTTATTCAGCGTGCCGTTGTCAGCGATAGAAACATCGCTGGCGTATTGACGCGTGGCAGCTACGTAATCCTCACTGAGCGGAAAGTCAGTGGTTGCCGCGGTTCGAATCGTCACCCAACCGTCTTTTACGAAGCGGAACAATGCTTCATCAAGTATTGCTTCGTATTGATCAGCATTGTCCTGATCGATGACGACACCGGGGGTATAACCATCCGCAGTCGGTGTCCAGTCGTTGTAAGGATAGAAGGATCTGTTGATGTCTTCTTCAGTGAATGATTCGGCCGCAACGGTTTGCGCAAGTCCGATCATGCCGATAATGAATATGTTTAATATACCTTGTTTCATGGTGGCCTCCTGTTAAAACCGATACCGAAGTGTCAGTTGATATTCATCTTCATTGATAGCCATGCCAAATGGGCCTGCACGGAAGCGTCCCAATGGTTCGAATCCGCTTGCGCCCAGGCTGCTGTAAGGGGCTCCGCAGAGTGGTGAACCTGCTGCAGCCAGGGGAGGCGCGCAGGTAAATGGTGGGTAAGGGTTAGCCGCACGATTGTCATCGAACGCGCTGGCACCCTCTCCGAATTTCAGATTAATTGCGGCGATCAAGCGCCAGCTGTCACTGATTTTCCAGTCAATTGAAGGCACGATTGCGCCACTTTCTGCCCCAAAATCGTAGGCTGTGAGAATCTGTGGCGTCAGGCGGTCGTTCAGGTAATTGCCCTGGAACAGGAAGGTCATAACGTAATTATTCTTCCAGTCGACCATGCCGACCCTGGATAAGGTCGGAACGCCCTGTGCGTTGACACTCTGCAATTCATGATCCAGCAAATGCTGGCCGAAGACCTGCAGTGAAAGCAGGAAAGCCCGGGTTTTGTTCAAAAACGGAATAAAAGTCGGCCGGTCAATACCGATGACCCAGCGTACCACATCCGATTCTGAGTACAGCTTTTCCCTGAGTGTGTTCGGGAACTCTTCACCGGAGGTGTGGGCCACTTCGAGCCGGAAGGCAGACTTCACGGATTCAATGTAGAAGTCGACAGAGGCACCCACCATGGTCAAACGGGGGAAGTCGATATCGAAAGCCAGCGCATAAGGATGGAACTGCGACTCGGCACCGGGCGTGAACGGGTTGTCCGAGGCGATGCCACCTCTCAATGAGGGCATCTGGGACGTATAACGCAACATATTCAGCGAGAAACCAACACCCTTCATAACACCTTCGACGCGGAATCCATAGTCCTTCGAATCCTTGGCGTCGGACATGTTGGCCTGCCGAATGCCAAGTGCGTGGGCAGGGAAATCCACGGCCAGCCCCGTGGCTGGAAAGTTCCAGACGGTACAGCCGTTTTCCCAGCAATTGTTCATTGCTCTGAAGAAATTGCCTGCCCCCAGGATGGCATAAGGCTCGCCACCCTGGCCGAGATTGTTAGGCCGGAAGTTCTCGAACTTCCAGATTCCCTGGAAGTTCAGGTCTTCAAACGCGCCCGAGGCTCCGGCGCGGTATTCCACGTTGAGTATTCCCATGGGGATCCGGATATCCTCGAGCTCGTCAAAGATATTGTGACGTGAGAAATTGACCGGATTGATGACATCCAGTACCCGAAACAGATCGGTTCTGCCCCATACGATCTGTTGGCGACCGATACGGAATCCAAGTTCAGCACCGCTGTCGTATGCAATGGTTGCATCGAGGTAGAGCTCACGGATGAAATCCCAGCGAGAGTTGAACTCAGGATGGCGCAGTTCATTCAGAGTGTTATCCATGTAGCCATCGATACAGCCACGACTGTCGATGTTGCAGGGGCGCGTCGGGTAGGCGAGCACAACGCCGCCATTCTCAAAGTTGTGTACGTCTTCTCCAAGCAGTCCTAATCCCTCATTTGGATTGCCGGCGCCGATGTACCCACCCGGTACGCCTGGCAGAGGAATCGCACCGGATATTATCGGTGGTGGGAACACACCTGCGTAGACTGGATTTGTAGAGGGTGGGAAGGGTGGCGTGGCCGGGTTGCCAGTGGCGAGAATCCCGAAGAAAGCCGGGTTACCCGGTGCCGCAAAACTGACTGAGCGACCGGAGTTTTTTCCGAAGGTATCATCGTTGAGGTCATAGACGGCATCGTAACTGCCACGGAGGGTAGTATGAATCGAAACCTCGGAAAAAAGCCCGGTGGGCTTGAACGCCTTGCTTAACTCCAGCTGCAAGGTGGTTCTTGACTTCGAAAGGCCGACACCGTGCTGACGGACATACGTTGCATTCTCAATAAATCCGCGAAACTCTGTGTCTTGCGCAAACACTTTCGGCGCGAACAGCAGTAGCGTGACAAGGCATGCCAGAACAGATAGCGTAGACGTGAAATGACTTGGGTTTTTATGGTTCACTTTGATTCCTCCTGTTGGACTTGTCGTGTAATGAACTCGGGTGTGAATGTCTTTAACCATGCCGGCACCAGGAAAATAGAGGCCATCGCATTGAGGGCCAGCATGACGATCAACAGCTTTGCCGCATCGGCCTGGAATTTCAAATCAGATACGAATACCCACATCATGACACCGCATATCAGCGTGACCGCGGTAAAGCCGATGGCTTTGCCGGTCGTTGCCAGTGCGGTCTGGATAGCCTCGTTGAGACTCAGGCCGTCGTAATATTCCGATCGGATGCGATCCATCAGATAGATGGAGTAATCGATGCCTACACCAATGCCGACAGCAATAATCGGTACTGTATTGATGTTAATGCCGATACCGGCGAGCCCCATGTAGGCGTAGGTCAGAACGGTTGCAAAAGACATCGCAACCAGCATGATCAGGCCGGCGTGAAAGGATGCGTAGAAAGCTGCAACGGACAGAAATATAAGGGCGAATACCAGCGGAATGATAATGAGATTGGTTGCAAAGGCGGCGTCATTGATGGCCGCGTTGACACCGATGGTTCCGCCGGCCAGTTTCAGTGTAAACCCATCGATTTTGGATTCCTCACTTTCTTTCCATTGGTTGATCATTTCGATCGCACGGCGGATGGTCTTACCCTGGTGATCTTTGTAGTAAAAAACGATGTTCGCGTTGGTTTCGTCGGTATCGAGGTATTCGAGCAGGGCGCCTTGAATGGGGCTGGACATCATATAAAGAAACATCAGCCCGCCGATCAGCCGCGGATCGTCTGGCAAGGCGTACCAACGCGGGTCATTGTAGTGCGTGATCCGGTTCACAGCACGAATCAGGTCCGGCAAGCCCTTGGTGCCGCCCAGTGCGGGGTCGGTCAGCATGTGTGCCTGCAGATCAGCAAGCGCCTTGACGACCTCGGGACGCTTGAGGCCGCCCAACTCATCGGTGTGGCCGATCACATAGAGCTCCTCGGAGCCGGGAAAGGCCTGATTGATCATCTTGGAAGAGACGTTGTAGTCGTGCTCCGCATACAGCAACGGGGATCCGGGCTCGGTTTCACCGATCGTCACCTTCGTGCTGGTGGCCAGTCCCGCAATGAAAAGCACAGCACAGACCCAAAGCACAGTAACCGGTGCGCGCGGCCTGGTCACCCTGTCCGCAATAATATTGAACAGCTTGGCCATGACGCTGCTGCCGGCCGGCCGTACTGTCGGGGTTGGCAACAGTTGCAGAATGCACGGAATCGCGATAATCACGGTAATGATGACTGACAAAGCCCACAGACAGGCGTAGACGGCCAGTTTGTCATTGATCGGTACTGAGCCGACAGCGATCAAAAGCAGACCGATCGCATCGGAGATCACACCCAGTGATCCGGGCCTGAACAGATTCGAGAATGCCAGGTGGGCCGCGTACTTCCCGTCATGGCCTCGTTTGACTTCCTGGTAGTAACGTTCAACGATCTGGATGCCATGTGACATCGCCCGGGCCGATATCAGAAAGGGAATCACCAGCATCAGCGGATCGAGGTTGTAGCCAAGCATCGACAGGATACCCAGCCCCCAGATCGAAGTGACAATGATGCCGATCATCGGCAGAACAATGCCGTACATGCTGCGGAAATGCAGGATCAGCAGGGCCAGCATGATGACCACGGTCAGCAGAAGAATAATAATAATCTGATTGGTATAGCTTGAGACCCAGCCGACCAGAACAGGCTGTCCGGTTGCGTAAATCTTGATGCCTTCAGCGGACTCGCGTTCACGTATTGACTGCAGTTGCTGAAAAATCTTTTCGTAGTCGAGTGCGCTTTCGCTCAGGGTGCCCCGCACCAGAGCGGATTTCAGATCCGGGGAGACCAGCAGGCCAAAGACGCGGGGGTCTGCCAGCACGTCTTGCCGGATACGATCAAGCTCGGCTACGCTGTAGCCCCCCTTCAAAGGATCGTAATAGGTGGAGGATTTTACAGTTCCCTCGCCACCCAGCCAGACTTTACGCACATTGCGGTGCGTCAGGCTGGTGACAAGGTTGTGGTTAATGCCTTCCAGTGCATCGACAGCGAGCGTGATTCGATGGATCCGGTCGAGCATGTCATTGCTGAAGATCGTTCCTTCCTCGACAGTCACTGCGACAATGATGTTGTTCGCGCCGCCGAACGTATCCCTGATTTCATTGTGGAGCTGAATATAGGGATGATCCTGGGGTAACAGGTCGGCAAAGTCGGACACGATGCGAACCATCGGCACGCGTAGCGCAAATACCGCCGTGATAACAGCGATAATCAGCAGCGTGCCCTTTGGATATTTCCAGATAAACTCCACGAAACGATACAGAGAGCGGCTGAACCTACTCATCGGGAGCCTCCAGGCTGGCCAGCGCTCCGATGTTCGGGATCGTGATCGTAAAAAGGGTACCGCCACCACCGGCGACTATGAATTGACCGTCGCCAAGGGCGGTGACGCCACGCAGGTAGGTACGGGACTTGGTGGCATCGTTGAGTGGGAGCCATGCTGCATCCCCCACTCTGTGATAAAGAATCGTCGTGTTGTCACCGACGGCAACCAGCGTCTTGCCGGAACCGGTAATACCATACAGAGGTGTGTTGATCCCGTTTGGGGTACGCAGCCAGTTGTGCCCGCCGTCCTCTGTTTTCCAGATGGTCCCGTTGAGGCCGACTACCCAACCGGTGTCCGGACTGATGAAATATGCACTCTGCGGGTAGAAGCTGTCAGGCAGGTCATTGGCACGATTCCAGCTAACGCCGCTGTCAGTGCTCAGCAGTACCGTACCGAACTCACCGCTGACGATGCCATGCTGCCGGTCAACAAACTGTATCGTGGTCAAATAGATATCTTCATCCAGAGACCAGCTGGCCCAGCTGGCCCCGGCATCATCTGAATGGAGAATAGTGCTGAAGCTACCGACCACCCAGATAACATTTGCAGCATCGCAGGTCATGGCCTGTGGTTCGGTCATTTCAGGAAGTGCTTGCCGCGCCCACAGGCCATCGGGCTGGATAGACCAGATTCCATCGGTATTGTCGATGGCGTGAAAACCGCCATCGGGACAGACAGTGATATCCACCAGGAAGGGCTTGCCGGGCAGGGTGGTGCGTTGCCAGGTGCCGCCACCATCGAGTGACTGCACGATGGTACCCATGCCACCGACAACGATCACGGTGTCCTGATGCCGTGTGGCCGCCTGGAACAGGTCAGAGCGCTGTGTGGGTTGGGATAATTGGGAATTAACTCCCGCAAGGTCGAGCGGGGCTTCACAGCCAGCCAGGATCAATCCCAGAAATACCAGACGCAAGCAGGCTGACATGGCACGACGCCCAGTGCGGTGCAAGTGTGCCCTCTTTGCGCCCGTGCGATTCCTCATGCGTGCTCTGCTAATAGCTCTGGTTGCCGATACACCGCTTTTAACTTATGCCGTAATCCTTGCCGTATTCATCAACGACAAAATCAATATCTTTGTCCCCTCTGCCGGACAAATTAATTAAAATGGACGATGCCGGTTTTTCGCCGGCCAATTTAAACGCATAGGCCACTGCATGCGCTGATTCAACCGCCGGAATAATGCCCTCGGCTCTTGACAGCTCAAAAAATGCATCAATTGACTCTTTGTCGTCTACGGATTTGTAATTAACCCGTCCAGTATCTTTCAGATAGCTATGCTGCGGACCCACCGAAGGATAATCGAGTCCGCTGGCAACTGAATAAACCTCCTGCGGTTCTCCTTCATCATCCATCAGCATATAAGACTTGAAACCATGCATAACGCCGGGCTTGCCCTTTGTGATCGAAGCGGCATGTTCGCCGACCTCTTCCAGGTTTCTTCCGGCGGGTTCCACGCCGTACAGGGAGACCGCATCGTCTTCAAGAAACGCGGTAAACAGGCCGATGGCGTTCGAACCGCCGCCGACACAGGCCACGATGTTGTCAGGCAAGCCGCCGGTCATTTCCCGGAATTGAATTTTTGCTTCATTGCCGACAACAGTTTGAAAATCACGCACCATCATGGGGAATGGGTGAGGGCCTACAACCGACCCAATAGCATATAGCTGAGTTACCGGGTCTTTCATATATGCTTCAAAAGCAGTATCAACCGCCTCTTTTAATGTTTTTCTGCCATGCGTAGCCGGTATGACTTTGGCACCCAGGATATGCATCCTGACCACGTTGGGATGTTCTTTAACAATATCCACTTCACCCATATATATATCGCATTCCAAACCAAGCAACGCTGCAGCAGTCGCAAGCGCTACGCCGTGTTGACCCGCTCCCGTTTCAGCAATGATCTTTGTCTTGCCCATTTTTTTGGCAAGCAGAGCCTCGCCAAGGCAGTGGTTTATTTTGTGTGCGCCGGTATGGTTAAGGTCTTCACGTTTCAAATATATTTCCGCGCCATATTTCCCGGATAAATTTTTAGCGTGAAAAATAGGACTGGGGCGTCCTACATAGTGCTTGTAAAGTGAGGCCAGCTCTTCCAGGAAACTTTCTTGTTCTATTATTTTTTTGTATTCATTGGTGATTTCGTCCATCACGCCTTGCAATTCGGGTGGAATGAATGCACCGCCATAATCTCCGAAATAACCTTTGTCATCTGGTAGTTGGTGGTGAAAAGTATTTTGCATAATAAACGCTCTGTTTGAGATTAATAGTTTAAGCTTAAACGATTCTGGCGTAACTATAATGCCACTGCTGTTGTCAAGGCAAGCTAAAGAGCAAAATAAAGGCGGGCCTGGCTGATTTTCGACCGCAATCGGTGCTTCAACTTGCTGTTTCTAGAAGTCGAAGCGCCCGCGCAGGCCGGCATAGAAAGCCCGACCGGGACGTACAAAGCCAAGAATTTCTTCGTACTCCTGGTCAAACAGATTGCTGGCACGGGCGGTCAGTTCAAGTGCTTTGGTCAGCTTCCAGCTGGCGGCCATATCGACGACCGTGTAAGCAGGGATTTCCACCCGGTCCAGGGTAAACGTCGCCGGGGAGAAAAAGACGTCCAGCTGTTTGCCGCTGTGGTTCAGATTCAGGTTCAGGTTGCCGCGTTCAGCGGCGAAGCTATAGTTGGCTGTCAGGCTGGCCATGTGTTTTGGGCGTCGCACTTCACGCACAGACTGGCCGGTGGCATCTGTCTCGGTCGCGTCGGTGTAGGTGTATGAGCCTCCGACCGACCATGAGCTGCCCAGCCGGCTGGCAAACGCGGCTTCAAACCCCTGTCTTTTACTGTCGCTGTCCTTGTTTTGAGCTGTGAACAGGAATGTCTCAGGATCAAATACGAAACCATCGATTTCATCCTGCAGATCCTGGTTGAAATAAGTCAGTTGCAGGCTATGCCGGTCTGCCTGCCAGCCACGGTCAATTCCGATTTCCCAGCCCTGTGATGATTCGGGCTTCAGGTTCGGGTTACCGATAAAGAAATCTTCAAAAAAGCCGTACCGCTCGGTAAAAGTCGGTGGCTTGAAACCGGTCCCGACGGAGCCACGCAGACGCAGTCCCGGGGATAAACGGTAAGAGCCGGCCAATTGCCAGGTTTTTGCGTCGTCAAAGTCACTGTAATCATCGAGCCTGCCGCTGAGTGTCCAGGTAAAATTCGTCAGCGGCTTGCCAACGTACTCCAATGCATAACCGTTTACATCATAGGACTGATCCTGGTTGGGGTCGCCGAAGAAAGAAGCCTGACCGCGTTGGGAGAAATCTACATATTCGCGTTCCAGGGCAAAATTTATGCGGTGGCTTTGAGCCGGGCTCCAGCCACCGCGCAGGCGCAATTCCAGGGTTGTGGCGGCGGTCGAACCGGACCACCGGCCGTCGCTGTAGTTGGCATGGTCAGAATCAAGCCGGCTAATGGTAAAGCTGCCGGAATATGGGTGCTGGCCTGGCGCATAACGGGCTTCGGCTGTCAGGTAGGACTGCTGTGATTCCGTCAGCCTGTCGGCATCGACCGGCAGGCCGGTGACAAAAAAATCAACACCGTCAAATTCACTGGTCGCGTCCACGGCCTGGCCGGAAAACCGCAAAATAAGTGAGTCCGTGGCGTCAAATTCGATGTCCAGATTGGCGGTTGTGTTGTTGCCGCCATCCTTCTCGTCGCCTTGCCTGGAAACATTGGTACCCGCTGAATCAAAGTAAGCCAGACCGCCGGTTATGCGGAAAGATTCGCCGGCATATCCACCATCAACCCCTGCGCTGAGCGTAGCGAACGAACCCGCCTCAAAATTGGTGGAGAGATAATGGGCGTCAGCATTTTTTTTGCGGATGATGTTGATCACCCCCGCCATCGCATCACCTCCCCAGGTCGCACTTTGCGGGCCGCGGATAATTTCGATGCGTTCAATATTTGCCGTCAATGCATAGTGGTAGGAGAATTCATCGCTCAGTGCCGGGTCATTGGCACGCACACCATCAATCAGCACCAACAACTGGTTGGCTTCGGCACCACGCACCCGCAGCTGGGTTTGGGTGCCGGGGCCACCCGCCTGGCTGACCGCAAAGCCGGGTACATCGCGCAGCAGGTCGGACAGGTATTTGACCTGCCGTCGTTCGATTTCTTCGCGCGTGATGATAGTGACAGAGCCGGCAACGTCGCTGATGGATATCGGCTGCAGGCCGGCTGTAACCAGCATGTCATCGAGTTGTAAGGCTTCTTCTGCAACAAGTTGGCTGCTGAATAAAGTGAATAATACAGAACTGACCATAGTTGTTATGGCTCTGAGGTTTACCTTGACCATTGTCTTTTTCCCTGCGCTCTCACCCGAACGCGGCAGGTTTGTACGTTTTGACGATGGTTGTGGCCTGGAGGCTGTTCCTGGTGCGGATTGATCCGGAGGAGGCAGTTCTCACACGCCTTCGCCCACCGCGAATGCACAAGTGAATAAAACTGCGGGCCGGTCTCCGGGCTTGCGAAGAGCGATTCAGCATCGCCAGTGACGGGTCGCCTTCCCATGCGGTTGCACAGTGGCTGCGATGACCCGTACCTTCGCCTACCGTTGCGGGGGCAGCGACGGAATTACCTCCAAGGAATAATCCTTTTATGGTGCACCGTCTTCCCGTTTAATCCCCTGACTGAGCAGTCAAAAGGACACCTGCAGACTCGTGGGGGAGATTGATCGATCAGGAGCAAATTGTCAAGTTGATACCATTCGATCCGCGGCGACACGGGGTTCCATGTAAGCTCGGAGCCTGCCTCCCTGCAGGCTACGGTCTCAGAGGGAAGAGCCCCATATACCCGCTTGGCGTTTGTGGCTTCTTAATCAACCGCCTTAAACGCATACCCACCAAACTGCTCCCGCAATGTCATCTTCTGGATCTTGCCGGTCGCCGTGTGGGGTATTTCATCAACAAACTCAACTGCATCCGGCATCCACCAGTTGGCGATTTTACCGTCAAGGTAGGCCAGGATTTCTTCAGTGCTGACCTTTGAGCCGGGCTTGCGCACAATGATCAACAAGGGCCGCTCGGTCCACTTGGGATGGGCAATACCAATAACTGCAGCCTCGGCGACACCCTCGCAACCCACCGCGGTGTTTTCAATTTCAATGGATGAAATCCATTCACCGCCCGACTTGATAACATCTTTATCGCGATCGGTAATCTGCATGTAACCCAGTTCATCGATATTGGCAATATCACCGGTATCGAACCAATTGTCCTCATCCAGGATGTCTTCATCGTGCCGGTAATAGGCCTTGGATATCGCCGGGCCGCGTACCAGCAAGTGACCTGAGGTCGTACCGTCGCGTGGCAGCTCTTTGCGTTCATCATCGACGATCTTCATTTCCACCAGGTAGGGCGGGCGACCCTGCTTGAGCTTCAGCTTGACGCGCTCTTCGCCACGCAGATGTTGAGTGGAATGTTTCAGTTTTCCGGTGGTGCCGACCGGCGACATTTCGGTCATTCCCCAGCCGTGAATAACCTCGACGTCATAATCGTTCTCGAGTGTTTCGATCATCATACGCGGACAGGCTGCACCACCGATTAAAACCCGGTCAAGGTATGGCAACTTCAGATCATTATCTGCAAGGTATTGCAGCAGCCCAAGCCAGACTGTAGGTACGGCAGCAGATGCGGACACTTTCTCGCTATCCAGCAATTCGTAGATGCTTTTTCCATCCATGCCCGCACCCGGCATGATCAGGCTGGCGCCCGCGGCCGGAATCGAGAAGGTAATTGCCCAGGCGTTGGCGTGGAACATGGGTACGATGGGCAATACGTTGTCGCATGAATTGACGCCGAGCACGTCAGGCTGGTTGCACATCAGGGCGTGCAGAACATTGGAACGATGGGAATAAAGCACACCTTTGGGATCGCCGGTGGTGCCGGAGGTGTAACACAGCCCGGCTGCGGTATTCTCATCAAACGTCGCCCAGACGAAATCTGCATCTGAGGCGGCCAGCCAGGTTTCATAGGCGTGTGCGTTGGGCAGGCTGGTTTCCGGCATATGCGCTTCATCGGTCAGGATGATGTACTTTTTGATGGTGGGTAGTTTGGCTGCAATGGCCTCGACGAGGGGCACGAAGGTCAGGTCTACAAACAGGATCTTGTCTTCGGCGTGATTCATGATATAAATCAGCTGCTCTGCGAATAACCTCGGGTTGACGGTGTGGCTGATTGCGCCCAGCCCCATGATTCCGTACCAGGTTTCCACGTGGCGGTCCGTGTTCCAGGCCATGGTGGCGATTCGGTCACCCATGCTGACGCCTTCTTTTTGCAGGGCCTTGGCGACGCGCAGAGCGCGCTCCCTGAGCTCCCGGTAGGTGCAACGCCGGATGGGGCCCTCGATGGAGCGGGTTACCATTTCCCTTTCACCGTGATTCAGCGCCGCGTGGTCAATAATTGTTTGTACAGTCAGTTGGTAATCCTGCATCAGGCCCAGCATATTTTTCTCCTTTTTGGTGTCAGCTTTGGCACGGATAAACGGCTCAAACGGCCAGCAACGACTTTGCCGCCAGAATGACCATCAGAGTCATTATTACAAAACCAATGGTGAATACACCGAAACGCGCCGGAACATAGTTGGAGCTCATATGGATGTAAGCGTGAATGACCCTGCTGATCACAAAAGCCCAGGCCAGGTAAACCACTGCGACGTTGACTGCATCGATACTGTAGAACATAAAACACAGCACATAAAACAGCACCGGCACCTGGAACTGGTTGCGGATATTGTTGGAAACTTTCAATACATCATCCGGCCATGCATCGTTGTCGAGGGCGGTTTTAGCCAAATCTACGCTGTCTGATTTTACCGCTCTGGCTTTGCGCACGCCGAGCAGCATAAAACCGCCGATGGTGATCATAATCTGCACCAATACAGGCCAGAAAATTTGAGTGGAATTCATGGGGGCTCCCCGCCAGTTAACATCAATGTATATTATTATTACTTACCCATGTCCGATAATATACCAATCGCAGTGTCTGCAAGTTCAGATTGAACGAAAACATGGTCGTGGAAATATGCGGCGATGATGTTGGCACTGATTCCATGTTCAGCAAGCTTGCCGGATACTGCGGCGGTCAGCCCAACGGCCCGCAGGCTTGAATGTACCCCAAGAGATATGCACCTGAATACGGCGTCATACGCCAGGCCATGTTTGTCGGCTGCAAGTTTTGGCAATACGAGCGTTAGTCCTTCCGCTTCACAAAAAGATGCGATCGGCCTGGCGGTGGCAAAGTCGCCATAGCGTGATTTTTTAATTGTGCAGAAGACAAATTCACCGTCGATCAACGTTGGTGCTATTGAGCGAAGCAAATTCTCGAGGTTCTTCTCACCTGCCAAGATCAGCCCCTTTATCTTCTTCCGTCCGGATGCGCATAATATTGCCGCTGGAATCAGGGCCGGTTACCTCCTGAGCTCAGGATCGCGGTCATAGTGGAAGCATCAATGTTGCCGCCAGTTATTATAATTCCGACCATTCCATCCGTTACCACGGCCCGGCTTAACAAGGCCGCCAGTCCGAGAGCGCCGGATGGTTCAACCACGAGTTTCATGCGATAAAACAGGAACCTGACCGCCTCGATAATGGCTTCTTCTGAAACGGTTTTCATATCGTCAACATACTCCAGCACCAGTGGAAAGGTAATTTTTCCCAACGACGGTGTACGGGTTCCGTCAGCGATGGTGGGTGGATTTTCCACCCTGTGAAGTTTTTTTGTATGAAATGACCTGGTCGCATCATCAGCGAGCTCCGGCTCGATACCAATGACGCGGCAGCCCGCTGACATGCCTTTGGCCGAGATAGCCGAACCACTCAACAAGCCACCGCCGCCACAGGGGACCAGCAGCATATCGAGATCTCCGACCTCCTCAAACAATTCCATGGCGGCGGTGCCCTGGCCTGCTATCACGTCGATGTGGTCATAGGGCGGGATCAGTGTATAGCCGTTCAGGGCCACAAGTTCTTGTGCGATTTCTTCACGGCTCTGTGTGGCAGGATCATATTCAATCACCGTTGCACCATACGCTTCCGTCGCAGTTCGCTTGATCGCAGGGGCATTGTCCGGCATGACGATGGTGGTCCGGACATCCAGAAGCCGGCCGACCAGGGCCACCGCCTGAGCATGATTGCCGGAGGAGTAAGTCAGCACGCCACGTGCTTTTTGGGCTTTTGAAAGTTGGGAAATGCTATTGAACGCGCCGCGAAACTTGAAAGCACCGACCCGCTGGAAATTCTCACATTTGAAATATACGTCTGCGCCGACCATCCGGTTCAGGCTTCGTGAGGTAAGCACCGGGGTAACATTGGCGTAACCCTGAAGTCTCTTTTTAGCCGCCAGGATTTTTTCAAACATACGTTTCCCGAATCGATTCAGGTTTATCCTTAACGGACTCAAACACAGTAGCCCTCGCCAGCGGCACAAGCAGTTTTCCAGGATATACTGTAATAACTGTTCCAGGTTTCCTTTGCAACGAGTAGTTTAACTGTCCGGGCCGAAATATGGTTGCAGAACCGATCCTTTTTTCTGCCTTTTAGCAGCTACTTAACCCGAACATTTCATCAAGGATCCGGAGTTTGTGCTGTAGCTGGCGAAACAGTTTG